>Ga0335069_10000203_pt1 | contig 103298 bp, 71 predicted proteins | sample Lox_Sample_11_FD_206714 | JGI IMG/M metagenome (GOLD analysis project Ga0335069, IMG submission 206714) | Soil microbial communities from Loxahatchee National Wildlife Refuge, Florida, United States - Lox_Sample_1.1 | ecosystem: Environmental > Terrestrial > Soil > Wetlands | place: USA...
TTCCTGTTTTTCGGGCCAGGGACATAGTGAGTGATCTTCCCCGTCTTTCGATCCAATCGATCCAGGGCGCGAGGGAACAAGCCTACCCACAGGACGCCATCGGGCTCCTGGTAAATCGCAGTGGCCTTGCCGGGGGAAAGGGTATTGGGGTCGCCGGTTCGATGCGAATAATGGCCGAACTGTTCTTGCTGGAAATTGAGGATACTAAGCCCACCATTCTCAGTACCCACCCAAAGTAAGCCGGCCCGATCACGATATATCGGAACGACGCTATTATCGCTAAGGCTATTCGGATCGGTGTCGTCGTGGTAGTAGTGGCGCGTGAATTGCGCTGTGTGCCGGTCAAAGTAAAACAGGCCCAGGTTCGATGGCACCCAGAATCCATTCTCCCCATCATCGAGGAGCGTGCTGCTTTCCAGTCCGGCAGCACCCGCGCCAAGCGGGTATTGGGTGAGCCGCTCTGCCTGTCGATCATATTTGACTAGCCCAACAATCGGGGAATGGGCCAGCATCCAAAAATCGCCGGCCTTGTCTTCGTACAAATAGTTTGCGGACAGGCCCTTGATGATTGCGGAAGGGCGAGTAATCTGTCCTGTCTGCAGGTTCAAGTGAAACATGCCGAGCTCGCCAACGAACCAGATATCCCGATGGCTGTCTTCGATAACGTGAGTGATTCTCCCAACAAACCGGCCACTGCTGTCATTGCGGTAATGGGTGAAGGTTTCCGTCGCTGGGTCAAACTTGTCCAGACCGTTGTCTGTGGCCAACCACAGATAGCCGCGACCGTCGCGCGTGATGCGCCAAACCGCATCGCTACCAAGGCTGTTGGGGTTGTCGGGGTCGTGAAAGTAGCGGGTACTGCGTTCTGTTGCGGGGTCGAATTTGTTTATGCCGGGATGAGCAGCGACCCACAAATAACCACGATCGTCTTCTACCATGTCCCGAATGAAGTTGTGGCTCAGGCTCCCGGGATCGTCGGGGTTGTTTTTGTATACGACGAACGAGTTGCCATCATATCGGTTGAGGCCTTCTCCGGTGGCAAACCACATGAAGCCGCGGTGATCCTGCAAAATTGCAACGATATTATCCTGGGCCAGGCCATCCCTGGTGGTGAGGTGGGTAAATTCTAAGTCCCTCACTCGCGCATCGCCGCTGTTAGCGCCGATACCCTGAAGTCCGTTCCCGACGCTCCCCACGGTGTGTGAATGCCCGTTGTTCGGAGCGGAGGCAGCGAAAGCCGCAACCCTCGCGCACAACGCCAGCAGCAGGCTAAACGCGACCATGGGCCGGACTCGATTGCGCCCATTCTTCACAATGCAGACATGTTACCGCATCAGTTCCTGCCAGCCTTTCCTTTCCGGGTGATCTCGCGGCGTTGACGATTGGCCCGATTTCGGCCGGCGAGGCCCTCATCGGGTGGAGGCTGTTGGTCGCCGCTGGTTTTGGAGGAACTGCTGGAAACCTGCGCCGCGGAGGGAATGGCGCCGACGCAGAGAATCAGCGTGGATGCGAAGGCGCCCAGCGCACAGAAGCGAGAGGATTCCCACTGCATGAATTGACACTGCATGCCGGTCTAGTTTGACGGACAGACAGGGTCAAACGGGAGGCGGGATGGAAGACAGGGGCCGGGAGAAGTGCACCCCCAGGCAATGTCGCGATTCGGGTTATTGACTGAGAAGTAATTTCCGAATAGGCGGTCATCCGCCCTGAACTCACGCTACTTTGCGCTTGAACCATCGAGCTTGGCAGCGAATCGCGTCCTTAGCATATGTTGCGCTTGGGCCAAAAGCACGAGGACAAACGCGAGAACCACGAGTGGATTCATCACCACCTGAACCCTCACAATCCCCCAGAAATCTCTCTCGCCGCATTTCCAAGGAGTGCACCAATTCCAAACTTCCCACGTCGCCGTTGTCGTGATCGAAATAAACACAATCCAAAGCGAGGTGATCAACCACTTCCCGGACCGACCAAGAAGCAGACAGACTGCGGACGCAATCACTGGCACGGCTCCATACATGAGCACAAATTCCAGCGGTGGGTACTCACCGGTGCCTATCCAATGCGACAAAAGAAACACGCTTGATAGTGCCAGAAGAGCTGCGGTGACGATCACAAGAAGACGGAGGATCGGGATGGCTCGCATTTCCATTCAAAGCACGTTTCAATATGCTTAGACACCGCAAGTAAACGTGATGTTCCGGCTGATGAGTGGATTGTGGCCCACTCTTACACTAGCGTGAGCCGAATCACCACCCGCTAGCCCGGTCGCGCTCGGAAAAGTGAAGAATTGGTCGCTTCCTCTTTGGCGGTGACACGCTCAGAACGCGGGTATACCCGTGATCTGGTACAAAGAACGCATGTCCGACCGACGGTCACTGATGCGCTCAGCGTCGATCTGTGCGCATTTTCTCTTGGCATTCATCGTGCTGCACTGGTTCGTCGGTAGCGGATGCCTTCGCAGCACATTCGTCCTTTCCCTTGCCTGTACAATCTGGGATTTGATCGCGTGCGTTCTTGGTATTTGGGTCGCTCAGAACCTCATGAACTTACGAATGGCTGGACCCCTTGTAGCAGGGGCGATTACAGCCGGGGGATTAGCCTCGATGACATTCTGGATCTACCGCGGCTACGGCCATTTCCTCTTGGAAGGCACTTGGGCGGACGTGAGCTGTTTCTTCGCTGAGGGAGCTGGCATGGCCTTTCCGTTTGTCGTTGCTCCAGTTTTAGGACTTCTCACTCTGCTGCACGGTATTGCCTGGCTGCGGGCGGGCAGGGTGGTTTCGGTAGCTGTTCCCGAGTAGTGGACGATCCGGAAGTGACGTACAATGGCTCACGTTGCTTCCGGGTTGGCAGTTATCCGCCCCGACTGAAACACAAAGCCCTACTCCAGCGATTGGGATTGTTGCGGACAGACCCTCGAAAGATCAACTCAGGCAGGCGATTGCGACTTCACTTAAGCGCTTCCCTACTGGATAGGAGTCGTTATCCCTTCAATGGCCGCAACGGTTTGGTTCACATCCTGACGGGTGTGCATTTGCTTTCGGCGAAGTTCGAATCGGGCCTTGAACCACCTGAGCTTCGCCCCAGTGAAAACGATTCCGAGTTCTCCCGCGGCATTTCCCCGCCGCAGGCCCGCGTGGACGGCGCCGTCCTTCGATGCTTATCGGCGAAGGCGGGGATTTCCTTATGAAGGGCCGACAGGGACTGGCGGCGGGTTCGATTGGCGAGGAGAAGCGGAGGAAGGCTAGCCTCGCACGGAGACGCCGGCGAAGGAGAGCACCGCCAGGCCGCGGACCGGCTGGCCGAAGAAGCGCGCCGGCTCGAAGCGGCTGAAGAGCAGAAGGTTCTCGATCTGCGAGCGGGTTTCCTGGTCGGTGGGTCCGGAGACGATGCGGTAATCGTAGACAAATCCCGCGCCGTTGACGTAGGCCTCGACGACCAGCGGAGCCGACGGAGCGCCGATCTGATTGCTGGCTGCCCCGGTGGAGAGAGAGATCAGGCGCGGCGCGGTGGGGTTGCCCAGCGGCTCGTCGGCGACGATGCGCTGCGGCTGGGCGAACATGGTGACCAGCACGATGACCGAGCCCAGCAGGAGCATGGCGCTGGCGAAGCCCGCAGCCGCCTGCAGCAGGAACGGACCCACGGTGTTCTTCCAAATCAGGGTAAGCGGCTCGAGCGCGCTCTGGCGGGCGCGGGCGCGCTCATGGCTGACGGCGATACGAATCTTGAGCAGGAGGTTGTGCGGCTCCTTCACGGGCCCGAGATTGGCGAGCGAGGCCTGCATCCTGCGCAGCGAGTTCCACTCCCGTGCGCAGCCGGCGCAGCTTTCGATATGGGCGGCGACACGGTGCATTTCGAGTCCGGTCAATCTGCCGTCCAGATATTCGGTGAAACTGGCTTGAATCGACTCGCAACCGTTCATCGTGCCTCCTCTCCAAGGGGCAGTCCGCGTTCCTGGCATGCCGGGGCCCGTCCGGCGGAATTCGACAGCAGAGCCTTGAGGCATGCCCTGCCGCGCACCAGCCGTGATTTCACCGTGCCCAGGTTCACGCCCTGTATCTCCGCCACTTCTTCGTAAACAAATCCTTCAATGTCGCGCAGGATCAACGTGCTGCGAAACGGTTCGGGCACTTGCCGGAGGGCGGCCTCGACGCGCGCCCGCGTTTCCTCGTGGACGGCCATTTCGAAAGGAGACTCGGCGGGATCGACGAGCATCTCCTTGAGCAGCACCGGAGTCCCGGACTCACCTTCTGTCAGCTCCTGTTCTATCGGCACTTCCTGCTGGCGGTGACGCGCCCACCAGCGGCGCTGGTTCGATGCCTCGTGCAGCGCAATGCGGTAAATCCAGGTCCGCAACGACGAGCCGCCGTGAAAATTCCCGATGCCGCGGAAGATCTTGACGAACACTTCCTGTGTCAGATCGGCGGCGTCAGCGCGATTCTGAACTGTGCGCGCGAGCAGCGAAAAGATCGGCTGATGATAGCGCGCGATCAGCCACGCGAACGCCTCTTCAGACCCGGCCCGAAGTTCAGCGACCAAAGCCGCTTCTTCGTTGGGGAGCGTCAGCGCGCTGGCAACATTGCCCATGGTGAGTCCCACCTGCGTACCAGAGTGATCCCACCTTACCGCAAAACCTGCCCGCCGGTCACATCCCCGGCGAGCGAAAACGACGTTACCGGCCGCGGAAGCGGCGAACTCGGCGATATCGAACGGCCGGACCCGCGAATTGCCGCCTCGTTGCTGCCCTGCAGTGCGTGGGATCAGGGCGCCCGCTCCTTTTAAGGGAAGCGGCCCATGCACTCTATTCTGTTAGACACCGGAACCCATGCAAAGTGTTCCCGGTCACGGCATCGATGGGGGAGGTTTTCCTGAGGAAAATGGGTCACCATGGTAACGGGCGGTCTCAGGCTGTAAGGACGCCGGGCCGGGGCGGAACGTATGGGGACGCGAAGCGGCCGGACGCCTTGAAGGGAATACCATGAACTCCATGGGTAAGGATGGAGCCGGGGGCCGGCGCCCCATGCGAAGGCGGATTGCCGCCGCAACCGGGCTGGTCGCGCTGCTTCTCGCGATCATTTTCGGGCCGCCCTACATCAGCGTGCAGCGGTACAAGGGACGGATCGCGGGGTTGATCTCAGCGGCGCTGGGGCGGCCGGTGCGGCTCTCGTCGGTTGAGCTGCGGCTGTTGCCGAGGCCCGGTTTCGTACTCACCGATTTAACGGTGGACGAGGACCCGGCCTACGGCGCCGAGCCGGTGCTGCATGCCAACAGCGTGCAGGCATCGATCCGGCTGCTGTCGCTTTGGCACGGGCTGGAGATCAGCCGCATCAGCGTGGACGAGGCCAGCCTGAACCTGGTGCGCACGCCGGAAGGCCGCTGGAATGTCGAGTCGCTGTTCCGGACGGCGGCGCAGCCGGTGCTTGCAGCGGGCACGCGGCGACGGATTCCCTTCCCGTACCTCGAGGCGACGGAGTCGAGAGTCAACTTCAAGAGCGGGATCGAGAAGCTTCCCTATTCGCTGGTGAACTCCGATGTTTCGTTCTGGCAGGAAGAGCCGGGCGAGTGGCGGATCCGGCTGCGCGGCCAGCCGGCGCGGACCGACATGACGCTGGATATGGCCGACACGGGCATTGTGCGGTTGAACGCCGATCTGCATCGGGCGCGGGAGCTGCGGCAGATGCCGATGCATGTGGATGTGGAGTGGAACGAGGCGCAACTGGGGCAGCTGGCGAGACTGTTGACGGGCTCCGACCCCGGATGGCGAGGCGATCTGACCGGCGAGTTCGCGATGGACGGGACACCGGACAAGGCGGAGATCAAAACGCGGCTGAGGGCGGCGGGGGTGCACCGCGCGGAGTTTGCGCCGCCGCAGCCCATGGACTTCGACGCAAGCTGCGCATTCCTTTATCACTACTCGAGCCGGGCGGTCGACAATCTCCAGTGCAGCTCGCCGGTCGGAGACGGACGGGTCCGGTTTGCCGGATCGCTGCCGGGCGTGGGCGCGCCGCAGTTCACGGTGGAAGTCGACCGGCTGCCGGTGGAGGCGGTGCTGGATGCGCTGCGCACGGTGCGGGACGGGATTGTGCCGCAGCTCGATGCCAGCGGAACGGTGAGCGGCAAAATCAGCTACCAGGTGAACGCGGCACCGGCGGCCTTGCATGCCCACCCTTTGCGGACGCGCGCCGCGCGCCCGCAGCCGGCGCCGCCGAGCCCGCTCACGGGAAGTCTTACCGTAGAAGGGCTGGAGTTGAGCAGCGAGGACCTGAAGGAGCCGATCCGACTGAACAAGGTCGTGCTGGAGCCGGCGCCGGCGCCGGCTGGAGAGTCGGCGGCCAAGTTCCAGGGACTGGTGGCGACGGCGAATGTGCCGGCGGGAGCAACGGCTCCGCTGACGGCAACCGCGCGGCTCACGCTGGAGGGATATCAGCTTGGCATGAAGGGACAGGCTTCGATGCCACGCATCCGCGAGCTGGCGCAGATTGCGGGCATTGGCGACCGCGCCGCGCTCAGCGCGCTGACGGGCGGAGCGGCAACGATCGACGTGAGCGCCAGGGGACCGTGGATTGCGCCGGAGGTGATCTCGCTTGAATCGGCAGACACGGCCGACCGGCCTGCCGGACCGGACGAGCTGAGCGGAACGCTGACTTTGCGCGATGCGCATTGGAAAGCGGAGTATCTGGCCGGCCCAATCAACATTGCTCAGGCCACGCTCAACCTGGACGGCGGCGAGATTCGCTGGGACCCCGTGCAGTTTGCCTACGGCCCGGTGAAAGGGACGGCGAGCCTTACGGTGCGGTTGCGATGCGGCAAGCCCGAGGCCTGCACGCCAAAGTTCGGGATCCAGTTCGGCGCGCTCGATGCCGGGGCGCTGGAAGCGGCGATTCTGGGTGCGCGAAAACCCGGCACCCTGTTGTCGCAACTGATCGCAAAGCTGACGCAGACGCGGACACCGGCGTGGCCGGAGATGGAAGGAACCGTGAGGGCGGACTCGCTGATCCTGGGGCCGGTGACGCTGAACCAGCCCTCGGCGGACCTGCGCATCCAGGCCAGTGGCGCGGAGATCCAGGCGCTCGATGCAGGGCTGTTCGGCGGCAAGGTGCATGGCAGCGGGTCGGTGCGCGTCCCGGGATCCAATGGAAACGAGGGCGGCAAGCCCGTCTATGCGCTGGAGGGCGAGTTCGAGAGATTGAACCCGGCGGCGATAGGGCGGTTGTTGGGGGAACGATGGACAGGCGGAGAGATCGAGGGCATAGGCAAGATTGAGCTTGCCGGCTACACCGGGGAGGACTTCGCGAGCTCCGCCAACGGAAATCTTCACTTCGAGTGGCGGCATGGGTCGGTTGTGGCGGGTGCGCAGGCGGCCGCGGAGGCCGATACCGAGGATTCGATGGCCGCGGTTCCCACGATGCTGGCGCGGTTCGATCGCTGGAGAGCGGATGCGGCCATCGCGAACGGCGCCATCCGGCTGGGAGAGAACGAGTTGGCGCGGGGAGCGAGGAAGACGGCGGTCAACGCGGAGGTGAGTTTTGGCACCCCGGCCCGCGTGAGTTTCACGCCGGCCCAGGAGACACAAACCGCCAAGCGATAGATTGCCCGGCCTTTACAATGGAAACATGGCATCTTTCGTGGCTTCTTCCCCGGTGACGATTCGCTGCAAGGGCCTCCTGTTCGACATGGACGGCATTCTGATTTCTTCTCTGGGCTCGGTGGAGCGCAGCTGGAGCCAATGGGCCAGGATGCGCGGCGTGGATCCGGAGCGGGCGCTGAGCATCGCGCATGGCAGGCGGGCGGTGGAGACCATCGCCGCGCTGCGGCCGGACCTGGACGTGATGGCGGAGCTCAAGGTCATCGAGGACATCGAGATCGAGGACAACGAGGGGCTGACCGTGCTGCCCGGCGTGCTGAAGCTGCTCGCCGCGTTGCCGCCGGACAGATGGACCGTGGTGACAAGCGCGACGGACCGGCTGGCGCGGGTGCGGCTTGCGGCGGGTGGAATTCCGGTACCCGGGCGCCTGATCACGGCCGAGAAAGTAGTGAAGGGCAAGCCCGATCCTGCGCCATTTCTGGCCGGTGCGGCGCTGCTGGGATTTGCGCCCGAAGACTGCGTGGTCTTCGAGGATTCGTCATCGGGCGTGAAGTCAGGGCGCGCCGCGGGTTGCTCGGTGGTGGCGACGACATTCTCGCATCCGATCGACTCGCTGGAGGCGGCGCACTACCTGGTGGAAGACCTGGCCGGATTCGAGGTGACGAATCTCTCGAACGGAGAGGGCGTGGAGCTCAGGTTCACGCCGCTGGCGGCGTAGGGGTTTCGCCAGGTGTCCCGCGTTTACTCGTTGGCTTCGATGCGGCGGCCATGCGCGTCCTGGAGCGGCCGGGAGTTCATGCGGAAGAGCGCGGTGTACATCCGCAACTGATCGCGGCTGATGGTGAGTTCGTCTTCGAAGACGAACCAGCGCACGCCTTCGGTGCAAGGCGGCGAGGTGAGCGAGCCCATGTAGGTCCAATAGCCGCGCTGGGCGGGAAGAAGACCCGCCGGGTTCACGATTTCCTGCACGATCTCAGACGATCCTGCCGTTTTGGGCAGGTGCGGCCACATGGCGGCGAGAATCGCGTTGGGATCGCCGCGGTCCATGTTGAAGCGACTGGCGAGAATGGCGAACTTGCCGTCGGCGCTCTGGTGGACGAGATAGGCTTCGAATTCGGTGAGTCTTCCCTTCACCGCCTCCTCGCTGGGGTGGTGGAATTCGATGCGCTTCAATTCGTAACGGACGCCGCCGGCAACGATGTAACTGCCGGGATGGATGTCGGCCGTGATGGTGCGGCCGTCGTTGACCAGCGTGAGCGATGCGGAGATGTAGTGAAACTCAATGGGCTGGAGCGCCTTGTTGAGGTGAGCGCCGCGAATGTCGATGGGGGACTGTTCGCGACCGGCGGCGCAGGCCTTCCACGCTGGATCGAGCTTTCCCCACACAAGCGGGCCGCGCTTGCCGGCGTATTCCCAGGGTGCGTTCTGCGCGGCGGCAGCCGCGGCGACGAGAAGAATCAAAAAGGCTGAATAACGCATGGCAAGTTCCTCACGTGGTCTGCGCTGGCGCGCCAGACGAATTCTATCAAGCAGCGGAGCGGGGGAACCTGCCGCCGGGCCTTACGGTGTATAGGACGCAGGCATCTCGGCCGAGTTACCGTTGGCGTCCCGCACCTGGATGGACCAGGTGTATGTTTCGCCCGGGGTGAGGCTGGGGACCGATGGCGGATTGACTGCGCCGGTGGGGTCGGTTCCCCAGGGAATCGAAGTGACCGTGCTCGAGAATCCAGCGGATGGAGAGTCCGGGCCGGGGATCTGCCAAATCACGTTGCCGGCCGCATCCCAGAGCGTGAATTGATAGGTGAACGCGTCGGCGCCGGGCGGGCCGGTCCAGGCGAAGACCGGGGTTGTGCCCGCACCGGCGCCGGTGGCGGGCGAAAGGCCGGAGGCGAAAGCGTTCACGACGCCGGTGACGGATGCAGTGGACGTCACGATGGCCCCGGAGCTCAAGCCGGGCTTGACCGCGATCATGGGATCGACGATCGAGAACGTGTAGGTGTCTCCGATGGCGGGGACGGCGGAGCCGATATCGAGCGAAAAATCGTAGGGCGCGAGGCCGCAGGCGATGCACTCGCCAACGTCGAAGGGAGCGAGAACATTGGGGCCGGAGAGAAGCGAGACGGTGAGCGGAACGAGATTCGTTGTGGGGATGTCGAAAGCGAGGGCATAGCTGTCGACAGGCCCGGACGGGCCGGCGGCGCGAAAGTGCCGCGTGGCGACAGAGACTACGTTGCCGACGGGCAGGGTGAGGTTCATCGTGGTGCTGCCGGCGATGGCGACGACGGAATGGTTGCCGAGGCCGTTGACGTCGGCGCTGTCGGCCATGCCGTTGCCGTTCTGGTCGAGGATGGCGAACAGGGTGTAGTTGCTGCCCGTGGGAACTCTGACCGAGTAGGGCTGCGGGCTCACGGGATTGAGAAGTATCTGCGCGTAGGCTTTGCCGGTGACGACATCGCGGAAACCGACGTAGAGTGGGCGCGCGATGGAAGCGTTGAAGGCGACGGTTCCAGAGACGATGTTGCCGCTCGTGGGGGCTCCGATGGTGACGGGGCCGAAGACATTCGACCAGGGGCTGACGGAGTCGGCCGTCGATCCCTGCACGCGGAAGTAGTAGACCGAGCCGCTGGCCAGGCTGTTGACGATCCAGACCGGCGTGCCGTTGGCGCCGGAGGCCGTGAAGGTGCGGCTGCCCACGACGGATGCGAAGGTCGAAGCCGTGCTCCATTGGAGGGTGTAGGCGGTGGCCTGCTCCACACCGCCGGCGAGGATGGGCGCATAGCCGAGGATGACGCCGCCGCCGAAGCCTCCAGCGAAGGCGATGCGCGGCGCCGAGGTGAGCGTGACCGGCGAAGGCTGCACAACCGTGACCGGGACGCCGTTCAGGTTGGCGGCGCCGACGGTGACGCCTGGCATGTTGGCCGTGGCATCGGCCGCATTGAACGAGTCGAAGCCGAGTTCGTCGACCCACGCCTGGAGGGTGTAGTTGCCGGGCTGAACGCCGCGAATCGAGAATCCGGTGGCGCCGTTGACGTTGGTGCCCGGCGAAGCCGTGGGACACGACGAATTGACGAGGCGAAGATAGACCCGGCCGCCGACAGCCGGCGGATAACTCACATGACCCGAGACGCTGTAGCCGATGGAGGCCTGAAAGTAGATGCCTGAGACCGGGGAGCCGCCGACGGCGATGGTCTGGCTTGCGGGGTAAAACACAGAACCCGGCGCCGCGACAGATGGCGTGAGGGTGAATGTTCCGTCGGGTACGTTCGAGAAGGTGAATCGACCGTCGCGGTCGGTGGATGCGATCTGCGCAGGCGATGTGGCGAGGGTGAGCGTGACGCCTGCCGCGGGCTGGCCGCAGTTGACCATGCCGACCTGGCCGGTGACCAGGTTTCCGGGCGCGGCGACGACGTCGATCGAATAGATCGCCGGGCCGGCCATGCGACCCTGCGCGTCGACGGCCCACGCGCGGAAGGTGACCGTTCCGAGGGCGACGGGAGTGCCGCCGATCACGAGAGTGTTGCCGCTTGCCGAGGCCAGGAGGCCGCCACCGATACCGAAGGTTCTGCCGCCCAGCATGTTGCCATTGACGCCCCAGGAGTAAGGAGGCACTCCGCCGGAAGCGGCAACCGCGCCCACGTAGGCGAGGCGAAGAACGGCGGCCGACAATGAGGACGGATTGGGGATGGGGAGCGCAATGGGTAACGGATCATCGACATCGAGGGTGTAGGCGACGGGGCCGGCGACAGCGCCGGCGGAGTCGGCGACCGAGGCCTGGAATGCGATCGGACCGGGAGCGGACGGCGTTCCCTGGACGATGAGCTGCGAGCTTTGCGAGGGCGCCTGGACTTCGCGGATTCGGCCGTCGGCGTCGGCGACATAGATGTTGCCGGAGGCATCGGTTGCGACGCCTTGCGGGGCGTCGAGGTTGGCTGCGGCCGCGGGGATTCCATCCCCATTGAAGGGCGTGTCGCCATCACCGGCTGCCGTGCCGATCACACCCATCGGGTTCACGCTGCGGATGCGGTTGTTGCCTGAGTCGGCGATGTAGAGGCTGCCGAAGTTGCCGGCGGCGAGGGCGACGGGGACGCTGAGATTCGCCTGCGCGGCGGCGATGCGGTCGCCATTGAATGCGGCGATGCCTGTTCCGGCGATTGTCGTAATGCACTTTGTTGAGCCATCGATCCTGCGGATGCGGCCGGTGGTCCCCGCGGCGCCGATGGGACCGGAAAGGTCGGCGACATAGACGTTGTGTTGCGCGTCGACGGCAAGCGCGTAAGGATTGCTGAGCTGGGCTTGTGTGGCGGGCCCGTTGTCTCCGCTGTATCCGGGGACGCCCGTGCCGGCGAGGGTCGAGATCATTCCCGTTTCTGCCGAAACGACGCGGATGAGCACATTGCCGGAGTCGGCGATGTAGAGATTGCCGACCGAATCGAGGGCGACGCCTGCCGGGTGGTTGAGCTGCGCGGCAGAGGCGGCGAATCCGTCGCCGCCCAGGCCAGAGATTCCGGTTCCTGCGATGGTGGCGATCTGACCGGTTGCGGCGCTCACCATGCGGATGCGCGAGTTGGCGCTGTCAGCGATATAGAGATTGCCGAAACGGTCGGCGGCGAGGCCGATGGGCGCATTGAGCTGCGCCTGAGTTGCGGGGATGGCGTCGCCGTTGTAGCCGGGAATGCCTGTGCCGGCTGCGGTGGCGATGATCCCGTCGGGCGAGATCCTGCGGACGCGCGCAGAGGCCGAATCGGCGAAGTAGATGTTGCCTGCGGCGTCGATGGCAATTCCCCCGCGGCTGGCGATCTGTGCCTGGGCGGCGGGGCCGCCGTCGCCTGAAAATCCGCTTGCGCCGGTGCCCGCAAGGGTCGAGATGGGAGTGGCCGTCAAGGCGGTGAAGGTGCCGGGCAGACCGGTGACGGTCCAGGTGTAGGGTGGAGCGCCGCCGGAGACTGCAATGCCGGCGGAGTAGCTTCCATGGGTGGTTGCGGCGGGGAATGGATTGGGATTGGCGGGCGGCAGCGAGGGAGCGGTTGGCCAAGTTACCGGGATGGAGATAGAGACCGGAGCCGCCCGGTCGCCTGTCACTGGATTACCGACTCCTATGTTCAGAGTTATGGAGCCCGATGCGGCCGGGGTTCCGGAGATGACAAGCGCATAGTTTCCGTTGCTGGATGCCGCAAGTCCGCCGCGAAGAGGCACGGGCGGGTTGCCGGGAAGAATCGCCGAGCCATCGACGGACCAGGCATATACCGGGCCTTCTCCTGAAGCCTGAATGACGGCGCTGTAGGGAGCGCCGGCAAAGGCCGCAGGCATAGCGGCCGGAGCGACGATGGCGAGCGCGGCTTGAATGTTGAAGGAGGCCGAGGATGCGGCCGATTGCGAATATCCGGGGGCAATGCCGATGGCCTGAATTGTCTGGCTCGACGAGACGGAGACCGGGCCCGTGTAGAGCGGCGACGAAGCGGCCGGCGGAATTCCGGTGGTGGTGTAGTAGATCGACGCCCCGGGAGTGGCGGACGAGATACTCACAGTTTGCGGTCCGGTATAAGTTCCTGCCGAAGGAGTTATGAGAGGAGGGGCGGCGGGCGGAGTGATGTTATAGGCCGCGGAGGACTCGCCGCAGTTGATATAACCCGGAGCTATCGCGATTGCGGTCAGAGTCAGTGTCGACGCGACGGTGACGGGGCCGGTGTATTGAGGGGATGACAAGGTTGGAGCGGAGCCATCGGTGGTATAACGAATCACCGCGCCGGGAGTTGCATCGGTGATGGCGACGTTTTGGGCCTGGAGATAAGTTCCCGGGGGAATTGAAAACACCGGGGGCGCGGCGGTCATCGAGATGGTGTAGGCGGCCGCCGAGAGCGCGGACGGCGAGTAACCGTCAGCAATCGCTATGGCCTGGACAGTGGTGCTGGCGGGAATCGCGATCGGGCCCGTATATTGCGGCGAGGAGGTGGCCGGCGGCGTTCCGTCGGTGGTGTAATAGATGGTAGCGCCGGAGATTGAATCTGAGATTGTAACTTGCTGCACCGACGTATAGGTTCCGGCGGGAGGAGTTATCCGGGGGGCGGGCGCAGGCGGGAGGATGGTGTAAGAAGCCGTGACCTCCGGTGAGGCCGAATAACCGGGGGCGGCGGCGATGGCGTGAATGGTTTCGCTCGCCGAAACGGCGATGGGGCCGCTATAGCGTGTGGAAGGCTTGAGGATTGCGCCGGTGAGGATCGAGTAGTAGATAGCGGCGCCGGGCGTGGCGTCGGAGATTTCCAGCGAGAGCGTGGAGTTATAAGTTCCGGAAGCGAGGCTGAAACTGGGCGGCGCTGCGGGCTGGGAGATGGTATAGGCCGCGGCGGCGGGGGACGATGCCGGATAGCCCGGCGCGACGGCGATGGCATGGATGGTTTCAGTGGCCGCGACGAGGATGGGCCCGGTGTAGAGGCGCGACGGCATGGGGATGGCGTTTCCGGTAATCGTGTAGTAAATCTTCGCGCCGGGAGCGGCGGCTGTGATGGCGACGGTCTGGCGGGCGGTGTAGGTTCCGGAGGCAGGGGAAAACCGCGGCGGCGCAATGGCGGACTGCGCGTGGACCGCGGGGCTGGCGGCGAGCACGACGGCCAGCGGAAACACGGCGGCCACGGGCAGTCTTTTCTTCAGCCAGCGTGTGTCCGGCATGGCAAGACGCAGACTCATTCCCACTGCTTTGAGAATCGGCGGGCATGGTAGGAGCGATCAGGCCGCAAGGGATCCCAACGTAATCAGAGCTGGGCGAGGTTGGAACGGAGGGGAGACGGCTGGCGCGGGTCCCAGGATTCGCTCGCCACGAGATATGGCCTGCGCGGAATGCCGCCGGCTGCAATCCGGAGAGAATGAGGGGTTTTCGCCGGGGTGGCGAGGAAATGGTGTAGTCTGATCTGCGAATTGGGAAAGCGTTTACCGGAGGTCGTTTCACATGACTGTGGTGGCTGGCGTCGACTTTGGCACACTGAGCGTTCGGGTGACTCTGGTGGACAGTGAAAAAGGGCCAATCGGCACGGCATCGGCCTCCTATCCGCTGAACCGGCGGCGCGAGGAGCCGGACTTCGCCACGCAGGCGCACGCCGACCAGATGAAGGCGCTGGCCGAGGCGACTTTTCTGGCGCTCGAGAGCACCAGCGTGCAAGGCAGCGACGTGGCGGCGATCGCAGTGGATACGACGGGGTCGAGTGTGATTCCGGTGGACGCGAACCTGCAGCCGCTCGACGACTACTACCTGTGGTGCGATCACCGCGCATGGGCCGAGGCCGAGGAGATCACGCTGAAGGCGCACGCGCTGGGGTTCGAGGGCATCGAGTGGTGCGGCGGCGTGTACTCGCATGAGTGGGGATGGGCGAAGCTGCTGCACTGGCTGCGTCACAACCCGGAACGGCGGCCGCGATTCGCGACGGCGCTCGAGCACTGCGACATGGCCGCGGCGACGCTGAGCGGGATCAAGAACCCTGCCGCGCTGAAGCGCAGCGTTTGCGCCATGGGCCACAAGTGGATGTGGAATCCGCGATGGGGCGGGCTGCCGCCGGAGAGTTTTCTTGCCGCCGTGGACCCGCTGCTGGGCGGCGTGCGCGAAAAGATCGGCGGCGAGTACCAGACCAGCGACCGGATTGCCGGACATCTTTCGGCGGAGTGGGCGCAGAAGCTGGGGCTGCGCGCGGGGATTCCGATTCCGGTGGGCGCGTTCGACGCGCACTGGGATGCGATCGGGTCGAATATCCGCGAGGGCGACGCGGTGAACGTGGTCGGCACGTCGACGTGCATCATCGCTATGGCCCGCGAGGCGGAACTGGTGCCGGGCGTGTGCGGCGTGGTGCCGGGCAGCGTGCATCCGGCGTACACGGGAATCGAGGCGGGGCTCTCGGCGGTCGGCGACATCTTCGACGCCATCGCGCGCCGCGCGCAGACGACGGTGGCGGAACTGTCCGAAGGCCTGGAACTGTACAAGGCGGGGCAGACGGGCCTGCTGCGGCTGAGCTGGGACAACGGCGACCGCACCGTGCTGGTGAATCCGGAGCTGGGCGGCGTGACACTGGGCTGGAACCTGGTGCACACGGCGCAGGACGAGCTGTTCGCGGCGATCGAGGGCACGGCGTTTCACACGCGGATCATCCTGGAGCGCATGGCGGAGCATGGCGTGCGAATCGATCGCGTGATCAACGCCGGCGGCGTGCCGCAGAAGAGCGAGGTGCTGAACCGGGTGTATGCGAATGTGCTGCAAAAGCCGGTTCTGGTGCCGGCGGGCATTCCGACAAGCCTGGGGTCGGGAATCTTCGCGCTGTTAGCGGCGGGCGCGTACAGCACAATCGAAGACGCGCAGGCGGCGGTGTGCTTGCCGCTGCGAACGGTCGACCCGGATGCGAAGGCGGCGGCGGCGTATGAGCCGCTCTACCGGCACTATCGCGATGTGTATTTCGCCTTGGGGCGAAAGGATGCTGAGCCGGCCGCCCTGGGACGCGTGCTGCCGGAGTTGAGAAAGATCGCGGCCCAGGCGCGGAAGAGCGCGTGAGGCCAGGGCAGGGCGGGGTTGTGCTGTCCCGTCCTTTCAGCAAAGCGCGCTGAAAGCATGGGGCACCCAGTTTGGAGAGTAAAGGAGCACGAGAATGGATCGGCGGAGTTTTGTGAAAGCAGCGGCGGCGACTGCGGCCGCGACGGCGGTCTTCAACCGGCGCAGTGCGCTGGCGGCGGAGGCCGACAGCCATATCGAAGTGCTGATTGACGAGCCGATCGGAACCATTTCGCCGGAGATCTACGGGCACTTCACCGAGCACCTGGGCACCGTCGTCTACGACGGGATCTATGTCGGCGAGGACTCGAAGATTCCCAATCAGAACGGGCTGCGTTCGGCGCTGATCGAGGGAATGCGGCAGATCAAGGCGCCGGTGGTGAGATGGCCGGGCGGGTGCTTTGCCGACAGCTACGACTGGCGCGACGGCATCGGCCCGCGAGGGAAGCGGCCACGGCGCACGAACTTCTGGATGGATGCCAATCCGGAGCCGATCCGGCGGACGAACATCGCGCAGATCTACGAGCCGAACACCTTCGGCACGGCGGACTTTGTGCGCTTCTGCAAGCTGTGCGGGGCGGAGCCATACATCGCCGCCAACGTGCGCAGCCTGACGCCGCTCGACTTCGACCACTGGGTGGAGTACTGCAACTCGCCGCGCGGCGCCACGACGCTGGCCGAAACACGGGAGAGCGATGGGTCGGCAGAGCCGTGCAATGTGCGCTACTGGGGCGTGGGCAACGAGAGCTGGGGTTGCGGCGGCAACTTCGATCCCGAGGACTACGCCATCGAGTACAAGCGGTTCACGACGTGGGTGCCGAGTTACGGCGTGAACCTGCGCTTCGTGGCGTCCGGCCCGGGCAGCGACGATCTCTCGTGGTCACGCGGCTTCTTCCGCAAGCTGTACCGCGAGCGTCCCAGCCAGGATTCGCATGGCATCTGGGGCATGAGCGTTCACCACTACGCGTGGAACCTTTCGCGGGGCAAGACGCAGGACTGGAACGCAGGCAAGGGCGACGCGCTGCGCTTCGACCCGATCGACTGGTATGAGCTGGCCCGGGAGACCGACCGGATGGAAGCCATCATCAACGATCAATGGACCGTGGTGGGCGAATTCGATCTGAGCCGCAAGATCAAGCTGGTCGTCGATGAATACGGGCCGTGGTACCGGCCGGGCACGGAGTACTCGCCGGAGCAGCTGCTGGGGCAACAGATCACCGTGCGCGACGCAGCGATGACGGCGATCTCGCTGGATACGTTCAACCGCAATGCGGACAAGGTGGGCATGGCGGCGTGCGCGCAACTGGTGAACAACCTGAATGCGCTTTTTCTGACGCATGAGGAAAAGTTCACCAGGACACCGAACTTCTACGTCTTCGAGATGTACGCGGCGCACCAGGGCGGGACGGCCGTACGGGCGGAGTTCTCGGCGCCCGAGGTGAGATATGACCGCGACGGCAAGCCGGCGACATTCTGGGGGCTGAAGGGATCGGCTTCAGTCAAAGACAAGGTGCTGACGCTGACGGCGGTGAATCCGGATGTGAGCCAGCCGCGCGAAGCGGAGATCGCGCTGCGCGGAGCGAAGGCAAAGAGCGCGAGGGCGTGGATGGTGCACGAGGGCGACATTCACGCGCACAACACGCTGGACGCGCCGGACCAGGTGAAGAGCCGCACGGCAGAAGCGACGGTGCGCGGCAATGGGGTGAGCTTCACGTTCCCGCCGGCGTCGGTGGTGAAGATCGAGGTGGAGCTGGTGTAATGCGGCGCGCCAGCGGGGTTCGCGGAGCTGGCAAGCCGGCAATTTGGCGCAGCCAGCAAGAAACGCCGGAGAAGCGGAAGCTTCTCCGGCGTTTGTGTTGGAGGACGGCTAGAAGTCGAAGCGCAGACTGAACTGCATGCGGCGAGGTTGGGTAAGCAGCTCACTGGCAACGCCGATGTTGCCGCCGGTGAGGCCGGTGCCGATCCAGGCAGGGTCGAACCGGACGGTGTTGGTGGCGTTGTAGACCTCCCAGGCGAATTTGAGGCTACCCATCTCGCGAACCTTCCAGGTCTTGGAGAGAGCGGAGCTGAGATCGATGTAGCCGTCGCCGCGGAAGTTATTTCGCTGGCCCGCTTCGCCTGGGTAGGGGATGCGCATCGGCGAGCCGGTATAAACGCCGGCATTGATGGCATCGGGATCATCGAAGAACTGGGGGTTGCCGTTCTTGTCGAAGTGGCGGCGCATCTTGATGGGAGCGGTCTGTACGCCGTAGCTCTCGATTTCCCAGTCGGTGGTCCAGCCGGGCTCGTAGAAGGAGAAGGGCAGCCCGCTGGTCCAGCGTAGAGAACCGGCCAACTGCCAACCCCCGATGAAGCTGTCGAGCAGGGCGCTGGTATTGCCGGCGAACATTTTGCCTCGCCCGAAGGGAAGCCGATACACGTAATCGGTCGTGATGAGGTGGCGAGTGTCGAAGTCGGAGGGGCTGCGGTTGAACTCGGGCTTCCAGGTGTTGAGAATGTAGGAGAAAGCGCCGCCGTTGCGCAGGGTGCCGCGCTCGGCATCGGAACCCAGGTCGGTGGAGTGGGAAAAGGTGTAGGCAAAATCCACCTGCAATCCGTGGCTCATGGGATGGCGCAGGGTGAGCTGGCCTGCGTCGTAGTAGCTGGTGCCGACGCTGGACAGGACGTAGAGCGTGGAGAACTGATCCTGCCAGAAGTGCGGCTGCCAATTGGCTGGGCATCCATCGAAGCAATAGAAGTCGATGTCGGAGAGGGACGTGGTGGCGCCCCAGGTGTAGCGGTAGGGAGCCCATTCGAGGTTGTAGATGGCTTGCGTAGCGGACTCGCCCAAGCCACCCCAGTTGGCCATGAACGGAAAAACGTTCTCGAAGTAGGGGATGGCCGAAACGGCGACCTCGGACCCTATCGGGTTTCCGTTGTTGTCCGTGATATAGCCACCCTTGCCGCCGTGCTGGTCGACCACGCGAGCCAACTGGGTTCCCGCTGCAAAGTAGTCGCCGCCGCCCTTGGGGTCCGTGTAGTCGACGGGCTCGGCGAGGTCAACGTTCTGCAGGAGACGCCGGCCGAAACGGCCGACGTAAGCGGCCTCCAGCGTAAACCCGCCCGGCAACTCGCGCTGTACGGAAAGATCGAATGCTTCCGAGTAGGGAGTCTTCAAGCGGTTGTCGAGGCCGGACTGAATACTGAACGAGTTCAGCGGATAGAGATACGGGAATTTGGCGGTCGCTGGGGCGGAGCCGTGGGGAATATTCGGCAGCGCAGTGCGATCGATGAAGCGCGGCGCGCCCGGATGATTGCAACCGCTCACGCAATTGCCTTCAATCTGATAGAGACCCGCGGAGGGGCTGGTAATGGACGAACTGAGGCCGAACGAGCCATGCTGGCTGACGTCGTTGACCAGCGACTCGCCGAAGTGGTCGTAGTAAAGGCCTGCGCCGGCGCGAATCGAGGTCTTCGAGTCCGGCGAAAAGGCGATAGCCAGGCGCGGGGCGAAGTTGTTCTTATTGATGGGCCAATAACCGGGCTTATTGTAAAAGCCGCCGGCTGGAGCGAAGGTTACGTCCGGTTCATAGATCTGGCCGGTTAAGGCGGCTCTTTCACGCTGAAGGTACCAGGCGTGCATGTCGATGGTCGGCGTGACCTCCTGGCCCTTGGTCTCCCAGGGGGTCTGAAGGACGGAGTAGCGGACGCCGAAGGTCAAGGTCAGGTTCGGCTTGATGCGCCAGGCATCCTGCGCGTAGCCCTCATACTCATTGGAGCTGAAGTGGCGGTCGATCGTGGAGCCATCCGACAGCAACGAGCCCGTCGTGGCGTTGGAGATGGCGTAGTTGAACACGTCGGTCCGCGAGGGCACCGTGCCGTACATGTTGGCCAGGGCGATCTCGTAGGAGTTGGCGAAGCTCCCATCGACCGAATCCGAGCCCGGCACATTCCCGGACAGCCAATAGGGGTTGGTGCTGGCGCCGCTGTACGAGTTGGAGTCGGTGGAGTGGTTCTGGTGGATGAGGCGCCAGTTGAAGCCGAGCTGGAGGGTGTGGCTGGCTTTGATCCAGCTCACGTTGTCCACGATGTTGTTGACCGGGACGTTGGTGATACTTGTTCGGGTCAGAGGGGTGGGGTCGGAAAGGAATCGGAAGGTGACGTAGTCGCCCTTGGCGACGCCGCTCGAACTGCCGCCCGCACGCACAAAGCCATAGCGAATGTCATTGATCAGATTCGATTTGATGGACCAGGTGTGGCCGGCGATGATGCCCCTGTTGTCGGCCGTCTCGGTGCTTTCCGGGCCCTGCCCGGGGAACTGCTCAGGGTCTCCAATCGTGTCTTTCTGGAGCTGGCCGCGGATGAAGACATGCTGCTTGTCGGTGATCGCGTAATCGAGCTTGGCGATGTAGGTGTCCAGGTTCTTCGGGTTGGGGGACGAAAACGAGTAGGAGCCTTCGTTGAGGCCATCTCCATCCACGGTGCCATTCGCGGCCGGAAAGAGGCCAAAGAACTTCAGTGAATTGGGGTTGGGACCGGGCGGGTTCGGATATGAGGCGGAATTGCAAACTTTACACCCGGCATCCAGCGCGGCGATCTGGCTGGACGACAATGTAGTGAGTCCGCCGCCCGTGTTGGGGAAAACAATCTGTCCCTTCTGGTAGGAGGCGGTCGGAACAGTTTCGGTCACTTGATAACTTTCAGCCTGGCGCCAGCCTTCATAATTTGCAAAGAAGAAGAGCTTGTCCTTGAGAACGGGGCCGCCAACGTCGGCGCCGAAGATGTTGCGGATCAGTTTGCCGGGAACGTTGGGCCGGCCGCCGGCGATCTGGGCCTGTTTGTTGAACCAGTCATTGGCCACGGTAAAGGTCGGGCGGTGATATTCGTAGGCCGCACCGTGGAATTTATTGGTTCCGGACTTGGTGACCATGCTGACCTGGGCGCCGGAGGAGCGGCCGGAGTCGGAGTTGGCGTTGCCGGTCACGACGCGGAACTCCTCGATGGAGTCCTGGGTTTGACGCAGGGTGCCGTTGAAGGCGGCGCCGCCGACCTGATCGTTGTCGTCGATGCCGTCAATCGTGATGTTTCCCTGGTCGGAGCGGCCGCCGTTGACGGCGCCGGTGCGCGGATCATTCCCAAAGATGTCGGTCTGGTGCGGAAGATAGATTACGCCCGGCTGCAGAGCGAGCAGGTCGGGAACGTTCCGGGTCTCGGTGGGGATGGCCTGGATGAGTTCGTTGTTCTGGGAGTTGCCGAGCGTGGCGTCGGTTGTGTTCAACGTCTGGGCTTCAGCGGAGACGTCGACGGTGATGGTGCTGGATTGGACGGTGAGATTGAAGTCGACGGTCGCCGGTTGGTTCACCAGGAGTTGGGCAATCTTGCTCTGGTCGCCGAATCCGGGCGCGGAAGCTGTAATCGTGTAGGTAGCGGGCGGAATCTGGGGAAATTCGTAGTATCCGGCATTCGATGTGGTGGCGTTGAACGTCTCGCCGGTGGCTTTGTCGACGAGGGTGACCTTGGCGCCGGGCAGCACCGCGCCGCTGGGATCCTTGAGAGTGCCGCGAAGGGATGTGGTTGCGATCTGGCCGAATGCAACGGTGACAACGGAAAGGATACAGAGAAGTATCCCTCCCCACTGGGATCGTTTCACGTGTGTTCCTCCAAAAACTTCAAGAAGCGGGTGGTTGGCTAAACCGAACACTCCAAATGGGTTGAGTTGCTCTGTGGTGATTCACGATCCCCATGGAACCGTGTCACTGAGCTTGTTTTCCTGGTCGATGTTGCAACGAACCGGTGGAGCTCATTCTTCGAAGTTCGGGGAAGAATGACCGTTTTGACGAAACGGGTTGAAAGCGTGACAGTTGGGGGTTCTGCCGGGATGAAGTGTTTCTTATAATGGACGAAATTTACGAATTATTCAATAGGGAAGAATCGCCGGAGTGCGGCGCGCCAGAATCGATGCCCGAATCGCCGGAAACCGGCCCTCTCCAGCCCGTCAACGGTCAGTATCCTCCCGGATAAAGACGGCCTAAAGACTGAAGCGCCGGAGAAGCGGGTGCCTCTCCGGCGCGTATGGGGAACGATGTGGCTTAGAAGTCGAGGCGAAGTCCGAACTGCATGCGGCGGAAGGTGCGGTCGCCCAGGACGTTGCCATAGAAGCCAAATCCCTGGTAGCCGAGCGCGCCGCCGAACAGAGCCGAGCCGTCATCGAACCGCACGGAGTTGGAGACGTTATAGACCTCCCAGGCGAACTTCATGTTCACCCGTTCGGTCAGGTTCCAATTCTTGGCCAGGGACGAGTCGATGTCGAAGACGCCGTCGCCGCGGAACCGGTTGCGCTCGCCGGCCTCGCCCGGGTAGGGGAGCCGTATGGGAGAGCCGGCGATCACGCCGTCGCTGATCGTCTGATCGTTGGCAAAGACCTGCGGCAGGTTGTTCTCGATGTGTCTGTGAACTTTGACCGGAGCCGTTGTGACGGCCCAGGCCTGAAGCTCCCAGTTGGTGGTCCATCCGGGCTCAATGAGAGCGAAAGGAAGACCGCTCGTCCACCGGCCGAGGCCCGACCACTGCCAGCCGCCCCAGATCGCGTTCCCCAGTTTGCCCGAACTGCCGAGCAGCGTTTTTCCGGTGCCAAAGGGCAGAGCGTAGGCCCAGTCGGCGGTGATCAGGTGCTTGGTGTCGAAGTCGGAGAGTCCGCGGCTCAAGGCAGGATCCCAGACATTCTGGATCGCGCCATAGGAGGTCTGGGATCTCTCGGCGTCCGAACCCATGTCGATGGACCGTGAGTAGGTGTAACTGAAGTCGAGGGTCAGCCCGTTCTTCGAGGGACGGCGAAGGGTAAGCTGTCCGGCGTGGTAGTAGCTCATGCCGATCGACGCCAGCGAGATGAGCGACGAGAACTGCGTATTCCAGAACTGAGTGCCGTGTGGGCAGCCGTAGTCACAGGCGAAGTCGATGTCGTAAATGGCGCCGGTTTCGCCGTAGTTGTAGCGTTGCGGCGTCCACTCGTCGTTGTAGATCGCGTCTGTGGCAGTCTCGCCGGAATAGTCGAGGCCCTTCATCTGCGGGAAGACGTCCTCGAAGTATTGAATCGTGGGGATATGAACCCCGCCGAACTTGCCGTGGTTCAAGTCGGCATATTTCGACATGAGCGCGCCGTTCGTGAAGTAGTCGCCCGCTCCCTTGGGGTCGTTGAGGTTGACCGGTTCGGCAAGGTCGAGCTGCTGGAAGAGATGGCGGCCGAGGCGGCCGACGTAGGACGCGTCGAGCAGGAAGCCGCCGGGCAACTCGCGCTGAACGGACAGGTTGAAGGCCTCGACGTAGGGCGTGTGCACGTGGTTGTCGATGCCCCAGTTGATGCCGAACGTGCCATCGGGAACCGCGTAGGGATAATTCTGCTTCTGCGGCGCCGCGGGAACCGGAAGATCGGGCAGGTCATGCGGACCGGTGAAGCGCGGCGATGTCTCGAAGTTCACGAGGTTGGCCGCGCTCTGAAACTGCGAGGAGAGGCCGAAGGAGCCGAGGGTGGCGAAACGGTGGGTGAGCGCCTCTCCGTAATGATCGAAGTAGAACCCGAAGCCGGAGCGGATGGAGGTCTTTGCGTCCGGGGAGTACACGACCGACAGGCGCGGAGCGATGTTGGCCTTCTGCCTCGGCCAGAAAGCGGGCTTGCTGTAGAACTTGCCGGTTGGGGCAAACAGAAGATCGGGCTCGTAGACCTGTCCCTGTGCGGCGGCTTGGCCACGCTTCAGATACCACTCGTGGGTATCGATTGTCGGCGCGATCTCCTGCCCTTTGGTCTCCCAGGGAGTCTGGAGGAGGGTGTGGCGAATCCCGAAGGTGACGGTGAGGTTGGGGCGAATGCGCCACGAATCCTGGAGGAAGTATTCGAACTCGTTGGCCTTGAAGTGCCGGGTGATGAACGAGCCGTCCGTGAGCAGCGAGGCCGAAGCCGGCGACGAAACGGCGTAGTTGGCCGATGCGGTCCGCTCCGCGACATCGCCGACGATGGTGGCGTAGGCCTGCTCGAACTCCGTCAGGAAGCCGGAGTCAACGGCCGGAAGGCCCAGCGTGGTGGGGTCGGGCACCTGCTTCTGGCTGAGGTAAGAAGGGTTGGTGGTGGCGCCGTTGAAAGAGTTGTTATTGTCGCTGGTGTTGTTCTGGATCATCCTCCAGTTGCCGCCGAGGGAGATGGAGTGCGTACCCCTGGTCCAGCTCAGGTCGTCGTCGATGGTGTTGACTGGCACGTTGACAATGGAGCTGCGGGTCTGGGCGGTGGGCTGCTGGAGAAAACGGACAACCACGTAGTCGCCCTGCCCGATGCCGGCGCTGGCGTATCCCTGTCGGATGTAGGCGTAACGCAGGTCGTTCACGATGTTGGGCGTGATGGTTGCGGTGTATCCGGCGGCGAGCCCCTTGGTGTTGTCCTCGAGCGAAGTGGAGGGCTGCTGGCCAGGGAGGTTCTCCGCCCCCGATTGCGTATCCTTCTGGAGGTTTCCACGAACGAAGATATGTGTCTTCGAGTTGGGGGAAAAGTCGATCTTTCCGATGTTGGTATTGAGGCGGATCGGCGCCGGCGAACTGAAGTTGACCGTGCCGTTGTTGATGCCGTCGCCGCCGGCCAGCACCGTTGCCGCCGGCTCAGTGGAGAGGTACTGAATGATCGGGGCATTCACACCGGGCTTGGAGCATCGCGTGCACGCCGCGTCGAGAGTAGCGATCTGCTGCGAGGTCAGCAGGTGCGAACTTCCGTTCGCATCGAAGTATCCAAGCTGGCCTTGCAGAAACGACGCCGACGGCGTGACGGCGGAAACGGTCTCGTTGGTGGCCAGGCGCTGGCCTTCGTAGTTGTAGAAGAAGAAGAGCTTGTCCTTGAGGATGGGACCGCCGATGCTGCCGCCGAAGGTGTTGACGATGTACTTGGTGGGGCGGTTGGCGAGGCCGGCGGACAGTTGCTGTTCTTTGATGAACCAGTCGTTGGCCACGGTGTTCGACGGCCTGTTGTATTCATAAAGGGCGCCGTGGAACCTGTTCGTGCCGCTCTTGGTGATGAGCGAAACCTGTGCACCGGAGGAGCGGCCGGCGTCGGCGTTGCTGTTGGACGTGGTGACGCGGAATTCTTCGGTCGAATCGAGCGTGGAGCGCAGGACGCCGTTGAATGCGTAACCATTGATCTGGTCATTGTCGTCGATGCCATCGAGCGTGACGTTGCCCTGGTCGGATCGCGAACCGGCCACCGCGCCCTGACGGCTATCGAGGAGCTGCGGCGAAGTTTTGTCGGCCAGCGTGAGCGTCTGGCCGAGGAAGAGCACACCGGGCTGCAGACTCAACAGGGAGACGGGATCGCGGCCGTCCATGGGCAGCGCCTCGATCGTCGCGTTGTCGACGGAATCGCCCAGGGAAGCGTCCGTGGTGTTCAGGGTCTGCGCTTCGCCGCTGACGTCGACGGTGACCGTGCTGGCCTGCACGGTGAGGGTGAAGTTGATTGTCGCCGGCTGGTTGACAAGCAGCTCGGCGGCTTTGCTCTGGTCGCCGAAGCCGGGGGCCGAGACAGTGATCGTGTAGGTGGCCGGCGGGATCTGGAGCACTTCGTAGTAGCCGGTAGCGGTGGCAGCGGCACTGAAGGTGTGACCGGTAGCTTTGTCGATAAGGGTAACTTTTGCGCTGGGGACCAGAGCCCCCGAGGGGTCCTTGATGATGCCGCGGAGTGAGGTAGTTGCGGCCTGGCCGAATGCAAAACTGACAGCGGAAAGGATACAAAACAGTATCCCTCCCCCCTGAAGTCTTTTCACGTCTCTTCCTCCCAAAAATACCGCAATGAGATTTGCTTGCCGCCCCGGGACCGCGCAGTTGAGTTGAGTTGTTTTGATCGGAATGGAGCCTCAACGGGGCCCGCTCAACAAAATCCTGCGAGGTTTTTGGGCAGATCCCCGTTCAAAAATGGCATCGATCGCAACCCGCAGCGAGAATTGGATCGCATACGGGCAAAAGACTCGATTTTGCTGATGAAAAGAGGGTCTGCCGATCCTCGAAGTGACTTTTATCTTGGCCGAAATTCAACAGAGATTCAATATGAATTGGGCGTGGTTACGACAGGCAGATGCGCTTCGACCTCGGAAAACGCCAATTCGTCACTGCTAATTTCGATGACCGCTATTGCTGTTGCTGCATCTGCTGGAGATCGATCAGCGGAAGCGGGATTTCCGGCGATTGCTGGGCGCGCTCGACGAGCACGGACCAGTCCTCGGGGATGGGCAGCTTGCGGTCGAGTGCCGGCGGACGATCGCTGGCGTCGACCTGGACGGCGACGTAGAGTTCGCTGTCGGCTTTGCCGCGGAAGATGCCGTGGGTAGGCGGGACGTCGGCGTAGTCGCGGCCGACCGCGGTGCGAATGTGGCGGCGGTGGGCGACGAGGTTGTTGGTGGGGTCGAAGCCGACCCATCCGAGGTGAGGCAGGAGCGCTTCGACCCAGGCGTGCGTGGCATCGGGGGTGGAGCGGTCGTGGTCTTCGCTGCCGCGGTAGAGGTAGCCGGAGACGTAGCGGGCGGGGATGCGAACGTGGCGCAGCAGGGCGATCATGGTGTGCGCGAAATCCTGGCAGACGCCGCGGCAGTTGGTGATCGCTTCGTCGATCGGGGAGTCGACGCGCGTGGAGCGGGGTACGTATTCGAAGTAGTCGAAGAGGCGCTGGTTGAGCTCGTGAACGAGCATGAGGGGGTCGTCGCGGCGGGTGACGCCGAGTTTGCCGGCGAGATCGAGCAGCGCCGGGGTTTCGACGGCGAACTGGCTGGGCAGGAGCATCTCCCAGTAGTCGCCGGAGTCGATGAGGTTGTCCAAGGCCTGCCAGGCGTCGGGCGCCAGAAAGTGCGGGACTTCGAACGGGTTGCGCTGCTCGACGATGGACTCGGCGACGATGACGAGCTGGTTGTGCTCGCCGGGGATGTCGAAGTGATGGACGTTGTTGCCCTGGTGATCGCGGCAGGTGAAGACGCGGCAGCGCGGGCTGACGGAGAGAGTGAAACTGAGGCAGTGCTGGCCCATGTCGGAGCACGGGTGCATGCGCGTCTCCATGATGCTCTCGGTGATGGGCTGCGAGTAGCGGAAGCGCGTGAGATGGCGGATGGAGAAAAAGTTCATTGTCGGATTCCGGTCAGACAGCCAGTGCCGATTGAATCGAGTAGTGGACGTAGTGGCGGTAGATGAGGTCGTGGATGCGCATGCACTGCTCGCGGATGGAATGGAGGAATTCGGCGGTGTGGCCGGCCAGGATTTCGCCGACGGTAGTGTAGCCGAGCATGGCGTGCAGGCGGCCGACGACGGAGGTGAGTTCATCCGGCGGGCGGCGGCCGCCGGTGCGCTGGATGGACTCGATCGCGTGGCGGATGCCGTCGACCGTGTAGCGGATGGTGTGGGGAAAGTCGCGGTTGAGCAGGAGAAATTCGAGGATGCGGTCGGGCGCGAGGTCGGCGGTGTAGACCTGGCAGTAGGCTTCGAACGAGGTGCAACAGCGCAGCAGTCCGACGAGCTCGAGATATTGATATCCGGAGTGTTCGCGCTCGGGAAGGTGAAGCAGCTCGGGGCGGTAGACCTCGAGCAGCGTGGTGGTGGCGTAGGCGCGCTCGAGATAGCGGCCGAGGCGGATGAACTGCCAGCCCTGGGCGTGGATCATGGTGGTATCGCTGACGCCCTTGAAGAGATGGATGCCGTCGACGACGGTGGAAAGAAGGTCGCTCGAGTTCGACGAGAACTGCAAGCGCGCGCTGGGCGAGCGCACCTGGTGGAAGAGGCGATTGAGGCGCTGCCATTGCTCGGAGGAGAGTTCTTCGCGGACCTGGCGGGCGTTTTCGCGCGCGCCGTTGATGCAGAAGGTGACGGAAGCGCGGTTGGCGCCGTCGAAGACGAGCTGCGCGGCCATGGATTCGAGGTCGCCGTCCCACTCCATGCCGGGAGGCTTTCCCAGCGAGGCCATGAGGCGATGCCAGCGCGTTTCGGCGCTGGTGGCGCTGGTATCGAGCATGAGAGTCATGGTGACGTCGAGCTGGCGCGCGGTGTTTTCGGCGCGTTCGAGGTAACGGCTCATCCAGTAGAGGCTGTCGGCAACGCGAGATAACATCGATTCCCTCTCCGCGCGAATGTGAATTGAGGTGCTGTTCCCTTGCCGCCCTTTCGGCCCTCGCTGCGGCGATTGCCGAATGGATGGGGCACCCAATCTCTCAGGCCTGAAAGCAACCTGAAACGGATCTATTCCAGAACCCAGGTGTCTTTGCTGCCGCCGCCCTGCGAAGAGTTCACGACGAGCGAGCCTTTTTCGAGCGCCACGCGAGTGAGGCCGCCGGGCACGATGTTGATCTTGTCGCCGAAGAGGATGTAGGGCCGCAGGTCGACGTGGCGCGGCTCGAGATGATTGCCGATGAGGCAGGGAGCGCGCGAGAAGTCGAGCGTGGGCTGGGCGATGTAGTTGCGCGGGTTGGCCTGGATCTGCTCGGCGAACTCCTCGCGCTGGCGGGCGGTGGAGTGCGGGCCGATGAGCATGCCGTATCCGCCGCTCTCGCCGACGGCCTTGACGACGAGCTTGTCGAGATTGGCGAGGACGTGCCGGCGTTCCTTCTCTTCGGTGAGGAGAAAGGTTTCGACGTTGGGCAGGATGGGTTCCTCGTCGAGGTAGTACCTGATGATGCGCGGAACGTAGGCGTAGAGCGCCTTGTCGTCGGCGAGGCCGGTGCCGAAGGCGTTGGCCACGGTGACGTTGCCGGCGCGATAGGCGTTGAAGAGGCCGGCGCAGCCCAGCGCGGAGTCGGATCGGAAGATGAGCGGGTCGCTGAAGTCGTCGTCGACGCGGCGGTAGATGACGTCGACGCGCTTGAGGCCGTTGGTGGTGCGCATATAGACGATGTTGTCGTGGGTGACGAGGTCGCGGCCTTCGACGAGGTCGATGCCCATCTGGCGGGCGAGATAGGTGTGCTCGAAGTAAGCGGAGTTGAAGACGCCGGGCGTGAGCAGCACGATGTTGGGCTCGGGGCGTCCTTCAGGGGCAAGCGAGCGCAGCGTGGAGAGGAGCAGCTGCGGATAGTGCTCGATGGGGCGGACGCCGTAACTCTGGAAGAGCTGCGGGAACGTGCGCTTCATGACGCGACGGTTGGTGAGCATGTAGCTCACGCCGGAGGGCACGCGCAGGTTGTCTTCGAGGACCACGAACTCGCCCGTGTTGAGGCGCAGCAGGTCGGAGCCGACGACGGCGATGTAGACGTTGCGCGGGACATTGAGGCCGCGCATCTGGCGGCGATAGTGCTTGCAGCTGTAGACGAGCTGGCGCGGCACGATGCGGTCGTTGAGGATCTTGCCGTCAGAGTAGACGTCGCGGAGAAAATGATTGAGCGCGGTGATGCGCTGGGTGAGGCCGCGCTCGATGCGGTCCCACTCGGGTGCGGTGATGAGGCGCGGGAGCAGGTCGTAGGGGAAGATGCGCTCGGTGCCTTCGTCGCGGCCGTAGACGGTGAAGGTGATGCCCTGGGTGAGGAAGGAGAGGTCGGCGGACTGTTTGCGGCGCTGCAGCTCGTCGTGGGGCAGGCGGGCGAGGGTTTCGGCGAGCGCGCGGTAGTGCGAGCGCAGATCGCCGCCCGGCTCGCGCATCTCGTCGAACGCGAGGTCGAGGGGATAGTCGCCGAAGAGGGAGTCCAATGCGAGGGACGGGCTTGCGCTCATGGCCTGTTCTTAAGCTTTAACATTTTGCGGCTAAGGGAGCAATCAGGAACGGGGGAGACTATGCGTGGAACTCTCAAGCAGCTCTCTTCCGCTTCCGCACTCGAACAGGCCGAATGAGGATTTCCGCCGGTATCCGCAGATGCTTGTTCAGCCGGCGAATCATGGCCAGCGAAAGCTGACGATCGCGCCTTAGAACTTCATAAACGCGGGTTCGATTCCCGACGATTCCGATAAGGGCTTTGGTGTCCACGCCCTTTTGTTCCAGCCGAAACTTGATGGCGTCGATTGGATCCGGGATATCCATGGGGAAATGGGCTTCTTCGTAGGCCTCCACCAAGGTGGCGAGGATCTCGAAGCGGTCTCCATTCGCGGTGCCTTCTTCAGCGCCCCAAAGACGCTCGATTTCGCGCAGGGCGGCGGCGTGGTCAGCGTCATTCTTAATCGGCTTCAGCTGCATACTGGACCGTCCTCACATCGATTTCGTCATATTCTTGGTGTGTTCCCAGCCATTTGATGAATACAATGGCTCGCCGGTAGTCGATAGCGACCACCAAGCGATAAGCATTGCCCTTGATATTGAACACGACCCGATCCGCTCCGACAATGCTTGCGTGGGCGTAGTCACGCTTCACATCGGATGAGTTCTTCCATTCCGCCCGTTTCGCCTCATGGAGCCAAGCATCGAGCGCTCCCTTCACTGCGCGATAATCCTTGTGTCCCTCCAGCTTTTCGATGAAACGGACAAGCGTGCTCCGAGCAATGATCCGCACTCGACTAGCGTATCATGTTCCCAAAATGGGCACAACGAGTTCTCGAGCTGAATGACCCATCGGTTATAGCAATTACTTCGCCGGCTCGGTTACGCGGCCCATGAAGAGGATGCCGCCGGACTTTCTTTCGCGGATGAGGAAGAGGAATGGATGGTCGGCGCGGAAGACGATGGGCGGCTGCGGGCGCTGAATGGCCATGGCGCGGCCGCCCACGACGCCGGTGGCCGCTGCGGCTTCGGTTCCTTCCTCGTTGACATCGACGAAGGCCTTGTGGATGACGGCGGAGAGGTAGAGGCCGCGCTTTTCGGTCATGCCTGTGAAGTCGGCAGTGTCCTTGTTGAACGCGGTCGACATGCCCATGGCGGCGAGCGTGCCGGAGAGGGAGAACTGCTGGGTCATCTTGAATCGCGGGAGGGTGAGGATGACTTCGTGCGCGGGACGGAGCCGCCCGAGCCAGTCTTGGAGAGCGGCGGCAGTGATGGATTGCTCGAGCGCGGGAAGTCCGGCGATGCCGCTGGGCAAGAGAACGATCATCGAGAGATCCCAGTCCTTGTAGGGAATCTCGAGCGCCTGGAAGGAGCCGCCGTTGAAGTAGTTATAGGTGCCCTGGCGGTGCATGAGCGGGGCTTTGACCGCCTGCGACGGCGAGACGTGGAAATCGTCTTCCTGGGTGGCCGATTTCGAGAACGGGGATTGCCACGCGCCTTTGAAGTAGATGGCGTTGGTTAGAACGAGCTTCGTCCTGTGGTCGAGGACGCCGGGGCCGATGAGGTCCTTGATCTTGTCTTCGGTCTTCTGCTCGACCCAACGATTGATGGTCTGGCGGGCGGCTTCGGTGGCGTTTTCAAAGTCGACCTGGTTGAAGCCGGCGCCGTAGCCGGAGTCCGCGATCTTGAGAAAGTCCGGGAGAAAGTGCTCGCCTTGCTGTGCCCAGATCGCATTGGCCACGCGAAGCTGGTAGCTTGCGTGCGCGGCGTTGAGATCGGCGAGCAGCGCGCCCATGGCCGGATGCAGGCGCGCCGGCGGCAGCGAGAAGTGCAGGGTTCTGGCCATCTCCGCCGCGGTGTCGCCGCGGGCGCCGGCGGAGGTCATGGCGAGCGCGGTGGAAATGCTTTCCGGGGAGAAGAAGAGGTTGCCGTTTTGCGCTCGCAGGTGGCCGTAAAGGTCGACGGCAAAGGCGTTGTTGCCGTCAACCGCGGCGGTTCGGTCCGGCTGGTCCGGCTGCGCGCTCTGTGCGGCCCACGCGGCGAGGGGCGCGGAGAGCAACGCGACGAGAGATGGAATGGCAAGGCTCATACGCATCGCCTACTGCGCCGTTTCAGTGAATGTGGCCGTGGGCGCGCCCCAGAAGACCGGCCCGAGAGCGGTGACGGTGACCGGGCCCGGCTTGGACGGAAGCGTGAGCTGCACCGTTGCTTCCCCGTTCGATTGCGTGCGTACGATTCGCTTGGAAAGCGTGCCGGCGCTGGCGGTGAAAAGGATGTCGACGTTGCCCGCGGTGGCGCCCGTGGAGCCGGACGCGCCCTGCACAAAGGTTGCCGTAAGCGTGATCTTGGAGCCGGCCCTGGCGGTTTGCTTGTCTCCGGTCTTGGCGATGGTGGAAGCGGGCACGGTGGCGATCACCCAGCCCTGCTGGGTCTGCGTGGTGCCGGCCGAGTCGCGGCCGGCGACGGTGAAGGAGTAGAGGCCGGGATTGGCGGGCGTCCGGATGACGATGGCGCCGTTGGCCAACTCAGTCAACTGCTTGCCGGTGATGGAGAGCGTCATTCCGCCGGAGCCGGTTGCCGAGGTGAGCGTGACGCTGCCGTTGCCACCGGTGATCGTTGGGTGAATCGTCACCGTGCCGGAGGTGGGCGCAAGCAGCGTGTCGGGGTTGAGATCCCACTCGGCTGCGACGGTGTGCACGTTCTGGCCCTGGACGACGATGAGCGTTGCCGAGTATGGAGCGAAGGTCTGCGTGGCGGCCCAAGGTTGCGATTTGGAGGCGACAATCGTGACCGGCTTGGCCTGCGAGAGGGTGAAGGTCTTCATCGTCGAGGCGTCGAAGCCTTCGAGATTGAACGTGACGCCGGCCTGCTTTGCCGGATCCTTGTTGACGACCATCAGCGTGAGAGAATTGCCCGACGTGCCGGCCGATGCATAGACGCTGAAGGAATTGGGATTGGCGGCGGAGCCGGCGTAGACGGAGATGGGCGCGAAGCTGTTGCTGCCGTTCGCGGTGCGATAGAGCTGAATCGCCTTGTAGGCGGGCGTGCTGGCGCCGGCGGCGGTCCAGCGCGAGGCGCCCCAGACGCGCATCTTGCCCAGGATGCCGTAGGCGTCGGCGTCGACCAGCGCGGTGGAGAAGTCGCTCTCCCCGGCCCACGCGCCGTTCCACTCGGTGATGCTGAGCGGAGTGCCGGGATAGATGGAGTTGGCGAGGGCGCGCATGCGCGGGATGACGAAGGCGACGGTCTTGTTGGGCTGGGTGAAGGTGGCCCAGTTCTGGTTCACCGCGCCGGATTCGCTGACGTAACGGGGATCCCACCAGTCGCGCGTTGCGCGCAGCGCGGCCGCCTGTTTTTGCGCGGTGCTCAGGCTGCCCAGATTATCGGGACCGTTGAAGTAGGCATGCACGTCGAAGATGTCGAAGGACCGGGAGCCGAGAACCTGGTCGTTGCACCAGATTTCGTTGAGCAGCCAGGGCAGAAAATCCATGCCGCCGTGATCGCCCTTGTCGTTGTTGTCGGCGCCGTTCCAGTAGAACCACCAGCTGTCGAAGACGGGAGCGAGGCGGACCGCGGCGTTGTCGTACTTTTTGATGACGTGACCGGCATGAACGATGTCGGCGGCGAGTTCATCGTAGCCAACGGGGCTGGGATGGACGTCGCGATGCGTGCCACTCCAGATCTCGGGCTCGTTATCGAGCTGATATAGATGCGGCTGTGCGCCGTAATCCGGTGCGATCGCCTGGATCCACTGGCTGCGATAGACGCTGCCGGGCGGATCGCTGGCCGAGGGCGCATCGAGCAGATGCGTATGGGCGTCGCTGGGGTCGTTGCCGGTGAGGTCTGTGGAACAGTCGGGCAGAACGCCGTTGCCGGCGTCGGGGCGCCAGTAGTCGGTGGAGCATTGGGCGCCGTATTTCTTCACGGAGAAGCTGTTGCTCGAGGTGTCCTTGGCGACCCAGTGGAGCATGGGGATGGTCATGATAGGCGCGGCGCCGCCGGCTACGGCCTGCTGGATGTAGGTGGCGGAGCTTGCGGAGCCCCATGTGTAGTTCTCGAAGTACCAGTCGGCGTCGAGGTTGGTGGCGTTCAGCTTCCAGTTGTAGCGGGATGCGTTGTTGCCGCCCCAGCGGCTGAGAGTGACGCCGCCGGTCTTGATGTAGGCCGTGGATGGAGGAAAGCTGGCGCCGTAGATATAAGGGCTGATGGGATGGCGATTGGCGAGGACGTTGACGGTGACCACGACGGAGGTGGTAGCGAGAGCCGCTGCAGGCTGGGTTTGCGCCGAGGCACTGGGCACGAGGCCGGCGCAAATCGCAAGGGCGGCGGCAAACAGTACGAGACGAGCGGGGGAGGGGATATGCATAAAGATGGCCCTCTTATCAGCCGCTACCATGCTAATCGTGCGCGGTTCCGGCGGAAAGCGCAAAGGGCCTATCGAAACCCGGCGGACGGGTACGAAAGTTCTATCCGGATGGCTGACTTCAGACTAAAAAGGACCGGGCGGCCGGTCGATCAGGACTCAGCCGCCCGGAGTTTGCGGCACGGATAAATCCGTGCCCTTTCAAAACGCGTTCGAGCCAGGATACTGCCCGTGGATGGTTCCGATTGAAGGATGCAACCGCTTTCTAGAAGAGGTTCCACAACGACTGGTTGTAGACCTCGTGGTGGTACTGCACTTCGGAGGCCTTGACGAAGGTTCCGAGGTCGCGGGGCGAGCGATCCGCGGCGGATTGTTTCAGATCGGCATAGCGGCCCTGGACGTCGGAGCCGAGAACATCGGAGACCCACTTGGACTCGCGGAAGTCCTCGATGGCCTTGTAGATGTTGTCGGGCAGGTAGCGGCCGCCGGCGCGGAGGTTTTCGGCAGCGGAGATCGTGCCGTCGAGGCCGGTTTTGAAGATGGAGTAGAGGGACAGATAGGGATTGGCGTCGGGCGCGACGGCGCGGACTTCGGTGCGCATGGAGCGGTGATTGCCGATGGGCACGCGGATCATGGCGCCGCGGTCGGTGGCCGAAGCGCGAATCTGGTTCGGCGCCTCAAAGTGCGGATCGAGGCGGCGATAGGCGTTGACGCTGGAGTTGAAGATCAGGCACAGGTCGAGCGCGTGGCTCAGGATGCGGTCGAGGAAGTCCCAGCCGAATTTGGAGAGCTGCTCTTCGCCTTTCTCGTCCCAGAAGAGATTCGTCTTGGCTTTGGAGACCGAGACGTTGGTGTGCATGCCGCTGCCGTTGACGCCGACGACGGGCTTGGGCAGGAAGCTGGCGGTATAGCCAAAGTTGTTGGCGATCTGGCGGCAGAGCAGCTTGTAGAGCTGGATCTGGTCGGCGGCAGCGACGACTTCGCTGTAGCCGAAGTTGATCTCGAACTGGCTGGGCGCAACTTCCGGGTGGTCCTTTTCGTTCTGGAATCCCATGGCGCGCTGCACTTCGGCGGCGGTATCGATGAACTGGCGCAGGGGGTCGAGCGGCAGCACGTGGTAGTAGCCGCCGGTGTTGATGAAGTCGAACTTGTGAGTCTCGTGGAACTTGCGCTCGGCGTCCTTGCCGGCGAAGAGGAAGCCCTCGATTTCGGTGGCGGCGTTCAGCGTGTAGTTGTTCTTTGCGTGCTGCTCGTCGGAGAACTTCTTGAGCACGCCGCGGATGTCGGCGGTGTAGAGCGAGCCGTCCTTGTCGATGACGGTGCCGAAAACGAGCACCTTGCCGTTGCCGAAGACGTCGGCGGGAACCCAGTAGAATGCGCTCCAATCGATGCCGAGGCGCAGGTCGCTCTCTTTTTGTGCGGTAAAGCCGCGGATGGACGAGCCATCGAAGGTAAGGTTCTCGACGGCGCCCAGCAAGAACTTCTTGTCGTAGTCGAGCAGGTGCAGGCGGCCTTCGAGGTCGCTGAACAGCACGGTGACAGCCTTGATCCGTTTTTCGTCGGTGAGGTACTTCAGCCGCGCTTCCTTGATTTCGTCGATCGCGACGCGATTCGTGCGGTCAGCCTTGGCTGCAAGGTTCTTTTCTTCCAGCTCCTCATAGGAGAGGGCAAGAAAATTGCGAAACTCAGTGGACATGGGTCTCCTTTTTTGCGGAAGAGAGTAAAGCCGCGGCGTGCGAAGGCGCTCTCGGCTGATCAAAAGTTGCTTCTATCAGGGTATCGCGGCGCAGCCGGGTAGACATAAGGAATGGATAAGGAAATCCAGGCAGAGCGGACGGGCGGGGCGGCAGTCTGTTTTTTTCCGGGGAGACGCACCCCAATCCGCCGGCCGCTTCCCTTCCCTTCCGTGCCCGCGTCTATTGTTCTGTTGTCTTCCGCGTGGCCGGCCGCCGCGCGGAAGATGCCGATGCGAAGAAGGAAGGCGAGCAGGCCCGGCGCAGTTACTTGCGCTTGTTCTTGGAGCGGTAGTGCTCGATGAGGGCTTTGAGCAGATCGCTGAAGTTGAGGATGATGTCGAGGAGGCTGGAGGGCGGGTCGGGCGTGGCGGTGCGCGTGGGGCTGTTGAGGCCCTCGAGAGCAGTGATGCGCAGCTTGCCGACAGCGTCTTCGGCCTCGCGCACTGCGGCGGCGAATTGCCTGACGCCGGCGCGCAGCTCGGGCACCCACGTTTGAGCGGGCGACATGCCGGAGCCATGGCGATTGCGCGAGGGCAGCGCGCGGGCGAGGGTGTCGATCTTGCCGGAGACGCCGACGAACTCGAGCCGCGCGGCGCCCAGCTGCCCGAGTAGGTCGGAGGCGACGTCGAGCAGATTCGCGGGGTCGAAGTTCTTCGAGGATGCGTTCAACATCTTCGCGTGCGCGGCGAAGGCGCCGATCTCGTCGCGCAAGGCGTTCATCTTGCGCAGCGTCATGCGGGCTTCGAGCGCGGCGAGGGAAGGGTTCATCGGGCAAAGGATAGCATGAAAGCTGTTGCCGCGGCCCGGCGCGGCGATGGGGGAAGACAGGAGGAGGAAACTGCGTCACGATAAGCTCCGCGGAGCTACACTCTTTCGGCAAATCTCCGCTGCGCCGCCGCATCGATGTCAAGGAGAGCGGCGGGCGGCGGACACGCCGGTAGCCGGATGCCGGCCTGGGGGTGTAGATTACTCTGTTTGCTCAGGAGAATTCTGCCAACGATGCTGAAGCTGAGACCCTTCCCCTTTGTCACTCCAGTCCTGATGTTTGCCTTGGCGACACTGAATGCGCAACCGCCCGCCGCGCCGGCGGCGGAAGACTATGTCAAGTCGCACTACACCAAGTACGAGTTTCGCATTCCCATGCGCGACGGCAAGCGGCTGTTCACGGCGGTTTATGTGCCGAAGGATGCCTCCGGAGGGCCGTATCCGTTTCTTATGGATCGCACGCCGTACAGCGTGGCGCCCTATGGCGAGGACCGCTATCCGCAGCACCTGGGCCCGAGCGAGGAGTTCGAGAAGAGCGGGTACATCTTTGTCTACCAGGATGTGCGCGGGCGATGGATGAGCGAAGGCGAGTTCCTGGAGATGCGGCCGCACATCGACAACAAAAAGACGCCGCAGGATGTGGACGAAGCCTCGGACACGCACGACACGATCGACTTCCTGCTGAAGAACGTGCCGAATCACAACGGGAAAGTGGGAATCTGGGGGATCTCTTATCCCGGGTTCTACACATCGGCATCGATTATCGACTCGCATCCCGCGTTAGCCGCGGCAAGTCCCCAGGCGCCGATGACGGACTTATTCCTGGGAGACGACGGCTATCATGGCGGAGCGTTCATGTTATCGGCTAACTTCGGGTTCTATGCCTTCTTCAGACCGCAGAAGAACCCCGCGGAGCCGGCGCCGTCGGTGCCCTTCGAATTCGGGACGCCGGACCACTATAAGTTCTATCTGAACGCGGGTAACATTGCGAACCTCGACAAGCAATATCTGAAGGGCTCAAACTGGCTGTTCAACGACCAGGCGAATCATACGACTTATGACGCATACTGGCAGGCGCGGGACCTGTCGCGGCACATGAAGGACGTGAAGTGCGCCGTGCTGGTGGTGGGCGGGTGGTACGACGCGGAGGATTTGAGCGGGCCGTACCGGACGTTTTACGCGATCGGCAAATTCAATCCCGAGACGCCCACAACGCTGGTGGAAGGGCCGTGGGTGCATGGCGGATGGGCGCGCGGCGACGGAAGCCACCTGGGCGATGTGCAGTTCGACGCGAAGACGAGCGAGTATTTCCGGCAGAATGTGCAGTTCCCTTTCTTCGAGCATTATCTGAAGGGCAAGGGCGCGGCACAGCCGAAGGCGGTTGTGTTTGAGACGGGAACCAATGTCTGGCGGCACTTCGACGAGTGGCCGCCCAAGGCCGCGGCGGCGAAGGTGCTCTATTTTCATGCCGGCGGCAAGCTGAGCTTCGATCCGCCGCAGGAAGCGAAGGGCGCGGACGAGTACACCAGCGACCCGAATCATCCGGTGCCGTTCGTAGGCTACACAACCGACACGGTGCCCCAGCGCTACATGGTCGATGACCAGCGCTTCGCGAGTTACCGGCCGGACGTATTGGTGTATGAGACCGAACCGCTCGAAGAGGACGTGACGATCGCGGGGCCGATTTCGCCGAAATTGAAGATTGCCAGCTCGGCAACGGACTCGGATTTTGTGGTGAAGCTGATCGACGTGTATCCGGAGAACTATCCCGACCCGGACGGCGCGCCGGGCGGCAACAAACGCATCCTGGATGCGCCGCCGCTGCATATGGGCGGCTATGAGCAGTTATTGCGCGGGGAGCCGTTCCGCGCCAAGTTCCGTTCGAGTTGGGAGAAACCCGAGCCGCTCGTGCCGGGCAAGGAAACGGACATCGACTTCACCATGCCCGATCTGTTCCACACTTTCCGCCGCGGGCACCGCATCATGGTGCAGGTGCAGAGCTCGTGGTTCCCGCTGACCGACCGCAACCCGCAGACATTCACCGACATTCCGAATGCCAAACCGGAGGACTTCAAGCCGGCGACGGAGCAAGTGTTCCGGCAGAAGGGTGAGGCGTCGGGGGTGGAGGTGCTGGTGATGCCGTAAAGACGAGGGGTCAGAGATCAGGGAACAGAGATCAGGGATCAGAGATCAGGGATCAGGGATCAGAGAACAGAGAACAGAGAACAGAGATCAGAGATCAGGGAACAGAGATCAGAGAACAGAGATCAGGGATCAGGGATCAGGGACCAGAGATCAGAGAGAAACAACAGCTGGTCACCATGTCACTGCGTTGGTTACATGAGAGGGATAGAATCGCGAAGATGTTTCAAACAGATGAGGTTAGAATGTTGGCTCGATGGATGCGCAGCAAATTGCTCCTGTTTGCCGCCGCGGTGGCGGCGATTGCACCGGTGCTGCATGCCGAAGAAGGCATGTGGACGTTCGACAACCCGCCGCTGAAGCTGCTCAAGGCGAAGTACAACTTTACGCCGACCCAGGCGTGGCTCGATCACCTGCGCCTGTCAAGCGTGCGGTTGAACGATGGCGGATCGGGATCGTTTGTAAGCCCGAACGGGCTGCTGCTGACGAACCATCACGTGGCGCGCGGGCAACTGCAGAAGAACTCGACCGCGGAGCATGACTACCTGGCCAACGGATTCTATGCGACCAGCGCCGACGAAGAGATGAAGTCGCCGGATCTCGAAGTGAACGTGCTGGTGGGCATGGAGAATGTGACGGCACGCGTGCAAGGGTCGGCCAAGGGCATCGCCGACGAGGCCAAGGCGCTGAAGGCTCGCGACGCGGAGATTGCCGCGATCGAGAAGGAAAGCAAGGACAAGACGGGTCTGCGCTCCGATGTGGTTGGGTTCTACCAGGGCGGCGAATACTGGCTGTATCAGTACAAGGCATACACCGACGTGCGGCTGGTGTTTGCGCCGGAGCAGCAGGCGGCGTTCTATGGCGGCGATCCGGACAACTTCACGTATCCGCGCTACGACCTGGATATGGCGCTGTTTCGCGTGTATGAGAACGGCAAGCCGCTGCGCACGGACAACTACCTGAAGTGGAGCGCGAAGGGCGCTGCGCCGGGCGAGCTGGTGTTCATCTCAGGGCATCCTGGATCGACGGAGCGCGACGACACGGTGGCGCAACTGAAGATCGAGCGCGACGTGGTGGGGCCCGCCGTCACCGAATACCTGGAGCACCGCCTGGCCACCGCACAGGTGTTCGCCGCGCAGGGCCCGGAGCAGGCGCGGCTGGTAGGCAGCCTGATCTTCGGGCTGCAGAACAGCCTGAAGGTCTATGTGGGCCGAAAGGATGCTCTGGCCGACAAGGCGATCATGGCCAAGAAGGAGGCCGAGGAGGCGGACTTCAAGGCAAAGGTTGCGGCGAACTCGGCGTGGCAGAAGGAGTACGGCGACGCATGGGACACAATTGCGCGCGTCGAGGAGAAGGTGAAGCCGGAGATCAAGGGACAGCTCTTCCGGCGCACGGACAGCCGCCTTTTCACCATCGCGCTGAACATTGTGCAGTATGTCGCGGAGATCAAGAAGCCGGACGGCGAGCGGCTGGCGCAGTTCCACGACGCGGGGATGGACGCGCTGAAGTTCCAGATGCTGTCGCCCGCGCCGATTCCCGTTGCGACGGAAAAGCTCTATATGGCGGCGGCGTTGAAGCTGGATGAGGAAAAGCTGGGCAAGGACGACGCGTTTGTGCAGGCGATTCTGCAGGGCGGCGACGCCGACACGGTGACCAACTCGCTGATCGACGGCACAAAGCTGGCCGATGTTGCCGTGCGCAAGCAATTGATGGATGGCGGCGAAGCGGCGGTGGCGGCATCGACCGATCCGATGATCGTGGCGGCGCGGCGCGCGGATCCGATCCTGCGCGAGATGAACAAGCGGATTCGCGACTCGATCTCCAGCGTGCTGACGCCGGCCGGAGAAAAGCTGGGCAAGGCGCGGTTCCTGGTCTACGGGAAGGACGCGTATCCCGACGCGACGTTCACGCTGCGGCTAAGTTATGGAACGGTGACGGGGTATCCGTATAACGGAACCGTTGCGCCGCCGTTCACCACGTTTTACGGGCTCTACGATCGCGCGTTGAGCTTCAGCGACAAGCCGCCGTTCGATCTGAGCCCGAAGGAGGAGACGGCGCGCGATAAGCTCGACCTGTCGACGCCATTCGACTTTGTCTGCACGGGCGACATTATCGGCGGCAACTCGGGCTCGCCGGTCGTGAACCGCGACGGCGACCTGGTGGGCCTGATCTTCGACGGCAACATCGAGTCGATGGCCGGCGACTTTGTTTATGACGGCACGAAGAACCGCGCGGTGGCGGTGCATTCGGCGGGAATGATGGAGGGGCTGCGCAAGCTGTACGGCGCGGACAAGTTGGCCGACGAGCTGGAAGGCAAGTAGTTCGAGCGCCTCCGCGGGTGGGCGCATTGCACGCGTCAAGGCGAGCAGCGGGTTCGCCCCGAACGCTAGTCCTGCGGCTTCGCTGTGGCCGGGGGAGGAGCGGGCTCGGATCCTGCCTCCGGCTGGATTCCGGCGGCTTCGGCGGCGGTCAGGATGCGCGACTCCGAGCGGAATTGGTGATAGTCGCCAAAAACGACGTCATTCAGCGAGACTTCCTTCGGCCTCTCGGATGTATCGCCGACGGGATGCCCCCAGCCAAACAGGACTACTGTCTGCAAAGAATAGGCAACGCTTTTAATTGGACAGGAATAAGTTCGCCCACCGATTTCCACGGGCCCATATTCCACCGCGATCGATGATTTCAGGATCGGGTCGCTCGGTTCGAGGTCGGCGACGATTGCGATGCGTAAAATGACACCGCTGTCGGGGTCGATCCCGAACTCTCCGTGATACGCGACGTACTTCTGGAACGGTTTCAGATAGAACCTGTTGCCCTCTTGTTTTAAGGTCGTGCAACACCATCTCACCGTGTAGTGGGACTTGTCCTGGGGCACGGAGTAGCGGAAGACGGCGATACGGCCGGATGGGGCCTTTTCCCAATGCGCCCAGGACAGGGTTCCACGGGCGGAGTCGACCATAACGATACCCAAGATGGGTCCGAACACGCCTTCCGTGACGATTCCCTTGTTGAAGAGGCCCTGGTTCTGGTTCTTGACTTTGCCGGGGTCGACTACCTCTTTTCCGTCGCGGACCAGGACGGTGGCTTTCACCTGATCGAGAAACCGCATCGGCCGCTCTCTTTTCCACTCCGCGTCGGAGGCGTGCTCCTCTTGGGGCAGGTTCACGAAGCGGGTGGTCTCGCGGGTGGCAAAGAAATTGGGAAGCCGCGGCAGGGTCTTCGCCACGTATTCAACGGCCAGCGCCATGATCTTTCGCTGGGTGTCCGCATCCGGCTGATCGGCGGTCGTGACTTCATCTGCCGGAAGGTCGAGGAACTGCGAGGAGTCGGCAAGAACGATGAGCGCTTGCCGAGTCCTGGGTCCGGAATTCTCCTGCTGCCATTGGGCGAGTTCAGCGGAGCTGACTCGTTCAGACAACTCCAGGCCGGCCAGTTTCTTGGCGATCGCACCATCTTTTTCCCCGATCTGCCCGGAAAGAAACTGCCGCACCTCCGCGACTGTTACCCGTTGCGATGCCAGCGATGGGATCGCACATAAGATCAGTGAAAGGAGACAAGCCAGTCTTCCCACAAGCCATCCTCAATGGAAACGTGTCATCGTAGACGTTTTGCGGTGCGAAGTAAGTATCTCAGGTCACTTGTCTCGATGGAGCGTGAATTCTCCGCATGAAGTAACTCGAGCATTGTCGGCGGCAGGGCGGCGCGACCGAATCCAGAGCCTGGGCATGACGGCGTGGTAGCCACTCTGTTCCGGATGACCGCTCAATCGGGCAGCCGAAACGCTTTCGGTCCGGCAGGGTCAGCTGCGTTTTCGGCGCGCGCCTCGCGCCGGAGGCGGAGCGGTGGACTCGCGGATGACCAGCTCGGGCATGATGGGCACCATGTCGGGGAATGTGGCCTGGCCCCGGATGCGCTGCAGGAGGATGCGCGCGGCGACGACGCCCATCTGGGCGAGGGGCTGCCGGATGGTGGTGAGACTCGGATTGTGGAAGGCCGCGCCCTGGATGTCGTCGAAGCCGACGACGGAGAAATCGTCGGGCACGCGAAAGCCGCGGTCCATCATGGCGCGGATGGCGCCGATGGCGGAAATGTCGTTGTAACAGACGAGCGCGGTAAAGTCGGCGCCGCGGTTGAGCAGCTCGGTTGCGGGACCGAAGCCAAGCTCAGGCGTGGCGCTGCGATGGAAGAGCTGCACGGTGAGCTCGGGCGGCGCGGTCAGCTTGAGCTCCTTGACTTCGCTCATAAGCCAGTGCCAGCGGTCGTCGGCGTCGGAACTGTGGCTGCCGCCGCGCATGAAGGCGATCTTGCGGTGGCCGAGTTGATAAAGGTGGCGCAGCGCGAGCTCGGCGGCGCGGCGCTGGTCAAGCACGACGTTGGTGGCTCCTTCGATTTTGCGGTGGCCGGCGACGACCACCGTCGGCAGGGGCATGCTCTTCTCAAGCACCGTGTCGATGAGGATGAATCCCTCGACCGCGCGGTCCATGAGCAGGCGCGGGTATTCCTCGATCAGGTCGGGCTTGCGGCGATGGCTGGCGGTGAGGTAGAAGTAGCCCTCTTCGATGAGGAACTCCTCGACGCCGGCGAGGACCTGCGCGGTGTAGTTATCGCTGAGCTCGGGGACGAGGACGCCGACGGTGAACGTCTGCCGCTTGCGCAGGGAGCGGGCAAAGAAGCTGGGGCGGTAGTCGAATTTGGCCGCGGCTTCGATGACGCGGTCGCGGGTTTCCTGCGGAATGGAGCGCACGCCGGGCGCGTTGTTGAGCACCAGCGAGATGGTGGCCGGCGAGAGGTTGAGGTAGTCACCCAGGGTTCGCAGGCTGATGGGCTGCCCCGGCTGCGGCTGGGCACCCGCTTTTTTTCGCACGGCCATGTTCTTCATTTTTAACATCCGGAAGGGGACAGGCGCCGTGAGGCGGACGGTTTGCGGCGCGTGGGACCGGTGGGCGGGAGGCCGGGAACTCGCCGGTCCGGGCAAGCGAGTCTTTGCAGGCTGGATCGCGCACGAGTCCACTGTTTCGCGGATCGCGGCAAAGGGTACAATCGAAATCGGGCCCAGCCCCGGCGCGGAGGGATGGGTGAGCGGTTGAAACCGGCGGTCTTGAAAACCGTTGTGCTCGAAAGGGTACCGGGGGTTCGAATCCCTCTCCCTCCGCCATTCAATGATCCGTGGGCATGCGCAGTCGTCCGCTGGCTCCCGCTCCCTGCGATTGAAACGACTGAAATAAAACAAATTGTTGATTTCGCGCGTCCGCCGGCGCAGGTTGCGAGGCGGTGACGACCGATGTCCGGCACGCCCTGCGGAGCGTTGCTTACGCCGAAAAGTCCATGCCGGCGGGGCACAAGGCAACAAAGACGGCACTGCCTGCCGGGTAAGGCGTATGATAGTGCCGTTTTTCCAGTTCGGGGGTGAAGTTCCCCGAACTGCGCAGCATCGAGGATGACCCGTTCCAATGCCGGTCCGCAAAGCCGATCGCGCAGGCGTTGGCCGAGAAGAGCGGCGGGGACTTGAGTGCCGCGCTGTCCGACCGGCGGTTCGCTGGGCAGGGTCAAAACGAAGGAGCTGCGTCGATCTCGAAACGGGCGTGCGTTGTCCCACTTGGACCTCGCGTTTTCGAATTCCTAACTCTTCTTCTGTGGGGGATTTATGAAAGCGAAACGATGGACTGTCGTGGCCATGGCGGGGCTGGCAATGGTTCTCGCGACCAGCTGCAACAAGGAGCCGGAATCAGAGGTTTACTACATGATCGCCGCCAACGTGCAGTTGCCATACTGGCAGACGGTGGCCAACGGATTCAACAAAGCGGCCGCAACCTACAAGGTGGCAACCAGGATAGCGGGGCCACAGAGCTACGACCCGCTGGCCGAACTGGATGCCCTTCAGCAGGCGATCCAGGCCAAGCCTTCCGGGATTCTGATCTCGGTTTCCGACGTCTCGGTTCTTGAGCGGGAGATCGATAACGCGGTAAAGCATGGAATCCCCGTCATCACCGTCGATTCCGACGCCGTGATCACGCACAGGCTGTCTTTTATCGGGACCAACAATGTAGAGGCAGGAAGACTTGGTGGCAGCCGCCTTGTCGACAAGCTCGGCACCAAGGGCAACGTGGCCTTTTTTACCATCCCGGGCCAGCCGAACCTCGAAGACCGGCTCGCAGGGTTCAAACAGATTCTGAGTACAGCGCCGGGCATCCGGATCGCCGAGATTGTCGACATCAAGGGAAACGCCAACGCGGCTTTCGACAAAGCGCAGCAGCTGCTGAGCCGCGCCGGACCTGAAAAGATCGACGCCTTTGTCTGCCTCGAAGCGATTTCAGGCAAGCCGGTTGCCGACGCCATCCGGCGTGCCAAGGCGACGAACCGCCTGGTGATTGCCTGGGACACCGATCAGGGGACGCTGGACGCGATCCGGGATGCAACGATCGATTCGACGGTGGCGCAGAAGCCTTTCACCATGGGCTACTTCGGGCTCAAGTTCCTGCACGATGTCTTCCATGCGCCGCCCCAGCAGTTGAACAAGGACTTCAGGACGGACTTTTTCTCGCCCTATCCGGTTTTCGTCGACACGGGCACTACGCTCGTGGACAGAAGCAACGTCGACCTCTATTTCTCCGCGGAAGCTGCCACCAAGTAGCTTGTTGCGGATGAGTGTGCGACCGGAGCGGACGAGTGCTGGCGGAGTGCTGGCGGCTGATCGGTGTGGGATGGCCCCGGGGCGGGCAATCCCGAGGGACTAGTTGCGGATCGTCGCCTTCGGTGTCACTTGAAGTCGATAACGATGAACGGGATGTCGTCGGCCTGGCTGGGACTGCCATCGCGGGAAGACCACGTCGGCTCTTCGCCAAAGCAAGGACGGAGGATGACCGGCGGCGGTCCACCCTCACGAGGGCCCGGGCACTATCCATCGAAAGATACACTGCTGCGGCAAATTGCCCCGGCGCGGAGGGATAGGTGAGCGGTTGAAACCGGCGGTCTTGAAAACCGTTGTGCTCGAAAGCGTACCCGAGTGACGAAGTCGTATCTTCCTCCATCTAAGAGGGTTGACCCCGAATCACGACGGCAAAGCGCCGATGGAACTGAAATGTTCAATTTTGCCGGTGAGCATCGCCGACTAGCCAACGTTCCCTGCCGAGCCGCATCGGCTGACTACTTGGACCCCATATCCCCTAGACAGCTCCACGCACGTGGGCCTGGCCGGGAGATGCGACCCTGGAGCTAGAGCGAGGGACGATTTCGCGTGTTTTCTCCAGCCCCATTCGCGCGCCAGTTGGCCGGAACACAGGGATCGATCCAAGGGCGGTTCACTCTTTGACGGCGATTGCCCGCGTTATAGCGTCATCCTAAAGCCTTAAAGATACGCTTCTGTGCGAAACCGACATCCTTGACTATCTCGTGTTCCCAGACACGGATTACACGCCAACCTTGAGAGCGAATATGTTCTCTTTGTCGTTCATCGCGGTTCCGTGTGGCATTAATCTTCTCCGCCCACCATTCCGCGTTGGTTTTGGGGCAAGCGAAGTGTTGCGGGCATCCGTGCCAGAAACACCCATCGACAAAGACACAGACCCTCTTTCGAGGGAAGACAATATCCGCTGTACAACGGAATGCAGGCACGGGACGACAATCTTTTCGGAACCTGAGCCCAGCTTCGTGCAGCAGACTTCTCAGCAATCGCTCTGGCTTAAGGTTTGACCCGTAGTTGGCTTTCATGATGCGTTGTACGGTTTGAGACGAGGCCGATGGCGCACGGCTCCTTATGGAGAGGTTCCTCACGGCAACTCCTCGTCCACGTCTTCTGGTAGTTCGTCTTCTCCGTCGCCGAGTTCCGCGATGGGTTGCCGTTGTATATCCAGTGAGTCGTTGCCAACCGTTATTCGAATGTTGTTCGCGTGGTCGAGCGTCACCAAGGAACTCGGAAGTTTCTGAGGTGCCTCTTCCAACAGCTTCTGCAAAGGCTCCTCGACATAACGGTCGATGAACTTTGACATGATTTCACCGGCCTCTTCCTTTAGATGGTTCCACGCTTTGTCGCCAATGTATATTTCGCCGCCAGCGTTGACAAACGCTGCGGACAGCTCAGTTAACTTCTCGTTTTCTGTCGGATCGAGCACCACGAGAATTGGTGTATAGCCACTTTGACGAGCTTCCTGGGGAAAACTCAACTCTTCCCTCCAGCGACCTTGGCCTGACGATGCGATGGTGACGCGCACTTTGAACTCATACGCTCGGTTCGATTCGTCACATATAGCATCCACCTGTCGCCCTCCGTCCTTGTCAATGCGTCGGATAGGGCTTTTCTTTGCACCGAACGGCACTCCACCAATTGCGTAAGCGATAATCGGCTCGAACAAGTAACCGGTTTCCTGCCCTGCCCGATTGTCGAGGTCGAAGAGCCACTTGCGCCAATAGAGAAGCCCTGCGAGAGCTTCAGGTGTCAGGCTTCCATATTGAAGCAATCCCCTAGGTCCGACTTGGTCGAACGTAGGCAAAGGTTGGGCTCTTAAAATCCGCTCGTATTTCAACCGAGATTTGTGAAGCTTAGCCAAACATGCAAAGTACGCTTGGGAATCTTCATGCACATCCAAGAACCGTTCATATAGCGGAAGGAACGAGACGTTCTCGAGCCGCAGGTCAGTCAACGAATCCTTCGTGAAGAAAGGAGAAACCTTGTTCGGAATCTCGGGGAACTGTGCCGTTACCGCAAGGTCGTGGATGGCAACTGCCAGCAGGTAGGAGCACGTTGCATCGTCTAGCCGCTCATCGAGCAAGCTGTTTCCCGCCGCTCGAATTTTTGTGAGTACCGCTCGTTGCGTCTTGCTCAACGCCATCGTTTACTCCATGCCTTCGGCTCTGTCTTCGCCCCACAATGTGAGCATTGGTTGGACTCCGAACCTCTTGTATTTCTCCAAAACCTCATCCGTGACATTCCGAAGGACCGGACTGTAGCCTTCCGAAAGCGTAGGCTCGAAGCTTAATAGGGCACCGCGTGAGGTTTCTTTCGAGCCTTCATTCCTTCGGATGTCAGCCGCCAGGTTCGTCGCAATTGCGAATCCGAACATTGGAGGTACTGCGTTGCCTATCAACTGACCCTGTTCAGATTGAGTTCCGAAAAACTCAAATTCGTCCGGGAACGTCTGTAATCTCGCACACTCCCGGAGCGTTAGAGGACGATTCTGTACCGGGTGTAGGAACTCCGAGCGCGCACCGCCCGTGATGGCCTTGGACGGTTCGTCGGGTTTCAGTCGCCGCACACCGGCTGGAGCACCGCCCCTTCTCTCTGTAGGCGTTCCATCCATCACACGTCTGAAGGCTCTTCGTCGATAGCTCTCGTGGTGCAGACTATCGGGCAAGTCGCGCATTGTCATACCGGGACTGAGCGCAAGTGCCCTCTCAAGGTCAAGGCCCTCAAGAGGTCGGCAGAAATGTCCTTGTGGGATGCCGGGGGGGTCGGGGTCTGGACACGAAAAGTCTCCGATTGCCTCTAGGACAGTGGGCGCTAAAGGCAGGTGCTTTGACGCGAGGAGCGCACCGGGGGCACCAAAGGCAGTATGAGTTGGAGACGGGAACGTCGGGTCAAAACCAAGCCCGCCTATTGCGATGACTCTCTTGCGGTGTTGAGGAACCCCATAATTAGCGGCGTTGACCTTACGCAAGTGAACTCTATAGCCAGCCGAAAGGACAGGGGTGAGAAGGTCGAAAACCCTTGCACCGTTCTCTGCCGTGAGAAATCCCTCAACGTTTTCAAACACGAAGGCCGTCGGACGCAAGCGGACAATTGCCATAGCGAACGATGACACCAGGCTGTTGCGTGAATCACCGTTCCTACGTGCTCCGGCTGAGGAAAAACCTTGACAAGGAGGACCACCCGTCAAAACACAGGTAGACGGGAGCCGAACGTTCGAATCTGAAAGGTCGATACTTTGTGCGTGTTGACCAAGATTGGCGTTGTACGTGTTCAAAGCAGGAGCGAAATTGTCCACAGCAAGGACGGCATCAAACCCCGCCCACTTGAAGCCGAGGGAAAGCCCACCAGCGCCACAAAACAGATCGAGAACGGTCAGATCCATCGGCTTCGATTCTATCCTCCACTCCCGGCCTGCCTGACCCGCTCTGCGATGTGGCAGGCAAGCGTGACGCCCTCACCCCATAACGGCGGAGACATGGCGACACGACACTACTGGGGCTCCATACTACCTAGGCAGCCCTCTGCAAGCTAGAACCAGAGGGGGCGACGGAGAGAAAAGCCGGCAGGAATGACGGTATTTTTATCACTTGTCCGTGTTAACCTTTGCAATATCATTGTCATTCGTAGGACCCTCCCACCGCCATAGTATCAATCGTTTCGAATCCATCCTTTTGAATCGAGATACACGGCTATGCGCATGGACTTGATACATACGCGCCGTTGCTGCCATGCAGGGTGATGATGGCCATCAAAAAAGAGCACCTCGTTCCTTCCGCGCGGATTATCCCTCCAATCCGCGGCCTGCAAAAAACGATGCGGGAAAAGGGATTCAAGGACACGTTGGCGCCGATGCACGCGCTTTGGATCGCTTCGGCAATCTGAAGACTTGACCCGTGCGCGGCTCACCGGGGGCGCCGCGATCAGGCGGCGTGTATCGACAGGACAGCCGCATGGTCGATCCCTGCTTTCGGGTTGTGCCACCCGCTCGGAGGAACCACCGTTGTGTCGACGGCCGGGGGCCCCCAGGTGTCTTTCTCGTACCTGTCGACCGGGGTGTCCGCCTTGAGGATGGGATCGACGATGCGCCATGCCTCTTCGACGTAGTCTTCGCGGGCGAAGTGGCTGGAGTCGCCGGCCATGGCGTCGCCGAGCACGCGCTCGTAGGCCTCCATTTCCTGTGGGCAGGGCTGATGGCTGGCCAGCATCTCCACCGGCTCGCCCTGAATGATTTCATTGGCGCCCATCACGATGGTGCCGACGGCGATCTCCATCTCAGGGCTGATCCTGAAGCGAAGGTAGTTGCGGCCGGGCGCGCCGCCAGCCAGAAGCGTGGGAGGCTCGCGGAATGTCGCAAGGACCTCGGTGCTGTTGACCGGCATGTGTTTTCCGGCGCGGAGATAGAAGGGCACGCCCTTCCATCGCCAGGAGTCGATCTCCAGGCGGAGCGCGGCGAATGTCTCCGTTTTCGAATCGGCGGCGACGCCCTTCTCCTGGCAATAGCCGCGGAATTGGCCTCGAACCAGATCGCCGGGCTGGATGGCGGGGATGGCTTTCAGCACCTTGGCCTTCTCGTCGCGGATCGATTCGCTGTCGATGCGGACCGGCGGCTCCATGGCGAGATTGGAGACGATCTGGAACAGATGGTTCTGGATCACGTCGCGAATGGCGCCGGTCTGATCGTAGAAAGCGCCGCGGCCCTGGACGCCGAAGTCTTCGGCCATCGTGATCTGCACGCTTTCGATGTAATTGCGATTCCAGAACGGCTCCATGAACGCGTTGGAAAAGCGGAAGATCACGACGTTGTTGACGGGGCGCTTGCCGAGGTAGTGGTCGATGCGAAAGATCGACGACTCGGGAAAAACGTTGTGCAGGATCGCGTTAAGATTTCGCGCCGAAGCGAGATCGTGGCCAAAGGGCTTCTCTACGATGACGCGCGCGCCTTCGGTGCAGCCGGGCGCGGCGGCGCAACCCGCCGCAGCAAGCTGACGCACGACGGTGTCGAAGAGCAGCGGCGGAATGGCCAGGTAATGCGCGGGACGCTCGATCGAGCCCAGCTCGCGGCGAATGGCGCGAAATGTCTCGGGATCCTCGTAGTCACCGTCAACGTAATGAAGCTGGCTGCTGAGCTTTTCGAAGGCTGCGGGATCGATGCCGCCATGTTTCTCGATGCTGTCCTTGGCGCGCTGGCGCAGATTGTCGAGATTCCAGCCGGACTTGGCCACGCCGATCACGGGCACGTTGAGCCGGCCGCGCCGGACCATGGCGTGGAGCGCGGGAAAGATCTTCTTGTAGGCAAGGTCGCCGGTGGCGCCGAAGAAGACGAGGGCATCGGATTGAGTGGCTTCCATTGCGTCTCCTGCTTGAAATCGGCCGAAAAAGAGACTGGCAAGGGCTCCGGCCAACCGCAGTATATTTGGATGCTCCAGGCCGAAACTGGATACATATAAGAAGCCGGGTGGGAGTCAGGCGCCGCCGGCGAACTTGCCTCAGGGGCTGAAGCCCGTTGACTTCCGGGCTTCCTGCGGCACATCAGAAGCCTTGCCCTTGCAAAGCGTGGCATGTTGATCCGGCGTGGCGCGGCTCAAGTGGCCGCGCCGCCGTTCATGCCGGGTTGTTCGATTCGCTTGGCGACGGAGGGAAGCCGCCGCAGCGCGAGCGCAGACGTTCGCGGAACTTCTCGCGTTCTTCAGGCGTCATCGCCTCCCAGACTTCGGCGCGGCGGCGCTTCCAGCCGGGCCCGCGTCCGCCGCCGTTATTGCCGAAGCCGCCGAAGAGAATGCGGCACAGCACCAGCAGCCCGAGCGCCTGCCAGAAGGTGATCTCGCGCCATCCGAACAGCGCCGGCAGCAGCCAGTTCCACAGGTGCATCACGATCTCGCCGAACAACCACGTGAACAACACGATCGCCGGCGGGACCAGCAGGAACAACCACCATTTCTTCCGTCTCATCTCTCTCACCTCACCTGGTCAAAAACTCGTCATGAATCTTCTCGAGGCGCTGGCGCAGATGCAGCACCGCGTAGCGCTTGCGCGAGAGCAGCGTGTTCATGTTCACGCCGGTCTCTTCGGAAAGCTCCTTGAAGCTGCGGCCTTCGAGTTCATGGGCGATGAAGACCGCGCGCTGCTCGGCGGGAAGCTCGGCGAGCGCATGCTCCAGTTCATCGAGCAACACGCCGCGAAGGAACTGCTCTTCCGGCCCGGCGTCGGGCGAGGGCAGCAGGTCTTCGATCCGCAGGAGCCCGCCTTCGTCATCTTCGATGGATGCGCCGGCAAATGTTTCCGGCGTCTTCTTGCGGAAGAGGTCCGTGATGCGGTTGCGCGCGACGCGATAGAGCCAGGCGGAGACGAAGTCGATGGGCTTCAGCAGCCGCTCGGCTTCGACCAGCTCGGCGAAGACCTCCTGCAGAAGATCGTCGACGTCGGCATCGTTCGGCACCCGCCGGCGAATGAAGTTGCGCAGCCGGGGCCGCTCTTTGGCCATGACTTCGGCGATGCGTCTGTCCTGCTCGGTCATCGTGAACGTGCTCACGGGCCATCCATCCACTCGTGAAGACGGACGACCGGCACAAGTATTGTAGGGACCGGCGGCCAGGCATGGCCGGCTCGATGCCAGGGCCGCCCCGGCATCCCGGGCAGGCGGGCTGCGACTTCAATTCCGCGGAGAGGCGCCGCGGAACGGAACACGCACGAGGATCTGATCTCCGGTGCGCACCAGCAGCTCGGAGAAGGAGTCTCCGCCAACATTTGCCAGCGACCGGTAACTGCCGTTGAGCGCGATCACGTCGCCGTGCAAAGGCGCGTCCGGGCTGGCCGGCACGGCGAAGACAATGCGGACATCGGGCCGGCCGTCGCCGTCGAGGTCGACTTCCTCGTCGATGCGCGGAGGCAGGGCGTGCGCCGGTTTGAACGCGATCTGCACGAAGGGATGGACGCGCTGCAGGAAATGGGGCTGAACCGGCCGATAGACAGCCACCTGGTAGCCGTTGCGGTCGAAGACTCGCGCAATGTCGCCACCGGAGTAGGACGCATCGACGTGAAGTCCGGCGCGTGCCACCAGGCCGGTGAAGCCGCCGAGGAGCACGAAGGGAACCAGGATGGCGAGGACGAGCGTGATCGCCGCGCCCGTGTAGGCGAGGACAGCAAAGATGCGTGCACGCATGGCGGCTCCTTTCGAATCACTTCCAGGGCAGAAAGTGGAGGATGGTGGCCAGCGAATTGCCCAGAATGCTGCCGCCGAACATGGTGGCCATGGCCCAGGCGCCGTAGAGGAACAGCAGCCGCGCGCGCTCGGGTTTGAGCGCGACCCGGGTGCCTTTGAGGTGCCAGACGGCGGCGTCCTTCTTGCAGACGTCGACGCAGGCGCCGCACTTCATGCAGTTGAGCAGCGTTTTGCCTTCGCGGACGGAATCGGCGGAGATCGCCATGGTGGGGCAGGCCGACTGGCAGAGCGTGCAGTCCACGCATTTGTCGCGGTTGAAGCGAATCTCAAAGAGGTTGATCTTGTTGAAGAGCGACTGGAACGCGCCGAAAGGGCAGAAGAACGCACACTGGGTGCGCTTCTTGGTGAGAATGGGAAGGACCACCACGAGCGCGACGAACAGAGTGATGAAGATGCCCATCTGGATGGCGGTTTCGATCGAGCGCACCCTGGCGAATTCGGTGACGGTTTTGAAGGGGCAGAACCAGGTGCAGTAGACAGGCTCGAAGAGCGCCGCGGAGAGCGCGACGATAAAAATGAGCATGGCCCAGGGAACCAGCCGGAGACGTGGATCGATGCGCCGGATCCTGGGCCGGCGGGCGACGGCGGCAAATCCCTCCTCGATGCCGCCGAAGAAGCAGGCGTAGCTGCACCAGGCCTTGCCGACGACGAGCGAGAGAGCGAGCCAAAGGCCGATCATGACCGCGATCGAATGCGGATTGCTGGCTGTGGGCAGGATCGAGCCGGGAAAGATGATGGTGCGCGTGAGTGCGGCGGGCACGATGAGCATGGGAATGACCATGAAGCAGAAGGGCGTATCGCCGGCGACCATGCGCTCGATAGGGATGCTCATGGTGCCGCGCACAGAGATGAGCGCGGCGATGAATCCGACCGGGAAGAGAAAGCCGAGAGCCACGAAAAAGTAGCGGCGCCAGCGGTAGGTTGTGCCGGTGCGCATCATCATGAAGAAGAGAAACGTCATGAAGAGCATCACGACGATTGCACCTGCCCAGCCCGCGCGGTCGGGCTGCTGGAAGGCGCGCGAGAACATCAGCAGGGACCACAGCGCGATGGGCAAGGTAAGCAGGAGCGAGCGGCCGATGCCGCGGTAGGCGGCCGGACGCCTGGGGACGGACGAAATACTAGCCATAGACAGCCCTCTCAATCAGGCTCGAGATCCCGGTGAAGACGTACCAGCAGGCCATCAGCGCGGCGGTCATTCTGGCCACGGTGACAACGGCGGGGGTGCGGCGAAGAAATCCGAAGGAGACAAAGGGGAGAAACCAGACGGCGGTGCCGGCAAAGAAGAAGGCGAAGAAGAGCAGCGTTCCGGGAAGGCTGGCGAGCTGAGCGGCGCGAACGCCGGCCACCAGGAAAGGCGGGCAGAAATTGACGCCCGTGAGAAAACCGAGGGCGAAGGCTCCTTCGACTTTCGGACGCGGCGAAACGCCGATCTGCACCAGCGCGGCGGGACGGCCGGCGGAGGCGCAGCGGCGGCGGCGCCATCCCGCGGCATAAACCAGCAGACCGGCGGCAAGCAGGATGCGGATGCTGCCGAAGACCCATGAGCTGGCCATCCACGAGCGCGGGATGGAAGCTCCCGCGGCCCAGATTCCGGCGGCGAAGATGAGGTAACCGGCGAGGCGGGCGGCAAGAAACAACGCAAGCTGGCGGCTCTGTGCGGCCACGCCCTGCGGCTGCGACAGCATCCATGGCAGGACTACGGGGCCGCACGAGGCCACGCAGACCGGACCCGTGGCGAGTCCGAGCACAAGCGCCTCTGCGATGCTCGCCGAAAAAGACAAGACCGCCATTCTGGGCGCAGGCTAGTCCTGTGCGGACTTCTCTGCGGTGACTGTTGTCACCGGCAAGCGTGCCGAGGCGCCGGCCGGATCACTCCGCGCGGAGCGCCTCGACAGCGTTGACCCGTGCAGCGCGGGCAGCCGGCACGGCCGACGCGACGACCGCAGCGGTGAGGATCAGCAAGGCGGAGGCAATCACGGTCAGCGCGCCGGGCTGCTGCACCTCGCCAATAAGTTTGCCCAGCCCGCGTGAGAAGGCGAAGCCGACAATCAGCCCCGCGCCCACACCGATTCCCGCAATGGCAAGCCCTTCTTTGAGGACTCCGGCGAGAATGAAGCGCGGTTGCGCGCCGAGCGCCAAGCGGATGCCGAACTCGCGGGTGCGGCCGCTGACGGAGAAGGCCAGCACGCCGGCTACGCCGACGACGGAAATCAGCAGCGCCACGGCGGCGAATCCGCCGAAGACGATCGCGTTCAGCTTGTCCGGCGTGAGGACTTCAGCGCGAATATCTTCGAGCGTGTTGGCGCGCTCCACGGGCTGGTCGGCGGACATTTCGTGAATGGTGCGCGTGATGGCGGGAACCAGCGAATACGGATCCTGCCTGGCGCGGACAAAGAGCCGGCCCTGCCAGCCTTCCTGGTCGGACGGCTGGTAGATCATCATGCTGGGCATGGGGATGATGTTCTCATCGTCGAGGTCGGGCACCACGCCGACGATGCGGCGCGGCTCATAGCTGATGCCGATAAACTTCATCACCGGGTCGGTCCAGTGCAACTCGCGGTTGAGAGGATCCTGGCCGGGGAAGAGCTTGTTGGCCACGCTCTGGCTGACGATGACAACCCGTTCGGCGCCGTCCTTGTCGGTATCCCTGAAGTCGCGGCCCGCGACGACGGGCATGCCCAGGGTGCCGAAGAAGCCGGGCGAAACGGAGCGGAAACGCGCCCGCAAATCGGAGAGGCCGTTCTGGCGCTTGGCGCCCTGCACCTCGAACGTGAAAGCGATGTTGAGACCCTGGGCATCGCGCCAGGGAACGGTGAAGCCGGTGGAGACGTGATCGACGCCGGGGATGGCGCCGACGCGGTCCTTCACGTCGCGATAGAACTGGCTCACCTGCTGCTGCGTTTTACCCCAGGTCAACACCGGCAGATTGACCGCGAGCACCTTCGCCGTGTCGAAGGGCGGCTGGGTCTTTTCGAGCTCATAGAGAGTCCGCATGAGGACGGCAGAGCCGGCGAGGAGCAGGAACGATGCGGTGATTTGCAGAACGGCGAAGACGCGCAGCTTGCGGCTGCTGCCGCCGGTCACACGGGTTCCGCCCGTGGCCAGGCCGCTGGCGCGGAGGGAATCCGGCGAGGGCAGGCGCGGGATGTAGGCGAGGAAGAAAGCGGCGGCGATGGCCAGCGCCATACCGAACCACACCAGGCTGAAGTCGAGCTTGAGGTCGTGCGCGCGAACCGAGAAGCGGGATGCATATTGGCCCAGCGCAGCCACCATGGGCACGGCGAGTAGAAGCGCACCGAGAGCGCCGCTGCCGCAAAGGACGAGGCTCTCCGCCAGCAGCGAGCGGCGCAGCACCGCCGTGTTGGCGCCGAGAGCCGAGCGCACGGCGAGCTCGGACTCGCGGCGGACGGTGCGCGCCAGCACGAGATTGGCGACGTTGGAGGAGGCGATCACAAAGAGCAATGCGGATGCGGCGAAGAGCACCCAGAGGACGGTGTTGGCGCGCGAGTTGATCTGATCGTGCATGCGCCGGACTTCGATCCGGTAGTGGTCCTCAGGCTTGTACGTCTCCGGATGCGCGGCGGTCATGGCCGCATAGGTCGATTGCAGCTCCGCGCGGGCCTGGTCGAGGGTTACGCCGGGCGCGAGGCGGCCGAAGATCTCGGTCATGCGGTGCTCACGGCCGGTAACCATGGTGGCCGAAAGATGATGCGGGCTGGTGACAACGTTGGCGATGATCTCAGTCGATACCGGGTAGGGGATGGCGGGTTCGAGCACGCCGACGATGACCGCGGAGCGCGCGCCAACGATGCTTTCGAGGCGCACCGTCTTGCCAATGACGCCGGGGTCGCCATGCAGCGAATCGCGCCAGAACTTGTAGGTGAGCACCACGGCGCCTTGCGCGGCGGGTCCGTCGTCGGAGGCGGCGAGCAGCCGGCCAAGAACGGGGCGCAGACCCATCACTTCGAAATAGTTGCCGTCGACGACGCCGGCGGGAATCTCACGGGGCGTGCCGAGGCCGACGATGGTGAAGTCGATCGTGGAGAAGGTGCCGATCTTGGTGATCGTCTTGAGGTTCTCGCTCAAGTCCTTGATCTCGGGGACGGAGAAGGTGGAGTTCTGCTCGCCGAGACCCGGAGCGCTCTGCTGGATGTAAAGGAGGCGGTCTTCATCGCGGTTGACGAGCGGCCGCAGCAGCACCTCGCGCACCACGCTGAAGATGGCGGCGTTGGCGCCGATGCCGAGGGCCAGTGTGAGGGCAACGGTGATCCACAAAGCGCGCACCCGCGCCAGGGAACGCACGGCGATTCTCAAATCGCGAAGGAATGACATTCCGACCTCCGTTGATGAAGGCGCCGCCAGCCACGGAAGAACTGGGAAACGAGTCCGGGGCGTGCTTCGGTTGACGAATATGTTGATATCAACTAATCTGTGATTGTGTCAAGTCCCGACAAGCTTCCTTTCGAAAAAACGCTTCTGGTGCGGGACACCTGTCTTTGTTTGCACGTGCAGCGAGCGGCCCGTGCGCTGGGGCGTCGATTTGACGAGGCCCTGCGCCCATTCGGGCTGACCAACGGGCAATTCTCCCTGCTGATGTCATTAAACCGTCCCCAGCCGCCGCCGATGAAACCGGTCGCTGCGTTGCTGGCGATGGACCGGACCACTTTGACCGCTGCGCTGAAGCCGCTGGAGCGGCGCGGGCTGGTGGAGGTGTCGCCCGATCCCCACGACCGGCGCAGCCGGATCCTCAAGCTCACCGATGCGGGGCGCAGCCTGCTGGAGGGCGCGCTTCCCGTGTGGGAGAGCACGCATCGCGAGGTCGAAGCGCAGATGCCGGCGGGAAGCCCGGAAGAGTTGCGCACGGCGCTGCGCGCCATCTCATAGCCGTAGCCGCCGCTGGGCCTGGCGATGCGGGATTTCGTGCCGGTTGCCATGGTGCGAGATCAAACTCCCGGAGCTGCGCAATTGCGGGGCACTATTGAACGCGAAGCGCTCTTGCAGGGTCAATGGATGCGGCGCGGCGGGCGGGGATCATGCCGGCGACCGACGCGGCCGCAGTGAGGACAACAATTGCGATCGCCATCACGCTGAAATCCACTTTGGTGATGTCGTAGAGCTGCTCTTTGACGTAGCGCACGCAGAGCATGGCGACGGGCGCGCCGATCGCCAGGCCGATCAGCGCCTGAAGCATGGCGCCGCGCATGACCATGCCGACAACGCGCACGCGCTCGGCGCCGAGAGCCATGCGAATGCCGATCTCCGGCGTGCGGCGGGCGACGGTGTAGGCGGTGACGCCGTACAGGCCCAAGGTGGCCAGCAGCAAAGCGAGTCCGCCGAAGAGCAGGGTAAGGCGGGCGATCATCCGGTCGCCGTTGAAGCGGTCGGCGATCTGCTGGTCGAAAGTCTGGAACTTGACGATGGTGAGGTTGGGATTGATGCCCGAGAGCGTGCGTGCGGCAAGCTTCTCCATGTTGTCCCTGGCACGGTCAGTCTGGATGACGAGCGCGCCGGCATAGAGAGATGTGTCCGCGGAGAGAGGCTCGTCAGTGCCCGCAGGGCGCTGCATGATGGGCACAAAGTACATCGCGTGGTCCTTCCACTGCACGGCCACGTATGTCGTATCTTCGACGACGCCCACGATTTCATACGATCCGGGGCTCTTCGGGCCTGGAGAGCCGAAGTGGTGGCCGATCGGATTCTCTCCGGGACTGAAGAACTGACGGACGAACTCCTTGTTGACGACGGCGACGGGCGGGGCGGCGAGGGTGTCCTGCGGCGTGAAACCGCGGCCCATCAGGACATGCGTGCCGACGGAGTCGAAGTACTCGGGGTTGCTCTTGACAAACGACGCGCCCTTGTTGGGATCGGGTTTGCCCTGCACCTGGATGCTGTTGCTCCAGTTGTTGTCTTCCATCGGCGTATACGTGCAGATGCCGACCTTGAGCACGCCGGGCAGCATGTGGAACTGCGTCTCCATGGTGCGATAAAGCGCTTCAAGCTGTGTCTGGACGTAGCCCGCGGCCTGCGGGTTGATGTGGACGATATATCGATTGTTCGAGTCCAGATGCAGGTCGGAGTGCTCGAGCTTGTAGAGGCTCTGGGCGAAGAGGCCGGCGCCGACAAGGAGCACAAGCGAGAGCGACGCCTGCAAGACGACAAGACCGCGCTGCAGGAACGAGGATCCGCGGGTGGTGGTGCGCACGCCAGTGCGCAAGGCGTCCGCGGGCTGGGCCTGCGCGGCGATGAACGCCGGGGCAACGCCGAACAGGAGACCGGTGACCAGCGAAAGCGCGAATGAAAAGCCGATGACCACCGGCGACGGCGAAGCGTTGATGGGAACGTTCTGTTCGCCTGGGAAAGCCAGGACCAGCAGCATGTGCGCCCCGCCATAGGCGACGACAAGGCCGATGGCTCCGCCGATCAGTGCGAGAAGAAGACTCTCGGTGAGGAGCTGGCGGACGATGCGGGTGCGCTGGGCCCCCAGCGCGGTGCGGATCGACATTTCGGCGCGGCGGCCCATGCCGCGAACCAGCAGCAGGTTGGCGATGTTGGCGCAGGCCACCAGGAGAACCAGAGCGGCAATCCATGTGAGCAGATGGAGATTGGATTTGTACTGATCCTGCAATCCCTGAATGCCTGCGCCGCCCGGTGTGAGAACCACGTGGGTGCGCGCGAGAAAGACCTTTCCGCGCTCGTCCTGGAACATCTTGAAGGTGGAGAACTGCCCGCGCACAAGCGTGCTGATCTTGGTCTGCAGGGCGTCGCGCGCGACGCCAGGCTTGATGCGGCCGACGATGTAGGCCCAGCTGACTTCGGGATCGTGGAGGTAGGGAACGTTGAGGATCACGGCCATGGATTCGAGCGGGAGGTAGAAGGCGGGCGGCCTGCTGGTGAGGCGGTCGCCGAAATAGCCCCTGGGCGCGACACCGACAATGGTGACCGGCTGCGTGTTCACGCGGAAGGTGCTGCCGACGACCGAGAGGTCGGAGTCGTAGTCATGGGCCCAGGTGTCGTAGCTCATCACGGCGGTAAAGGCCGCGCCCTTGTTGTCGTCGGAGTCGGTGAGCAGGCGCCCGGCGGCCGGTTGGAGGCCGAAGGTGCGGAAGTAATTGCCGGAGACGAACTCGCCCATCATGGAGCGCGCATTTTGCGATGCGCCTTCGCGGCGCACCGTGATCGGGCGATAGCTGAAGCCGGACTCCATAGCCGCCAGATCTTGGAACTCGGGGAGATTCTTCTTGAGCAGGAGATAGGTATCGGTGGCGAAGAGCGAGTAGTCGCCTTTCTCGTGGATACCGGAGCTGACGCAGCAATCGTCCTGGTCGCCGATGCGGATCAGCGTTTCGGGATCGGCGACAGGGAGGTTCTGGAGCAGAACGGCGTGGACCAGCGTGAAGATGGCGGCGTTGGCGCCGATGCCAAGCGCGAGCGTCAGGATGACGGTCACGGTGAAGCCGGCGGTCTTCCGCAACTGGCGGAACGCATAGCCAAGATCCTGAAACAACACTCGCATCGGTGCCTCCGCCCGCAAGGGTGCATCGAGGGACGAGCACGCCGGGTTCCAACGGTGCGCTTCCGTAAATTGCTGATTCTAGATAATGGACGCTGCGCCGGGACGGGGTGCGACGGGAGGGTTCGCTGTCCGGAACCGAAAAGGATTGTTCGAATCTGGACGCCCGGCATCCTGGCGGCGAGGGCAGCGGCGCTGCCGAATGAACGCGTTCCACGGAGGCGGGGAGATGCGATAGATTCGAATTCTCTCGCCAAGGAACGGCCTGGCTGTTGCGAAGGCAGAACGGCGGTTCGCTGCCCGCCGGGCGCGGGTCACGAGCCGGAATATCAGGGAGCCGAAATATCCGGGAGCCGGAGTATCAGGGAGCCGGACTATCAAGGAGCCGAACGAATGACGAATGTGTGGAAGGACGTGAGGCACTCGCTGCAGATGTTCGCCAAGAATCCGGGGTTCACGCTTGCAGCGGTCTCCGCGCTGGCGCTGGGGATCGGCGCGAACACGGCCATTTTCAGCGTGGTGAACGCGGTGCTGATCAAGCCTCTCACCTATCCCGACGCAGATCGCATCGTGCAGTTCCAGCACCGCGCGCAGGGCGGCGGAGAGAGCATGCTGTCGGCCAACCTGGCGTCGATCCCGCTCTTCCATACCTATGAGCGCCAGAAGAGCGTGTTCCAGGAGGTGGCCGCATTCGATTTCACCAGCCCGGGCTTCAATCTGACCGGCGACCGGCCGGAACAGTTGCATGGGATTCATGTGTCGGAGGGTTATTTCAGACTGTTCGGGGCCCCGGTGATTCTCGGCCGCACGTTCACGCCGCAGGAGGACGCGCCGCATGGCGGCAAGGTTGCGGTGCTGAGCTTCGGGCTGTGGCAACGGCGGTTCGGCGGCGACGCCGGGGTTGTGGGCAAATCGCTGTTGCTGGGCAACGAGCCGTACACGATTGTCGGCGTGATCGGGAAGGACTTCGTGTCCAGTCTCGATGCCGATGTGTGGCTGCCGTTCCAATTCGAGCCGGTGAGCAAGAACATGAACCAGTTCTTCCAGGCGGCGGCGAAACTCAAGCCTGGCGCAACGCTGGCGCAGGCCAATGCGCAGATGAAGCTGGCGGCGGCCGAGTACTATCGCGCGTATCCGGTGCCCAGCGCGGAAGACCAGGAACGGTTTACCGTGCTGCCGCTGCGCGACTCGATCGTGGGCGACGCGCGGCGGTCGCTGATGGTGATGCTGGGTGCGGTGAGCCTGGTGCTGTTGATCGCGTGCGCGAACGTGGCGAATCTGCTGCTGGTGCGCGCAACCGGGCGGAGACGCGAGCTAGCCATTCGCGCGGCGCTGGGCGCAAGCCGCGGGCGGATCGTCCGCCAACTGCTCACCGAAAGCATGCTGTTGTCGATCGCCGGGGGAGCACTCGGCCTGGCGCTCGGGTTCATTGGGGTGCGCGCATTGATGGCGGTGAGCCCGGCTGGGTTGCCGCGCGTGGGCGAGAACGGCGGCGCGATCGGCGTGGACTGGACGGTGCTGGCCTTCACGCTGGCGGTATCGCTGCTGACCGGGATTCTCTTCGGCCTCTTCCCTGCTTTCACGGCTTCGCGGACGGACCTGACCACGGCGCTGAAGGAGTCGGGCGGCCGGGCGGGGACGGGATTCCGCCAGGGCATAAGCCGCGCGCTGCTCGTGATCGGCGAAGTATCGCTGGCGCTGATGCTGCTGATTGGCGCGGTGCTTCTGATCCGCAGTTTTGTTGCGCTGCACGGCGTAGGACCGGGATTCGACGCGAGCCATGTGCTCACCGCCGAGATGTCGATGACCGGGGAGAAGCTCCATACGACCGCCGGAATTGCGCAGCTGTCGCGCGCCGGCCGCGAGCGGCTGAATGCGATTCCGGGAATCGAGGTCTCCGGCACAACGACGTGGCTGCCGATCCAGGTGAATGACGGGCTGCCGTTCGAAATTGTGGGAAGGCCGCCGGACAGGGCGCAGTTCGGCTCGCGATGGATGAGTTTCTCGCCGGGCTACCTGAGCACCTTCAAGATTCCGATCCTGCGCGGGCGGGACTTCAACGAGAACGACACGCTGGGCAATCCGCTGGTGGCGCTGGTGAACGAGTCGCTGGCCAAGCAGTGCTGGCCGAATGAAGATCCTGTCGGGCAGCACGTGATTGTCGGGCATGGGATTTCGCCGGAGACGGAAGAGCCGGCGCGAACGATCGTCGGCGTGGTGGGCGATACGCATAATAACGGGCTGAGCCATCCGGCCGACCCCATGATGATGGTGCCGACAGCGCAGGTGGTGGATGCCTACGCGGCGGCGTACTCCGACACGTCGGCGCAGATCTGGGTGATGCGCACGCACGGCGACCCGCACCGGTTCATTCCGGCTGTGGACGAGCAACTGCGCATTGCGAGCGGCGGATTCCCGGTGGCGCACTTCCGCACGATGGAGGAAGTGATGGGAGAGGCGACGGCGCGGCAGAGCTTCAACATGCTGTTGCTGGTCATCTTCGGCGCGGTGGCGCTGATCCTGGCGGCAATCGGGATCTATGGGCTGATGGCGTACTCGGTGGCGCAGCGCACGCAGGAGATGGGCATCCGCATGGCGCTGGGCGCGGACCGCGAGAAGATCCGGACGCTGGTGGTGTGGCAGGGGATGCGGCTGGCGATGGCCGGCGTTGTCCTGGGGATGGGCGCGGCGTTTGGGCTCACGCGGCTGATGGCGAGCCTGCTTTATGGAGTGAACGCAATCGACGCGACGGCCTTTGTGGCGGCGCCGATCGTTCTTTCGATTGTGGCTTTGATTGCAGTGTGGCTTCCGGCAGCGCGCGCATCGAGAGTGGAACCGATGCAGGCGCTGCGAGCGGAGTAAGGAACACAGGCCTACGCAGTGGGAACGAAGCAGGAGTTTTGAGTGTCCCAGACAAGGCTCTTCTCAAAGCTCTTCTCCGGCTTGCGCTCGGTCTGAAGCCAATTGAAGCTGTAGGTCCGCTGAGCCGCCGGCTCTTCGACATCCGCAACAGCCTTGGTTTGTTCTGCGGCCGCCTTCACGCAAGCATCCTGCTTGCGGTCGGAGGGTTTCTTTGAAGAGGTCTCAGGAGCAGCCGGCGCGTCGTGGACGCAAGGAGCTTCGGCCAGCCACCACTCTGTACCGGTCTCGGAAAACGCTGCGTTATTTGCTTCTGCAATCTCTTTGAGTCTGCGTGCACTCGCCATGATCCAAGCCTCACGTAGAACCATTATCGGCGAAGGCCCGCGGAAATCCATGCCGCGATGGTGGTAAAGCGGCAGGCCGATGGTGCAGCGTAAGGAGTTACAGGCGTTATCCCAAGAACCCCAAATAGGGACTCGAACCGAAGTTACCAAAGTTGGGGAACACCGTGCGCACCTGGCTGTCGGAGAGTCCGAACCAGCGCGCTAGGGTGCCGGCATACTGCTCGACGGCGGTTGTCGGAATGAGACGGCCCGCACCCAGGTCGTTTTCCTGGTTGACGCCGACGACCGGGTACTTGCCGTACATGTCTTTGCCCTGCACCGCGCCGCCGACGACGAAGTGATGACTGCCCCAGCCGTGGTCGGTGCCGTTGCTGTTGCTGGTGAGAGTGCGGCCGAAGTCGGAGATGGTAAACGCGGTAACGTCGTTGCCGAGTCCCATGTTCGTCATCAGGCCGTCGAAGTACTCGAAGGCCTCGCCGAGTTGCGTGAGGAGCTGTGCGTGGGTGGTGGCCTGGTCGTTGTGGGTGTCGAAGCTGCCGAGCTGAACGTAGAAGATCTGCCGCGACACTCCGAACAGCTTTCGGCCGGCGATCACGCGGGCGACTGTCTGCAATGACTCGGCGAGCGGGTTGGCGGCGAGCTGCTTGGTGCGCGGGTCAAGGAACTGCGAGGGGTTGGGGATGCCTCCGGGGCCGGCGGGCGGCATGCCCTGGGCCAGCAGTGCACGAGCCTGCTGGGCGCGCGCGATGACCGCCGCGTACTCCTTGGCGAAGAGGTTGGTCTCGTCGGCGGTGAGGATGGAGTTGAGCACGTTGTTCGACCCCGAGGCGCCGAAGGGCGGGCCGTCGATGCCGTAGATGGGGATGGGGCCCGAAGGCGTCACGTTCAGCTCGAAGGACTCGCGGCCGGCGAGAAAGAGCGCGTTTCCGGCGGTCGAGATGCAGGTGAACGTGGTGTTGGAGTTCATGCCCATGCTTTCGATCAGGTCAGCCATGGCGCCGCCCCAGCCGATGTGCTCGAGGCTGCCGAGGTTGGAGGCGATGGATTGCCATGCGGCGGTCTGATCGAAGTGCGAGAAGAGCGAATCGGGCAGCTTGACGGTGTTGCCGTTGATCTCGTCCTTGGTGGCCGGCGAGACCAGCGTGCCGGTGTTGGCGACGATGGCGGCGCGGCCGAGGTTGAACAGGTTCTGCAGCGGGGCGAGCGCGGGGTTGAGCGCGAAGGTGCGCCCGCTCTGGGGCGTGTTGAGCGTGATGGGAAGCAGCTCGGTCTTTGGATAGGCGAGGCCCGGCGCCCCGGAGCGCGCCTGGGTGAAGGCGGTGAACGAATCGGGGTCGGTGGCGATCACGGTGCCGTGGCCGTCGTTGCCGCCCTGCAGGTAGACGCAGACCAGCGCTTTGTAGTCGCCGCCGGAGGCGCTCTGCGCCATGGCGGCAAGCGAGTTGAGCTCGAGCAGGAACGGGCTGGCGTAGAAGCCGGCCATCGAGGCCATGGAGGCCGTCCTGAGGAATTGGCGGCGGGTGTGTTCGAATTTATTGATCATTTCGGCCTCCCTTAGAGTTGCGCGGCGAAGTCGGGCGACGCCATGGTGAGATAGATTGCGGTTTTCACGCGATTGACCGCCGCATTGTAGTAGCGGGTTCCGCCGCCGGAAGGCAGTGGGATCGACTTCACGGCATCGATGATCAGGTTGCGCATGGCCGGCTTCATCTGGCCGGCCATCAGGAGCAGATCGATGCGGTCGAGAAGCGCATCCGGGTTCGGTGCGAGGCGGACCTCTTCCTGGTAGGAGGAGAAGACGTCCTGGCCGTTCTGGGCATCGCTGCCGATGGCGTCCTGCATGAAGTTGATGTAGCCGACGACGGAGGAGACGTTGGTCATCTGGAACTCGGGGCCCACGAGACCGGCCTTTTCGATGCTGGTCGCCGGAGGCACATAGCCGGGAGCGAACCAGTTGAAGACGGTTGGCGAGCGCAGCGGCATCTCGCCGAGGCCCCAGATGGGATCTTCGGTGCTGCCCTGCCAGTAAGAGCCGGTCCGGGACTGCGCGGTGAACGCCCGGGCCCACTCGGTGTAGCGGATGAGCGCTTCACGCACCTTGCCGAACTGCGGATTGGCCGCCGCCGCCGCGGCGTCGCGCGCCTCGGGATCCATGAGGATGGCGGTGATGACGGCTTTCATGTCGCCGCGAACGCCCTTGCCGTCGTTCTTGAAGACCTGGGCCACGCGGTTGATGTAGGCGGGGCTGGGATTGCTCGTGACCAGGTGCTGGATCATCTGCTTGGAGAAGAAGGACGGCACGTTGGGATGACTGAAGATCGTGTCGAGCGCCTTGTTCAGATCGTCGGTCGGCTCGGACAAGGTCGACGCCGGAATCGTGATCCCGAGGAACTGCTTCTCCTGGGTCGAATGATGCCAGGAGTACTGCGCCATCGGCAGCAGATCCTCGCCGTAGCCCTTGCCCACCCACAGGCAGCAGTTGCCCCACGACGCCTCGCTGGTGTCCGTCGGCACGTCCCAGCTGAACCCGGTGAAGACCTTGGCCAGGCCCATCACGTCGTTGTTCGAATAGGTGGGGATGGGATTGCCGCTGCCATCGAGCTTTTGCGAGCCGTCGTCGTTCAACTCCCACAGGCCGATCGAGAATAGCTGCATGACTTCGCGGGCATAGTTCTCGTCGGGATCGGTGTTGGGTCCGCCCTTGTCGTTCTGGAGCATGGAAAGGAACTGGCCCATCTCCGGGTTGAGAGTCACGTCTCCCAGCAACTGGCGGAAGTTGGTGAAGGAGTCGCGGCCGAGGATGTCGTAATAGTTGGCCTCGCCGCGGGGCATGCTCTGCACCTGGAAGTTGGTGCCGGAGATGACGAAGAGCTGGGTGAGGGCATACTTGACGCGCTGGCGGAGCTGGTCGTTGCCGGCGATGGCCTGCTGCCAGAAGGAGTCTTCCACCAGCTCTTCGTCCTGCGAGTTCTGCACGAACAGCGATTGCCGGCACATCTTCGAGCCCATATCGCAGGGCGAATTGCCGTAAATGAGCTCCTGCTCGACGGCGGGCTCGTGCAGCGTCTGCGGCATCGCGAACTGCTCCTTCAGCCACTGGTCATAGCCCACCAGCGAAAGATGGCGGATGTCGGAGTCGGTGGCGCCGAAGGTGGCCTGTTCGAGGAAGCGCGCGGCGTCTTCAGGGGCGACGATGGGCGTGGGCGGCGTGCCCTCCACCTTGGCGATGAGATCGGCCGAGGCTGCCGGACCGGGGCTCGGGTTGAGCACCTGCAGATCGAGGTTGCCGGGCTGGTCGAGAGTAAGATCCGCGGTGAGCTGGGTGGCGCTGACGAACGTGGCCGGCCAGGCGGCGCCGTTGACCAGCACCTGCGCGCCTTTGATGAACTTCTCGCCGCTCAGAGTGACAGTTGCGGTGCCCGGCTTGAACGACATCGGCGTCGCCGAGTTCAGGATCGGGATCGGGTTCATCACCGAGATGTACTGGTCGAGCGACACCTTGGGGTTGTCGACGCTGGTGATCTTCATCAGCACAACGTTGCTGGGCGTGGGGACCAGGGCCGGCGCAGTGTAGGTGATCGAACCGTCTTTGTTGGAGACGGCTGTTCCCGACGTCGCGTCGCCTCCGGGTATGCCGTTGATCTCGAGCTTGACGGCCGTGTTCTCTGTGCCGTTGACCTCGAGGCCGAACGTCAGCTTGTTGGTCACGCGGACGGCGTAGCCGGCGCTGGGATCGAGACGCAGCCTCACCTGTCCGGGACCGACCTTCAGGTTGAGCGGAGGCGCGCTGGCCGAACCCGGATCGGGGTTGGTGACGGTGAGCGGGTAGGCGCCGGGCTGGGGCGCATCGATCTCGGCGATGAGCTGGTTGCCGGAGGCGTAGGTCGTCTCGACCGGCTTGTCGTTCCAGCGGATCTGCGCGCCATAGATGAACTGCGATCCGTTGACGCTGATGACGGTCTTGCCTTCGGTCAGGCCCGTCGGCGTGACATTGCCCAGGACAGGGATCGGGTTCCAGATGGCCACCCCGGCGGACCCCGGTGGCGCGCTGGGATAGGAATTCGAGGTGGCGGTAATCTTCACGGTACCCGGCGTGGGAATGACGGCCGGCGCCGTATAAAGACCCGTGCTCGAAATCGTGCCGAATTCCGCGTTGCCGCCTTTGACGCCATTGACGTAGAACGTGAGCGGCAGGCCACGCTGGAGGGCGAGGCCCGTGAGCTGGAGATGCTGGTTGACGCGCACGGCGCCCGACGGCGACGCGATCTGAGCCGCGGTGCTCAAGTCGCCGAGATGGTAGTCATTACATGCCGTGAAGAGGAGGGCGACAACGGGCGACAACGCCGAGAGAAGCAGGGACCTCGGCACACTGCGCCGCAGAGACACGACTCGCATAAGTGCTCCTAGACGGGGAATCCAAGGAACGAATGCGCTTGAGCTTCAGAGGCGCCAAATGCTGCAATTGATTGATTCTCAAGCGTATCCGACAGGAAACCAAAAAATCAAGCCCAATTCAGGTAACCAAGGTACTGAGCAGCACCGGAATTCATCCGGGGTTCATGTGGCACAAAAACCCCGGCCGGAGCCGGGGCTTGTTGTCTGTGGATTGGGAACTGACTACATTGCAGCCACGAAGTTGGGGACCATGCCGGCGGCGTTCTGCTGGAGCAGAGCGGTCATCCGCGTGGTCATGTCCGTATACATCGAGGCAGCGCGCAGAGCGTTTACACAAATGGTTTCGTTAACCTGGCAAAAGGCATACCGTGTCAGGGCCACCATGACGGAAACACGAATCTGCATGGCGTCGCTGCGCAGGGAAGCGAGAAGCTCAGGGTCAATGGTGTCGCTGTTCCGCGCGGCGTAGTCGGCCATTTCCAGCATGACGGAAGCATTCTGATACATGGCGACAAGTCCGCGGGCACCCTCGATGCGCTGCCACTTCTGCTCGGGAGTGGCCTTGTGCGCCTCGGCCCAGAGCGAGGGATCGTTCAGTTCGCGGGAGTTCCAATCGGGGCGCAGCCGGGCCAGCAGCGAACCCCAGGTTTGAGAGTTGCGACGGCGCGCCCGGACTCCCCAGGAATGCAGGTAGGCCGCAACCGCCATGATTGCCGTGGTTTGGAGTGCAATGAGCAGCATGGACTGTCCTTTGTAGACCGGAAATTGGCCGCTAACATGCATTTGCGGTTGCCTCCGGCGCGTTCTTTGGTGTATCGGCATCCATTGATTTAGTTCCACTTCACTTCCGGTGTAGGCGATGACTCCTTCGTGCCGCGTCTGCTCCCGCGACCCGAACCCGGAAGTGAACTTGCATGGTCTAGATTCAATCGGTGCTTCGGGTAACCATCACCTGAGCACATTAGTAACCTAAGGTAACCAGCCTCGAAGTTCAATGGCCCGTTCGGGGCATCGGTGTGGAAGAGTCGTAACTAATTCACCGTGCATCCGATCCCGTGCTAAGCTTGCCGCCATGCTGGAACAGAACAAAGCGCTGGCGGCACAGTGGTTCGAGGAAGTCTGGAACCAGAAGAGCGAGGCGGCCATCGATCGCCTCTTCCACCCCGAAGGCAGATGCTACGGCTTCCCGGAGCCGGATTCCGTGCTGGTGGGGCCGGAGGCATTCAAGCAGGTGCACCGCACATTTCTTGGCGCGTTCCCCGACCTGCGGATCGATGTCGAGCAGATGATTGCCGAAGGCGATGGCGTCGCCATCCGGTGGAAGACCACGATGACGCACGGCGGGGATCACCTGGGCTTCCCCGCGAGCGGGAGGGCCGTGGTGCTGCACGGCTCGGCCTTCATCGTCACGGATGGGAAGCAGATTACGGAAGGCTGGAACCACATGGACCTGGGCAACATGTTCCAGGCACTGAAAGCGTAACCCTCCCGCCACCGCACTCGTACGCAGGAAGCCGCTACGATTCGCCGTCGGGGTAGTGTCCTAATTTGGTTTGGAGCGTTGCTGTTCTTCTGGCATCTCGTACTCTGTGCCGTTCAAGTTGGAGTGAATGTTCCAAAATCCATCGCTTATCCATCTTTTGGGATCAGTGCCAACTTCGGACCCAGGTATCCAGACGTATCCGAACGGGTAGCGCCACTTCATCCCCATGGTCTCGTATTCGACGAACCCGTAAAGATAGACAGTCATTTCCATGCTCCCCATCTTTGTGAGGAAAGGCTCAATTTCGTTAGGGCAATCTTCCAACTTGCATTTGATTCGTATTGGAGAGTCGCCGGGGTCAAAGTATTCGGAACCTATGTCGAGGGGAAAGGCCAATTCTTCTTTGAAACTTGGGGGGTTAGCGTCGAAGGGCATCGTAATGAATCTCATTGCACTATCGCAAAAATAGGCTCTTCCTCGTCCGATATTGCTCAGTGTCAAAACCGCTTCCAGCCACCATTTGGTGGTACCCTCCTTCGAATTAGTCATCCGAATGCCCTGAAGTTGTTGCACCTTGATGTTCAGCCGTGCACGCTCGGTTGCCTTCTCCATTCGAATTTGGGCAAGCGCAACATCGGTTGCACTCTGACCAGCGCGGGCCGTTCTGCGAGTCTCCCACGCTTGCCAGACGATTGCGCCCAAGGTAAGCAGAAGCAGCCATGCAGTTATTCCCTCAGGCCATGCTATGAGTTTGTGCCACCATGGAGGATTGGAATCGCCCTGATTTGCGTTCTGTGTGGGATTTACTTTGCACGAGAGGGAAGCCGCAGCCGGGGATGGCTCGCCGGATTGTACGCACTTTATATCGTAGCCACGGCTGGATGTGTCGTAATTCTTGTCGAATCTGGCCACAAGTACGATTGCGGCAATCAAGACAGTGCAGCCCAGCAGAATCGCCAATCTTTTCAGCATGATGGCGGAAATGTATCACAAATAAACCTTGCTGTGGATCGGGGGCCGGTGAGAGCATCAGGCATGGGGAAATTCTCTTCCATCTCCAATCGTTTTTCGCATTTTCGTCAAATCTCGCATTGGGGATGGGCGGCGGTTTGGGCGGGATGGACGGCTCTAACAACTGCGGATTGGGTGGTTAATACATGGGCAGCGACCGCTCATAAATCAGCGTGGAATGCGTTCAAACTCGGCATTCCTTCGGGATGGGAGTTGTGGCTCCTCGGGACATTTGTGATCTTTTCAATCTGCGTCTTTGAGTCCAGCTATCGACACGCCAAAAACTTGAGAGCCAAGTACACCACGCTCCTATGGTCCGATGACCGTCCAATTCTATTGTTCGATTCCTGGGGAGAAGTGCCGCATGACCATCCAGAGGCGAGATTTCATGAGGTCAGCGATTGCCGAAAAGAGCGTGAGTATTTCGAGCGCGGATTCTTCATTACGAATCAGGGTGGAACTGCACACGAGGTCAGCGTGATCCCCATTCAGCTTTCGGAAAATATCTACGCCATGGGCGGCGTTGGCTCTCGCATTGATAAAGGGGCGCAGGGATTCATATTTGTATGGATGGATATAGACCGAAATGCCAAGTTTGGGGAGGATTTCGAGCGGTGGGACTTGCTCAAAGCCATGGCCACCTTAGAAAAGAAGCTGAACTCAACTCGGGTTGAAGAGTACCCTCTCACTGTTGAAGTTGGCGTTCTTTGCCGGGACGCACGAGGAGTTTGGTACCTAAGCTTTTCTAATATGACCTACCGCAAGGACATCAACAAACTTGTTTTTGGCCCGACAGAACAGATGCGACACGGCTTCACTGATAAAGATGTGATACAAAAATTCTTGACACGCCCATGATTATGTATTACATTTATTCCAGCGAGGCTTTATGGCGAACGTTCTCAACACGGATAAGCAGATCGCGATCATTGCGGCACTTGCGGAAGGTCCGAGCATCCGCGCTATTGAACGCATGACGGGCGTTCACCGCGATCCGATCATGCGTCTATCTAGGGCCAGTGAATTCGCCCGAGACAGCCGTAAGAGCGGCCATCATTCAGGAGTATAGAAATGCCGAAGCAGCCGAAGCCTAAGAAACCCGGACGCCCGAAATTAGGGAAGGGAGAGACAAAGGGGAAAATCGTTCCGGTTCGCTTTGACCCTGATGATTTTAATCTTGTCACTTCGGCGGCGAGAGCCGCGAACCAAACTCTTTCGGCTTGGATTCGCCATGTCCTTCGGACAGCCGCTGAAATTCAAATGTTTGATGGAACGCTACATAAGGCGATGAAGATCGTGCTTCTGGAGCGTGAATCTGGGACGGCGACGACTGGAGAGATTGCCGCCGAGATCAACCAGCGCCAGTTGTACAAGCGTAAGGATGGTGACGCTGCAAGAGCGAAGCAAATCAATGCAAGAGTAAGACAGTACCCCGAGCTGTTCCAGTTTGTTGAGCCGGGAATCGTGAGACTCGCGAGCAATTCCAATTGCGGTTTCAGAGGGTAAGCCTGTGGATTTCAAATTAGGACGCTACCGCCGTCATCCCTGATCGCCGGAGTGCCGTGCGCAACCTTTATACTGAGTTGTTTGCCATCAATCTGCGTGGGCCTGGGTTGGCCCGCAGGAACGGGAGCGGCAAGTGGCTCAGGCAGAGATCGGAATCATCGGCGGCAGCGGGCTTTACACGATGCCGGGGTTTAGCAATGTGCACGAGGAGCGCGTGGAGACGCCGTTTGGCGATCCCAGCGACGTGCTGGTGCTGGGCGAGTTGGAGGGCCGGCAGGTTGCCTTTCTGGCGCGGCACGGGCGCGGGCACCGCCTGCTGCCCTCGGAGCTGAACTTCCGCGCGAATATCTACGCCTTCAAGAAGCTCGGCGTGGAGCGGATTCTGTCGGTTTCGGCGGTGGGGTCGCTCAAGGAGGAACACAAGCCGACCGACTTCGTGATGCCGGACCAGTTCATCGACAGGACGTTTCACAGGACATCGACCTTCTTCGGCGACGGCATTGTGGGCCATGTGGCGTTTGGCGATCCGGTGTGCGCTACGGTGGCGAAGACCGCCGCCGATGCCTGCGCGAATGCGGGCGTGGTGGGCAAGCTGGGCGGGACCTACATCTGCATGGAAGGCCCGCAGTTCTCGACCAGGGCGGAGTCGAACCTCTACCGCAGCTGGGGCGCCGACGTGATCGGCATGACCAATTTGCAGGAGGCCAAGCTGGCGCGGGAGGCGGAAATTTGCTACGCAACGGTCGCCATGGTGACGGACTACGACTGCTGGCGCGAGGGACACGACGCAGTGACCGTGGAAGAGATCGTTGCCGTGCTGCACAAAAACGCCGACAACGGCTGCAGGGTGGTGAAGGCGGCCGTGGCGGCGATGCCGCGAGAGCGCAATTGCGCCTGCGCGAGCGCGGCGAAGTATGCTGTGCTGACGCAGCCGGACGCGATCCCGCAGGCCGCGAAAGAGCGGGTGGGGCTGCTGTTCGGGAAGTACCTGGGGTGGTAGGACAGGGACCAGGGGACCAGGGACTAGGGACTGGGGACTAGGGACTTAGGGACTGAGGGACTAGGGACGAAGGCCCGCACTCGTGGTTTCAAGGGCCACGGGCCGACGAAATCCAGCATAGAAAGCGCTTCCGATTCGAGATCGAATCATGAGATAAGAGAGGATCGTGCATGGCAATTACCGTGGTAGGCAGCGTGGCCTACGACTCCGTGGAGACGCCGGCGGGCAAATATGAGCGCCAATTAGCAGGCGCGGCAACTTACTTTTCGCTGGCGGCCAGCTACTTTACCGATGTGCGCGTGATCGCGGTGGTGGGCGAGGACTTCGGGCACGAGCAGGAAGCCATTTTCAAGGCACACAAGATCGACATTCAGGGCATTGAGCGCGCCGCGGGCAAGACGTTTTTCTGGCAGGGCTCCTATATGGAGAACCTGAACGAGGCCAAGACGCACCAGACCGACCTGAATGTGTTTGCCGGGTTTCAGCCCAAGATTCCCGATGCCTACCGCGACTCGGAGTTTCTCTTCCTGGCCAACATCGACCCGCTGCTGCAGCGGCGCGTGCGGGAAGCCATGCCGCATGTCAAGCTGGTGGCCGGCGACACGATGAACTACTGGATCAAGGACCACCGGCCGGCGCTGCTGGAAGTGCTGGCGGGTCTCGACATTCTGCTGATCAACGATACGGAAACGCGGATGCTGGCGGGCAAGAACAACCTGGTGCTGGCGGCGCGCCAGGTGCTCTCGCTGGGACCCAAGACGCTGGTGGTGAAGCACGGCGAGTACGGCGCCACGGCGTTTTTCGCGCCCGATATTACGAAGGGCGACTCGGCCACGGCGATTCGCGCGTTTCGTGCGCCGGCGCTGCCGCTGGACGAGGTCGTCGATCCGACAGGCGCCGGCGACAGCTTTGCCGGCGGGTTCTTCGGCTACCTGGCGTCGCAGCGCGACATCACCCCCGGCGCCTTTCGCCGCGCGATGTTCTACGGCGGCGTGATGGGATCGTTTGCCGTGGAGCGCTTCGGCACCGAGCGTCTGCAGCACCTGGACCGCAAGGAGATCGACAGCCGGTTCAACCTGTTCCGAGAGCTGACCCATCTTGAATGAAGGCTCGATAACGCGCAGGGAGTGGCTTGCCACGCTGGCTCTCTGCGCGGCGGCCTCCATTGCGGCGACCGCGTGGAGCTGGCGCAACGATGCCTTGTTGAACTATGGCGACGCGGTGGCGCACCTGCACATTGCGCGGCGGATCTTCGACTCGCACCGGCCGGGACTGGAGCAGCTTGGATCGGTATGGCTGCCGTTGCCGCATCTGCTGCTGCTGCCGTTTGTGCTGAAATTCAGTTGGTGGGCAAACGGCCTGGCTGGAGTATTCCCTTCCGCCCTGGCTTACCTTGCCGGATGCGCCGGAAGCTATCGCCTGGCGCGGCGATGGATGGGCCGCAAGGAGTCGGCGGTGGCGCTGGCGTTCTTCGCCACGAATCCCAATCTTCTTTATCTGCAGACAACGGCGATGACGGAGCCGCTGTTCGTGTGCGAGATGATCTGGGCCGTGGTGTGGCTGGTGGAGTGGCGGGCCGGTCTCGATGCCGACAAGGACGAGTGGAGCGGCGTAAATCTGCCTGGACGAAGCAGCGGCCGGCTGCTGTGGCAGATCGCGATTGTCCTCGTCGCCGCTATCTTCACGCGCTATGACGGCTGGATGATGGCGCTGCTGGCGTGGGTGGGCATTGGGCTTGCCCTTTTGCGGCGCGGCGGGCTGCGGTCCTGGGCGTTCTGGTCGGCGAGCGTGCTGGTGGTGGCAGCGCCGGCGGCCTGGTGCATCTACAACGCCGTGGCCTTCGGCGACTGGCTGACGTTCTTGCGCGGCCCGTACTCAGCAGCGGCCATCGAACTGCGCACGGCTGCGCCGGGAGGGCCGCCGCATCCGGGCTGGCACGATCCGTGGGTGAGCCTGCTGTTTTTCGTGAAAGTGAGCGAGATGGACGTGGCGGCCGGAGCGTGGGGCAACGCGCTGCTTGTCCTCAGCGCTTGCGGCGCGGCGTGGGGAGGGCTGGTGGCGCGGACGCGGGCCTATCGGTGGACGCTGCTGCTGTGGCTGCCGATTCCCTTCTATGCCTACTCGGTCGCCTACGGCGCGGTGCCGATCTTCCTTCCGGCGTGGTGGCCGCATTCGTGGTACAACACGCGCTACGGGCTGGAGATGCTGCCGGCGCTCGCGCTGGGAGCCGGACTGGCCGCACACTTCGTGTTGACGGGGTTGCGCGCGCACCAGCCGGCGTGGACGAAATTCGCCGCGGGGATCTTTTTCCTGCTGATTGCGGCCAATGGCTGGCTTGTGCTTCGCGAGCATCCGCTGGTCTATGTGGAAGGGACAAAGAACATCGAATCGCGGCGGGCGCTGGAACAGGAGATTCCGCCTGCGATGCGTGCGTTGCTCGCCGAGCGGCCGGGCGGCGTGGTGCTGATGAACACGTCGGTCTTTCCCAATCTTGTCGCATTCACGGGCATCCCGCTGAAGCAGACCCTCAATGAGAGCGACAAGGAGTTCTACCGGGATGCGCTGGCCGCGCCGGCAGAGCATGCGGCCCTGGTGCTGGCATTCGATGGCGACGAGATCGCTCAGGCCGTCCAGGCAAATCCGCGCGGACTAAGGCTCGTACAGCGGTTCACGGCGAAGGGACAGCCCTCCGGCGCGCTTTACGTCTCCGATACCTCCGGCTCAACAACGCCGCCTTCGCGGTGATAGCATCGGGCAAGGAAATTTCCATGGTTGTCCCAAGCTTAACGTCGCTAGCGCAAGCGTTTCATTTCAGCCCGTTGCAGCAGCAGGACGTTGTTTACGGCGCCATCGGGCGGTTGCTGATGGCGTGCCTCCTCGGTGCGCTGGTGGGCGTGGAGCGCGAGACGAGCCGCAAGTCCGCCGGTGTGCGGACGAATCTGCTGATCTGCATGGGCGCTGCTTTCTTCACGCTGTTGAGCGCGGTGCTGGCCGGCGAGAGCAATCCGGACAAGGGGCGCGTGGCGTCGAATATCGTTCAGGGCATCGGGTTTCTCGGCGCGGGAGTGATCCTGCACAACAAGAGCCGGGTGAGCGGGCTGACCAGCGCGGCAAGCATCTTTGTGGTGGCTTCCATCGGAATGGCCTGCGGCGCAGGGTTGTATGCGGCGGCAGCGCTGGCCGCGGTGGTGGTGATTGTATCGCTGAAGCTGGTCGGATTTCTCGAACGGCGCGCAAACCTGAAAATCTACCCTATGATCTACGAAGCGCGCGGGCGCGACCAGACCCGCATGCTCGTGTCGATTCTCGATGCGATGGACAAGGCCGGCGAGCGGCTGATCAACGTGGACCGCGATACGATCGGCGACCTGCAACGCGTGAGCTTCGGGCTGACCGCGACGAAGAGGCAGCATGAACGGCTTCACGGAAAACTCCTGGCCGAGCCCGAGATCGATTCATTGCTGACTTTCCGCGATCCGGAGGAAGATTGATTCCCTTCACCAAGGCGCACGCCTGCGGCAACGATTTTCTCATTGTGATGGAAGAGGACGCACAAGACCGCGACCGGGCCGGGCTGGCGCGGCGCCTGTGCGCGCGCCACACCGGCGTCGGCGCCGATGGCGTGGAGTTCTTTCGCTGGACGGGCATCTGCGCCGGCCGCATCGCGCTGCACAATGCCGACGGTTCGCGGGCGGAGATCAGCGGCAACGGCACGCGCTGCGCGGCCGCGTGGATGGCGTGGCGGATGGATGCGCGCGCCGGCGACGAGATGCGCATCGAGACGGACGCAGGCATGCGCGTATGCCGGATCGATGCGGTGGGCGCAAACGGGATCAACACGATCGACATCACGCAGGGGATGGGCGTACCGGCCTTCGCGGAACGAGGCGTGCGGCTTGGCGACGGCACGGAGATTCCCGGAGTGGAGGTGTCGGTGGGCAATCCACACTTTGTAACGGTGGTGAACGATTCGGAGTTCGCAGTGGGTGACCGCGCGTGGCAGCAGGTTGGCGCGGAGATCTGCACGAATGAGGCATTTCCCAACCATACGAACGTCGAGTTTGTGCGCGTGGTGAGCCCGGGGGAGATCGAGATACGCATCTTTGAGCGCGGGGTGGGGCCGACCTCATCGTCGGGGACAGGCACGTGCGCGGCGGCAACGGCGGCGATCGCGCTGCATGGCTGCCAGCCGCGGCTGCGCGTGGTGACGCCGGGCGGCGCGCAGACGGTGGATTGGCATGCGCGGGATGCCGAACTGATGCTGGCCGGTCCGGCGGCGATGGTGGCGTGGGGCGAGGCCTGGTGAGCGGTTCGCCATTGTTGAAGCCGCATGCGGTCGCCGAGGGCGCGGCGATCAGCGTGATTGCGCCGGCGTCGTTCGCGCAGCCTGACCGCGTGGATCGCGGCATGAAGGCTCTGCGCGCAGCGGGATACTTTCCCCGGCCGGGGGAGCACGCGCATGTGCGCGGGCCGATATTCTTTGCCGGCACGCCCGCCCAGCGGCTGGAGGACCTGCACGCCGCATTCGCCGGCAGAGATACACAGCTGGTGATGAGCCTGCGCGGCGGCTATGGGTCGAACTATCTGCTCGAAGGGCTCGATCTCGATGTGATCCGACCCTATCCGAAGCCGTTCTTCGCCTATAGCGACTTGACGGGCATCCAACTGCATTTGCTCGATCGGCTTGGGCTGCCGGCGTTCCACGGGCCGATGGCAGCGGCGGACTTTGCTTCGGAAAACGGCGTGCACGGGCGGACCTTCAATGCGGCGCTGGCCGGCGAATGCTACAGCGTAGGCGCGGCCGAAGGGATGCGCGCGCTGAAGTCCGGCGTGGCGCGAGGAACGCTGTATGGCGGCTGCCTCTCGATTCTTGTGTCGCTGCTGGGAACAAAGTGGGAACCGGCGACCGAGGGCAAGCTTATCTTCCTGGAAGACACCGGCGCCAAGCCGTACCAGATCGACCGCATGCTGTGGCAATTGCGCATGGCGGGCAAACTGAAGGGGATCCGCGGAGTGGTTTTTGGCGAAATGCTGGATTGCACATCGCCCGGCGCGGCGCCGGATCTGCTGGAGCAGGTGATTCTGCGCGCGTTCGAGGATTTCTATGGACCGATCGCGATTGGGCTGCGCAGCGGCCATGTTTCGCGAGGAAACGTAACGCTGACGCTGGGTGTGGAGGCGGAACTGCGAACCAATCACGAGGCGGAACTCGAGTTGCTGGAGCCGGCGGTGAAGCGATGAGCGAGCTATCGTCGGCGCCGCGGCATATTCATCTGAGCGGCATTTGCGGAACGGCGATGGCGTCGCTGGCCGGGCTGCTCAAATTGCAGGGGCATCGAATCACGGGCTCGGACAAGGCAGCGTATCCGCCGATGAGCGATCTGCTGCGCGAGCTGGGGATTCAAGTGATGGAGCCATACGCGGAGGCGAATCTCGATCCCCGGCCGGACCTGGTGGTGATCGGCAATGCGTTGTCACGGGGAAATCCAGAGGTCGAGCGAGTGCTGGACGAACGCATTCCGTTCACGTCGATGGCGGCGCTGCTGCACGATGAGTTCCTGCGCGGGCGGGAGCCGCTCGTGGTGGCGGGCACGCACGGTAAAACGACGACGACAAGCATGCTGGCATGGGTCTTTCAGACAGCCGCGGGCGCTCAGACAGCCGCGGGTGCTCAGACAGCCGCGCCAGAGAATGCGGCGCTGGAGCCGTCGTTCCTGATCGGCGGCGTGGCAGAGAACTTCGGATCGAGCTTTCAGCTCAAGCCGACGCGGACCTTCATCGTCGAGGGGGACGAGTACGACACGGCATTCTTCGACAAGGGGCCGAAGTTCCTGCACTACTTTCCGGATGCGGCGATTCTCACGCATATCGAGTTCGATCATGCGGACATCTACGCCGATCTTGAAGCGGTGAAGACGGCGTTCAAGCGGCTGGTGAATCTTGTGCCCCGGCGCGGCCGGATCGTCGCCTACGACGGCTGCGAGAATGTGACCGAGTGCGTGGCGCACGCGCTGTGCAAGGTGGAGAGATACGGATTCAGCAACGCGGCCGGCTGGCGGATTGCGAATTTCCGGCATGAGGACGGGCTGTCACGCTGGGAGGTGTGGCGCGAGGGCGAGTTCTGGTCCGGGTTTGAAATGCGGCTGGCCGGCGAGCACAACGCGCTGAACGCGACGGCAGCGGCAGCGCTGGCCGCGGGACAAGGCATTGCGAAGGAAGCGATCCAGGAGGCATTGGCGACGTTCAAGAGCGTGAAGAGGCGTCTCGAAGTGCGTGCGGAAATCGGCGGCATCACGATCATCGACGACTTTGCGCATCATCCGACGGCGATCCGCGAAACGCTGCGGGCTCTGCGGTCGATTTATCCACAATCACGGTTGTGGGTTGTGCTGGAGCCCCGTTCGAATACGCTGCGGCGCAAGGTGCTGGCCGGGGAGCTGGTCGAAAGCCTGCGCCTGGCCGACCACGCGGTCCTGGCCGGCGTGTATCAGCAACAGAGGATTCCGGAGGGCGAACGGCTGCATCCCGAGGATGTGGCGCGGGCGCTTCGCGAGAGCGGCGCGAAGGCCGAGGTGTTGGCCGACGCGGACGCGATCGTGGACTCGATTGCGCCGCGGCTGGCCGCGGGAGATGTGGTGGCGATTCTCTCCAATGGCGGCTTCGACGGCATCTATCGGAAGCTTCCCGCGCGGCTGACTGAACTCCACGTGACAGCCTGAAAGCCGGCATGATCGCGTCGCTCACATTCCTGATCACGATCCTGGCGCTGGGCGCGCCGGCAGCGCTGGCGCTGATTCCGTGGACCATGATCACGGGAAATGCGGCGCTGCTTTACGGCGCATCCATTCGCATCGTACGGGCGGCGCTGTGGCTGGCGCGGGTTCGCATCGAGGTGGAGGGCCGGGAGCGCGTGCCGGCGCATACGTCCTGCATCTTCATGTCGAATCATGTGTCGAATCTCGATCCGCCGGTGCTGCTGCCGCAGATTCCGGGCCGGACCGCGGCGTTCGTGAAGCGTTCCCTGATCGCGATCCCGGTCTTCGGATACGGGATGAAGCTGGGCGACTTTGTGCCCGTGGATCGCGACGGCCGCGTGGAAGGCGCTATCGAGAGCGTCGCAGCGGCGCGGCGCGTTCTCGAAAAAGGCATCCACATCACGACGTTCGTCGAGGGGACGCGTTCGCCGGATGGACGCATGCTGCCTTTCAAGAAGGGTCCGTTCTACCTGGCGATGGAAACGGGCGCGCCGTGCGTGCCGATCTCGATTCATGGCACGGAATCGATGATGGGCAAAGGAAGCCTGCGCATCCGGCCCGGCACGGCATCCATTACCTTTCACGCACCGATTTATCCCCAGGATTTCGCGACGCGCGACGATCTGCTGGCAGCAGTGAGGGCAGAGATTGCGTCGGGGTTGCCGGAGTGGATGCGGGGTGAGTAAGAGGGGCCGGCAAGTCGGCGAGCCGGCAAGTCGACGGCAGAAGACGCCACAGCGCGCTACGGTTCGATGACCGCGTTGTAGCCGTCGTTGAGCAGCTTCATGCGCATGGCGTTGGCGTCGTTGCGATTGAAGAACGGGCCGACCTGGACGTGGATCAGATTGTCCGAGACGTCATGCCGGGATGAGACGGGGTAACCGCGCCGGCGCAGAGCGTTCATCAAAACCTGGGCGTCTTCGGAATGGGAGACGGCGGCGATCTGCACCATGATGCGCTGTGCACCACCCTCGGACGGCGAGACGGCATAGGCCGGGGGCGCAGGCGCAGGTTGAACGGGCTGCTGCGGGAGAGCCTGCTTGACCGTCCATTGCGGGTTGGAAGACGGGCTCAGGGCGGGCTGGGAAACCGGAGTCTGTGCCGGAGCAGCGCCCGCGGCGCCCACCACATCGGCGTCGGGATCGTTCGAGGGGCCGAGATCGGCGACCGTACTGTCAGCCGACGTGGATGCCGCTACAGTCTGGGGCGCGGCCTGCGGCTTCAGCTTGCCCGGTGTGGCAGCGAGCGGCACGTCGGGGTTCTGCTGCAGCGGCTGGACGGCGGCAACCGCCGCCGGCGCGGCATTGCCGCGATGGCCCGCGGCATAACCGAGGCCGAAGCAGATTCCGCAAACGGCAAGAATCGCCACAAAAACGACAAGCAGGCCAGCCGTACCGAGCGTGATTTCGGTTTCCTCGCGAGGTTCGATCTCGTCCAGTTCGGGCTCGTCAAATACCTGCCGCATGAGTGTTCCTCGGGCTTCGATCTTGCTTTCTATTGTATTGACTCCTTTTCACCGGTTTCCATGCGCCGGAGGACGAAAAACGGCGCGCCGGCCCCAAAAACGGGTAAACAGGGTTCCATGCAGTCAACGAGCCGTTGACTCCGCCGGGGCCGCCGGCGCAGCAGGCGCATTTGCTTTGGTGGCGAGCTTATTCAACATCGAAATCAGCTCGACCGGCAGCGGGAAGACGATGGTGGTGTTCTTCTCGACGCCGATCTCGGTAAGCGTCTGCAAGTAGCGCAGTTGCAGCGTGATGGGCTCGGTGGCCAGCAGGTGCGCGGCGTCCACGAGCTTTTGAGCGGCGTTGAACTCGCCTTCGGCGTGGATGATCTTGGAGCGTTTTTCGCGCTCGGCCTCGGCCTGCTTGGCCATGGCGCGGGTCATCTGCTCGGGCAGGTCGACCTGCTTGATTTCGACGGAGATGACCTTGACGCCGAATGGTTCCGTGCGCTGATCGATGATGGACTGGATGCGCAGGTTGAGCTTGTCGCGATGGCTCAGCACCTCGTCGAGTTCGACCTCGCCCAGCACGGAGCGCAGCGTGGTCTGCGCGAACTGCGAGGTCTGGTAGACGTAGTTGGCCACCTTGATGGCGGCGGCGTTGGGATCGACGACGTAGAGAGTGACGACGGCGTTGACCTTCAGCGTGACGTTGTCGCGGGTGATAATGTCCTGCGCGGGGACTTCGAGCACGTCCTGGCGGAGGGAGATGCGTACCATCTGGTCGAAGGGCCGGAAGACGAGGATGATGCCCGGACCTTTGGGCACCTGCAGGGCGCGGCCAAGGCGGAAGATGACGGCGCGCTCGTAGTCGCGGAGGATCTTGATGGAGCTCATGAGATACAGCAAGATGATGGCAACGAATACCAGAACCGGAATCGACACTTCGAACATGGGCCTATCCTCACTCAGCAGGGATTGTACTCCTCGCTCGATCTAGGCTGCGGCGGCGGGAGGAGCCTTTGGAGCGTCGGCCGGCGCGACGTGGAGCAGATAGTGCTCGTGGCCGGTGACGCGCAGCGGAGTCCCCTTCTCTACCGGCTGCGAGGCGACGGCGAGCCAGATTTCGCCTTCCACGAGGACGTGCCCTTCGGGGCTGAGGGGCTCCATTGCGGAAGCGCGGCTGCCGACGAGGGCATCGGCGCCAAGGCGGTGCTTGGCGCGGCGCGCTCGCCAGGCCAGCCGGACAAGGACCGCCGTGATGCCGCCGAAGGCGAGGCTGACAGAGACCGCCAGCCACGGGTTTACGCCGAGCTCAGGCACCGGCGCGGCAATCAGCGTGAGCGTGCCGAAGCCCAGACAGATGACGCCGGCGATGGCGAGGGCTCCATGGCCGCCGAACTTGGCTTCGAGCATCATGAGCACGAAGGCAGCGACCAGGAGCATGACCGCCGTGTAGCGGATAGGCAGCAGGTTCAGGCCGAAGATGGCGAGAAGCACCATGAGCGTGCCCAGGGCGCCGGGGACGATGGTGCCGGGAGCGTTGAACTCAAGATAGATAAGCAGCGCGCCGATGACGAGCATCAGGAGGGCGATGTTGGGATCGACGAGCCAGGTGAGCAGCTGCTCGCGCAAGGTTGCCTTGACGACCTGAACGCGCGCACCGGCCAGATGCAGGATCTGCTTTGTTCCGTCGAGGCGGGTGACGGTTCGGCCTTCGAGCGAGGCGAGCAGCTGCGTTTCGTTGGGTGAGACAAGATCGATGAGGTGTTGATCGAGGGCCTCTTCGGCGGTGTAGGAGTGGGAGGATTCGACGGCGGCCTTGGCGGCGTCGGCATTGCGGTTGCGCTTGGTGACATAGGAGCGCAGGAAGGCCTCGGTGTCGTTCTCGATCTTCTGCGTCATGGTTTCGTCGGGCTTTCCCCCGAACTCGAGCACAGGGTGTGCGGCGCCGGCATTGGTGCCGGGGGCCATGGCGGCTATGTCGGCAGCTTCCATCAGGAAGAAGCCGGCCGAACCGGCGCGGGCTCCGGCGGGAGCGACATAGACGATGACGGGAACTTTGGAGGCGAGGATGGCGCCGACCATGGCACGGGTCGAATCGAGCAGGCCGCCGGGCGTATTGAGCTCGATGAGCAGGGCCTGCGCTCCATCGGCATTGGCGCGGGCAATGGCGCGGTCGAGCTCGCCGGCGCTGACGGGCTGGATGGTGTCGGCGAGGACCACTTTCTCGACCAGTGGCTGCTGAGCGAACGTGGGCACGGCCAGGCCGGCAAAGGCAAGAAAAACAAGAAGGCGAATCCGGGTTGTGGCGTGTTCGGTTTTCATCTCACGCATGGCCTGATCCTTTCCTGCTCCATGGCGCGCTGCACTGCCGGCTATTGCTTGAGCGGCTGCCGGCTGGCAATGGCGCGGCGCAACTCCTCGGCGGCGCGGTTGCCGGGTTCGAGCTTGAGAGCTTCACCGGCTTCGGCGCCGGCCTCGGTGAGATGATTATCCGCCAAATCGAGCCTGCCCAGGACGACGTAAGCCTGGGCGGAGCCGGCGAGGTCAAGAGCGGCGTGCGCCTCTCTGCGTGCGTCGGCGGCATCGCCTGTCTTCTCGCGAACCTCAGCCATGCCGGCGTGGGCTTCCGCTATCGAGTTGTCGGCGGCGACGGCGTCGAGATAGAGGCGCTCGGCTTCAAGCAGCAGGCCGCGATCGAGAAAGCCTTTGGCCTGGGCGGCAAGCTTGCGGGCGCGGTCGGGAGGCGAGAGGGCGGCAAGCCGCGAAGCATTCATCTCGTCCATCATGGCAGCGGCCTGGCGAAAGGCCTGAGCATCGAAGCGGCGCTCGATGCGCTCCAGCGGATCGGGCCGCACGTTGTCGCTGTCAGCGGCGGGCTGCCCTTTCCAGGCGCGTTCGAGGGCCTGCGCTTCAGGGTCATTGGGATGCATGCGCAGCGCCTGGGCAAGCTCGGCCTGGGCGCCGGGCGCATCGGCGCGGCGCTTGAGGCTGACAGCGATATTGAAGTGGTAGTCGGCCGCATTGGGGTCGGCGGCCTCGGCCTGGCGGAAGAGCCCCAGGCCGTCGTGACCACGGCGGCTAACGGCAACGCCTTCATTGTTCAGGACTTCGGCCAGTGGAAGCACGTTGGCGACATCGGCGAAAGCTTTTTCGGCATTCGCGTATTCGCCCGAATAGAGCAGGGAGAGTCCACGGTAGAAGCCGGCTTCGAGCGAGTCGGGAGCGTCATGGCCGACCTTGGCGAAGGCGGCCGCGGCCTGCTCGTATTGCTCGCCGGCGAAGTACTCGCGGCCGAGCGCCATCCAAGCGGGACTGAGCGCGGGACTGAGCTGGACGGCTAACTTCAAGTGACGGAGCCGCTCGGACTGATCCGGCTCGGTGATGCCGCGGATGTATTGCTCGAAGGCGTCGAGACGCAGGCCGGCGCCGGCGGCAACAAAAGTCTCCTCGGCCACGTTGAAGTTCGCATCGAGCTGGCGAGTCAGTTTCCATGCCAGCGAGTCGAAGACAGCGACCAGGTTGCGCATGTCGCCGCGCGCCGTCACCTCCGGGCCCATGCGCAGATGGGGAACATCGACGACCTCGGCCTGGGCCACGATCGCGGCGCCGTCGGTCTGGTAGCTGCCGACGATGATCGAGTCGGCGTCGAGCGTCTGGGCGAGCTTGATGGAACTGGCGCGCGAGGGTTGAAATCCCTGGGGCAGGCCGAGGTGGTCGAGGGCATAAAGGCGGTCCGCGCGGTTCAACGGAGCGAAGCCGGCGGAGGAGAAGCGACTGGAAAGGATCTCGGCGGCCGCCTCGCGGATCCACTCAAGGTTGGCCTGTCCGGTGCGGTTGTCAAAGGGCAGCACGAGCAGGATGCGGCCGGTGCCGGGAGGCTGGCTGGCAGCCGTCAACGCTGGCTGGGCCAGCGCAGCAAGGGCTGCGCATCCAAGGAAAGCAAAGAGTGCAAGCAAGGCGGCCGCGTTGCGCCGCGCCGAGCGCTGACGGAATGAAAGATGACGGAGCACTCATTGAAATTATAGGCGGTTGGCGGAATGAGGGCGGCTGAGGACGGAGAGACGCACGGGGTTTTTTGATCCCCCGTTCAGGTCCGCTGGCGCGGCAAAGGCGTAGACTGGAATTCCGATTTTCGCTTTCCCTCGAGGATCGGTGGCCAATGAGACTTGCCCCGACGATTCGAAAACTGCGCTCTTTTGAACGCCGCTTTCGTCAGGCGCGGATGACCGCCCGCATGATCCACAGGCGCCGTTACCCGGTGCTTGCCCATATCATTCCCATCCGGCGCTGCAATCTTTCCTGCGCTTATTGCAACGAATACGATAAGGTCTCCAACCCTGTGCCAACCGCGGAGATGCTGCGCCGCATCGATCTCCTGGCGGCGCTTGGCACGGGGATCATCACCTTCAGCGGCGGCGAGCCGTTGCTGCATCCGGACCTGGATACATTGATTCGGCGCATCCGGTCGCATGGCATCATCGCCACCCTCATCACCAATGGGTATCTGCTCAGTCCAGACCGGATCCGGCAGCTGAATCGCGCCGGCCTGGAACAGTTGCAGATCAGCATCGACAACGTGGAGCCCGACAATATCTCGAAAAAAAGCCTGAAGGTCCTGGACAAGAAACTTCAATGGCTGGCGGATTACGCCGAGTTCGAGGTGAACATCAACACAGTCATTGGAGCCGGCATCGAGAATCCCTCGGACGCAGGCACGATCGCGCATCGCGCACTGGAACTGGGATTCGATACGACCGTGGGCATCGCTCATGACCACAGCGGCCAGGTGCGGCCTCTGCGGGACGAGGAGCGCACCGTTTACGAACAGATCCAGGCGGAGAAAAAGCCTGGGTTCATGGCCTTCGCCTACGACAACATTTTTCATAAGAACCTGTCGCTGGGTCAGCCGAACGACTGGCACTGCCGCGCGGGAAGCCGTTATCTATACATCTGCGAAGACGGCCTGGTTCACTATTGTTCACAACAGCGGGGATACCCGGCCACACCGCTGGAACGATATGGGAGCGAGGACCTTGAGCGCGAGTATTGGACCCAGAAGCCCTGCGCACCTTATTGCACGATCTCCTGTGTTCACCGCGTGGCGATGATCGATCTGGTCAGGGAGAAACCACGCGAGGCGCTAGCGAAGTTCTTTCCGCCCGCGTCGCCGGGCGAACCGCCCAGGCTTCCCCTGGGAGTGAGCATTCTCTCGGGGCTGTTTCTTCCCCCGGAGGACGGCAAGCCTCAAGGCGCGGTGGTGAAGACCGTGGCCGGCGGCGTGAGAAGGCTGCTCGGGATCAAGTGAGCGCCCCAGGCGGCGAGAACGATCAATGCCAGCGCCGCTCCCAGCCACACATCGATGGCATAGTGGTATCCGCCCACAATGGCCGCAACGCCGATCCAGATGGCCATGACAAGAAAGACAACGCCGGCAACCGGAACGTAATGCAGCAGCACAAACGAGATGGCAAGTGCGCAGGCGACATGGGCGCTGGGGAATGAGATCGCGTGGATGCTGGCATTCTGCAGGATCCAGAGATTAAAGACGCGGCTCTTGGTGCGTGCTCCCGCGGCGCTTGTCTTTCCGGCAATGTCCCGCGGCGGCAGCGCGGGCACCAGCGGCGTGAGCGCATAGCAGAGATAGGTCGGCAGCAGGACAATGGGCCAGTAGGTCATTGTGTATCGCCTCATGCCCGCCGCGTAAAGGACGGCAAGTCCGGCCAGCGGCAGCGGGTAGCAGAGCGAATAGGCCCACTCCATCGTGAGGCGTGTGTAGCGGCCGAAAGTCAGTGTGTCGCGATGCAAGAACTTCGCCAGGCGCCGGTCGGACTCTACGAGCCAGCCTTGAACCTTCTGGTTCGGCCCGGTGAAAAACTGGCCTGTCTGCCAATAAGGCACCAGCATCAGAGCCACGGGCAGCCAGTCGCGGAGAATGGAGGCCTGGCGCGGCGCAAGGACGTAAACCGAAAGGCGGCCCAGGAGAACGGTCACCACCGCGATCGCTGCGAAAATGGCAATAACCGCCCGGCGTCTGGCAGCGAGCGGGCGAATCCACGCCGCCAGAACAAGGATGACCGCGAAGCCTGCTTGTATCCATTCGGAAGTTCGCATCGGCGGCTTTATGGCCAGCCCGGACCGAGTCAAAAAGCACACGAGGCCGTGCATCCACTATAGATGAGAAGGATTAAGATTCCGGGAAAGGGAGATGTAAGAACAAAGAATAGATGGCGATCGGTTCAGCCGATCCGAGTGCGAAATGCGGGCAATTGGCAGGCGCGTTCAACCGCCAGAGCACAGCACTCCTCCGGCCGCACTGCCTCGTTCCCGGGGTTTACGACGGCGACTGCTATTCCCGAAGCGGCGACGACCCGGCGGGTTCTGGCGCGCGAAGATGCGGTTCAATTCCCCGAGTGAAGACCGCTGGCTGCGACGCGCGCTTCGGATTGGCGGACAAAGCCGATCAGCGCGATCCACTGGCCCTGCTCTTCGGACTTCCACACCAGCTTGCCGTTGAGCTGGTTGGCAATGGCCTCGGGAGGCAGATCGTGGTGCAGGCCGAAGAAGCGCTCGTCAAGGGCTTCGCTCTTCGGTCCGAGGCTCAGGCCGATCGCCGGAGGGTCGTATTTGGTGGAGAAGACAAGCGCCGCTGAGTATTTTTGGGGTTCCGCGGCGGCGCGAGCGATCTCGGGGGCGGTGAAGTCGTCGAGGCGGCAGACCTCGTAAGGCTCCTTCACGTAGCCGAGTTCCGGCTTGTAGAGCTCGTCGGTGACCGGCCATGCCGAGAGCACGGTGGCGCCGCGAAAATGGCCGTTGAGCTGGGCGATTCCGGCCTGGTGCAGGCGGATGACGCGGGCATAGGCGAGGTTGTCTTCCGGCGCGAAGCGATACGGAGGGTTGATGAAGAGTCCGACGCCGAACGCAGCCGCGGAGAAGAGGGCAAGACCTTGCCAGTAGGGCACGCGGTTGTAGAAGGTGGAAACAGCGACCAGCAGCACGAGCGGATACATCGGCAGCAGGTAGCGTGTCAGCAGCGCTCCGCCAAGCACGCTGAACAGCATGGCATTGACGAGAAGGAGCAGCAGGATGCGGTGCAGCACGGGACTGGCCAGCGGCTGGCGCTCGTGGCCTTCGCGGTCGAGCTGCGGCTTGAGAAGCAGCGCGGCAACAGTCATCAGCACGGGCACGAACAAATTCATGTGTGCTGTCAGATGGAGCAGCCGGTGACCGAACGCAGCCAATATGCGCTCCGGGGTGAGCGTGGCTATGGCGTTGTATTGCAGGAATTCGGGATTGCCGAAGAAGTAACCGGTCTTCGCCTTGTGCCACGCATACCAGGCGCACAGCGGGAAAACGCTTGCCGAGAGACAGGCCGCTTCGCGCCACAACCGGAAGCGCGCCGGAGGGCGGACGCGGAATCCCGCGGCAAAGCTCACCATCGCGAGCGCAAGGGGGACGGCGACCGCGGTCTCCTTCGACAGCGCGGCCGCGGCAAACCAGGCGGCGGCGGCGATGGGATTCCGGCTGCGTTCCGGCAATGAATAGACAAGTCCCCAGAGCGTGCATGCGGCAGCGAAGATGTCGGCATGGGCGAGCGAGCTTTGCGCAAACCAGATGGGGTAGATAGCGGTAAGAACGACAGACCAGAAGGCGACCAGAGCCGAGCCGTGCACGCGTATCGAGAGCCGCCACACGGCGAGCAGACCGAGCGCGGCGACCATCAGCACCGCCTCGCGGGTGACTTCGGGAAGGAATCCGGAGCTCTTCCACCACAGTGCAAGATAGAGGCTGGGCAGCGGTGGATGGGCGTTCGATAACGTCGTGACGGGGATCAGCGAGCCGGTGCGGAAGAAGTCCCAGGCGGCGGGAATGTAATAGCCGGCCTCATCCCAGTAGTACGGCAGGCGCAGCAGGGAGAAATGGCTGGCATAGAGCGCCGCAAAGATCACCGGAAAGATCATCCAGAGAGGCAGCGGCGCATCCCGCCGTGGCTCAAAAAAGCGTAACGAGCGCAAGGCAATCGCTCCTGATGGGTGGGACCTGTGGCACGGGCGGAGCAAAGGGTTGGTCTTCGCTTCTTCGCCCGACGGACGGCCCGATCCCTGTTCCCTGGTTCTGAACTAATTGACGGGGCCGGCCGGAAAATTGTGGCTTTGCGGCTCGAGATTCAGCGTCCCGAAGGCCTGCTCGTATTGCGCAACGTTCTGGCCCAGGACATTCCACAGCGCCTTGGCCTGCTGCGGGCTGAGAAAGATGGACTGGTGATTGCGGATGGTGACCTGGTCGGGGCTTTCGCTCGTGGCCAGACCGAAGGTGAGCTGGAAGTCCCACACGCTTACGCGGACCTGGACGCTGTTGGTGTAAGTCTCGCGGTAGTCGGGAGTCTGGACGACGGTCATCTGAGGCTGTTGCGGAGTCGGGCTCATGATGAAACCAGATTACTCCGGCGCAGCGCGACACCCGGCAAATCCTATCGAGCGAAGAGATCGAAGGCCGGCATCCCGGGCGGCACTTCCCTCTTCGCGTGCTTCCCCGGCTGCCGCGAAAACGATCTTCCGGACGATGCGGTTGCGTGGAAGCGCCCGTGCGGCGACGGCCGGCGCCAGGGCCGCCGCGATCCCGCACATCGCAGCGCGGTCGAACGCCGATATCGAGATGCAGAGCAATGTACTTCTACACATTCATGCACAAAGTTTCCCCTCATCGTAGCAGTACCCGAAATGCGAGGCCGCCCCTGAGGACGGCCTGCCAGTCACTCCTCTTGGTCCTGAGGTAACTTCTTTAATCGTGGATGCTTACCAGCAGGGGCGATTGGTTCCCCTTTGAGTTTTGCAACAACCGAGATGACCCACAGCATCGCGTACAAATCCGCGATACCGACAGGAATGAGAACGAGAGCTGGAATCCACTTGGTGTTCCAAGGGGTGAACAGAATTAACGGGAGATGAAGAGCCGTGAGGAAGGCCATGGTGATCCAGAACCACACTTCGCCCTTTAGCTTCCACCTCATTGCAATCGTGACACCAATGATCGAAACCGAGAACATGATGGGACGCGCAAGTGCAAACTTGCCAAAATGGTGGAGCATTGAAGCCAGTAGGATAAAGCCGCCCAGGACCCATGGATATGCCCACAATGGCAAGCGCATTTGTCTGTCTTCTGCGGTTATTATTCTGTCCGGTTGCACTCTGCAATCTCCTTAAACGACTACGACGCATCCATGTGCATTGGGTCCGATTCGTTGCTAATCGTATTTATCGTGGTCCAAGCAATCACTTTGCTCACTGAATGTCTTCGTCAGGTCCAAAGCAAGTGAGCCCAGGGAGAGAACTGTACCCAAAACGGGAACAGCTTTACCCCGTTTGCCGCACCCAGACCTACGGCAATTGATGCGGTACCAAGGCCGCTTCCAAATGTACTATGCTCCTGTGTTGGCGCAGGCGTCGCGGTTGTGCGAGTTGAATGGACGAGCGCGGGGGAACGGGATGAACGACGGGAAAGGTGAGATTTCGCGGAGGAAATTTCTTGTGCAGGGCGCAACCGCGCTGGGAGCGATGGCGGCAACGCCGGCGCTGGCGCAGGCGACCGGCCGGCGCAAAGTGCTGCACATTATCGGCCACTCGCACATTGACGCGGCGTGGCTGTGGCCGTGGCGCGAGGGCGCAGACACGGTGCTGACTACGTTCCGGAGCGCTTTGGACCGCATCCGCGAAACGCCGGGGTTCTGCTACACGCATTCCTCCGCGATGCACTATCAATGGGTGGAAGAGGCCGATCCATCCATGCTCGAAGAGATCCGCACGCGCATCCGCGAGGGCCGGTGGGAGGTTGTCGGCGGATGGCCGGTCGAGCCGGACTGCAACGTTCCCGCGGCGGAGAGCTTTGTCCGCCACGCGCTTTACGGGAAGGAATTCTGCCGGCGCAAGCTGGGTGTGGATGTGAGGATCGGCTTCAATCCCGACTCATTCGGCCACGCGGCGGGGCTGCCCACGATCCTCAAACACTCCGGCTACGGCTACTACGCGTTTATGCGGCCGCAGGAACACGAGATGACGCTGCCGCTGCTGTTCTGGTGGGAGGCGCCGGATGGCTCGCGCATACTGACATGCCGCATCTGGCGCAACTACGACGCGGACGCGGACCTGGTAAAGCCGGCGGCGGAGGCAGCGTTTGCGCCGGGCTTCGATCACGGCGCGCTGTTCTTCGGCGTGGGCGATCACGGCGGCGCGGTGACGAAGGCGCAGATCCAAAAGCTCGATGAGCTGAAGAAGGATGCGGCCCTGCCCGAACTGCGCTTCAGCACCCTGCGCGATTTCTTCAAGGCGATCGAGGCCAGTCCCGCTTTTGCGTCGCTGCCCGTGGTGAAAGGAGAGTTGCAGCATCATGCGCGCGGATGCTACTCGGCGAACGGCGAGGGGAAGGTTCTGAACCGGCGCGCGGAGCGAAGCCTGGTGAACTCGGAGGCCATTCTGCTGATGGCGAGCCGCACGATGGGACGGGAGTATCCGGCGGGCCCCTTTGCCAAGTCCTGGCGGAAGGTGCTGTTCTGCCAGTTTCACGACATGATGGCGGGCACGTCGCTTTACTCCGACTACCAGGATGTGCGCGACAGCGTGGGCTATGCGTGCGAGGTGGCGCAGACGGCGAGGGTAAGCGCGCTGGAGGCGATGGCGAAGCGCGTCGATCTGAGTCAGGTGAAGGAAGGCGCGGTGTTCGTCTTCAATCCGCTGCCGTGGAAGCGCAAGGCGCTGCTCGAGTGTTACGCAGAGGACAATCCGTCGGGAAACGCGCCGGTGAGTCACCTTGCAGCGAAGGACGGCACGAAGGTGCCGTTGCAGTGGCGGCCTTCGGCCAGCATGACAAACTTCTTCCCGCGATTATCCGCCTGGGTGGAACTGCCGGCGTGCGGGTACACGGTTTTCGAGCTGGCCCACGGCGACCCGCCGGCCGCGGAGCCGTATCACGAATTCTTCAAAGTATCCGATTCGGCGTTGGGCATTTCTTCGTTGAAAGCGCCGGACGGCGCGGAGATGCTGGCCGCGCCGGTCGGCCTGGCCGTCATTCGCGATACGAGCGACACATGGGCCCACGGCATTGCGAAGTTCGATGAAGAGATTGGAAGGCCCGCGTTCCTCTCCTCCGCCGTTGTCGAGGATGGGCCGGTGACGCGCGTGACGCGCCAGCGCGCAAGCTGGCATGACTCGGAGATTGTGCTCGACGTCGCGCAGTTTGCCGGTCTCGATTTCGTCGAGCTGCGATTCGTCATCGATTGGCGCGAGCGGGAGCAGATTCTCAAACTGGAGGTTCCGACGGCGCTCGAGAACCCGCGGGTGTTTGCGAAGGTGCCGGGCGCGATCCTGGAGCGCGCGGCGAACGGCGAGGAAGAGCCATACCAGGACTGGAGTGCGGTGCAAGGCAAGGTGCGCGGCGCCGACTACACGATGGCGATGCTGAACGCGCAGAGTTACAGCTACGACTGCCGGGGCGGCGTGTGGCGCACGATTCTTGTTCGCTCGGCGCCGTATGCGAGGCACAACCCGAACCAGGTCCCAGGGAACGACAACAATGCGTGGCTGGACCAAGGACGGCAGGAGCGGCGCTTCTGGCTGAAATGCGCGCGCGGAGCGCAAAGCGAGATGGGGCTCGACCGGCTCGCCGAAGAGCTGCAGTCACCGGCGGAGTATGTGCTCGACTCCCGGCACGAAGGAACCGATCCAAGGGAACAAACGTGGCTGGAGATCGAGCCGAAGAATGTGTGGCCCTTGGCGATCAAGCGTGCGGAAGGAGCGGCGAACGAATCAATCGTCCGCGTGCAGGAGCGCTCGGGCGTCACAACGCAGGCCCGTTTGCGGAGTGCGAAGCTTGGCCTCGATCACACGATCGCCTTGGCGCCGTTCGAGCTGAAGACGGTGGCGATCCGGCAGAAGTCTACGGGAGGACCGGCGGAGGTCCGCGAGGTCTCGGCGCTTGAACTGTGAAGAAGAAGGAGACGATCCGGCCGCGATGGAGACTCGTGACTTCGCCGGGGTCTCGCGGGATTCCCCACGCTTTCGCAAACGGCCGTTCGATGCCGGGCTCACGGTGACCCGTGCGGAGATCGCGGCAAGCCGGGCAGCAGAACGCCGAAGATGGCAGAGGCGTAGCAGGCGACGGACCCCAGCGCCCGCCGCCGCGATCGCCCGATCGAGCTTACGTGAGACTGCTGTTGAGGGTGGAGCTTATCTGTGAGAACGCCACATTCAGACCGACGCCCAGTTGCTGGAGGGCGGCAGTCGCGCCGAAGGCAACCAATGCCACGACCAGGGCATATTCGACCAGGTCTTGGCCGCTCTGTTCGACCATCAGCGAGCGAACGGAGTCAAGGCAATTGACAAGAATCCTGCGCATAGAATGAATCCTCCGAGTTCGGGCGGGTCCGAAATCCGGTTCTCTACCTCTGCGCCCGTTGCACGGCCGCAGACAAGTGCCTCGTCGGGAACCGGTGGGCCCGGTGTGCCCTGCAGCAGACTCGCTTGAGCCACTACAGGTTGTTAAGTTAACTTGCGCGCCATCGCGGAGCAGGTAATAGTAAGGGTCTCTGCATTGCCCGGCAGCCTGTCGGCATTCGGTCCCATGGGCAATGCAAAGGCACAAGCCAGAACTTATCCGAGTAACTGAGTTTTTATCAACGGGTGGATAAGGTGCTTGTATGGTAGGCAGAATTAAGTCGCGAGGTCAACTTGAAACTTGCAATCGCGCGAAAACAATAGTGGCTTTAGTACGGTTACCTTTTGTCGCGCGACGGATAACTTCTGTGAGAATCGGCTGCCGTTTCTGGTCGGCAAACCCTATACCTTTCAACAATATGAAATAAGTCCACTCTTCCGGTGAAGGCTGGAATTTGAAGAGTAAGGGTTGCCAGCAGAGTGGGGACTCTCTCCGCAAACAGTTACGAAGGAGTCATGAGCTATACCACAAAAGTGTTAGTGCGAATCGAAACGAAACTTCATCGTTCCGTGGGCGAAGGTAGTCCCGCGATGTGTCACACGCTGCTCGAGAGACGGGAGTCGAAGGCAGAAGTCACCCGTACCCTAAGACAAGGAGTCCGGGGTTCCTGATTGTTGTTATCTTGCAGCAATCCGCGGCCGCATTCTCCTGGGCATCCGCAGATTCGTGGTGCGAAAAGGGGGACTCGAACCCCCATGGGTTTCCCCGCCAGATCCTAAGTTCACCGCAAACGTAGAATCAATGGTTTTGCGCAATTGGTGGGAATTTGGATTCCCTTATGTGTACTCGTGTTTCCGATCAGATCGCTTCAAGGGGAACAAATGGGGGACAAGCCGCACATGGGCACAGAATTGGGCACAGTCGTTTTCCAGCTCGCACGGGAGCAGCGGGGCCGACCGTGCCATTGTCTCCCAAGGCCAGGTAATCGAGACGGCATTTCGGGGTCGTTCTCGCAAAGATTTGAGCCTCCCCATTGCAGACACCATGCAGCTCGCGATCGGTGACGGGCATTCTCCCTCACAGGTGCTATAGTTTTCCGTTGCTCCACAAAGGGGTCATACACGCCATGAATCGCAGAATGTTTCTCATCGGAGGAACTGCCGCTTCGGCTCTTCTCTCCTCCACGCGATATTCATTCGCCAATCCGCTTGGTCTCCCGATCGGCTGCCAGACTTATCCTGTGCGCGAGTCGATTGGTTCGGACTTCGCCGGCGCCATGAAGAGATTGAGTGCAGCCGGGTTCACTCAGATTGAGCTGTGCTCGCCGTACGGCTACGAGGAGTTTTCCAGCCTCCAGAAATACAAGCCACAGGAACTGCGGCGCATGTTGCAAGACTGGGGACTGGGCTGCATCTCCGCGCATTGGTCGGCAGATGAGCTCTTCCAAAGAGCAGATCAGAGCATCGCCTATGCCAAGGAGTTCGGCATGACGCAGATGGCGATCGCCGCGCTTGGACCGTGGGCGCCAAGAACCACGGAGACAGCCGACGACGTGAAACGTTACGTCGATCCTTTCAACGCCTTCGCCGAAAAAGCCCACGCCGCGGGCATCGTTGCCTTGCTCCACAATGAAGGCTTCGTCTCCGAATACATCGACGGCAAACCGGTCTACGACATGATGATCGCCGCACTCAATCCGGCCACCACCAGCTTGCAGTTTCAAGTCTCTACCCTGCAGCAGGGCTACAATGCCGTCACCTATTTCCAGAAGTACCCCGGCCGCTTCCTCTCCATGCACTGTCAGGACTGGGTGAAGGACCCCTCTTCGAAGTCCGGCTTCCGCCAGGTTCCTTTAGGCAAGGGGGTGGTGGATTGGAAGGCCGTATTTACCGCTGCAAAAACAGGGGGCGTAAAGAACTACTTCGTCGAGCTTGAAGAGGATTCGGCGCTGATGGAGCAAAGCGTGCCTTTCCTGAAGTCGCTCAACGTCTGAAACGGCGGAACCTCTCGATCGAAAGCCCAAGCTCAGAAGAATTCCAGCGAACTTGGCAAGATACCGATCGGAATTGATTCGGTTTTGACATTCGCAATTTGAAACAAGACAGAAAGGTCACAAACACCATGAATCGCCGCGAGCTTCTCAAATCCGCATCCGTATCCGCTGCCGGTTTCACAATTCTTCCAAGGCATGTACTTGGTGGAACCGGGGTTATCCCTCCCAGTGACAAGATCACGCTTGCTCACATCGGCACAGGCACGCAGGGTCTTCGCGAGATGCCGAGACTGATGGCGAACCCGGAAATCCAGATCGTCGCCGTCTGCGACCCTTCAAAGCATGCGATCGGATACCGGGATTGGGGAAAGGACGACCTTCTCAATCAACTGCGGACCGTCCTCGATAAGCCCGCATGGATGGCGGGAACCGAAGGAACTGTCCCCGGAGGCCGCGATGTGGCCAAGGACTTTGTCGAGACCTACTACGCGACTGACCAACCGGGCGGCGCGTTCAAGGGCTGCTCTTCCTATGCCGATTTCCGCGAGTTGCTGGACAAAGAAAAGGACCTGGACGCAGTCAAGATCATGACGCCCGATCATCTTCACGGTGTCATCAGCATTGCCTGCATGAAGAGAGGCAAGCATGTCATCCTGCACAAGCCCATTGCCAATCGATTGCAGGAAGCCAAACTGGTGATCGATACTGCACGCAAAACGGGTGTTGCCACGCACTTCATGCCCTGGGAAGCCAATGGTTCGATGGATCAGGTGATGGCGTGGATCGACGCTGGAGCCATCGGCACTCTCCGCGAGATCCATAACTGGACGAACCGTCCCGTATGGCCCCAGTACACCACCATCCCCGCCGCCGCCCCCATTCCGGACGGTTTCGACTGGGATTTGTGGCTGGGTCCCGAGGCCGAGCGGCCCTACTCGCCCGAGTATACGCACATGGTGTTTCGCGGGTGGTATGACTTCGGCGGCGGTTCCATGGCGGACATGGGCCATTACAGCCTGTGGACTGTTTTCAATGCTCTCGATCTGAAGTCACCCACGAGCATCGAACCGGCGCTGACTCACACCTGCGGCTTGAAGGACGGAATCGCCTTCCAGGTGCAGAACGACTATTCTTTCCCGACGGCCTCCGCCGTCCGGTTCAAGTATCCCGCGAGCGGGACAAGGCCCGCGGTGGATCTGGTGTGGTATGACGGCGGGATGCGTCCCCCGACACCGGAGGAACTTGAGATCAATAACGAAGACCTTCCTAGCGAGGGCATGATGTTTGTCGGCAGCAAGGGGAAGATACTCTCCGGCTTTCAACTTGAGGACCCACAGTTAATATCGCAAGGAGGGATGCCCAAGGATTTGGTTGCGCCAGTCCATGTCCGAGGCAAACAGATTTCGCCGACCATGCGCCAGTGGATTGCCGCTGTGCGCGGAGGGTCGCAATCGCCTTCAAGTTTCCTGAATGCATGGCCCATTTCAGAGGCCGTGAACTTGTATGCGGTCGCACTGCGGACGGGGAAGAAGCTGCTCTACGACGGCGCGTCCCGGAGCATCACCAACCTGGCAGATGCTGATAAATATCTGGCCCGCGAATACCGCAAGGGTTGGGATCCCCAATCGGCTTGACCATCGCAACCTGATCACAGGATCGGTAGCGGGAATAGGGGTTTCAGTCCCGCGAGCTTCGACACGGAACGTTGATTCGCGCATCATCGCCGAATCGCTCATCGACGGCAAATCCGTCCTGACTAGTCGGCTGAGTGGAAGTGATCTGGGCACTGTCGCTACGTCAATGGCAGATTTCCCTGCTGGCGGGCACCTCGAAATAGATGGCAGCCAAGTCCGATCACGTCACGCCGGCAACAACCACTGGGAAGCGACGTGTCCAGCCACCGCCAAGTCGTCAACGTCTGGCGGCCAAATTCCTCGGCCCGCTGCCAGGCAGGTCAGAGACTTGGTTTTGACTCGCTCGACTCCAGTCTGACAAGCATTTGGTCGGCTGAGCCTCCAGAAGATCAATTTTCTGGCACCAAAACCTAAGGAGGCGTACATAGCTCTTGGGCACCGTATTCGCCAAGTGACGGGTTCGACTGCTTCACCGAATGCCTATCAGCAACCCCGCACTCATGCCAACGGACTGCGGATGACCACCCGCAAAGCTGTAATCATACGCCGGTTCGAGAAACCAGCCGAAGCGGTGTTTTCCGGTCGGCCAGAACATGAAGTCTCCCGCTACCTCGCCGGCGATCGAATTTGCAGTCTTTCTATTTTGTTTGAGGTAGGTCCACTGCGGGCCGATCCCCAGCATGAACTCCGCCTTCCGTGAGAGCGTCCAGGGTTTCTTGAAGAGCAGGTCGGTGTCCCATTCCGTCGATTTGCGAGTGTAGAAGGGCGACACGCCTGCTTCCAGTTCAAGCCAGTCTTCTATCGGCGTGATCTCCGCTGCTAGGTTGGGCGCGAACGTGGCTGCGCCGCCCTTGATGTTCCAGCTCATCGCGGCTCCAACCTCAAGGATGGCCACAGGCTCTTCAGGTTCCTTAGCCATCCCGACTTGCGATAGATCGGCGGAATGCTTTCCAACGGCGGCTTGCCCAAAAGAGGGCAGACACAAGAAGAGAAGTGAGGATGCTGCAACGAAGATGAACGCGCGCGTGCCGACATCCGACGATTCAGAGCGCTGCATGTTCAAGCCTTAACCCCAGTCATCGCAGCTTCCGTGCCGACGTCCGTACTCTTCCGCCTTGATGCAAGCAGACGGGTGGAATTCAGGATGAACGTCAGTTCCGACGCCACGTGAATAAACGCAGCAAGCAGCGGATTGAGGAACCCGGCAGCCGCCAATCCAATCCCGATCGTATCCACAATGAGCGTGCCGTAGAAATTCTCGAGAATTACGCGACGGCAGTTGCGCGCGATGCGAACCGTCTCGACAAACTTCATCAGGTCATTGCCGATCAGAACTACGTCAGCGCTCTCCCGTGCCACATCGGTTCCTGCGCCCATGGCGACTCCGACCGTCGCTTCGCTCAGCGCTGGAGCATCATTAATCCCATCCCCCAGCATCGCCACGACTTCTCCGCTCCGCGTCTTCGCGGCGATTTCAGCTGTCTTCTGTTCTGGCAGCAGGTCGGAGTGGAAGTGGAAGATGCCGAGCTCGTCAGCAACGGCCTCTGCGGCAGCGCTTGTGTCCCCTGTCAGCAGAATGACCTGAATCTTCATGCCTTCGAGAGCGCGCACCGCAGCGGCGGATCCTGTTCGAATCTTGTCGTCGACTGAGATGAAGCCGGCATACAGTGCGCCGCGCGCGACATGCACCCTTGTCCCGCTCGTCTCACGATAACGAGGCACAACGATGCCTGAAGCTTCAAGGAAACTGCGATTGCCGGCTATAATCCGCTCGCCCGCAACCAGGGCGGAAATGCCTCGCCCGATTTCATAGTGGAAAGCGGTCGGCTCCTGGGTTGCAATCCTGTGCTCATTGGCATAGAGGACGATCGCTTTTCCTAATGGGTGTTCAGACCCGCGTTCGGCACTTGCCGCGGCGGCGATCAGGGCCTCCACGTCACCTCCTTGGACCGGTTGAACGTCTGTCACCGTGGGGGCGCCCAGCGTAAGCGTGCCTGTTTTGTCGAAGAAGACCGTGTCCAGTTGGCCGAGAGCCTCCAGGTAGACTCCGCCCTTGATGATGGCGCCCTGTCTCGCGGCGCGTCCGATAGCGCCGAGGATGGCAAGCGGCGTACCGGCGGCGATTCCGCATGCGCCCGCCACGATGACGACCGAAATGGTCGATCTGATGTTGTGCGTGATGAGGAATGTGAGCACGGCAGCTCCGAGCGCGAAGTAGACGAGGTAACCCGCGAGCCGATCTGCCATCTTCTGAATCGGCGCACGGGAGTGTTCCGCACGCTCTACAGCTTCGATGATCTTGCCAAATGTGGTTTCTTTCCCTAAACGTGTGGCCCGGACTTGCAACGTCCCCGCCTGGTTCATGGTGCCGGCGTAGACTTCGCCGCCGAACGACTTTTCGCTGGGCATCGGCTCGCCGGTGATGGCCGCTTGCTCCACAAAGGAATGACCATTCACGACCTCGCCGTCAACGGGAATTCTGCTCCCCGGGCGAATCAGCACGATTTCGCCTGGAGTGATACTCCGAGTTTCGACTTCCACGAAGTCTCCATTTCGAAGCACACTTGCCGCTTTTGGCAGAAAGTCGAGCATGTCCTGAATCGCGCGCCGGCCACGACCAACCGTCAGCCCTTCAAGGATCTCGGCCGCAAGCACAAACGCGGTGATGACCAAAGCGGTGAAGAACTCGCCAATGGCCAGAGCCGCAACAAGTGCGATGGTCATCGAGAGCTCCATCGTCATCCTGCGTTCGACGATGTTCTCGAAGGCTTCCTTGAAGATCGGGTAGCCGCCAATCAACGCGGCGGCAAGTCCAATCACACTCACCCGATGAATTGGCTCCCACAAGTGGAACCACACGGCGGCGGCGGCGAGAGCAACGAAAAGGACACGTGCCCCGTCCAGCCACTCGAAGCCATGCTCTTGGTCGTGATCAAGACGGTCGATTTCGGGTTTGTGGCCTGCAACGTGCGAATTCGCAGCCGAATGTTGGAGCGCAGGAGACTTGCTCGAATGTTCTGCGACGGGGCTCATGTACGTCTCCTAAGGGGAATCCCGGGACGAAACACGGATCATTTGAAGTAGCGCTTCACCACAGCAATCAGGTCATCCGCGGCTTCCAACTGGGACGGGAGCGTTTTCTGGCCCGGCGCGAGGACGTGGTACCGCACCTGGCCCTCGATCAGTTCCGCCATCAGTCCATTCAGCGCCCCGCGACAGGAAGCAACGAGCTGCAGGATCTCTTCGCACTCGCCTTCTTCCCCAGCGAGCGCTCTTTCAATGGCCTCGACCTGGCCCTTAATACGGCGGACCCGGCTCAACATCTGTTCTTTGTTTTTGCTGGTGTGGGACAAACCGGCCTCTTGCAAAGAGTAATATACTCCCCTAGAGTATATGTCAAGATCGAAAGAGACGAGGAAACATGCTGGAAACGAAGCGACGCGTGATCGGCCAGTAAATCGCTTGCAAAGGTTGCTGTTGCGGCGCGACGCAGAATGGCCGCCCCGAAGTGCCTGTGGAATGGCTGAAGGAGGAGTGGCGGAGGCGTGGGCTCCTCAAGAGGTTCCAGCTTTCGATTAGCCGCTGTCTTGGTCCGTGCGACGTCGGCGCGCAACTGGCAATGGTCACGACGGTGAACGAGCGCAAAGAGCAGACTCTTGCGTTCGTCATGAGTCTTCCGGTTTCCTGGCGCGAATATACCGCCGCCAAGATCCTCGCCAATCTCATCCTCTTCCTGATTCCGTGGCTGCTGCTCACGGGCGGGGCGCTCGGAGTGTTGCTCCTCCCTGGGGCGACGCATGGCCTCATTCCTTACACGGCGATCATGGCGGTCGAAATGCTCATTACCACCACACTGATCGTCGTTGCTGGCATCATCACAGAGTCGCAGGCTTGGACCACGGCCGGGATTTTCTGCTCGAGTCTGGGCATCAATGTTCTGGGATATGTCTTCGCGCATCTGCGCGGCATTTCGATGTATATGTTCGGCTCACGCGTCCAATGGACCTCCACATCCTGGATCATCCTGATCTGCGAACTGCTGGCGGTTCCCATGCTGCTCGGCGCGACGTTCTACGTTCAGTCCCGGAAGACCGATTTCCTTTGATGCGTTTCGCATCTCTTCCGTTCCCGCAGCTCCGCAGGAGGTCCGAGTCCTACCCTGCATGCAGATGAATGTTATTGCAATGGATTCGTAATGAAAGACGGGCACTGGTCCGAAATACTTCACCGCAGTCCGTTTGAGTGACGTCACCGGAACCTTCCGAGCTGAATTCCTCGATCGGCGAAAGCTCGGCAGGTTCTCGCCCCATTTTGCGAAATCCAGACAAAGGTCTGGGCAGCGGTCGCTAGGGCAGAGGACGCGGGTGCAATAAGGGCACAATAAGGGTTACGATACGTGCTTTGAGCGCCAAAAGGAGCCATCCGTGACGCCTGTTTTCTGTTCGTTACGACTTTCCTGTGCGCTGTCACGGCAAAGGCTTGAACCGACCTGTCTGTTTCGTGGTCTTCGCGGATCGATGACCCAGTGGCCACCGGGATCAGTGCGGCAGGAAACACAAGAATCACTCATCGAGAGTGATACTGTGTTGTTTGGCAGATCGGCACCATGAATGGCTGCAGTTGAATAAAATCGCTGAACCGTTCTGTCCACGACCAGGTATCCAGAAACGGTTGGGGCCGCTTGCTATCGCAGTACGACCGCATTTCTCAGATTGCGAAACTTCGCCGAATTCTTCGCCGAATTGTGCGCCTGGCAGGCTCCGATTGCTCCGATGACTCCTTTCCACTCCGTTGAAAACATACCTACTCCGGCCTTCAGTTCTCGGCTGTTAACCGAAGGGTTGTAGGTTGGAATCTAATCAATCGGGAGTTCCCCCGGCTCTGCCGGGGAGGCAGTAAAACTTTGAGAATTCCGGGAGTATTCCCTCGGCTGTTGCTTCGGTTTTGACGAAGCTCATCGTCGAACGAGCCTTGTGCTGTTGCAGTTGCTTTTCACCGGTTGCGATCAGGCCCCTTTTGAGGGGCCGGCAACCGAAAGCCTCCGGCTCTGCCGGAGGATCCTTACTTGGGTTCGGTTCGTACCCCGGAAAGATCTGGGCGCCAATTTACGAGGACCGAATCCAGCACCTCATGGCCTTCAGTTCGACTCTGTGAAATAACAAGGATCAATGTCATCGAGAGGCCCGGGCGGGCATGCGGACTCCGGCGAGTCGAGTCGCGAGGCTTCCGTATGGGATGGTAAGCTGCTGTTCCCGTTTGAATGCCGATTTCTCGGGCTCGGCTCCGAATGCCGTTTATTGTAACGAAAACGTCTCCCGCGACTCCCATAGTTCACATGGCCTCTGCGGCTGAGGTGAGCGCGAGTGACAGGATTCTGGATATCTCTTTTAGGCTTCATTGGGCTCTGGACGCCGTGGTCCGCATTGGCGGAGGCGCAGTGCCCCGGTGAGGTTGCGCCGATTGAGTTTCAACGCTTGGAGCACTCGCAGATTGGCGTTCCGGTCATGATCGACGGCCGCGGGCCTTTCGAGTTCATGCTCGACACCGGGGCACAGATCACAATCCTGGACTCCGCATTGGCCTCGGCTTTGCAACTGCACCCCGAGGCCACGGTGGGAATTGTTTCTGTTGTCAAGTACGCGCGTGCAGGGCTCGTCGACGTGGACTCCATCGCGATCGGGCGATACAGGGTCCGGAGTGTCCAGGTCGCAATTCAAAGCCTCGATCAAATTCGGGCAGAGAACCCCAAAGTGCAAGGCATTCTTGGCGATGACGTCTTAGCGCAGTTCGATTTGTTCATCGACAATGCGCACAAATTTGTTTGCCTCGATGAAACGCGGCGTATGCAGCAGGCCATCCTCGGAGAGCGGGTCGCCGTTCTGATGCAACAGACCAACCGGGCAAGCCGGCGCTTTACCGATCCGGTTTTGGTTTCTGTGCGCCTCCCAGGCGATGGCCGGCAGGGCACCGTATTGAGACTCGATTCCGGCAGCAGCGCCCCAGTCCTTTTTTCAAGCCGGGGAGAGGTTCTTCCTTGGCTGCAAAGATCGCACCCGAGCCGCGGCAGCGTGTCCGGGAACCGGAGCGGAATCCCCTTTGCAACCATACCCTCACTGGGTGTGCATCTGGCGGATCATCTGGAACGGCAAATCACGTTTCTGACGCCCATCGGCGACGGAACGCGCTACGCAAAGCCTGGGGAAGATGGTCTGCTGCCGACGGCGTTGTTTAAGGAAATCCTGATCTCCGTTCGCGA
>Ga0335069_10000204_pt1 | contig 102963 bp, 104 predicted proteins | sample Lox_Sample_11_FD_206714 | JGI IMG/M metagenome (GOLD analysis project Ga0335069, IMG submission 206714) | Soil microbial communities from Loxahatchee National Wildlife Refuge, Florida, United States - Lox_Sample_1.1 | ecosystem: Environmental > Terrestrial > Soil > Wetlands | place: USA...
GTTGGCAGGGCATGACTGAAGTTGTGCCGTGATGCGACGGTTCTGGGCTGTAACTTCTAGCGGTTCTTCTGTTCATTCAGGGAGAGTTCAGATGTCAACGTATTTCCCCAAGCAGGGGGAAATTGTCCGCAAGTGGTATGTGATTGACGCGTCGGGGGAGACCCTGGGGCGGCTGGCGTCGCGTGCGGCGCGCATCCTGGCGGGCAAGAATAATCCCCGCTATACGCCATTTATCGATACGGGCGACCACGTGGTGGTCATTAACGCCGAGAAGATCAAGCTGACCGGGCTGAAGGCCGGGACCAAGATGTACCGGCACTACACCGGGTTTCCCGGCGGGCTGCGCGAGGAAGAGTTCACCAAGCGCTTGCAGCGGAGGCCGGAAACGATCGTCGAACAGGCGATCCTCGGGATGCTGCCGAAGACCAAGATGGGCCGCGCCATGGGCAAGAAGCTCAAAGTCTATAAGGGCGACAAGCATCCGCACGAGGCTCAAAAACCGGTGGCGGAAAAAGCGACCGCCTAAGTCGGATCAGATTATCTGGTTATCTGAATATCTGGTTATCAGGTGGCCGGGAAAGCAAGTTGGTGGTCCGACTCGATGGATCGCCGAATGATCAGATATCCAGATATTCGGATAGCCTGATCGATCAAACCGGGTACTCGGTACCTCGGTAGAATTTTAGGAACACTAGAGAAGAGAATGGCTGATCAGGTTGAATATTACGGCACGGGACGGCGGAAGTCGGCGGTCGCGCGTGTGTTTCTGCGTCCCGGCAACGGCGACATCAAGGTAAACGGCAAGCCCTTCAATGACCACTTCGTGACCGTGGCGCAGCGTATTGACGCGATGCAGCCGCTGGCAACGACCGAGATGACGAACAACTTTAATATTGTCATTTCGGTGGATGGCGGCGGAGTGAACGGACAGGCCGGCGCGGTGAAGATGGGCATTGCCCGCGCGCTGATCGTGTTCAATCCGGAACTGCGTCCGAAACTGAAGTCGGCGGGGTTCCTGCGGCGCGATCCGAGAGGCAAGGAGCGCAAGAAGTACGGCCAGAAGGGCGCGCGCAAGCGGTTCCAGTTCTCGAAGAGATAGTTTTTCAGTTCATCAGTTTGTCAGTTTTTCAGTCGTCTGACTGGAGCTGAGGTGGTGAACGAAAACTGACAAGGTTTCGTGCCGTCGGACGTGATTCCATCCGGCGGCGCGGAAGGATCAACGGAATCAAATTCTTCCCGTCCGCTACAGGGCGGGCATGGGAATGTAATCTTCGGGGTCAATCTGACCCCACCCTTACGCCAAAAGAAGGCTAGAGGGTGGGCCACCCAAAGGGCTCTGGGGATGCAATTCAAAGAGGAGGTCGTTTGGCTAACATCAGCATGAAAGAGTTGCTCGAAGCGGGCGTACACTTCGGGCACCAGACCAAGCGCTGGAATCCCAAGATGAAGGAATACATCTTCGGGGAGCGCAACGGGATTTACATCATCGATCTTCAGAAGACCCTGAAGATGTTTAAGGAAGCGTCGAACTTCGTGCGTGATCTGGCCGCCGAGGGGAAGACGGTCCTGTTCGTGGGCACCAAGCGCCAGGCCCAGGATGCCATCGCCGAAGAGGCGAAGCGCTGCGGCATGTTCTACGTGAACCAGCGCTGGCTGGGTGGTCTGCTCACCAACTGGGTGACCGTCCAGAAGTCGGTGAAGCGGCTAAAGGAACTCGATGACATGGCCACCGATGGCCGTTACGAGCTGCTCCCGAAGAAAGAAGTTATCAAGCTCGAACGCGAGCGCAAGCACCTGGAAGCGAACCTCGCGGGAATCAAGTCGATGAACCGACTGCCGGATTCGATCTTCGTGATCGACTCGAACAAAGAGCAGATCGCCGTGCGCGAAGCCCGCAAGTTGGGCATCCCGGTGGTCGCGGTGGTCGATACGAATTGCGATCCGAGCGAAGTGGATTACGTGATCCCCGGAAACGACGATGCGTTGCGGGCGATCCGGCTGTTCGCGTCAAAGATTGCGGATTCGGCGGCGGAAGGCGCGCAGGCAGCGACCGACAAGCAGGGCGCGGAGATCGAAGGCGCAATCGTGGCGACCGAAGGCGAAGCGGCTGAAGAGGTCAAGCCGGAAGGCGAGACGTTCGAGGCGGCCGGCGAAGGTGAGGACATCTCCATGGAAGACGTTCTCGGCGGACGCAAGAAGCCGGCGGCAGCGGAAGAAACTCCGGCCGAAGACGCGAATGTGCGTCACGCGGAAGTCTAAAACCAGTGGGTAGTGGATAGTGGGTAGTAAAACATCGGACCCGCGTCTACTGGGCGCGGGTCAACGTTTGTAAGGAGCACAGGCAAGAATGCCTGTGCCACATTCATAACAATGCCAGTCGTTGCTTCAGCAGAGGAAGACCCGCGCTGCACCAGAACACCGGGATGCTCGCTTCAAGCTGGACACGAAGGCCCGTGTAAGCCGGGAAAAGGATCGGAAATGAGCACTTCTACAGCAAATATTTCTGCGGCGGTGGTAAAGGATCTGCGCGACAAGACCGGCGCTCCTATGATGGATTGCAAGAATGCCCTGGTGGAAGCCAAGGGCGACGTGGAGCAGGCGATCGTACTGCTGCGCAAGCGCGGCGTGTCGGTGGCGGCGAAGAAGGCCACGCGCACGACCAGCGAGGGTTCGGTGGCGAGCTACATCCACGCGGGCGGCAAGATCGGCGTGCTGGTCGAGGTCAACTGCGAGAGCGACTTCGTGGCGCGCACCGATGACTTCAAGGAACTGGTGCACGACGTCGCGATGCACATCGCGGCGACGGACCCGAAGTACATCCGGCGCGAAGATGTGACTGCGGCCGACTTCGAGCGCGAGAAGGACATCTATCGCACGCAGGCGGCGCAGACTGGCAAGCCTCCGCAAGTGGTGGAGAAGATCGTGGAAGGTAAGATGAGCAAGTTTTACGAAGAAGTCTGCTTGCTTGAGCAGCCGTTCATCAAAGACCAGACGGTGTCGATCCAGCAGTTGATTGCGACGAAGGTCGGCAAGTTGGGCGAGAACATCGCGGTGCGCCGGTTCGCGCGCTTCAAGGTGGGCGATCCAAATATGACGATCGCGTTCGTCACTGCGAAGCCGGAAGCGGAAGCCGAACAGCAGCGTTAATTTTCACTTTAGTTAAAAAAGGCGATCTTTAGGATCGCCTTTTCTGCGCTTTGGATGAAGATCTCAGCACCTTCGTGTTAACTCCCCTGCTAATTTTTCTAGCTGCTGTCGCCAGTTTTCGGGTGTATAGCTACTCCTGGAACCCTGAATCCCCCACCATCTTTCGATAGCTGGTTTTCCTGGCTGCAAAGGACTTATGCAAGAAGAAGCGGCCCTTCAGAACACTGACACTTTCTATCGCGCAATTCTCAATTCCATTCCACTGCCAATTTTCCTTGTCGATGAGGACCTGCAGGTTCAGGAACTGAATGATGCCGCTAAGCGCGCCTTCGGCTTGCAGCGCGACGTGGTGTTGCAGCAGCGTGGCGGGGACGTGCTGCATTGCCTGCACGCGACGGAAACACCGCAGGGCTGCGGACACGCTCCAAGTTGCTCCGATTGCGTGATTCGTAATTCGGTGCTGTCGTGCCTCAGCGGACATAACGTTCATCGCCGACGCATGAAATTCAAGGCGGTGACTGGCGGTCGCACACGCGAACTGGAGATGTTGGTTACGGCGGCTCCGCTTCCCAACGACGGAACTCGGACTTTGCTCATTCTGGAAGACATCACCGAACTGACGCTGCTGAAGGGCATCATTCCCATTTGCATGCACTGCAAGAAGGTGCGCGACGATCATCAGTACTGGCAGCAGGTGGAAGGCTACTTCCACCGCTTCATTGGGGTGGAGTTCTCGCACGGTGTCTGCCCGGACTGCATTGAGCAGCATTACGGCAATCTGCGGTAAGGGTTTCGTATATCGCTACGCCGCTTGGGATTTGCGATTGGATCGCAACGCCCGGGAACGGAACGCTCCCGGCGTGGTTCCGACGAGCCGGCGAAACGTTCGGGTGAAATGGGGCTGATCGGCGAACCCGGTTCGTGCGGCCACTTCCGCAAGTGAGCAATGGGGATTCCGCAACAACTCGCAAGCGCGCGCCACGCGCACGTGCTGCCGATGCTCCCCGAGCGTGATGCCGGAGAATTTCCGGAAGGTGCGTTGCAGATGCACCGGATGAACACCGGCTTCGGCCGCGAGCGACTTCAGGTCAAAGTCCTCGTCGAACTTGTCGGTCAATAAATCCGTTGCCGCCTCAAGCCACTTGGGCCGACGCTTTTCGGCGCATTCGCGTTCGCGCGTAGCGCAGGCGGCAAGTTCGGAGATCATCTCTTCAAGCAACAAGGAATCGGCGGTCCGGCTCTCGCGATAGCTGACGTAGAGGCGCATGGCCGCCCATAGCAAGTTTCCCTTTTTCTGCAACATCGGGGCACAACGATCGGCGCCTGCACCAAGGTGTTGCAGCCAGTCTTCCGCGATCTCGATGGTGAAAAACTGCGCTCCACGCGCGCCGATCAGGCCGTCGTGCCGGCCGCCCATGGGGAGGAAGGAGACCGTCATGGGCGCGATAGGCTCGCCCGCCTCGGCATATTCGCCGCTCAGCAGCAGCGAAAAATAGGAACTCTCGTGATAGTGAAAGGGCACTCCTCGCGGCCGCGGATGCGCCAATTCACTAAGGATGACGCCGCGCCACGTCGTCTGCTCAGTCACGTCGCCGAAGAAAGATGTGCCTTGTACTTGCGGATCGCGGCCCGGGTTGTTTTGAGAGCTTGCGGACATAGCGCTTAGACCGGAGATCCCGGCATTTCGTCACCAAAGTTGTTTTTGTTCAAGACACCCCGCGTGTCGTAAGCCAAGAATGCTCCCAGTGACAACGGAATGCAAGCGGAGGAACAAATGAGAAAGCCGATAAGAACCGCACTGGCATCATTGGCGACAGCGATCGCGATCATTCTGTTGATGGCCGCGGGCAAAGACTCGGCAGCGGTGCAGTACGCCGCCAACGGCGAACTGAAATTTCCGGCGAACTATCGCGAATGGATGTACCTGACAACTGGAATCGGTATGAGCTACGGACCTGCAGTCCAAACATCGGGCCGCCCGCCATTGTTCACCAACGTTTTCGTGGAACCCACCGCCTACCGGTCCTTCATGGAAAGCGGGAAATGGCCCGACGAGACGATGTTCGTGCTCGAGATCTACTCGTCGGCGACGCACGGGTCAATCAACAAGAATGGACATTATCAAGATGAATTGCTTTCCTACGACGTGGCGGTGAAGAACGAGAGCCACAATCCCAAGTGGGCTTACTACAACTTCTCGGTGGGTGAGCAGACGGCGAAGCCGTTTGATAACCGTTGCAATCAGTGCCACAGCAAGAACGGCGCGGTTGATAACACATTCGTTCAGTTTTACCCAAGCCTGCTGCCTGTAGCCTGGGATAAAGGAACGGTTCGAGAAGGCGTTCAGCCGACGGCGGCCATCCTAGAGCATGAGATTGAGAAGAACGGCTGGGCAGCATCGAAGCCCCTCCTGGACAAAGTGGCGAAGGAAGAACCGGATTCCGACTTGCTGAAAGAAAATTCGCTGAACAGAGTGGGATACCAACTCCTGCAAAATAGGAAGAGTGTCGACGCAGTGGGACTATTCGAAGAAGTGGTGGCACGATATCCGCAATCGGCGAACGCCTATGACAGCCTGGCGGATAGTTACGTCGCAGCGGGTGAGAAGGTGAAGGCGAAGGACGCGAGTAAGAAAGCACTGGAGTTGCTGGCGTCGGACACATCGATCAGCCCCGAGCAGAAGCAGGCATTCCAGGAAGCCATCAACAAACGGCTCACTAATCTGAACAGTATGTACTGATTTGAGAGGAATGAGATGAAACGCAGAGAGTTCATTCGCAATTCGGCGGCGCTGGGAGTGCTTGCGGCTCTGCCATCCTGCACGCGGAGCAACAATGTGGCTAACGCAGCGAACGAGCAGCCAGCCACATCGGAAAAGCCGATCGCCATAACAAATCCGTTGCATGCTCCGGCGCACGGCAATATTCCCGTGGCATTTGTCATCTCGCAAGGGACGGTGATGATCGACTTCGCCGGACCATGGGAAGTGCTCAACAACGTGATGATTCCCTCGCGCGGGTCGAGCATGGAAGACCAGATGCCCTTCCAGACGTATGCGGTGGCCGAAACCATGCAGCCCGTGAGCATGGGCGGACTGAAGGTCCTGCCGCATTACACGTTTGCGAATGCACCCGCACCGAAGGTGGTGGTGATTCCCGCGCAAAACGGCGCCAACAAGGCAATGTCGGACTGGATCGTTCGGGTGACGAAAGCAACTGATGTAACGATGTCGGTATGCACCGGGGCGTTTGTTCTGGCCAGCACGGGACTGTTGAATGGAAAGCCAGCGACAACCCACCATGGGGCGTATCGCACCTTCGAAGAGCAATTTCCCAATGTGAAGGTGCAACGAGGAGTACGCTTCGCGGAAGATGGGAACCTCGCGAGTTCAGGCGGACTTTCGTCGGGAATCGATCTCGCGCTGCACGTGGTAGACCGATATTTCGGGCGAAAAGTCGCGACAGACACAGCCTACAACCTGGAGTACCAGGGGCAGGGATGGCTCAATCCGAAGACCAACACGGTGTACCTGCAAACGGCGATCTCAACAGACGAACATCCGTTGTGCCCGATCTGCCAAATGGAAGTCGATCCCAAGACAGCTCCGAAGTCGGCATACAACGGAAGAACATACTATTTCTGTTCGGGCGATCATAAGGCGACGTTCGACAAGAGTCCGCAGAAGTGGACTACCGGAAGCTAACGGGAAACGTTATCAGATCTTCTGAATTCGCTGCACGTCGTGCACGCCGGGGATTTTGCGCAGCCCGCTGATGATGCGCTCGAGGTGTTTGAGGTCTTCGATTTCGACGACGAGATCGATGACCGCCTGGCGGTCGCCGGTGGGGCGGGAACTGATGTTGCGGATGTTGGTGTTCTCGTCGGAGATGAGCGCGGTCATCTGCTTGAGCATGCCAGCGCGATCATCGCACTGGAGGATGAGTTTCACGGGATATGCGGGAGCGGCGGCGTCTTTGCGTCCCCACTCGACGTCGATACGGCGATCGGCTTCGTACAGCAGGTTCTGCACGTTGGGGCAACTCTTCGAGTGCACGGCAACACCCTTGCCGCGGGTGACATAACCAACCACATCTTCACCTTTGATCGGGTTACAGCAACGCGCGCGATAGACCAGCAGATCGTCATGACCCTTGACGACGATGGCGTGGTTATCACCACCGAAGACGCGACGCACGACGCTCGAGATTCCGCCGTCCGAGGGTTGCTCGCCAAGACCCGGTTCGGCCGGGGTTGAAGTCGAAGCCGGCGCCAAACGGGCGAGAATGGAACGTGCGGCAAACTTGCCGTAGCCGATAGCCGCGAGGAGATCGTCGGCACGGCCGAGGCCTAGTTCGGTGCCGACGCGGTTGTAGTCCTCGTCCTTGATGTCTTTGAGGTAGACGCGATACTTGCGGGCTTCTTTTTCGATCAGTTTCTTGCCGATTTCGATGGCGCGCTCGCGCTGGTGAATGTTGAGCCAGTGGCGGATTTTCTGCTTGGCGCGAGAAGACTTAACAATCGCCAGCCAGTCGCGCGAGGGCTTGTGTCCGGGCTGGGTAATGATCTCGATAATGTCGCCGGAGCGCAGCTTGTGGCGGATAGGCACCATGCGTCCGTTGACGCGCGCGCCGACACACTGATGACCGACTTCGGTGTGCACGGTGTAGGCGAAGTCGATCGGCGTCGATTCGCGCGGCAGGATGACGACCTTACCTTTCGGGGTGAAGGTGTAAACCTCTTCGGGAAAGAGATCGACCTTAAGGGTGGAAAGGAACTCGTCGGGATCGCTGACATCCCGCTGCCACTCGACCAATTGGCGCAGCCAGGCAAGGCGCTGCTCGTCGCGCGCGGAGATGGGGCCGTCTTTGTATTTCCAGTGCGCGGCGATGCCTTCTTCCGCCATGCGGTGCATTTCCTCGGTGCGGATCTGCACCTCGAAGGCGTTGCCCTTCTCCTCGATGACGGTCGTGTGCAGCGACTGGTAGAGATTGGGACGCGGCATGGCGATGAAATCTTTGATTCGCCCGGGCACCGGGCGCCACATGTTGTGGATGATGCCCAGCACGGCGTAACAGTCGTTAACGCTACCGGTAATGATGCGGATGGCGTAGAGATCATAGGTCTGGTCGACGCTGATCTTCTGTCGCTGGAGCTTTTGCCAGATGGAATACATGCGCTTGGTGCGGCTCTGCACCTTGGCTTCGATTCCCGCCTCCTTCAGCTTGCCTTCGACGACGCCGACGATGCGATCGAGGAATGCTTCGCCTTCCTTGGCCCGCTGCTGGACTTCTGTCTGCACTTGCTTATAGGCGATTGGGTCCATGTAGCGGAAGGAGAGGTCCTCGAGTTCGCCGCGGATCTTGCCCATGCCCAGCCGGTGCGCGATAGGAGCATAGATTTCCATGGTTTCGCGAGCGATGGCCTGCTGGCGGTCGGGCGAGAGCGCCTCGAGGGTACGCATGTTGTGCAGACGGTCGGCAAGCTTGATGAGCACGACGCGAATGTCGTCCACCATGGCCAGCATCATCTTGCGCAGGTTCTCGGCCTGGCGCTCTTCCTTGTTGCAGAAGTTGATCTTGCTGATCTTCGTCACCCCTTCCACGAGGTGCGCGACCTGCTCACCGAATTCCTTGCGAACGTCGACGATGGTGACCGAGGTATCTTCGACGAGATCGTGGAGGAGACCGGCGGCGATGGCGTGCGGGTCCATCTTCATGTCGGCGAGAATCTGGGCGACGCCGACAGGGTGGACGAAATAGGGTTCACCGGAGGCACGCGACTGTCCGGCATGGTGCTGGAGCGCATACTCGTAAGCGCGCTCGATGATGACCAGATCGTCGTTGGGGCGCTGGGCGCGGACCTGCTTCATGAGGTCACGGAACTTTGTGACCTTCATCATGTTGGTCTGGATCTGGTGGCGGATGGTCGCCATTTATCGATTATAGGGGAAGTCAGGATTCACTGGATTGGATGAAGGAAATGGCGGGAGGACTCGGGTGGAGGTGCTACAGAGAAAACTCCCAGGAACCAGTGGCTAAGAGCGGCGATCGCGACCCAGAGAATGCGTTTCAACTCTTCGTATCCTGTAGGAATTCCCGCTAGTGCTCGGTTTTTTCTTTCCCGTATAGAAACTTCAGCGCTGAACCGAACCGATCAGCCCATGCCTGCACATTGTGGGAAGCGTCCGGTTGGACGCGGATCATCACGTGATCTTTCGGGACTCCTGCGGAATTCAGCAGTTTGTGAAAGATGTCGACATCGCCCACCGCTTCGCGGCTACCCTCGGGGTCGTTGGGCATTTCGTTGGTGCCAATGCCAATGAAGATTCGGGATGGCCATTGCTGATTCGCTTTGGCTTTATCGAGCAACCATCCCTGCCCGACGTAGAGCGAAGGACTCTCCAGCAAAAGGCGACTGATCCTTCCAGGCCGAGCGACAACCGTGTAAAGAGAGATAGCAGCCCCTAAGGAAGATCCGCCAAGGCCGATGTCGTCGGGGCGGGTGCGGTAGTGCTGATTGACGAACGGAAGTACTTCGTCGAATAGCATGTCGGGATAGAGATCGCCGTGCACCTCGGTCAAGTCAGGGTGGTAGAACTTGTCCTTGGTTGGCAGATATTCGACGTCGCGGTTATCTCCTGCGTTATCAATGGCAACGATGATCAGAGGCTCGATTTTTCCCGACAAGACGAGCTTGGACGCGGTTGTATCGGCGCCCCAATCTCCGCCACGGCCTTCGGTTCGCAGGTTGTGAAAGGTGGTCTGGCCATCGTTCATGTAGAGCACGGGATAACGGACAGCGGCGTTGCCGGGATCGTCGTACCCGGGCGGCAACCAGACGTGAACGTAGCGGGTGTTATGAAAGGTGCGGCTGGTAAAGGTGAAGTTCTCAATGCGACCGGTTGAGGACTTTGGGCCGGCAAGGCAGGCAGGTGTTAGTACCGACAAGACAAGGGCGACCAAGATCAAGCGCTGCACGTGAGTATTAAACGACAATTCGCGAAATCCGTCTTTCCTGGTTAGTGAGAGAAATGCTGCCAGCCTAGAGGTTTAAGGCGTGTGGCTTTCCCGTTCGCGCCTCGAATCTGCACGCTACTTCCCTTCACGACTTCGCCGATCTGGGTGATCGGAACTCCGGCGATCTCTTTCGGCACGTGCTTGGAGGAGGTGAACAGCAGTTCGTAGTCATCGCCGCCGTGGAGCGCGTCTTCAAGGGTCGCCGTACGGGCGATTGGGATGGCGGTTTGGTTGATGACCGCGCTGACGCGGCTTTCTTCGCAAATGTTCGCGAGATCCGTGGAGAGTCCGTCAGAGATGTCGATCATGGCGGAAGCGAGGCCGCGTAGCTTGGCTCCGACTTCCAACTGAGGTTTGGGGTAGAAGTACGCGCCGACCGGACGAAGACGTTCGCCGGCGTAGAGGCGCCGGACTGAGGCTCCGCCTAGGCCGAGTTTTCCTGTGACGAAAATGTGATCGCCGGGCCCTGCACCGGAGCGAAGGACCGCGTGTCCGCGCGGAACGGATCCGACGACCATGATGTCGGCGAGAACGCCGGAAGGCGATTGGGCGGTATCACCTCCGGCAAGAGTGGCACCATGATGTCGCGCCAATTTGAGAAGACCTGAGTAAAAACGATCCACCCAGCTCTGAGGAAGGTCTGCGGGGAGAGCGAGAGAGAGAAAGATCGCCAGCGGCCGACCTCCCATGGCGGCAATGTCACTCAGTCCGCGGATGAGGCAGCGGTGGCCGACAGACTCCGGCGGATGCCATTCGCGGCGGAAGTGGACAGCTTCCAGGCTGAAGTCGGTGGTAACGAGAAGTTCGTGCCCGGCGGGCGGACGAAGGACGGAGGAATCGTCACCAATGCCTGTGATCACAGATCCGCGTTTTTGTGACCCGACGGCTACCATTTTCCGGATTCGGGCTAACAGTTCTCGTTCTGGCTTAGGCACGTGCAACTCACTATATACCAACGACTTGGCAGGAAGGACAGGGGCGGAATTGTCCTACTTCCTATTTTTCAAATGTTCCAACGATTTTCCCTCGACTGTGAAGAAAGTTGACACTGCTGCCATCGCTCTGTTACTTTCTGGCTTCCTAATCTAGTACCTGGAAGGTACGAAAAGCCGGGATTACACCGGCAAGGACGCTTCGACCCTCGGAGCGAAAGCGCTAGAGCAGACCACACGGTCTTCGGCGTAGTTTTCCAGCGGAGCAAATATTTGCGTAAACGCTTCTACATTTTATTTGTTGCTCGCGACGCCGAAGGCGAGCTGCGCAAAATTCCCATTCCTCTTCATTATCTCTACGTATTCATAGCCGGTGCGTTGATCGGGATGGTCAGTATCACCGGCATGGCGGGAAGTTATGCTCGCATGCTGTTCAAGGTCACGCGGTTCAACCAGTTGCGTACCGAAAAGGAAGCCCTGAAAACCCGCTTCAACCAACTGGAAAAGGCGAACAAAGAAAAAGATATACAGGTGGCATCGCTGGGCTCGCTGGCCAGCGAAGTTTCGGCGTTGTACGGTTTGAAGTCTGAGCCGCTTTTGAAAGACCAGGATAGCTCGGCCTCTTCGGATACGAGCGTCGCGCTCTCGATGGATCAGTTCTACGCACTACGGCGTACCGCGATGAGCGGGGTTGCGACGATCGGCATCGGCTTGGGCCTGACGAATCGAACCACGAGCCTGAGCGACTGGGTGCGCATGGCGGAAGCGCCAAACCTCTGGCCGGTGGAAGGCCGCATCACCGGCTCGTTCGGCGAACGTCAAGACCCGTTCAACGGTGAAGGCGCGTTCCATCGCGGCATCGACATCTCCACGGGATTTGGCACCCCGGTGCGTGCGCCAGCCGACGGCGTAGTCACGTTTGCGGGCGAGGAAAGTGGATACGGGCGGCTGCTCCAGATCGAGCACTCGTCATCGATTCTTACCCGCTACGGACATCTCTCCGGATTTGCGGTAACCGAGGGACAGCATGTTTCTCGCGGACAGATCATCGGTTACGTAGGGATGAGCGGGCGCTCCACGGGACCACATCTCCACTACGAAGTATGGGTCCACAACAGCCCAGTTAATCCCTATAAGTTCCTGCGTATCGCGCCCACGGCAACTCTAGCCGGAGCGATGTAAAACCCCCAAGATCTGAATAGCTGGTTATCTGAATAGTGGTCAATTGGTCGCTGACCGCCAATAATGTTTGTTATGGCGAAAAAGCGATCCTCCAAGCCTAAGAGCCCAGCAAAGAAAACGTCGCGAAAATCGGTGAAGCGTCCCGATTTCTTAGCTAGGCTTCACAAGATTTTCGGAGACAAGGTTATCGAACCGTCTGGGGCGGAGATTATCAGCTGGGATCGCGAAGGCCGGTGAAAAATAGTTGAACTCGCCGAGTAATCAGACCAACGCCAGATCACTTGGAAACCTTAATTCAGCCCGTAACGCTTGCGTTTCTCCAGCAGCGTCTTCCTGCTGATACCCAGAATTTTGGCGGCCATGGTTTTCTTGCCCCGCGTGTGGTCGAGGACTTCGGAGATGTACGCCCGCTCGAGTTCTTCCAGTGAGATCTTGTTGCGGGCTGCGCCGGAAAAGCTCTCGCGCAACTGCGAAGGAAGGTCTTTGAGTTGAATCTCCGCACCACTGGCGGAACGGGCTGCACGCTCCAAAATGTGTCGCAGTTCGCGGACATTCCCCGGGAACGAATACGATTCGAGCGCCGCCAGCGCAGCGGGATCAAGCACCAGGCGCGGCAGACGGCTCGTCACCGCCATGTGGCAGAGAAATGCTGCCGTCAAAGGCCGAATGTCAGCCGGCCGCTCACGAAGTGGCGGCACCACGATGGGAATCACATTCAGGCGGTAATACAGGTCTTCCCGGAATGTGTGGTGAGCCACCGCTTCGTCGAGATTGCGGTTGGTGAGCGCAATGATGCGCGCGTCGATAGCTGCCTGCCCAGTCGGCCGCCCGTTCGACCCCGATTCAAAGCGACGGTCTTCCATCAGGCGCAATAACTTGGCCTGTGCGGGAATGGTGAGCGCCTCGACGTTGTCGAAGACCGCAGTCCCCCCGGCAGATGACTTGAGGCGACCCGCCTGAGTGCCGGAATTCAGTTCGTCGCCGAAGAGTTCTGTTTCCAGCAGGTCTTGCGGGATACTCGCGCAATCGATATGCACAAAGGGATGGCTGGCGCGCGGACCAAGGGCGTGCAGGATCCACGCCAACAGGCTCTTACCGGTGCCGCTTTCGCCACGAACCAGCACTGCGGAAGACGTGCGCGCAATGCTGCGCGCTTCCTGAATCAGCCGCACCGTCGCGGGATCGGCGGCGATCCATGCGCGCAGGATGGCGTGCTCGCGGTCGAGGGGCCCTAACGCACCCGCTACTGCTTCTTCATGCGCGGATGCGAGCTGCGAGCACTCGTCTTTCGCGCCGGAGACGTAGCTCGCCGTCCGGGTGCTCGTCTCGCTGTAGCTGGGGCCGTGAGTTCCATGGGCTCGTAACGTTTTGCAGACTTCCAAAGCCGCTCCAGGTTATAGAAGTTGCGCGCTTTGGGAGAGAACACGTGGACCACGAAGTCAACGTAATCGAGCAGCACCCACTCGGCCTGGTTGTAGCCCTCGACGTGAGTGGGGCGGACTCCGGCTTTCCCGAGTCTCTCCTCTACCTCATCCGAGATGGCTTGAATCTGCCGCGGGTTGCTACCAGAGCAGATGACAAAGTAGTCGGTGAACGCCCCGGAGGCCTTGTCCATCTCCAGGACGGCGATGTCTTCGGCCTTCTTGGCTTCGGCCGCCTGTACCGCGTCGCGTAATTGGGTCATAGTTTGGGTCGAATTCGATTTCTTAGCCATTCAGTCGTTGAAATTCAGTTTCGAGTTTCTAGTTTCGAGACTAACTTCCTTTCATTGCCCTGGTGTTGCTAAGGTTCAATTTTGCCTTATAGAGCCCGGTTTTGCGGATGTATTCGGCAACCGCGGGTCCGACCAACGAATCGAGCTTGCGGCCCGACTGCGCGGCATGTCGAATCTGGGTAGCCGAAATCTTTTCACTCACGTCGGTTAGTAGATGCAAGGTCGCGCCCTTGAGGACAATATCGCCAGCGGCGGGCCAATGAGCGGTGGCCTTGATCGTCTGTGCTGGCGGGCGCAGGCTCGGGGGTAGCGAGGCGCCAACTTCCGCCAGCGACCACCCAGGGCGGTTCATGACGATGAACTCTGTCTCGCGCAGCAGGGCCTCGGGTTCGCGCCACTTGGCGATGTCCTGGAATTGGTCCATGCCAATGAGGAAGAAGATGCGGTCGGAACGCTTGAGCTGCTTTTCGAGCCGGCGGACGGTGTCGATGGAATAGGACGGTGCGTTGCCGCGCTCCTCGGGAGATTCGATCGGCGAGGGAATAAAAGACCTCTCGCCCTGCACCGCGAGCGAGACCATGGCATAGCGATGGGTATAGGGACTGAGTTGCTGGCCTTGCTTATGCGGAGGCGAAGCGGCGGGCACGAACAGGATGCGATTGAGTGCGAAGCGCTGCTGAGCGGCGCGGGCGACGGTAAGGTGGCCGCGATGAATGGGGTCGAAGGTTCCGCCGAAGAGTCCGACGTTCACTCAGCACCCAGTTTCCGGTTTCCAGTAACCAGTTTCAAGAGGGAAAATTCGAGGTAGCTGAGTGGTTAGGGGTGGGTACTCCCTTTCCATAAGCCCCAGAGCTCATCGGCAATGCGGAATATCGTCCTCAGGTCGGGTAAATTTCCGGTTCCCGATAGCCAGCTTCAAGAGCTATCTTTGCGGGTAGCTGACGGTTAGGAAGTTCGATCCCGAGACCACTGACCGCCGCCGGCGGCCTACACCGCCTCTTCTTCGATCCCCAGTTTCTGCCGGCCTTCTTTGCTGATGCGTTCCGGCGTCCATGGTGGATCCCACACAACGTTCACCTTGCACGTGTTCACTCCGGCCACGCTCAAAATGGTCTGCCGGATGTCGCGGCTGATCTCCGTATGCGACGGGCAGCCCTGCGCCGTAAGCGTCATCTCGACCACCACGTCGCCCTCGTTCTCGATCTGCACTCCATAAATCAGCCCGAGATCCACCACGTTCAACGGGATCTCCGGATCGTAGCAATTATGCAGTTTTTCCCACACCGCTTCGGTCGTTAGTGCCATTCGAAAATTGTACAGGACTGGCCATCCCCCCAGCGGAACCCCCGAAAATCGGCCGAAATCGCGGTTTGATTACTGACTTCCGTCGCATGACCCTCGTAATCTTCCGCCAAATCGTCCCAAACCTCACAATCTATGCATGCAACTCCGATGCTTGCTGGTCGGACTCGACGAACTCAACATTCGTCCGGTGCGCACTGCGCTACACGAAATGGATATCCGCTGCGAGTTTGTGACCTACCGCAGCGCGCCAGACCGCGTGCAGAAGGGCCGGCACGAAGCCATCGTGCTCTTTTACGACGGCAGCCCATGTGCCGAAGACATGGTGCAGATGATCCGCAGCGGCGTCTCGAACCGCGATGCCGTCCTCTTCGTGTTGAGCACCCCGACCTCGATGCAGACCGCCTTCCGCGTTCGCGCCAACTTCTACATGACTCCGCCAATCACGGAAGCCTCCGTCGTCACCACCTTTAAGGCGGCCTACGGACTGCTCGTCCGTTCCCGCTCCCGCTGGCACCGCGAAAACGTTGATGCGACCGCCTACCTTAACCTCGGCCTCATCAAGAATGTCCCGGCCCACATCGTGAACCTCAGTCAAGGCGGTATGTCGATCACCACTCCGCATTTGCTGCGCCAGCAACAAATGCTGCTGGTTCGCTTCGGCCTGCCCGGGACCTCGGAATTACTGTGCCTCTCGGGCATTGTCATCTGGACGCGCCCCGACGGATCGGCCGGCATCCGTTTTGCCGAGATTCCCGTGCCCACGCAAAAGGTGCTGCGCGACTGGGTGGAAGAGCGCCTGCAACTCGCCAAGGTCTACGCGAGCTTTCGCGAGAAGACCGGCACCGCGTTCCAGTTGGGCAGTGCCCGTTAGACCGCCTCGCCCGACGTACCACAGTGCTCACTTAGGGGAAATACGTAATCTCAGTAAGTAGTCCGCTCTAACGCTTTCGCTCGCCGGCTGCCCTACACTCCTCCCCAGCTTACGCATTCCTGCTTAACACTCTGCTGGAGGATCGATGTCTAAGCTCGCTTGTGCCCTGCTCGCGCTCGCCGCCGTCTGCTCCACCGGATGCGGCTCCGGAAACCTCGCCAGCAAGTCCGTTCTGTCTGGTCAGTCCAGTTCGACCGCGACTTCGTCGGGCACTGCGAGCGGCAGCACAACGGAATCCCAGTCCAGTTCGACCTCGACCTCAAATCAGTCGTCTTCTTCCACCGTGGCGCCCCCGACACCCGTCGTCAGCGCCGGAACCACCGGCACCGCCGCCAACCCGGCTTTGGCTGTTTCGCCGACGACCACCCTCGCGGCCGAAACCGGCAACAACACCAGCGGCTCGAGCACTTGGACCAACACCAGCACCGGCAATGCGGTCCCCGGCAACGTCAGCCACGTGGACATCCACAAACTTCTCTATGCGGGTGAAACCACGAAGGTCTATGCGCACTATCTAGGATGGTGGGGACCTGGCGGCGGCCACATCATCAACGGCACCGACTCGGCCACGCTGTCGCAGGCGCATGCCACCATTTCTGACATGATGAGCCGCGGCATCGACGGACTCATCATCGACTGGTACGGCGCCGGCAATACGCATATCAACCAGGCTTCGCTCTATATCAAGCAGGACGCGGAAACCCGCAGCGGCCAGTTCACCTTCGCCATCATGGAAGACCAGGGTGCCGTCCACACCTGCGCTTATACTGCCGGATGCGATGCCACGCAAGCGTTAATCAACGACCTGAACTACATCGTTACTACCTACGCTTCGTCGGCGGCCTACATGCGGGTGAACGGCCAGCCGGTCATCTTCACCTTCGACACCGAAAACCTGCCCAACATCAACTGGACGACGGTAATGTCGAGCGTGCAGGGCAATCCGAAGATCGTGTTGCGCAACGACCAGGGCTTCCGCCTGTCGTTCACCTCAGGCAGCTATTCGTGGGTGCCGATCAACAAGGCCAATCCCAACGACTGGGGACAGGGTTACCTCGACGACTTCTATGCCACCAGCCGCAGCTATCCGACTGAGATGGTTCTGGCGGGAACGTGGAAGGGCTTCAACGACAACCTCGCCAGTTGGGGACAGGACCGCGTCGTCAACCAGGATTGCGGCCAGACGTGGCTGACCACCTTCAATGAGATAAACAAGTACTTCTCCTCGAGCCATCAACCCCAGGCGGTGCAACTGGTCACGTGGAACGACTACGAAGAAGGAACTGAGATCGAAACCGGGATCGACAACTGCGTGAGCGTTTCCGGCCAGGCAACGGGTTCGACGCTCTACTGGTCGATCAGCGGAGGTCAGGAAAATACTATCGATCATTACACCGTCTTCGTGTCGCTCGACGGCCAGAACCTGATGAAACTGACTGACGTGCCGGTGGGAACGCATCAATTATCACTTTCGAGTTACGACTTGTCGCCAGCGAACTACACGTTGTTCGTGAAGGCCGTGGGCCAACCTTCGATTCTTAACAAAATGTCGGATGCCATTCCCTTCACCGTCGCCCAACCGGCGCTTGGAGTGAATGTAACTCTGTCGCGGCCGGCACGCGGCTCGCGCGGTGGCAGTTCGACGACAAGCACGGCTCCGTCGAACATGCTGGCGATGACGATACCGGGACAATAGCAACTATGTAGCGCGGACGCCCTCGTCCGCGCTGTGTCTGTATCACGGCATCTCAGTCGAGGTTCATTTCCATCACCTGATGATCGAGACCTGATGGTTTGACACCACGCGCTCACCCTGTAAAATAGACGTTTGGGCTATCGTTGATATCCCGCCTGTAGCCCTTCGTGCCGAAGTGGCGGAACTGGCAGACGCGCATGGTTCAGGTCCATGTGACCGCAAGGTCGTGGGGGTTCGAGTCCCTTCTTCGGCACCAACGCTTTCTGTAGCTTCTTCATCCACCTTAAACGTAACGATCTCGTCAACTTTCGTCCCAGTCCGCCTTTACACACCTTTGACCGAAGTTTCTCCCGACGTTAACAACCGAATTCTATAGTCGCGAGATTCCATCCGTGTCGTTGCACATGGCTGGATGTGGGAAAACGCCAGGTTCGTCTACCAAACCAACGACAACCAAGGGAAGTGCCGGGTCCGCGCACTTCCGAGAGGATGAAAATACGTATGAACGTTGTGACTTTGCTTCGTCGCGCCGCTCTGTCTACCCTCAGTTGCGGAGTGATTGCTCTGGGGCTCGCCGGCTCGTCCCAGGCGCAAACGTGCCAGCTCAATTCGCCGTCCGGAAAAATCAAGCACGTCGTCTACATCGAGTTCGATAACGTGCACTTTACCCGTGACAATCCCAATGTGCCTTCGGACCTGGAACAGATGCCGAACCTGCTCAACTTCATCAAGGGCAAGGGCACGCTCGATGCTGGCGATCACACCGTGCTGATCTCCCACACCGCGAACGGCATTCTCACGACCCAGACCGGCCTCTATTCCGACAACACCAGCATTTTCATCGCGAACAGCTTTGGGCTCTTTGCCTCGACCGGCGGCAATGCCGTGTTCCCCTCTTCGTTCTTTTACTGGACGGACAAAGTGTCCGACATCCAGCCCCCCACGGACTCGGACAACAATTTCGCCCTCACCACACCGCAAGGACAGAACGTTCCCGCACCGTGGGTGCCTTTCACTCGTGCCGGATGCACCGTCGGCGCTTTCTCGACGGCCAACATCGTTCTCGAGCGCACGCCGTTTGACGTGATCAAGGTGTTCGGCGCCGGCTCTCCGCAGGCTCTGGAGCCCGCGGGTGGATCGACAAAACCCAATCAAACCGACGATTTCGAAGGCGCAGCCATCCATTGCGCGCTCAACGATCCCATCTGCAAATCGAATCCCAACGCGGTAGTCGATACGTTGCCCGATGAACCCGGCGGTTACACCGGCTATCAGGCGCTGTTCGGGCTCAAGTACATCGCTCCGGCACTCGGCGGAATCACCGACTATCATGGAGTTCCCATCACTGGCTTCCAGTCGCTCAGCTTCGATCCGACGCCAGCAGAAACTCTGGCGGTAGTGGAAGACATGCTGAAGGCGGGCATTCCTGTCGTTTACGCTTACATCGCGGACGCTCACGACAACCAGGGAACTCGCAGCTTGAATTCCTCGACCGAAGGCACATTCGGACCTGGTGAAGTCGGTTACGTCCAGCAGCTAGCCGATTACAACACCGCTTTCGGCACCTTCTTTCAGCATCTGAAAGAAGCCGGCATCACCGAAAAGAACACGTTGTTCATCTTCACGCCGGATGAGGGCGACCACTTCGTCGGGGTCAAGCCAGTTCCTGCGAATTGCGACGGTGCCAAAATCAAGAAAGACGGCACCATTGTCCCTGACGTTCCTTGCACCTATCCGGCGGCCAATGGCGCCACCGGTATTGGCGAGCTCGACCTCAATCTGCCCTTGGTTGTTAGCAACGCAGGCAATTCCACTGGTTTCGCCATCCACTCCGACGATGCTGCGACGACCTACGTAAACGGACAGCCGCAATTCGATGCCCCGTCGGTAAGGGCCTTGGAGCAAACCATGGCCAGCCAGAGCGTTCTTAATCCGCACTCCGGCATCAACGAAAGCCTGCTCGGCAATGGCCTTGGACCCGATCTCCAGGGTGCGATCGTCGACCAAGTCGGACAAAAGCTGCTGCACATGCACAGCGAAATCGACCCCAATCGCGATCCCACCTTTACCTTATTCGGAAATCCGAATTTCTTCTTCCAGGCCAGCGGACCGGCAACCGCGGTGGTTGGAAGCAACATCGGGAGCGGCTTTGCCTGGAACCATGGCGATATCCAGCCTGAGATCGCCCGTACCTTCATCGGCATCGTCGGTCCCGGCGTGAAAAATCTCGGCGTGACCAAACCCGGCGATTTCTTCACCGATCACGTCGACCTTCGGCCAACCCTGATGGCGCTCACCGGACTGACGGACGACTATCAGCACGATGGACGCGTCATCACGGAAATCCTCGACGAAAATGTGCTGCCGAAATCCTTGAAGGCACACCGCGACACCCTGGAAGACCTTGGGCAGGTCTACAAGCAGATCAACGCACCGTTTGGAAAACTCGCGCAAGACACCCTGAAGGTCTCGACCTACGCGATTACGAGCACGTCAACCGGCGATGCGGTCTATACCAACCTCGAGGGCAAGATCGCAGACTGGACCGACGAGCGCGACGGCATCGCAGCCCAGATGCAACAGTTGCTCGATGAAGCTGAGTTCGGGGGAGTCCCAGTCAATGAGCGAGCCGCAAGACAGCTCATCGACCAGGCCCAGGACCTCCTCGAGTCAGCCGACTGGTGCCTCGACCATCTGTCGACGTGCGCCAAGTAGAACCGCACTGAGCATAGAGGTCATCCTGAGGAGCGCGTAAGCGCGACGAAGGATCTATGCTTTACCTGAATCAAATCCAAGGAGCCGACGCAGTATGCGCCGGCTCTTTTTCATTCTTCAATCGCCGCTCGGCTGGTCAGGCGACGGGGAATCTGTCGCGACTGGGGGCGCAACGCCCAGGAAACAACTGTGACACCAATCATCACGATCAGGTAAAGCAGCTCACCAACGCCGATAACTCTCGCAGCGAAATGTGAAGCAATCGCGCCGGTGAAGTTGAAGATCACACCGGCATAAGCCCACTCCTTCAAGCGGGGAAAGCGCGGGATGACCAACGCAATCGCGCCGAGAAGTTTCCAGGTTCCCAGGATGACGAGGAAATAAGAAGGATAACCCAGCCGGTGGATGACTTCGCGAACCTGAGGCGCGCGAAAAATATCCCACAGGCCTCCTAGGACCATTTCAAACTCGAGCAGGGCGGTGGCTACCCAATACGCGACCCGCTTACCCTCTGGCTTCCCCAGGAACCCCATTGAGCCAGAGTATATCGAAGTAATCGAGAAGACGGGTGCCCGGTCCTTCGTTCTTTTGGAAGGGCCGGATGATCACGTTCTCTCGAGTTCGGAGAGTAGTCACGATATCGCGATCTTCTTGAAGCTTGAGACTCGAAACTGGCCTTCTTCTTGCTAACGTTCCCGTTTCGGGAATCCGAAAGCCTCAAAATCCGCCTCAGATCGAAACATTTCCTTGACCTCACTTTCCACTGCTCTAACATAGAAACAGAACACAATGTGTTCCAGGCCGCCCGCCTTCCAAGCTGGCGGCTTTCTTGTTCTTTGAAAATTCGGCGACTGGAAATTAACTGGAGAGTAACGGGCTGATCGCATTGCCAATATCGCAATTCGCGAATTTTCGTGCGTAGCCTGCTGATTCGCGGGATATTACCCCTAGCTCGTTGATTCTGCGGTGTTTACGCGACGAATCGTTGTAACCCCATGATTCTCAACGGGGGATGTGGGGGTAGTCCCTCTAACGGATCGGTAAACAGTGTAGTCACAGGCTATGCTGCCTGTGCGATGTGCGCGTAACTCTGTCCTGAGCTGTCAAAGGCCCTCGGCTGCGAGGCGAAAAGCGGTAGGTGACCTGACTTGGAGAACGCGTGGAGTTCGGAGCGTACTGACGAACTGCGGCTCCCCATATACCAACTTAAAAATTTACTAACTTACTCATTTACTAATTCCCTCGCTTACGGCCAAGCGACACCGCCAATAGTCCTGATGCCAGCAGCATCAAACTGGCCGGCTCCGGCACCGTTCCGAAATCCGCTGCGCTCTGGATGTCGCTGTCCCCCAGTTGCGCGTCGAGCGTGATTCCCGGAATTCCGCCCAGGTCCAAGTCGAGCCGGAAGGGGCCTTCCTGCACGGTATCGGCCAAAGGCAGAAACGCGCCCAGCGGATTCCCCGATTGGCCCGCGTACTGGAACTTGCTGCCCGTAAAATTTAGTGTGAACTGTTCCGTTGGCTGTGTAACACCGTTTGACAGCACCTGGAAGCTGCTGATGAGCACGTTCTTCAACTCGACCTCTTCGTACGGCGTAGTCGTCGAAAACGACGTCTTGAAGAAACCGATGGTTACCGTAGGTAAAGACTTTCCGTCGGTTTCATCGAGGAGGAGTTCGGAGCTGGACTTGTCAACTGGGCTGGTGATCGTGATGTCGCCGATCGTGACGTTCGTCGCCTTCGTGTTTCCTCCGCCTTTGCTGTAAGCACCGCTGATGCCGAAGGATACGGAGTCGACCATAAACTCACCGATCTTTCCCGGGAAGGTGATCGTGATTTCAGATGCGCTGGCGGCGCCGACGGTAGCGAGAAAAGCTGCGAGGAGCCCTAGGCAAATGGTAAGTTTTCGCACGTAATCCTCGAGGAAGGAAGTTGTCAGCAGAAGCTGCAGTTTCGTTGCCATCAGGAACGAACAAAACAAAGCACTTCCTGACAGTCCATCGTTCCACGATGCAAATGTTTGCAACTTAAGGATTACTGCCTTACCACCAGGAATCGCCTATCCCGCCGAGTTGTACAAGCTCCTGAGCTTCCTCCTATAATTGGCGCGCTTTATTCGAGCCTCATTAACAGGAGCCATCGCTTCCATGTCCGACTCGCGCACTCGTGTTTTGTTTCGTGTTGTGCTTTGTCTTGTCATCCTCGCCCTTCCCGCATTTGCGCAGGATCAATCCCCGCAATCGTTGCCCTATATGAATCCTGCGCTGCCAGTCGATGAGCGCGTGAAAGACCTCGTCAGCCGCATGACGCTGGAAGAGAAGGTCCAGCAAATGCGCGATCACTCGCCCGCCATTCCGCGGCTCGGCGTTCCCAAGTACGACTGGTGGAATGAAGGCTTGCATGGCGTTGCGTTCGCCGGCTACGCGACCAACTTCCCGCAGGTAATCGGCATGGCCGCGACTTGGGACACCGACATGGTGCACACGATGGCGCAGACCATCTCCACCGAGGCGCGCGCCAAGTACAACGAAGCCATGCGCAACAATCAGCACGAGATGTTCTTCGGGCTCACGTTCTGGGCTCCGAACATCAACATCTTCCGCGATCCGCGCTGGGGTCGCGGACAGGAAACCTACGGCGAAGATCCGTTCCTGACCGGATCGATGGCGCTGGCGTTCGTGAGCGGAATGCAGGGCGACGATCCCAAGTATTTCCGCGTGGTTTCGACGCCGAAGCACTACGCGGTGCACAGCGGACCGGAACCGCTGCGTCACGGCTTTAACGTTGACGTTTCGCCCCACGATCTGGAAGACACGTATCTTCCGGCCTTCCGAGCGGCGGTCACTGGAGCGCACGCACAATCGGTGATGTGCGCCTATAACGCGATTGATGGCGCTCCGGCTTGCGCGAACACGATGCTGCTGCAGAACCACCTGCGCGACGCGTGGAAATTCGACGGTTACGTGGTGAGCGATTGCGGCGCGGTTGCCGACGTGAACACCGGCCATCACTACGCCAAAGACATGGCGCAGGCAGCAGCGGATTCAGTGAAGGCCGGAACCGACGTGGAATGCGGATATATGCAAGGCCAGGCCTTCCCTGCCCTGGTTGAAGCGGTACAGCAGAAACTGATCAGCGAAGCGGAGATCGACACGGCGCTCTCGAGGCTGTTCCGCGCACGGTTCAAGCTGGGAATGTTCGATCCGCCTTCGAGCTACGTATACGGACAGATTCCGTTCAGCGAGGTGAACTCGCCAGAGCATCGGCAGCTTTCGCTGAAGGCCGCGCGCGAGTCGATGGTGTTGCTAAAGAACGCGAACCACGCGCTGCCGCTCAAGGAAGGAATTGGAACGATCGCGGTCATCGGACCGACGGCCGAACTGGTGCAGTCGTTGCAAGGCAACTATAACGGGCCGCCGCCGTCGCCGGTGTATCCGCTGGATGGAATCGAGAAGCGCTTCGCAACTTCGAAGGTCGTGTACGCGCAAGGATCGACGCTGGTGGAAGGTTTGGCGATGCCGATCGAGCACACGGCACTGCATCCTGCGAAAGGCGAAGGCTATGGCCTGACCGGCGAGTATTTCAGCAGCCCCGACTTGAGTGGCACGCCGGTGCTGACACGAACTGATCGTAACGTTAACTTTAACTGGGACAAAGTAGTTCCCGTTGACGGATTGCAGCGCAATAACTACTCGGTGCGTTGGACCGGGACGTTCACGCCGCCCGCCGCTGGCGACTACAAGTTGGGCGTTCGCATCAACTATTGCTATGCCTGCGAGAACTCGGAAGGGTTCAAGCTGTACCTCGATGACAAGTTGCTCGTCTCGAACAGCGCCAATGAGAAGACACCCGAACGTGGAACGGTTCTCGATGCGGACGTGAAGTTCGCCAACACGAAGCCGCATACGATCCGGTTGGAATACCTGCATGGAACCGGAAGCGCAGGAATCGATTTGTCGTGGCAAGCGCCTGCGGCGGTGTTGCTCGATGAAGCGGTGAAGACGGCGAAGCAGGCGGATGTGATCGTCGCGACGGTTGGCTTGTCTCCATCGCTCGAAGGCGAAGAAATGCCGGTAAACCTGGCTGGATTCAGCGGTGGAGATCGCACGAGCATCGAACTGCCTGCTTCGCAGGAAGATCTGCTGAAGGCGCTGGGCAAAACCGGCAAGCCGCTGATTGTCGTGCTGCAAAACGGAAGCGCGCTGGCGGTGAATTGGTCGCAGGCGCACGCAAACGCGATCCTTGAAGCATGGTATCCAGGCGAAGAAGGTGGAACGGCGATCGCGGACACACTTGCGGGAGATAACAATCCCGCGGGACGTTTGCCGCTGACTTTCTATTCGTCGCTGAGCCAGGTGCCGAAATTCGAGGACTACTCGATGAAGGACCGCACCTACAAGTACTTCACGGGTAAGCCGCTGTACGGGTTCGGCTATGGACTGAGCTACGCGACCTTTGCGTACAGCAACCTGAAAGCTCCGGCCGAAGTGAAAGCTGGTGATTCAGCGACTGTTACCGTGGACGTTAAGAACACGGGCAGCGTCGCGGGTGATGAAGTGGTCGAACTCTACCTGACGCAGCCGAAGGGATTCGAGACGCCGCTGCGCAAACTGGCCGGCTTCAAGCGAGTTCATCTCGGTCCAGGCGAGTCGCAGACCGTCAGGCTGACGGTTGGTCCGCGTCCGCTGGGACAAGTGAACGAGAAGGGCGATCGGGTGATTCTGCCTGGCGAATACACCGTTTCAATCGGCGGTGCGCAGCCTCAAGAGGCGGCGTCGAAGCAGACCGGAACGTTTAAGGTGAACGGAAACGTTACACTGCCGAAGTAAGAAGAACAGGTCCCTCGACTCCGCTCTGCGGAGTCTCGTGATGACAAAAGGGGCGGACAGGAATGTCCGCCCCGATATTTTTTTCGCAGACAAGAATGTCTGCGGCTACATTAGTCCATCCAGAGCGCGCTGGTGATGATGCGCGGATAGTAGCGGCTAGCCTTGCCTTCACCGGAGACGATCTGGTCGCAGCAAGCCCAGTAGGAGCTGCCTTCGGTCTGCCACTTGACGTGAGCGGCGTCGGCTTTGCGGAAGACCTCGGCGACTCCGGGATCTTTGTCGAGACCGAACACCTTGCGCGTTACGTGCATGAAGATGGAGATCTTGCTCATCCAGGAGTTGTTGCTCGTCGATGAGAGCTTGATTCCACCGTCAGCGAAGAGGTTGTGACGCTCGGAATCGAGCAAGAGCTTGCGCGTGTGCTCCTTGAGGGCGTCGAACATGCGCTTCTCGGATGGGCTGGCGTAAACCTGATCGAGAGTCTGTTTCGCCCATTTCGTTTTCACGAAATATAAAGGATAGGCGCAGCCTTCGACCGCCGGCAGAATGCGCGAGTTGTATCCAGGATTGCCCTTTTCGAAGATCGCCGGCAGAACGCCGTTGACCGCTTGATCGGCCACAACGCCTGCAACTTTCAGAGCCAATTCTTCCGATTGTTTCTGCTCGGTTTTTGATCCGAGATCGCGGAAGAGCAACGCCAGCGCGCGGTAGCTTGCCCAGCTCTTCACGGCGATGTAGACATTGTTGCGCGTCTGCGCCAGCGAGTGGTCGAGTGAGTCGTACGTCGTGATTTCCTGACCGCCGGCGGTTTTGGTGCTGTCGTATTGTGCGAATCCGACATCGCCTCCGCGGTTGATCATGCTTTCGAGGCACGCCTTGATAACAGCTTTGTTGCGCTTGAGCCACGCTGTGTCGCGCGTCTTCGCGACATAGCAAGCGGCTGTCAGAATCCAGTTGCAGAGCTGTTCCTGGGTCATGTAACTGAAGCAGCCGGTGAGATTCGCCAGCTCGTAACTGCTGCGACCCTTGGGCGAGAAGTTGTTGTGCGCGCCCATATCGTGACAGAAGCTGAGTCCGCCGGGCTTCTTGTCGTACGGACGATTGAGTTGCGCCTGGTCCGGTGGCGGCGGCGTTTGCGAGGGATCGATTTGGCCGACGTGTGCGGCCATGGCGATCTCGCCCTTGTAAACTTTGACCTCATCTTTGTAACTGTAGAGTTTGACGAAGGTATCGAGCAGATTGCGCACCAACCACGGATTGTGGTCGAGTTCCCAGAAGACGTGGTCGACGGCGAGGTCGAGGGTGTTCATCATGCAGTACTCGCCTTCGTTAACGACCCACAGCGGCTGGCGATTGACGTCGAGCAATTGGGTGCTGCCGTAGTAGCTGTGCGTCGCGTGCGAAATGACGAAGCGTTGATCGGCGGAGAGTTTGGCGGATTCGAGTTTTGCGTCGAGCGCCTCAGCCTTCTTCATCAATTCGGCGGAACGATCGAGGGCAGTCTTCAGAACGTCTTCCAGTCCTTTGAAGTAGCGAGCGTAGAGATAGCGTCCGTCGAGGCCGTTGGTCTGGAAGCCTTCGAGGTACGAGCCGAGTGCGATCACGAGTCCGTACTTCTTACCAGCGGGAACTTCGAAACCAAAGCCCGGACAAGAGCCGAGCAGGTGAACGGGGTTGTAGCGTTCACGTACGCCGTCGCTTGGCGACCAGCGCATAAAGACGAAAGGTTCGGCCGAGGTCTTAGTTCCCTTCTCGGATGATGTGAAGTCGAAGAGTTCGGCGGCGCCTCCGGCTTCGCGGCGGAAAGCAAATCCGAGGCGGCGGGTGCCGAGTCCTTCTTCCAGAACCCGCGAACCGGGACGCGCGTGATTCAGCGCGAACATTGCGGTCTTGGTGGTCTTGCCCTTGGTGTTGTCGAAGGCGAGACGTGCCACGACCGCGGGCAAAAGGCCCTCGCGCATCTTCTTCTGGTTGTCTTTTGCGGGATCGGGAATGGAGCCGAAGGGCGAATAGACCGTGAACGTGAGTCCGGCGGCACGCCATTCGTCGGTAGCCCAGCCGTAGGAGCGCTCGAACTCGCCGTCTTTGAAGGGCTCGGCATCGGGCTTTACGTTCTGCTCGGAAGGGCCAGCCTGCTCGACAAGGAAAGCGTCTGCGGCGCGGTTCACAGCTCCGACGTAGAAGGGCAAGCACTTCAGAGTGGCGTCGGAGTGGCGATCACCCTCCTTAACACCGATGAAGACTTCCTGGTCGCCCGGTTGGCCGATTTGAAGGCCGATGCCGCCGCGGGTTCCGAAGTTCCCGCAGGTGAAGCTCATGAAGGCGCCCATGGGCGAGTGCTGAGCGTTGAAGCTAAGGTGATAGGAGAGCGGAGCACGTTTGGTCACAGTAGTCCTCGTAATTAGAGTGCAGCGGACAATTTTAGGCGAACTCGCCCTTGTACGCTGAGGAATCGGACGCTGTCAAGGACGGTAGGACGAGAACCTTAGTGTGGGAGGTTTGGAAAGGGCTTCGAAGTAGAATGCAGTTGGAAACGGCGCCGCCAGTGGCACTCTCCATGTGAGGGTTATCACGATTGGTATGAAGCCGGTATGTTATAGTTCAGCCCCCGAATCATTATTCATTAGCAGTTTGTCGCATGTGCCGGGAAGCACGGTGAGGCATTCATGATTCAGAAGCTCTCTTTTGGCGAGAAGGCCGGGTACGCACTCGGCGACATGGCAGCGAACTTCGTCTTTCAGGCGATGCTGGCCCTGCAACTGGATTTTTACACCCACACATTTGGCCTGACTGCGGCAGAGGCGGCCAAGCTGTTCCTCGTGGTCGGGCTGGCAGTCGCTTGCCTGAATCCAGTAATGGGCGTGATTGCCGACCGCACCAGCAGCAAATGGGGCAAGTTCAGGCCCTGGCTGCTGTGGACGGCAGTGCCGTTTGGCATCATCGGAATCCTGACGTTCACGACTCCGAACATCAGTCCGGCAGGAAAGATCATTTACGCGTGGGTCACGTACATCCTGCTGCGCGTTATCTACACCATGAACAACGTGCCGTACTCGTCCATGAACGCGGTGATGACTTCGGACCCGGACGAGCGCACGAGCATTTCGTCGTACCGGCAGATTGCGGCGAACTCCGCCGGGTTCATCGTGCAAGCGCTCGCGGTACCGATGGTAGGTATCTTGGGACACGGCAACGACGCGCGCGGCTACCAACTCACGATGGGAATACTGTCGGTGCTGAGCGTCATCTTCTTTATCATCGCTTTCGCGATCAGCAAAGAGCGCATCCAGCCCGATCCACAGCAAAAGACGTCGCTAGGCCAGGACATGTCCGACCTGTTCAGCAATCGTCCGTGGATTGTGTTGTTCCTGGCGACGTTGTTTTATTTCATGGCGATCGTGATCCGCGGCAATGTGATGCTCCCCTATTTCCGATTTGTCGCGGGGAACGTAAATATCTTCTCGTGGTTCAATGGATTCGGACTTGCTGCACTTCTTCTTGGTGTTGCCTGTTCGACATGGGTATCGGTTCGGGTGGGCAAGCGACTGCTCTTCATCGCGAGCATGACGCTGGCCGGTCTTTTCAGTATGGCACTGCTGGTGCTTCCGCCAACCGCGACGTATGCGATCATCGCAGCGGAAGTACTGCGGCAATTCTCTTACGGATTATCGGGACCAATACTCTGGGCGATGATGGGTGACGTTGCCGATTACGGGGAGTGGAAGACAGGACGCCGTGCCAGCGGAACCGTAACGGCGGCGGTAATCTTCGCGCTCTGGGCGGGCCTGGCTCTGGGCGGCTTCGTTGCCGGGAAGCTGTTCGATTTCTACGGATTCGTATCGCAAGCGGCGACGCAGACAGCGATTGCTCAAAAGGGCATCGTTCTGTCGGGAGGCTTGTACGCCGGGCTGGCTTTCTTTGCGGTGGCATTCTGCCTGCTGTTTTATCCGATCAGCCGAGAAGAGAACCAGAACATCGCGAATGAACTGGCGGAGCGGCGCAAGACGTTCGCATCCGGAGCAAAGGCTTAGTCGCTAGATCCCACATCTCTCCAACAAAGCGAGATGTGGGGCACCGAACGTAATTCATTGTCCAAGCACAAGGAGTTGTCAGTGAAAGCGCGCAAATTCGTGCGGTCGATCGTATTGGGTGGGTTTCTGGCGATGAGTTTAGGGATGTCCGCGCAGACGGCATCCTTGAAAGATGCTTACGAAGGATGCTTCCTGGTGGGCGCGGCGCTGAACCCGCCGGAGTTCACGGGAGAGAAGAACTACGAGCTGATCAAAACGCAGTTCAACGCGATCAGCCCGGAGAACGTGCTGAAGTGGGAGATCGTCCATCCGCAGCCCGACAAATACGCCTTCACGCTGGCCGACCAGTACGTCGAGTTCGGCGTGAAGAATCACATGGAGATTCTGGGCCACAACCTGGTCTGGCATTCGCAGACGCCGAAGTGGGTCTTCGAGGACGAGAAGGGCAAGCCGCTGACTCGCGACGCGTTGCTGCAGCGGATGCGGGAGCACATCCAAACTGTGGTCGGTCGCTACAAGGGCAAGATCGACGAATGGGATGTGGTGAACGAAGCGCTGAATGAAGATGGCACGATGCGGCAGTCGCAGTGGATGAAGATCATCGGCCCGGACTACATCCAGAAGGCGTTCGAGTACGCGCATGAGGCTGATCCGAAAGCGCAACTGGAATACAACGACTACAACCTGGAAAATCCAGCAAAGCGCGAGGGCGCAATCAAGATTGTCAAGGAACTGAAAGAAAAAGGCATACAGATCGATGCTGTCGGCCTGCAAGACCATTTCGACATGGAGTGGGCGCCGGTGAGCGATCTGGATGCCACGATCTCCGATTTCGAAAAGCTCGGCGTCAAAGTGCGGATCACCGAACTCGACGTGGACTTGTTGCCGAAGGCCACGCAACAACAGACTTCGGACGTTTCGGTAAATGTGGCAAGCGATCCAAAGCTCAATCCGTATCCGAACGGACTACCGGCAGAGATGCAGCAGAAACTGGCGACACGCTATGCCGACCTGTTCTCGACGTATGCGAAGCATTGCGGCGAGGTGACGCGGGTTACGTTCTGGGGAGTGACGGACGCGGACTCGTGGAAGAACGGCTGGCCGGTGCGGGGCAGGACCAATTACCCGCTGCTGTTCGATCGCGAGGGAAAGCCAAAGCCGGCATTCCAAGCAGTAATAGCGGCTGCGCCCAAGAAGAAATAAGGTCGTCGTTACCAGGTTCCCATGTTGAGTACGAGGCCGGAAGAGACCCGGAGGGAATCGCGATAGTTCAGGTTGTTGATATCGTGGTTCCAGGTATGTGAGTAATCGACCGCCGAGCGGAAGAGCAGCGCGCGGCTGAGCTTGTAATCAAAGGCGGTTCCGCCTACGAGGGCCAGGGCGTTGTTGTCGTAATCGCGGATGTACTGATTGGCCAGCGGCGGAAAGACGTTCTTGTCTGCGTAAAGCTGGTTGAGCTCATTCCTGAGAGCGGGAATCACCTGTTCCTGGGAAACTTTGTTTCCACCGACAAGCACGCGGGCGTGAGTCACCCAGCGTGAGGACAGAGTCGCAGTCCATTGCGGACCAATAGCATAAGTGAGCGAGTCTCCTGTGAAGTTGGGCTGCATGCCGGTCTGTTTGCATCCGGTCACCTCGCCCATAAGTTGCCACGCGTCTGCGAGTCGGAATCCCACCTCGGTGCCGCCCCCAATACATGGAGGGGAGGCGTTCTTTCCGAAGTAGGTGCGTGTTTCCATGTGAATGTTGAACTGGAAGGGACCAATGCCGGGCGGCGGATTCACGGGATTCTTCGCGACGGGTTCGTAATATTCGTACGATTCACCCGAATTTGGAGCGGGGCGGTTCGACCGATACCAGGGGTAGCGCCGTCCCATCAGGTTGGCAAACGAGCGCGCGGGATTGAGGCCGGAGCGGGCAAGAATCTTCAACGCTCGATTGTCGGTGTGTTCCTCGATGTAGCGAATGAAGTAGTTGTCGATGGAATCCTCGCCAACCGACCACATGGTTCCTACCACCGGGGTTACGACGTGATCGACGAAGCCCTGCTGAGGATGGTATTGCTGAATCTGCCCAATGGAGGCTTCACTGATCGGGCCGATTTCGAACATCAAGCTCAGGAAATACGCATAAGCGGCTCCGCGAAGCTTCAGCTTGACATAGCCGTTATTCCAGCCGAAATGATCTCTCTCGTAGGCGGTATCGCGATTGGACCAGATGAAATTGGACACCGCCCCTTGCATGGGATGGCCAATGTAGTTTACGTAGAAGGGATCGCCATCGTCCCAACCGTGAAGGTTACTAACAGCAGCAGCGTATCCGGAGAAGAACGGGTTTTGCGTGAGACCATCGCGCGTGCCCTGCTCGGTCGCAAGGCGGAAGCTGTTCATCACCAGGAGAAATTGAAGAGTATCTTTGCTGAGCCCTCGCCAATTGGGTTTGGGTTGCGGTGGCACAGACTGCTGCACGATGATGGGTTCTCTTCGGATGGCGTAGCTCACACTCGCCGGCGCGTTGCTGTCGGAGCCAAGCGGCACGTCCGGCAACAAGTCGGTGGTTAACGAAAGAACCTGTGGGGGCGTTTGCGTGTCGGAGACTACGGATGAATGGGACTCTGTCTGGCCCCATACAGTTGTGGTACTAAGTGAAAGCAGCAACACCCACACAATGCTCACTGAAATGGTACGGAATTGCTGCATCATGTAACGATAGCAAGGCAACAGCTGAACGTGCACTGAAAGATTCCTAGTACTGTTGAAAAAAGATGCAGTCCCATTCTGAGCGTGTTTGCCGAACGGTCGCCAGAGTTGCGGGGCGTCGCAAACATTAGCGAAACGTGATTGGTAGTGAGTTCCCTTCGCACTGCAAGAAGTACCAGTTCCTACGAGGAGTGCCGGATTCTAGACTCGCCCGATAGCAGAGGGCAATCATGGAAAGCACAATAAAGAGGATTGCGATCAATACCGGCGGTGGAGACGCGCCCGGTCTCAACGCCGTGATTCACGGCGCAGTGTATGCAGCACGTGGGCTGGGCTGGGAGGTCGTCGGTATTCGAGACGGCTATGACGGAATTCTGGAGCCAGAACGATATCCGAATGGTGGCACGATCAACCTGCGGCGATCGATGGTCCGCGAGATCTCGCACCTGGGTGGAACGATTCTGGGAACCACGAATCGTGGAAATCCATTTCGGCGGGTGATTACGAACCCCGACGGCACCAAGCGGGAGACGGATTGTTCCGACGCCCTGATCCAGTATTTCAGAAGCAATGGCATCGATGCGCTGATCGCGGTGGGCGGCGATGGCAGCCTGACCATCGCGAACGGGTTGCGCAAGAAGGGTCTCACAGTGGTGGGAGTTCCGAAGACGATCGACAACGATCTCGAGTCGACAACGATGACATTCGGGTTCAACACCGCGGTGTCGTTCGCGACCGATTGTATCGACCGTCTGCACAGTACGGCACATTCACACCAGCGGATCATGGTGGTGGAAGTGATGGGCCGGTACGCGGGATGGATCGCGCTGCACTGCGGACTGGCAGGAAGGGCCGACGCGATTCTGATCCCGGAAATTCCCTACAACATCGAGCTGGTCGCGGAACACCTGAAGCGGAAGCACACTGAAGGAAAGCCGTATGCGATCGTCGTGGTCGCCGAAGGGGCCAAACCGCTCGGCGGTGACGTTACAGTAAAAAGTCGCGAACTCGGTAAGGCGGAGCGCCTAGGCGGGATCGGCGAAACGATAACCGCTCAGTTGCAGGAACTGACGGGCAAGGAGAGCCGGAGCGTGGTTCTCGGCCACCTGCTGCGGGGCGGATCGCCGACGGCACTCGATCGCAACCTGGGAGTGACGTTCGGGGCAGGCGCGGTGTATGGGTTGTCGAAAGGCATGAATGGAGTGATGGTCGCACTGCAACCACCGCGGCTTGTATTCGTGCCGCTGGACGAGGCGGTCGCCAAACTACGACTGGTTCCGCCTGATAGCGAAGGGGTTGTGGTTGCGCGCGCGCTTGATATTTCATTTGGGGATCAGTGATGACAACACGCCGGGGCTGGAAGTTGCGGATCGTCCTGATTTTTTTGCTGAGTTCCAGCGTGGCGTTTGGCAAGTCAAAGCTGGTCGCCAGTTGGAGAAACCCTCACCATCCCAGCGGGAAGTTGAAGCGCGTGCTGGTGATCGGCATGAGCGCACAGCCCGGGCCGAGGGCAGACTTCGAAGATGATCTTTCGGAGACCCTGGCCAAACCGGGAGTCGAGATCGTCGCCGGGAATATGATCCTGTTACGGCCCGACGCATCTCCTCTGAATCTCGATTACCTGCGGACGCAAATCCGCGAGCATAAAATTGACGGTCTGATCGTTTCTCGCCTGGTAAGCATAAAGGACAGCGTCACCTATATTCCCCCCGATTTCGTGGCGGCCCATCCTTATTACAACTCGTTCTATGGCTACTACAGCGCACTCTACCCTGTGGTCTATTCGCCTGGGTATCTACTGCAAGACAAGAAGGTGCGAATCGAGACAAACGTTTATGCCATTTCAGGCGCCGATTCAGAACTGATCTGGACTGGAACCAGCGACACCTTCAATCCAAAAAATGGGGAAAAGGTGATCAAGGAGACGGTGAAACTGGTCTCGAAGGAATTGGATAAAGACGCAATCATTTAGACCTTCCACAGCTCAACGCGCGAAACCCTAGCATTTTTCGCAGTTGTTGAAAGGGCGCTTCATTTCTATCGTTCTCCGAGTGACCCTCGCATAGCGGAATAACCGCGTGCAGATGTCGGAAAGGAGCTGCTTCTTACCTCCCGAGAAGCAGGAACTCTATGGCCATTCTTCCGCATAAGAAAACAACGCCTTTTGATTACGTGGAAACCGCTGAACAAAAAAGATTGAATGAAGCCCGCGAGAAAGGCGTGCCCTGGAAAACATGGGGGCCGTATCTGAGCGAACGGCAGTGGGGCACCGTGCGTGAGGACTACAGCGATAACGGCGACGCGTGGGCTTACTTCTCGCACGATCAGGCGCGTTCGCGTGCATACCGTTGGGGCGAAGACGGGATGGCCGGGATCTCCGACGATCAACAGCAGCTCTGCTTCGCGCTGGCGTTTTGGAATGGCCGCGATCCGATTCTCAAGGAACGCCTGTTTGGGCTGACGAACAGCGAAGGGAATCACGGCGAGGACGTCAAGGAATACTACTTCTACGTCGACAGCACCCCGACGCACTCGTACATGAAGTACTTGTACAAGTATCCGCAGGCGGAGTATCCGTACCGCGACCTGTTGGAGACGAACCGGAGCCGCTCTCGTGAAGACTTCGAATACGAACTACTGGACACGGGCATCTTCGATGAAGATCGCTATTTCGACGTGTTCGTCGAGTATGCGAAGGAAGGCCCGGAGGATTTGCTGGTCCGCGTGACGGTGCACAACCGTGGTCCACAAGCAGCGGGCATTCACCTTCTACCGACATTATGGTTCCGCAACAACTGGTCGTGGGGAGGAGAAGAGCCGAAACCGAAATTGCACAAAGCTGGGCCCGGGAGGATTGTTGCCGAGCACCCGGTTCTGCCTGACTACACATTGGAGTGCGACGGCAAGCCGGAACTATTGTTCACCGAGAATGAAACGAATGCTGGCAAACTGTGGAACCAGCCCAACGCTTCTCCATATGTAAAAGACGCCTTTCACGAATACGTGGTAGCCGGCAATAAGAGCGCGGTAAATCCGGCTCAGACTGGCACGAAAGCCGCAGCTCACTATGTGCTCGATGTCCCCGCCGGCGGGAGCAAGAGCATCCGTTTGCGGCTTACTTCGAAGCCTGGGGAGCGAGCATTTGCGGACTTCGAACAAATCTTTGCTTCTCGGCTGAAAGACGCGGACGAGTTTTATGACCGAATCACGCCCGCGACCTTGGGAGAGGATGAACGCCGCGTTCACCGTCAGGCGTTGGCGGGGATGCTGTGGTCAAAACAGTTCTATTACTTCGATCTCGACAAGTGGCTGGACGAGCATGACGCTCACCCGATGACCGGCAAGAGCCGCAAGAATCTCAGGAACACGGAGTGGTTTCACATGCTGAATCGGGACATCATTTCAATGCCCGATAAGTGGGAATACCCGTGGTACGCGGCATGGGACCTGGCCTTCCACACTATGGCTTTATCACTGGTGGACTTCGATTTCGCCAAGGATCAACTGTTACTCATGTTGCGGAATTTGTACGCGCACCCGAATGGTCAGATTCCGGCCTACGAATGGAATTTCGGCGATGTAAATCCGCCGGTACACGCGTGGGCAACGTTGTTCCTCTACAACGTCGAGAAGGAATTGGGGCGCGCGGATATCCGCTTCCTCGAACGTTCCTTCCAGGGATTGATGCTGAACTTCAACTGGTGGGTGAACCGGAAAGACCCCGAAGGCCGGAATGTATTCGCGGGCGGATTTCTGGGCCTCGACAACATTGGCGTCTTCGACCGTAGTTCGAAGCTCCCGACGGGCGGATACCTCGACCAGGCGGACGGGACGGCATGGATGGCGTTCTACTGCCAAAACATGCTGGAGATTGCCCTCGTCCTGACTGAGTACGATCCAGTTTACGAAGAGATCGCGTTCCGGTTCTTGGAGCATTTCATCTGGATTACGTATGCGATGGACCGCATCGGGGTGAATCACGACGAGATGTGGGACACGGAAGAAGGGTTCTTCTACGACCTGTTGCATCTCCCAAATGGCGACGGCATGCGCCTGAAGGTGCGCTCGATGGTGGGTTTACTGCCCCTGTGCGCATCGACGGTAGCCCCCGCAGGTTTTGCGAAAGAGCATCCGCGGTTTTTCCAATTGGCTGAGCTTTTCGTGAAGCGGCATCCGGATGTACTGAAACACGTCACGGGGTCCGGGGTACCTGTCAAGGGATACGGTGGGCGGCGATTGTTATCGGTGCTCAACAAGCAGAAACTAGAACGAGTCCTCGTTTATATGCTTGATGAAAAAGAATTCTTTGGGCCTTACGGAATTCGATCTCTGTCGAAATTCCACGAGGAACATCCTTTTGTTTTTCAGTTGCAGAACCAGGAATTCCGGGTGGACTACGTGCCAGCCGAATCGAACAACGGCATGTTTGGCGGCAATTCGAACTGGCGAGGACCGGTATGGATGCCCGTGAACGGGCTCATCATCAGGGCGCTGATGAATCTGTACCAGTTCTATGGCGACGAGTTCAAGGTGGAGTGCCCCACCGGTTCCGGGAAGTTTATGAACTTGTATGAAGTAGCACGAGAGATCTCGCGGCGCTTGACCAGCATCTTCCTGCGCGATAAGAGCGGCAACAGGCCTGTGTACGGAGGCACGAAGAAGTTCCAGGAAGACCCGTATTGGCGAGATTACATTCTGTTCTACGAATATTTCCACGGCGACAACGGCGCGGGGCTTGGCGCTAGCCACCAAACAGGTTGGACCGGAGCTATCTCCAGGCTGATGGATATGTTTGCGCGGGTGGACGCCAAGAGACTCCTGGAAGTTCAGAAAGACGATCTGGTGGCGAGCATGACTCGCGAGCAAGTGGCCGGCGTCGAGTAGCGTCAAGGCCTCTCAACCACCGTTAACAGCAGCCCGCTGCCGCCGCGAATCTCTATATTCTTCGGCGATTGCAAAACGATGTCGCCCATCGGAGCGCTGCTGCCCGATTTAGCGATTTTCAGTTTCTTGTCCCCGTAGACACCGCATGCGTCGCTGGAGAAAATCCAGACTGACTGTTCTGATTCATACGCCGGACCGTTCGGGCATCCGGCAGCCGGATTCGGTGTCAGCTTGATGAGCACGCCGCCTCCCTGGAGCCACTTGCCAACCTCTCCGGTGCGTGAAAAGACTTTGCCTTGGCCGCGGCGCACAATATCTCCGCCAACCTGTCGTGTAACCCAATCGTTAATGGAATCGGTGTAGGCGTTGGTGTTGACCGGCAAACCTGCCTGGGAGACGTCCATCATGGACGCAACGGCAACCAGACTCACGGTGATCGGGATCCTATGGCCATGATCTTCAATCGCATCGAATTTCAAGGTGATGCTGGAACCGGATCCCGACGGCTTGGTCACGTTGATGAGATGGCCGTGCACACGTGATCCCTGGTTGATCTTTACGCCAGTGGTTGTGGTGACATCTTGCATCACCTCGCCTTCAATTGTTTTGTCGCTATTGTCTTTGCTGGCTTCCAGACCGGTTTTGAGGGCGATGGGTATTGCGGTTCCAACTGGCAATTGTTGGGCCAAGAGAAGGCTGGAACAGAATGCAGCGACGACAACGCAGCGTGAGCAGCGGAAGATAACGCTCATTGCAAAGTTCGTCAGTGGCATGAGTAATCGTCCTGGAACTGCCCACTGGGAATCATGGTATTGAGGAATATCATGCAACCGTTAATCTTCCGGTAAGCGCTGTCCTGGCTCAGTGCATTTTCCGTCATTGAGTACTGGCCGGTGTTCATGTTCCTGCGCTCTTTCACCAGCTTGTTGCTCCAATTGCTCACGTGGTCGAACTCAGTCGATAAAAGCTGAAAAGCGCTGCGATCCTGATCGGTAGCTGCGGCGACGTTCGCTAGGCGCAGCGCTTCGGATGCCTTATCGTGAAAGATGACCAGTCGACTGCCGTCGCCCGGAACGCCCCGTTGGACGGCATAGGCGAGCACATTGGTCCAGTCTTGCAGCACCGCAAGAGTTTGCACCGAGGCCCGCATAAAATCGGGCGACATTCCCGTCGGGGAACTCTGCACTGCCGGATGGGGCGGCGGATTATCCGCGCTGGGGAACGTCAGGACGATTCGGTCGCCCTGGAACGACATGGAGCCGTTCCCGACCCGCGCCAGGCTTTCCAGGGAGACGAATAATTTGCCATCAATGTCGTAAACCATGGCGTCGCCGGTATGTCCATTGATCGAAATCGAGCGGGTACCCTTGGAAGACTGCGAGATGGCTACGCCCAAGAGAAGAAGCAGCACGATAGCAAGTTTCCAAACGATGGTTTTTCTGCGCATGAGAGACTCCCATTCGACTGAGAGAGTGGTGATCCGGAGGGTAAGAGGGAGCCTCAGTTATTTGAACTGGCAAAACTCGTAGTCGGAATTGTGAGAATTATTCTTTCAGCGGCCCGCCTTCGTCCGCAGCATAGCGAGTCAGAAGAATCGTGCCAAACACACCGGAAATGACCGAGGCCACCAGAATACCGATCTTGGAGATGTTCAGAATCGCGTCGTCATCAAACGCCAGTGTGCTCACGAACAAAGACATGGTAAACCCGATGCCGCAAAGGCAACCGGCGCCCAGCACCTGCATCCAGGAAACGTTCTCCAGCGCGGCGGCAATCCTGGTCTTGATTGCAACATAGCTGAACAAGAACACTCCGATGGGCTTGCCGAGAACTAAGCCAAACACCACACCCCAGGCGAGCGGATGGGCAAATGTACCCTTCAGATTGGCGCCGATATTAACGCCCGCGTTCGCCAGAGCAAACAGCGGCACGACCAGAAAACTGATCCAGGGTTGCAGGCGTTGTTCGATGCGGTGCAGAGGAGACTGCACCAACTCGAGATCTTCCTCGAGGGTGTGAATTATGGAGTGCTCTTCAAAAGAGTTCGGCTTAACGCTTTCGAGTTTGTCCAGCAGCGAACGGCTCTCCGAGAGGAACTCCTCTTTTTCAAGGAAGCTGCGGGCGGGAATCGTGAAAGCGAGCAGGATGCCGGCGATGGTGGCATGTACTCCGGAGTTGAGCACGGCGACCCAGGCGATGATTCCGATTCCGGCATAGACAATCGGCTTACGCACACCCAGTACATTCGCCACGGCTGAAATCGCGATACACACAATTCCGATCAATAGACTGCTGTAGTGAATCTCGCTGGTGTAAAACAACGCGATGACGGCTACCGCGAAGATATCGTCAACGATGGCAAGTGCGGCAACGAAAACTTTTAGTGAAAGCGGGACGCGCCGTCCGAGAAACGTCAGCAAACCGAGCGCGAAAGCGATGTCGGTAGAGATGGGCACCGCCCACCCGCGCTCCACTCCCGTATTACGGGTGATCGCAATGTAGATGACTGCGGGGACGATCATTCCCCCGAGCGCAGCGATGAAAGGAAAGATCGCGCGCCGCAACGACGATAGTTCGCCAACCAGAATCTCGCGCTTGATTTCCAGCCCGACAAGAAAGAAAAACAGTGACATCAGGCCATCGTTGATCCACTCGTGACGGTTCTCGGTTACGACAAAGTTCCCCACGCCTACCGCGACGGGTGTTTCCAACAGATCGTGATAGCTGTGCTGCCAGGGGGAGTTCGCCCAAGCGATGGCGAGCAGGGTGGCGGCCAGCAATACAATACCGCCTGCCGCCTCCATCCTGGCAAAACGAACGAACGGGCTCGTGATGACATCGATCGGAGTCGAAGGGGTCTTCGCGTTCGGCATCATGAGTATGAGATAACCTACTCTCATTTAGCACAACTGACACTTGTGCCAGTTGGCTCCAACGCCGTTACTTATGAAAATAGAAATTGAGGGTCAGCCCTGCGACATTCAAGTGAGGCGGAGTACAGGTTGAGCAATTTTGGCGCAGGTAGTAAGTTTGGATCTGCAAAACGCGTTTGACCGGCCACTCCACACCTGCAGTGTACTGTTCTTCGTTCCATGAGGCAGTAGCTCCGTTGTAGTACGTTTCTGCGCATCCATAGGGACTGAAACGAAAATGGTGAATCAGCAGATCGTATTCGGCCGATAGTTCATTCCTGTATCGCGTCGAATAGACGCCATCGATCCAGCGAAACTCAACGCGATTTCGATCCCGCACCAGAAGCCGGGAGAGCGGCCGAAAACCCGGCATGCCCTCGAGCACCATGCGATTTTCGGATTTCGACTTTCCGGACACGGTTTGAAGGTTTTCGTAGCCGCCGCCAGCGACCAAGAGGTGTTCCTTGTCGGGATCGATGTTTTCAAGATGAGGTTTGGTGATCCGCATCCACTGATGACCGATGCCGATTCCGGCGTTCACCTGGCGATAGCCGGTCTCCTCCGAGGTTTTCGAACCAGCAATAGCGAGGAGTCGCCAGTTTTCCGGGAGTTGGTAGAAAACGTACGCCTCGGGCCAGAATTCGCCTGCCGTCTCCGACTGCGAGAAGGCTGACACGCCACTAGCCATTAACAGCGCTATTACGAACAAAGCCCTGCCCAGTGGCTTCATTTCCCTCCGGATTGCGGTCGTCGCTTTGTCCCGAAACAAAACCAGAACCAAAGTAGGAGAGGGAGGGGAACGCATCAACTAGGAGAATTTCTAGCCGTTTTTGGTGGTTCTCAGGTCAGAAATCGGTTTTGGGAACTGGCGCTCTGGAGCAGAAAGAAATAGTTTCACTCGCGCCAGTAAGGTTGCTCACCAGACTAGGAATGTTGCTAGTAGTCGTTTCTGCTCCTCCAGCCTAAAAAAGACACTGCTTTTACGTCACGCTCAAAACCTGCGAGGAGCGGAGTCTACTCCATGGAAACCTGCTTTGCACTGCGACCTGGTGCGATCCGTCGCTGGATCAACTCTTTCCCTACCGTTTTCATTCTGACTGCGATGCTCTCTCTGCTCGTGGGCTGCGAAGAAAAGAAGGCTCCGCCTCCACCGGCGCCACCTGATGTTGACGTCGCAGAAGTCGTCCAGCAGGACGTCCCAATCTATGAGGAATGGGTGGCGCAGCTCAACGGCGATGTCAACGCGCAGATTGTGCCCAAGGTCCAGGGTTACTTGCTCAAGAGGGACTACAAAGAAGGAACCCTGGTCAAAAAAGGCGATCTTCTGTTCGAGATCGATCCGCGGCCATTCCAGGCGTCGCTGGACCAGTCACAGGCAGACCTGGCTACCGCGGAAGCCAACCTCTCTCGCACCGACACAGATGTGGTTCGCGACACTCCGCTGGCAGCACAAAATGCAATCCCGCAGAAACAACTCGACAACGACTTGGCGGCACAAGCAGCAGCCAAAGCCCAGGTAGAAGCACACAAAGCCGCGGTGCAGCAATCGATGCTCAACCTCGATTGGACCAAGGTGTATTCGCCCATCGACGGAATCGCCGGCACGGCAAATTCGCAGGTTGGCGATTTGGTTGGCACGACGACCAAGATGACCACCGTGTCGACAGTCAATCCGATTCGCGCCTATTTCTCGATCCCGGAGAACACCTACCTGCAATTTGCCGCGAAGATTAGCGATGCATTACGCGGCGTTCAAGGTCGAGTGCCACTCGCGGTCGAATACGTTCAAGCGAATAACGTTCCCTACCCCGACAAGGGTCGCATCATCCTCGTGAACCGCGAAATCGCCGCCCAAACCGGCACCATCCAGTTTGCTGCCGAATTTTCCAATCCCGATGCCATTTTGCGTCCGGGTGGATATGGTCAGGTGCGTATCCAGACTGGAATGAACAAGGGCGCGTTGCTTATCCCACAGCGAGCTGTGATTGAGGTGCAATCCATTTATCAGGTCGCAACCGTAGGAACAGACAACAAGGTCGCATTCCGCCCGGTAAAAGTGGGCGACAAGGTGGGGCAGAACTGGATCATCACCGAAGGCCTGAAGCCGGGCGAGAAGGTTATCGCGCAAGGATTCCAGCGAGTTAGAGAAGGGATGCCGGTGAACGCCAAACCTTACGTGGAAGCGGCCGCTGCGACAACCGAGGGGAAATAGTCCATGGCCAAATTCTTCATCAATCGGCCCATTGTCGCCATGGTCATCTCGATCCTGATGGTCCTGGTCGGCGTGGTTTCGATCACTACCTTGCCTACCTCGCAGTTCCCCAACATCGCCGACCCGATGATCCAGGTGAAAGCGACGTATCCGGGCGCGGATGCCACCACGATTGCCGAATCGGTCGCCACCCCGATCGAGCAGCAGATGTCAGGCGTCAGCGGCATGAACTATATGTACTCGCTCAGCGCCAGTTCGGGCGGCGGCATGACCCTGTACATCGATTACCTGCTGGGGACCGACATCAACACCGACCAGATTCTGGCTCAGATGCGCAGCGGGCAGGCCAATTCGCAATTGCCGGCGGAAGTGACCCAACAGGGCGTCATCGTGCAGCCCGGAACCACGGCGCCGTTCATGCTCCTGAACTTGTACGCGCCGAACGGCGGTTACGACAACATCTTCCTGGCGAACTACGCCATTATTAATCTGCAATATGCGTTAACGCGCGTGCAGGGCGTCTCTCAGGTACAGATCTTCGGCGCCGGCCCCTACGCGATGCGTATCTGGGTAAATCCCGACAAACTCGCGAGCCTGGGCGTCACCGTTTCGGACATCACCAACGCCATCAAGGCCCAGAACAAAGTGAATCCAGCTGGCCAGGTCGGTGGCGAACCGGTTCCTCAAGGGCAGCAGTTCACCTACAACGTGCGCGCCCCGGGACGGCTCCCTACTCCGGCGGAATTTGGCGAGATTGTCGTACGCGCGCTGCCGGACGGCTCCATCCTGCGCCTGAAAGACGTGGCTCGGGTGGAAATGGGTTCGCAGTACTACTCCTACAACGCACGCCTGGGCAACGCGCCAGAGCCCGGCAAGCCGTATGAGCCCGCCAAACCATCGGCCGCCATCGCCCTTTATCTCACGCCGGGAAGTAACGCTATCGCGACACGCAACAACGTGCTGAAGATGATGGAAGAATCGAGCCATCGCTTCCCGCCGGGCTTGCAATACGCAGTCTCGCTGGATACCACGCTCGCCGTAACGGCAGGTATCCACGAGATTTATAAGACGCTGATCGAGGCTCTTGTCCTCGTGATCGTCGTTGTCTTCATCTTCCTCCAGAACTGGCGCGCGACGCTGATCCCTCTACTCGCCGTTCCGGTATCGCTGATCGGCACGTTTGTCGTCTTTCCCATACTCGGGTTTTCGATCAACACCCTGTCGTTATTTGGATTGGTGCTGGCCATCGGACTGGTGGTGGACGATGCCATCGTTGTGGTGGAAGCCGTCGAGCATCACATCGAGCACGGAATGACCCCGCACGACGCAACTATGAAAGCGATGGAGGAAGTCTCGGGACCGGTGGTCGCCATCGCATTGATCCTGGCCGCCGTCTTCCTGCCGACCGCGTTCGTGCCGGGCATTACCGGGCAGCTCTACAAGCAGTTCGCTGTAACGATCGCGATTTCGGTCTTGTTCTCGGCCTTCAACGCGCTGACCCTTAGCCCCGCCCTTTCGGCGATGCTGCTGAAACCGAGAAAGCCGACACGGGGACCGCTGGGCATCTTCTTCAAGTGGTTTAACAAAATATTCGGGGCAGCAACAGACGGGTATGTGAATTGGTGCCGCCACCTGATTCACAAGGCGGTCATTGCATTCATCCTGCTGGGCATTGTTGCCTTCGGAGCAGGGCATTTTGGAAAGCAGCTCCCCAAGAGCTTCCTTCCTGACGAAGATCAAGGCTATATCTACGCTGGACTGCAACTTCCCGACGCCGCATCGTTGCAACGTTCGTCCGAGTCATCGAGAGAGGTGGAGAAAGCGATCCTCGAAACGCCAGGCGTCGAGAACGTGACGGCGATTAACGGCTACAGCATGTTGAGCGGCGTCGCGACAACCTACAGCTCCTTCTACTTCATCTCGCTTAAGCCCTGGGAAGAGCGCAAAACGCCCGAGACAGGTTACGACGGCATCAAGGCAGCGTTACAGCGAAGGCTGGCAGGAATTAGTTCTGGCCTGGCATTTTCATTTCCTCCGCCGGCAATTCCGGGCGTCGGCACTTCGGGCGGTGTGACATTCATTTTGGAGGACCGGTCGGGTTCCGGGATTGATTTTCTCAATGCCAACACCCAGAAATTCCTGGCCGAAGCCCGCAAGCGGCCGGAACTTGCTGGTCTGCTGACCACTGCGCTATTTGGTGTTCCGCAAGTCGGTGTGAAGGTCGATAACGCGAAAGCGATGACCCAACAGATCCAACTGAACAACCTCTATGAAACGGTTCAGACCTTCATGGGCGGTTCGCTGATTAACTTCTTCAACCGTTTCGGCCTGCAATGGCAGGTTTACGTGCAGGCGGACGGCGATTATCGAACCAGACCGGAAAATCTGGGTAAGTTCTACGTCAGGAATGCCAGCGGGGATATGGTTCCGCTGGCTACACTGACGAGCACCTATCCCAGAAGTGGCGCGGAGTTCGTCATGCGCTACAACCTCTTCAACTGCGTGCAGATCAATGCCGCGGCTGCTCCCGGATACAGTTCCGGCCAGGCAATGGCAGCACTGGAAGACGTTTTCAAGAAAACGATGCCGACCCAGATGGGCTACGACTACATGGGCATGTCGTACCAGGAACAAAAGGCCGCGCAAGGCGTCTCGCCGGCAACCATCTTCGGCTTGGCGTTCTTCGTCGTGTTCCTGATCATGGCCGCGCAGTACGAAAGCTGGACGCTTCCCTTCGGCGTGTTGCTCGGGGTTCCGATCGCGGTGTTCGGCGCCTTCGCGGCGTTGCACTTCCGGGAACTCGACAATGACGTCTACGCGCAGATCGGTCTGGTGATGCTGATCGGCCTCTCCGCAAAGAACGCAATTCTCATCATCGAGTTCGCAAAGATGGAATTCGATAAAGGCAGCTCCCTTATCGATGCTGCTCTTACCGGCGCAAAGCTCCGACTGCGCCCGATCCTGATGACTTCCTTCGCGTTCATCCTGGGTTGCGTTCCATTGTGGAAGGCGACCGGCGCCGGCGCCATCTCGCGCCAGGTCTTGGGTACGGCCGTGATCGGCGGAATGATGGCCGCATCGTTCCTGGCGATCTTCTTCATCCCGGTTTCGTTCGATGTGGTGGAGCGATTCGGTCTCTGGACCGGAATGACGAAGCCGCCCAAACCTGAAACTCCCGGTGGCGATGAAGTGAAAGGAGCACACGCATGATCCGCGCCAGATCGGTTCTGATAACTGCGTTGTTACTTTCGCTGTGCGGTTGCAAAGTCGGCCCAAACTACAAGCGGCCTCCCGCGACCCTTCCGGATCAGTTTCGGGGAGTCGCGCCCGACCTGTCGACGCAGCAACAACCACAAGCCGCGCAACCATTCGGTGAAATGAAGTGGTTCGAAGTCTTCCAGGACAAAACCCTGGACGACCTCATCCGTGAAGCGCTCACCAACAACTACGACCTTAGGATAGCGGCATCGCGCGTGATGCAGGCCCGGGCAATTGTTGGCGTTACGCGAGCGAATCAGTTCCCGCAAGTAAGTGCCGGGGGCAGTATCACCAATGAGCGGTCGAATTTCTTCCCTGGAGCTCCGACCTTCGACAACCTCAACATTTCGGCGTCCTACATCCTCGATTTCTGGGGACAGTACCGTCGGGCAACCGAAGCTGCGCGAGCGAACCTGGTTGCGACCGAATTCGGCCAGGATGTTGTGCGGACCACCCTGGTCACCGACGTTGCCAGCCAGTATTTCAACTTGCGTCAGTATGACGCGCAGCTCGAATATTCGAAGAAAACCCTGGAAGCCGATCAGGGCATGTTGAAGTTAAACACCATCAAGTTCAAGGGTGGTGAGAGCGCCGAAACAGACGTGTTACAGGCACAGTTGCTGGTCGAGCAAGCAGAGGCGCAGATCATCAGCCTGAACCAGTTAATCGAACAGACGGAGAACGCCATCAGTGTTCTGCTCGGCAAGAATCCAGCGGCAGTTGCCCGCGGAATCAGTCTCACCGAGCAACCCCATATGCCTGACGTGCCAACTGGGCTTCCTTCCAGCTTGCTCGAGCGCCGGCCAGATGTGCGCCAGGCAGAACAATTCCTCGTGGCGGCAAACGCCAATGTCGGGGTGGCGAAAGCCGCATTCTTCCCGCAATTCTCGTTGACGGGGCTGTTCGGTGCGCAAAGCACATCGATCACCAGCTTCTTGCAGGGACCTGCCACCTTCTGGTCAATTGGCGGACAAGTTGCCCAACCAATCTTCCAAGGCGGGCGCATTCGATCTAACTACAGACTGGCTTGGGCGCAACGCGACGAAGCCGAGTTGACTTATAAGCAGTCGGTGCTCACAGCGGTGGCTGATGTTTCCAACAGCCTTGTCGGATACAGCCAGTCGCGCAAGTACCGCATGAAGATTGAAGAACAGACCCAGACCTACTTCGAAACCGCCCGATTGGCGAATGTGCGCTTCAACGGCGGAGCGACCAGCTTCCTCGAGGTGCTGGTTACGCAACAGCAGTACTTCGAGTCCGAATTGGCCCTCGCCCAGGCGTGGAACTCGGAATTACAAAACTACGTGCAGTTGTACCGGTCCCTGGGTGGAGGCTGGCAGCAGTAACGCTTGCAAGGAGCCTATCTCGTGGCAAAGAAAAGTCAGGTGGATGATGCTGCTGTGGAAGAGAAGAAGCTCAGCCGCAAGAAGTATGAAAAGGAACTGCAGCGCCTTCAGGGCGAACTCTGCAAGCTCCAGGATTGGGTAAAGCATGCGGGCCTGCGCATCGTGGTTGTTTTCGAAGGCCGCGATGCTGCGGGCAAGGGCGGCACCATCCGTGCCCTTACGGAGCGGGTGAGTCCCCGGGTATTCCGTGTGGTAGCGCTGCCGGCTCCGTCTGATCGCGAAAAAAGCCAGATGTACATCCAGCGGTACATGCAGCACTTCCCCGCCGCTGGCGAGATCGTCATTTTTGATCGCAGTTGGTACAACCGCGCCGGCGTTGAATACGTAATGGGATTTTGCTCCAAAGAGCAGCACCGCCGTTTCCTCGAAATAACACCATTGTTTGAAAAGCAGATGATCGACGGCGGCATCATCCTTATCAAGTATTGGCTTGAGGTCGGTCAGGAAGAGCAGGCACGCCGCTTCGCCGCCCGCATCAAGGATCCATTGCGTCAATGGAAGCTCAGCCCCATGGACGTCGAATCGTGGCGCCGCTGGTACGACTACTCTCGCGGGCGCGACATGATGCTCGAAGCTACCGACACCAAGCACGCCCCCTGGTTCATCATCCGCTCCGACAGCAAGAAGCAGGCGCGCTTGAACTGCATCACGCATTTTCTCAGCCTGATCAAGTACAAAAAAGTGCCGCGGGCGAAAGTCCACCTCCCGGACCGCAGCCAAAAGGGCAAATACAACGACCAGAAGCCGCTCGAAGGCCGGCATTTTGTGCCGGAGAAGTACTGACAGGGGGGAGGAGCCGCACCGATGTCCGATACATCTCGGCTCTCCAAAGCGCTGCCGAATTGGCTCGTTTCCTACCGCAGAGAATGGCTTCGTCTTGACCTGGTTGCCGGACTGACCGCCGCCGCAGTCGTGATTCCGAAAGCGATGGCCTATGCCACCATCGCTGGTTTGCCGGTGCAGGTTGGACTCTACACCGCGTTTCTGCCCCTGATCATCTACGCCTTGCTGGGAACCTCACGAGCGCTCAGCGTTAGCACAACCACCACCATAGCGATTCTTACCGCTGCCGAACTCGGCGAGGTTGTGCCTGATGGCCAACCGGGAATGCTGATAACTGCAACTGCCACGTTGGCCCTCCTGGTGGGAGTTGCATTGGTCTTGGCCTCGATCTTGCGACTTGGATTCGTGGCGAGTTTTATCTCTGAACCGGTGCTGATTGGATTCAAGGCCGGAATCGGCCTTGTCATCGTGCTCGACCAGATTCCGAAAATCCTGGGAGTGCATTTTCCGAAGGGTAGATTTCTTCCAACCCAGTTGGCGCTGTTTCGCAGCATACCGGAAACCAAGCTTGCAACGCTGGCGGTCGGGGCGGGTATCATTCTTCTTTTGCTTGCGATCAAGCATTACGTGCCCAAGGCGCCAGCTCCCTTGATCGTGGTGGCTGCGGCGATTGCCGCTGCTTACTTCCTGAAATTGAGTTCGTACGGAGTCGAGTTGGTCGGCAACATTCCGCGAGGGCTGCCGTCGCTTACCCCACCAGCGTTGGGTCTGGCGGAACAACTTTGGCCCGGAGCCTTGGGCATTGCCCTGATGAGTTTCACAGAGACCATTGCCGCCGGCCGAGCATTTGCCCGCAACGACGAGCCTTCGCCACGCGCGAACCGCGAGCTTTTTGCCACTGGAGTTGCCAACATCGGCGGCGCCCTGTTGGGCGCCATGCCTGGAGGCGGTGGGACCAGCCAGACAGCGGTCAATCGAATGGCGGGAGCACGCTCACAAGTTTCTGAGCTGGTAACGGCTGCGGTCACGCTGATTACCATGATCTTCCTTGCGCCAGTCCTCGGCCTCATGCCGCAAGCGACACTCGCGGGTGTGGTGATCGTTTACTCGATTGGTCTGATCCAGCCCAACGAATTCCGAGAAATCCTTCGAGTCCGGCGTACGGAGTTCATCTGGGCGGTGGTCGCGTTCTCTGGGGTGGTGGTGGTCGGAACGTTAAAGGGTATTCTCGTAGCAATCATCGTTTCTCTTGTAGCGCTCGCCTACCAAGTTGCCGATCCGCCGGTGTATGTACTTGGCCGAAAGTCGGGCACAAATATCTTCCGCCCTCGCTCAGCCGAACACCCCGAGGACGAAACCATACCCGGCTTATTGATGGTGCGCATCGAAGGCCGGATCTTCTTTGCGAACGCGGAAGCCATTGCCAACAAGGTGCAGACCCTGGCCGACGAAGCACGGCCATCCGTGCTCGCACTGGACCTGAGCGCTGTTCCGGACCTCGAATACACCGCTTTGAAGATGCTGGCGGAAGCGGAGAAACGACAGCGCGAAGCCAGCAAGCAGATATGGCTCATCGGCATGAACCCGCATGTTCTGCAGGCAGTACAGAGATCGCGACTAGGCGAGGTGCTCGGACGTGACGCCATGCACTTCAACCTCGAAGTGGCAATCGCGAAGTACCGCGGCCCAGCGGTGAGCGCCAATGGCTGACTCTCCCTCGGCGGCTCGTTCCGCACCAAGCCCTTTTCTGTCGAGTTCACCGACGAATTCCCGCCAACGCCTGCTCGATCCCATGGACCGCATGGCCGAGGTTCTCTGTGGACTGATCATGGTGATGACGTTCACCCTCGCTATCAAACACGAAGGATGGACGGTACGCGAAGCACTGATCTCGGCAATCGGATGCAATCTGGCCTGGGGGATTATCGATGGGAGCCTATACGCCATCGGATGCTTCAGCGACCGAGGACGAAAGCTGCGCGCCCTGCGGGCAATTCGCACCACTGGGCCCGAAGAAGGATATCGAGTCATCAGCGCCCACCTGCCGCCGCTCATCGCGAGCGTACTCACGCCAGTCGAGTTCGAGCATTTAAGGCAGGAACTCGCGGCTTTGCCCGAACTGTCGACACATCAATCCGTCACAAAAGAGGCGCTGCTTGGTGGTTTCGGCGTATTCCTGCTGGTCTTTCTCTCCACGTTCCCGGTCGTGATTCCTTTTGTTGTGATTAGAAACCTGAGTTTGGCTCTATCGATCTCAAATGGCATTGCCCTCGTTCTTCTGTTCTTGACTGGCTTCTTTTACGGACGGGCAACCGACGGTGGCGCCTGGCGTGTCGGTTTCGTTACGCTTGCAATCGGTGGTGTTCTCACCATGGTCGCGTTGGTCTTCGGCGGATGAAGGCTACGCTCACTCTTTGCGTTGGCATGCTTCTGGCGGTCGTCTCCGCAGCAGCACAACAGCCCACTCAACCTGCTGCTCAGGAATCCTCGAACAGGACTTCCGCTCGCGAATGGGATTTCAATCTTGTAGTGGACGGATACATTCTGCCGCAGGCTGATGGCGAGAGCTATGCCTCGCCCGTGTTCTCGGCGGATCGCAAATGGCTCCATCTGGAAACGCGCTACAACTACGAGGACCGCCAGACTGGATCGTTCTGGCTGGGCTACAACTTCGAGAAGGGCAAGAAGCTGAGTGTCACCTTCACTCCCATGATCGGAGGAGTGTTTGGAAATACAACGGGGGTCGCTCCGGGTTATGAATTCTCGTTGTCATATAAGAAGCTATCTCTTTCCATCGATGGCGAGTACGTATTCGACACCCGCGATACAAACGGCAGCTTTTTCTATAGTTGGACGGAACTGACGTATTCTCCGCTGGATTGGTTCTACTTCGGCTTCGTCGCCCAGCGGACCAAGGCCTACCACACTTCCCTCGATATTCAGCGCGGATTTCTCGTGGGCTTCTCGGTCAAGAATGCCGAGTTCACAACCTATGTGTTCAATGCGGGATGGACCGATCCGACAGTGGTTCTTGAAGTCGGCTACAAATTCTAGAGTCACGCCATTTCAAGTCCAGTCCCACCCGGTAAGTCGTAACTACCAGAACTTGTAGTTACCAATCGCTATTGCGAGCCGGCGGCCGCCACGTCGACGCTCTCCGGCCACTGGTCATCGGTGACCTGCCACGTCTTGTCGGGATTGTAGACTTCGATCTTCTTCGCAATTTCGAGCGTATTCGGTCCGAGATCTTTTTGATACACGATGCCGTCCTGGTTGACGATGAATGTCTTCACACCAGTAATGCGATACTCTGCCGGCGCCGCGATCAGCGCGAAGCCGCCGATCATAACACCTTGAATGACGTAATCGATCGCTCCATTCGGGGCTGCTGGTCCTTGTCCCTTCAGGATTTTGAAGTAGTACCCGTGGTAGGGTTCGGCCTTGCTCGAGTAGCCTTCCTCAATTGCTTTCGCCACCGCTTCGCCGATGGGGCCGTCGGATGTTCCATCCGCATTGCGCCAATAAAGACCATCCTGCTTACCCGGAGTGCTGATGATCTTCTGCGCGTACTGATTAATGCCCGAGTCGTCGTGAATGGTCTGGGCGTACTCCTTCTGTGCTTCGACATAGCCCCGGCAAACCTGAATCGCATCGAGTTCGTTGGCTCCAATGCGGCGAAAGAGAATCTCAGTGCGTCCTGCCTTCGAGTCGAACGCCCACTTGCCGTTCTTCTTCACCAACGGAACGGGAAATGGCCAGTCCTCGTCTCCAACAACAATTCTGGCAACGTTCGGGTCTGACACATCAAGCTTGGCTTCGATTTTTGCCTTCGCCAGTTCTGCAAAAGCCTCGGCGCGGTTCTTGTCCTGCACGGCGTCAGCCGACTCGATGAAGTCTTTCCCGTCCGGCCCAAAAATCTGTAGCAGGGCCGCTTGATCGTAATCAGCGGTTGCTTTGGTCAATGCATCAGCCGCCGCTTGCGGATTCGCGAACGTCAGCTGGGCAGGTGCAGCAGCAGTCTTCGATTGCGCCGATGCCCATGTGGCCAGCGAGCAAATCAGCGCGAAAACCAGGAGCGTTCGTTTCGTCATATTCGATCCTTTCCGATTCATGTCTTCGCCTCCTTTCATAGAGCGCTACCTGCGCCGTCCGCCACCGCCACCGCCGCCACGGCGACCGCCTCCACCACCGCCACTAAAGCTCGAAGATCCACGTGAACTGCTGGCGCGGGCTGTACTTCCGCTGTTTCGATCACCACCAAAGGCGCTTCGATTGTTGCCGCTCGCACTATTACTGGGAACGCTGCGGTTACCTACCCGATCTCCACCGCCGCCACTGCTGCGATTGCCGCCACGATCCGCGGTCCCAGCCGACGGGCTATTGCCACGCCCGGCGCCACGATCAGCAGTACCTGCGGAAGCCCCACCGCGATCTTTCGCGCTGGCGTTACGGCTGCCGCCGCGGTCCATGGTTCCAGCCGACGCGCCGCCGCGATTCCCAGCTTGTTGCCGGTTCTGTGTTTGCCTCGCACTGGCCTGGCGATCCTGCAGAGAGGAGCCACGGGTTGTGCCTCCGAATCGGTCGGCAGTCTGGCGATCCCCGTAAGGTGCCCCACCGCGGTGCTGCGGATTGTGCTGCCAGTTGCTGCGGTTTCCGCCGTTGACCTGGTTCCGGTTTCCGCCGTTGACCTGGTTCCGGTTTCCGCCGTTAATCTGGTTCCGATTACCGCCGTTGATATTCGTGTTTCGATTGAAGTTGTTGTTGTTGTTGATATAGATGTTGTTGTTTCCGCCGCCCCAACCGCAGCCCCAGCCCCAGCCGCCACCCCACGCTGCACCGACAGCTAACCCAATCCCGAACGATATGGCCATCCCAGCCGCGTAATATCCAGGGGGTGGGTAGTAGATCGGCGGATAAGGATAGACGGGAGGTCCATAAACTACGGTGGGGTTATAACTGGGAACGTAAACGACTTGCGGGCTCGCGGGCTCGATGACGATGACCTGTTTGCTCTCAACAACCTTGGTCTCGACCTTTTGTTGCTCGGTGCTTTTGAGATTGCCGTTGTCTTTCGCCTTAGTGCGCATGCGCTGAACGGCAGCCATCACGTCGTCTTGCTGCGCCAGGAAGGCGTTCCCCAAGTCCGTTGTCCACTTGATGTTTTCCGACAGTTGCTTGACGACATCGGGAAGGACCGCCATGGCCTGCACGCTTGGATCCCAGTCCTGCTTCATGACGGCATCGGTAAGAGCCTTGTCTTTCAGATTTTTGTGCTGCCCTAGCCATTGCTGCAATTGAATGATTTCCAGCGGATAAGTAGACGCCACCAGCACCTGGCTCAACAATGGATCTGGATAGAGTGCGATTGGCGCAACCAGGGAATCCAGTTGATCGGCCGGTAATTTCGCGGCGGACTGCTTCTGGGTCTCTTGCGGGGGTGCCGCGGCCCACGCCGCCTCGCCAGGAATGAGCACAAGCGAGCACACAATCGCCACCAGGTTACGCAACACTTGCTTCCAACCTTTCAGTTGCGAGTTTCCAGATTTCATGGGAGTCCTCTTCCTTCTCACCGCGCGGCTTCAGAAGCTTCAAAACGACGGATTTATCGGGATCCGACTGAACGTTCTCAGCGCAACAGACTTTCCAATGTCTGCAAGGGTCAGAACCACGATGATCGGCCAAAGTCTAGAAACGCTGAGTATTTGCAGATACTGGGAAAAGTACTAGTGCTTTGTGCGCAATGACTTTGTGAGAATTGCGAACCGTGGGAGCATTCGGACGAAAATCGAATGCGAGGGAGAGGCAGGCTGGCTTTATGAACCACGGTGGCTGTTGCAAAGCAAATGGTGGACGTGCAAGTTCTCGGATGTCCTTTTTATTGCTGCTGGTTCTTCTGTTGCTTCTGTCGGCGTTTGCACTCGCGCAGAATAAGGAAACACAGCCGCAGGCCACCGGCAACGATCAGAACGCTTCCGAACAGGAAACAGCCAGCGACGAAGCTGAGACTCCAGGCGCTGTGGTCATCGAAGGACGCCACATTCTTACCGTTTACCAGGGCTTCGGCACCTACTCAGCGAAGGATCGGGCCGAACGTATTGCCGAGCGCATCGTCGTGATTGCCCGCGATGGCAGCATCGCTCCGGAAGAAATCAAGCTGCAGCGCCGCGACGATTGGACCGAGATCATTGCCGACGGCAAGCTTCTGATGGCCGTCACCGAAGACGACGCCAAGCAGGCAAAAAAAAGCAGAGATCAACTCGCTGCGGAAGATGCCGGCAACATTCGCCAGGCGATTCTGAACTACCGTCGTGATCACAGTTGGGCATCGTTATGGCGCAGCATCCTCTACACCGTTATCGCCACACTCATAGTACTGGCCGTCGGGTGGACATTCCGAAAAATCCGCCTCGCGATTCGCACCTTGGTCGAGAAATGGATACTGACCCGGACGGAACGGGAAGTAAAGAAAACCGTCTGGCACATTGCCGTTACTTATCTACTCTCGCTGTTTATTGCTCTCGGTTCGGTATTTCGATGGTTGTTTGTGATCGCCATCGTCGAAACTTACATCACCGTCGTCCTCAGCTTCTTTTCTGCCACTCGCTCCATTTCCCATGCCATCACCGACTGGCTTTTTTCCGCTCTACAATCGCTTGGCCTTTCGGCACTGGAGTACCTGCCTAACCTTTTCGTGATTGCGGTCGTAATCGCAATTGCCAGCCAAATTATTCGCTTGATCACGATGGTGTTTGAGGAGATCGCAAAGGGCAACCTCGCCCTCCGCGGGTTCTATCCCGACTGGGCCGCTCCGACCGCACGGCTTATTCGCATGCTGGTACTGGTGCTGGTCGTGATCATTATCTTCCCCTACCTCCCCGGATCGAAGAGTCCGGCGTTCCAGGGAATCTCGATCTTTGTCGGCGTGCTGTTGTCACTCGGCTCGTCATCTGCGGTCGCAAACGCAATTGCAGGTGTCATCCTTACCTATATGCGTTCGTTCCTGGTCGGCGACTGGGTCAAGATCGGTGACACGATCGGGGAAGTCGTCGAGAAGAACATGCTGGTAACGCGCATCATCACCCAGAAGCATGAAATTATCACTATTCCTAACTCTACAGTGATGAACGCTTCGGTGATGAATTACACCCGCGAGTCCAAAAATAAGGGAGTGATCTTCCACACCACGGTCACCATCGGATATGACGCGCCCTGGAGAACCGTGCATCAGTTGCTGATTGGTGCAGCCTCGGAGACGAAATTCGTACTGCGCCAGCCCGAACCGTTCGTGTTACAGACTGCCCTCAACGATTTCTATGTTGCCTACGAATTGAACGCTTATACAGACACCCCGCGCGAAATGCAGTTCATCTATTCCGAGCTGCACCAGAATATTCAGGATAGATTCAACGAGGCTGGCCTGGAGATTTGTTCTCCGCACTTCTCCGCCCTGCGGGATGGCAACACCATCGCGATTCCGGGGGAATACGTTCCCAAAGACTACAGCGCACCCGCATTTCGCGTGGACGGTTCTGGCAAAGAGGATGCGGCGAAGGCTGGCGCGAAATAGCTATCTTGGCCTGCCAAGCCACGAGTATTGCCAGGCGATAGAGACGTTCTGAAAGTTTCCACCGTATTTTACGTAAGCTCCGTCGCTATAGCTGAACTTGAGGGCAGAGTGCTTGGTAAAGGGTACCGACAGCGTGCCTCCCACCCGAGAACTCGTTTGTTGTGTCGCTGGATTAACGACTCCGTTCATGTTGATGGTTCCGCCAAACCAGAAATTGCCATCGAGCGAGGCCCACAGGCGTGGGCGTACGTCATAGCTTAGATGGCCCTCAAACGATCCAACCGCCGTTTGAGAGCGGGTCGTGATCCCTGGATTGTATTGGTTCTGCGAAAAGAACTTCGGGTTCGTTGTATAGAGCCAGGCACCACCATACGTGTCCAGCACCCAGTGCCCCCAGCGTCGCGAAAGTCCTATCTCAGGCTTGAAAGCCCAGCGATTGTTGCCATAATTAATCAGCTTCGTGGAATCGTACTGTCCCGTTGGAGCGACCACCTTTATGCTGACTCCGATGAGCGTCTTTTGCTTCCACTTCACATACTCTCGAGGCTCCATCGCCGGTCCCCCCTTTAGGTTCACCGAAAATCGGTAAACGGAATCGAAAAGACCTGAGCGGTAGACATTCGTTTCACTTCCGAGCACGGTACCGTGAAAATTCCCCACTCCATACGGCAAAGCGAAAGTAAAGTTCGCGGTTCGACCGAAAAACCGCAGCGAATGGAAAAGACTGAAAATGGGAACGCTGGCCCTCGCTGTCGCATCGCTGATTGGGACCGTGCCGTCGAAGTTGAGATTGCCGTCAAAGAATGAGTAGGTCAACACAACCGCGTTGGAATGGATCGGAGTAATAATGTAGGCGCGCGGAGAAAGGTCCTGGCCAAACAATGGGGCCCAGGAAATCGCGACCACTAGCGTCAGCTTGGCTATGTTCCTCATCACTCAAGAGTGCCGCTTCTGAAATACAGGTCTTTCCTGCTCTTCTGAACTGCCAAAATTGCTAGCAAACTTCGCTTCCGAAACTCACCCGCGAAAACCCGCCAAATACCGCTCCGGTTCGTGAAAGATGTTTGGCGACGTTCGTTCCTAGCAAAAGTGCCAGTTACCCAAATCGTTTCACGACTGATAGTTTGCGGGTCGTAATAGCGGAACATCGAGGAGTGTTTATGAAGAAGCTTGCGGCCGTCCTCTCCCTTCTTTTCCTAATTGTGTTTCTGGCGTCGTGCTCCAAGAAAGCGAACGACGAGACCATCGCCAAGGACATTCAGTCGAAAGTCGCCAGCGATCCGGCGACGCAAGACGCGCAGGTTGCAGTCGAGGCTCAAGAGGGCAAGGTCACTCTCAAGGGGAAGGTAAGAACTCCTGCGGCCCGCCAGGAAGTCGTCAAGATTGCTCAGGCAGAGCCGGGCGTTTCCGCTGTGGACGACCAGACGACGGTAGAACCGGCAGAGACTGCGAGCGCCGCCATGGCCCCAGCCGCAACTGCAACACCGGCACCGGCTGCTGTTGCACCACCGCCCCCGCCGAAACCAGTCGTGGTCCCCTCCGGCACCGTGTTGACCATTCGCACTAGCCAGGAGATCAGTTCCAAAACAGCGCAGGCTGGAATGACGTTTGGTGGCTCAACCGCAACTCCGATCACCATAGACGGTAAAGTAGCGATTCCTGCGGGAGCGGATGTGAGTGGAGTCATAAATGACGTAAAGAAGGCCGGCAAGTTCAAGGGCGCCGCACAATTGTCGCTGTCGCTTCATTCCGTCACGGTCAATGGTCATCCTTACAACATCGAGACCGAATTCTTCGACAAGACCACGACCGGCAAGGGCAAACGTACCGCTGGCGTGATCGTGGGAGGAACTGGTGTCGGCGCCGCGATCGGTGGCATCGCAGGTGGCGGAAAAGGCGCTGCCATCGGCGCTCTCGTAGGAGCCGCAGCCGGAACGGTGGGCGCCGCCACTACCGGCAACAATCGCAATATCGAACTGCCCGCCGAATCGGCTCTGAGTTTCCGGTTGGTTCAGCCGTTGACGTTAAAGGCCGACTAGAACCACCGGGCCTGCATTGGCTGGGAAGCAGACGATCATGAGGGAGCTGTTTTTCGTATTCGTACGAAGGCTGCGGTGGAATCTTTGGTTCTGCTTGGCAGCCTTTTTTCTATGCTTTGCCTTCGACGCTTCGTCGCAGACCCAACCGCCCCAACCCGAACAATCGCAGGATCAAAAGTCCCAGCCTCCGATTGCGACCAAGCAGCAGGCCGCCCCGCAGGTCGGAGTCAAGCTGGGTAAGAAGAAAGAAAAACACGAGAAAAACCGTCTTGGTGCCTTCGTTGCTGCTCCCATCCCGACTTCCAGCCCTGCGATCGGTAGCGGTGTCACCCTCATGGCAGGGTACATTTTCCCGATCAGCAAGAATGACAAAGTTTCCCCACCATCGATAGTCGGGGGAGTGGGCCTGATCACTAACAACGGAACGAGCGCGTGGGCGGTGGGCACCGAACTATACTTCAAGCAGGACCGATACAAAGTTCTCACCGGCTACGCCCACGGTGACCTCGATTACGACTTTTACGGAACCGGGACGGCCGCCGGTAATGCCGGCAGATCATTTGGACTGAGTCAGACCGGAGACGTCTTCTTTGGCATGTTTTTGCGTCGTTTTTGGGAGCAGTTCTTCGTCGGCCCACGCTTCTGGTTCGGAAACTCCACTCTCGCTCCGCAGCATCTGCTCGAAGAATTCCCCAATTTGCCGCCCCTGCACGTGAACTTCACCATGCGTGCCATCGGGCTCAAGGTGGAACGTGACACGACGCCCAACCGTTTCTACCCCACCAAAGGGTCAATGATCGATTTCTCAGCCGATTTCTTTTCCCAGGATCTGGGCGGGACCTTCTCCTTTCAAACCTATCGCTTTGCCTACGACAAATTTCGCAGTTTCGGACCCAAACAGGTGCTCGCCTATAACGCTTATATTTGCTCGACCGGAGGAAATGCTCCCTTCTTCGGGCAGTGCATCTTCGGCATGAGTAATGAGCTGCGCGGCTATCCTGCCGGCAGGTATATCGACCAGAAAATGCTCGCGACGCAACTGGAATATCGCCGCGTTCTCTTTTGGCGATTCGGAGCTGTAGCATTTGGTGGCGTAGGCGAAGTGGGGCCCACCTGGGGCGAGTTCAATGCAACAAATCTCCTCCCGAGCGGTGGAGGCGGCGTCCGGTTCAATCTGAGCACGAAATATCATGTCAATCTGCGCGCCGACATCGCCCAGGGCAAGGACCAGCACACGTTCAGTATGGGCCTCGGAGAGGCGTTCTGAATGGCGTCAAAGCAAAAATCCAAACGGGAGCTCCCGGTGCAATTGCGAAAGAGCTTGAACCCTTCGCTTTATCAGATCAACACGCGTGTGTCTACTTACGATTTGGGCCAGACTCTTGGTCGACCCGCCACTCTAGATGATGTTCCCGATGCCTACCTTGATCGACTGGCCGAACAAGGCTTTGAGTGGATATGGTTTCTTGGTGTTTGGCAGACTGGAACGGCCAGCCGAGAAGTTTCCCGCAAGCTGCCCAATTTACAGCAGGAATTCCGCGAGGTATTGCCCGACTACACCACCGACGACGTCTGCGGATCCTGTTTTGCGATCACCGCCTACGATGTTCACCAGGATTTCGGCGGAAATGACGCACTGAACCGCCTGCGCGCCCGTTTGCACAATCGCGGATTGAAACTCTTACTCGACTTCGTTCCCAACCATACGGCGCTGGATCACCCTTGGATACAGCAGCATCCCGAATTCTACGTGCAGTCCGACGAAGCGCACTTACAGCAACAACCACAAAACTACATCCGCATGGATGTCGGTGGTAAACCAACCGTCTTCGCCTATGGTCGCGATCCTTACTTCGACGGCTGGTCCGACACGCTTCAGTTGAACTACGCTAACCCGGCACTACAAGACGCTATGCTTCAGGAATTAAAGAAAGTGTCAGATTTGTGTGACGGCGTCCGCTGCGACATGGCGATGCTGATCCTGCCCGATGTCTTCGAACGCACCTGGGGCCGTCGGCCTGAATCGTTCTGGCCCAAGGCGATTGCTGCCGTTCGCTCCGCCAAGCCGGAGTTCCTCTTTATGGCCGAGGTCTACTGGGACCTTGAATGGACGCTACAGCAGCAAGGTTTCGACTACACCTACGACAAACGCCTTTATGATCGTCTCCGTGACGGACTCGCTCGTCCCGTGCGTGAACATTTCCTCGCCGACATGGACTTCCAGCGTAAATCGGCGCGCTTTCTCGAGAATCACGACGAGCCACGCGCCGCCGCTACCTTTCCTTTCGAGAAGCATCGCGCCGCCGCCATATTAACTTTCTTGTGTCCTGGGCTGCGCTTCTTCCACGACGGACAATTTGAAGGAAGAACCAAGAGAGTTCCGGTTCATTTGAGAAGGCGACCCGTCGAGCAGCCCAACCCGGCGCTCCAGGACTTCTACGATCAATTACTTCCCTGCCTAACCGAGCCGTGCACCCGCGACGGCGCATGGCAACTGCTTAACTGTGTACCGGCCTGGGAAAACAATTGGACCTCGGACTGTTTCGTCTGTTTCGCCTGGCATTCAGAAAGCGAGAGAATTCTCGCCGCGGTGAACTACGCCTCCAACCAGAGCCAGTGCTATGTTCAGATTCCTTTCCCTGACCTTGCAGGAAAGGCAATCCTGCTGCGCGACCTGATGGGAGCGGAAACCTATGAACGGGAAGGTTCGGAACTTTGTTCGCGCGGCCTTTACCTGGACCTGCCTCCCTGGGGCTATAACGTCTTCCGGCTCACAACTTCCGCTCCCTGGTAGCTGAACCGGCCAGCTCTCCACGACCAACTCTGTCTGGAAATCCCATTTCTGCTAAGAGATTTGCCAAAACCACTAGCAATATTGGCAGTTCTTGCAGCGTTCTCAGCGCACTACTCTTACGCGTGCTGAGGACCAAACGTCCCATCAAGCTGTTGTAATGCGTATCCGAATACAAGCTCTCAAGAGTCTGGAAACGTTATTGGCGCTGGTGGGATTCGTGCTCGTGATCCTCGCCGCCGGACTGTATTTCACCGGCCGAATTTACTCTCACATGGCAGTCGCTAAGTTCAATTCCGACTTGCATGCCCAAACGGTGACAGCCGGGCCGCCACCGATTCCGGGAGCCCTGCCCGCCGATTACAGTCTCTGGTCTGAGAAACGAATTCACCAGTATGAGGCGACCCTGGCCGAGCATTTCGACGAGCCGCTCGGACTCTTACGCATTGGCAAAATCCATCTGGAAGTGCCGGTTTTCAATGGCACCGATGAAGACATCCTGAATCGTGGTGTCGGACGAATTGAAGGCACCGCACGCGTCGGACAAGCTGGAAATCTCGGCATTGCTGGCCATCGCGACGGCTTCTTTCGCGGCCTGAAGGATGTCACCACTGGGGACACGATCGAGCTGAAGACCACCAAGGGAACGCTGACTTACACCATTGACTCCATCAAGATTGTCGAACCGAATGACGTCAGCGTGTTAAAGAACGGTCCCGCCGATTCCCTGACTCTCGTCACTTGCTTTCCGTTTTATTTCATTGGGAGCGCACCTCAGCGATACATCGTGCACGCGTCGTTGAGCGGCACTCCCAAAGCCGTCAATGAGCCTGTAAAGGCGAGTCTGCAAAGCCACTCAGTAAAGCATGAAGGAGAATACAAATGAATCCCAAATCCGGATGGATGCGAGTGCTGCTTGTTTTCGCGGTTGGGGCGATCATCCTCGCCCTTGCCGTCGCGATGAGCGCACAAGTACAAACCACCACCTCAACCTCATCGGGCGCCGCGAAGAGCACGACCAAAGTCGTCAAGGGTGAAATCGTCTACCTTAACGGGCGTGACGTTATCATCAAGATGGATGATGGCACTCTTCGGCACTTCAACAATGTGCCCGATAGCACCCGCGCCATGGTCGATGGCAAAGAAATCGGCATTAAAGATGCGAAGGTGGGAATGCATTTGGAAAAGATTGTGACCACTGTTACCACTCCGCAAGTCATCACCACCACCAAAACCGTTACCGGCAAGGTGTGGCATGTGTCGCCGCCTCGCTCTGTCATCCTGACCCTCGAAGACGGCAAGAATCAGGAATTTAAGATTCCGCCGGGCCAGAAGTTCAATGTGAACGGTCAAATGACAGACGCTTTTGGTCTGAAGAAGGGCATGGTTGTCAGTGCGACGCAGATCGTTGAACAGCCCGTGCAAGTGGTTACTCAACAGGCTAAGTTGACGGGACAGATGCCGCCTCCGCCACCTCCGCCGCCGGCCGATCAACCGATCCTGGTCGCCGTAATTACCGAGGAAGCTCCGGCGCCTGCACCGGCCGAAGCCGCCCCAGCAGCCCTGCCAAAAACCGGAAGCGAACTGCCGCTGCTGTTTATGTTGGGCTTCAGTTCCCTGACCGGCGCCGCTGGTCTGCGGTTCTTTCGCAAGCTTCGCGGATAGGCAACCCCTTTTCGCGAACTCGCACTACTCGGTCCGGAGAGAGGGATTTTGCGTCACCAGCGTGAAGCACCGTGCCCGCCAGGTTTCAGGCGGGCACTCTCTCCGGATGGTTTTCGTCGGTAACAACAGAAATGCATGAGGTCGTCGTGATCGCAAATTCCTACAACCTGTCGACGATGCTAGGAGACTCCAGCAACTCATTGTGGAAGTGCGAGATCTGCGAGACCTTCGTTTCCATTCACTCGAAACAGGTAATCACGCAGGTCAGTTGTCCGGTGTGTGCCGGGGAGCAGCTTACTTTCTGCGGCAGCCTTGAGCAGATTCTCGGTGCAGGCAACGCGCATGCGTGAGTAAACCAAGCCGAGTTGCACCTTGTCATCCCTCCCGCGGATCCTCCCTGTTTAACCCTACCGGTTCAGTGTTTCAGAGACCCTCTTCCGCAAACTGAGACTTTTGCCAGTAGTGGCTTCGCGCCTGTGTCCTTACCATGTCCGAGATACGGGAGGAGTCAAACATGAAAAGAACAATAGGCATAAGTCTTTTCTTGCTGCTGTTCTTTGCCATTCCCCTGCTCGCCCAGAGTGACCAGACAATGGATTACGAAATCAATGCGTTGCGGGCAGACCTCAAGGCCGATAAGGCCGACATTATCGGCCAGGCAATGCAGTTGAGTCCCGACGATGCCAAGAAGTTCTGGCCTGTCTATAAGCAATACGATCAGGAGCTTTCGGCCATCAACGACACCCTCGTGCAAGTGGTCAAGACCTATGCGGAAAAGTTCGGATCCATCAATAACACCGATGCGCAGGAGCTAACGCTGAAGTCCTTCGACGTGCAGGCCCGGAAAGTCGCCCTCAAAAAGAAGTACCTTCCGCTTTTCAGCAAAGCTACCAGCCCGCTGACTGCGGCGAAGTTCTTCCAGGCGGAATACCGCCTCGAGCTCCTGTTCAACCTGAAGCTCGCCTCCGACTTACCGGCGCTGCTGATTCAATCACCGCCCGCGCAGAGCACTGGCGCGGCCAAAGCCCAGTAGTTTCCGGAGACCTTCATGACCCGATCATTCCGGATCTCGGTGTGCGTCGCATTTGTCTGCTGTGCGGTTGTGTTCGCGGCGGCCGCCAAAATCAAGTCGGACTCGGATAAAACCGCCGACTTTGCCAGTTACAAGACCTTCGCCTGGGGAAAGAATCTCGAGCCACCACGCGTCGGAGCTAACTTTTATATCTCCGGCGCTGTTGAGCACGAGTTGGAGGCAAGAGGATTAAGCCCTGCTGCCGACGTTCATCAAGCCGATTTGATTATTCGTTACGAAGCTGCTGGTGACACCGATATCAATCTCGCGGGCATCACCGATCCCATGTACGACCTGACCGGCGGAGTCGCCCCGATCGGCGTCACGCCTTGGACCTCGGGCCTCAGTTCGGGCCTGGTTGGCCGATACATTCGGAAGGGGACCTTGGTCATCGACATTTTCGATGCGCACCAGCACAAGTTGATCTGGTGTGCCTCTGCCACCGGCGCTATCGCTGAGAGCACCAGCAAGGCGGCTAAGCAGCTTAACGGAGTTATTGCTGATATGTTCGACCGTTATCCGGTCAAAGCTCGTGCCTGAGAAAACCAAACCGTGACTGGCACTTTTCACAGTTCCGGGATTTCGCTGGCGGCTCCTAAGCTAACCGGAACGACAGGCAAGACATGAACTCTCCTTGTGGGCCCGGCGCACTCGACAGCGCCGGGATTTTTGCTCCCCAGGGAGACGGCCTGAACAGATTGGAGCTACGGAGCCAAAGGACTTTTGCACCCTTGCCCCTGGCCTGAACTCCGGCGTTATGGCGACTTTCGACAAATCGCGACTCATGCCTGAAAAGAAAGCTAAACTTCGGCGCACCAAGGCCACCTCCAAAAAGCGCGCGGCTCCCCGTACGCACGTTCCGGAAATGGAAAGTCGAATCGAAACCATCCTCGGCGCGACCACCGAAGGCTATTGGGATTGGAAACTCTCTACCGGAGAGGTGTACTACGGCCAGGGCTGGCTATCTTCGCTGGGGTACCTGGCTGACGACCTGCCCAGGGACCAGAGCTTCCTTGACAGCCTGATCCACCCTGACGATCTCGAACGGTTTGAAACTCATCTCCAAGAGCATGTCAAAGGCAATAGCGAAACTCTGGACTGCGAATGCCGGCTGCGCGCGAAGTCGGGAAACTACAAGTGGTTCCGTTTGCGCGGAAAGGTCGTGCAGCGCAATGCAAAGCTCGCGCCCGTGCGGATGGTAGGCACGCTTTCCGATATCGATCGCCGGGTTCAAGCCAAGGCAGAACTGGAGAAATCACAAGCTCAGTTGGAGGCCGTGTTTCAAAGTACGGGAGACAGTATTTGGGCTGTTGACCCGCAGGATTTTCGTCTCCTTATCTTCAATCAATCGTTTGAAACGTTTATGCTCCAGGCCACCGGCGTCCACCCGCGGGTCGGTGCGCTTCCCGAGGAATTAGGCCCTCCCGAGCGGGCTGAGAAATGGCGCCTTATCTACTCCAAGGCACTGGAACAAGGCGAGGTCGATTGCGATTTCCAACTTGTGACGGGCGCAACTCTTCACGTGATTGGACGTACTCTGAGTCGGGACGGACGACCCTTTGCCATCTCAATCTTTGGTCACGACATCACCGAACGAAAGCAAATGGAGTTGGCGCTACGAAAGTCCGAAGAGAAATTCGCTAAGGCTTTCATGGCTACCCCAATGGGATTCACCCTGACTAGTGCCCGTGATCATCGCTATCTCGAAGTCAACGAGTTTTTCGAAAAGACAACCGGTTATAGCCGGGAAGAGGCGATCGGCAAGACACCTTTCGACCTGAATATTTGGGTAAATCCAGAACAGCGAAGAGAGCTGGTTCAGGAACTCTTGCAAAAAGGAACTCTGCGTAACCTCGAACTTCAGTTCCGCACCAAAACTGGCGAGATCCGTTACGGGCTCGGCTCGTCTGACCTGATTGAGATCGATGGCGAAGCTTGCATCCTGTCTATCACTCAGGACATCACCGAACGCAAACGGGCGGAACAAGCGCTTGTAGACAGCGAGGAACGCCTTCGCATTGCCGTTCAGGCTGGGAAGATGTACGCCTTCGATTGGGATATCGACTCCGATTTGATTCAAAGATCGGAGGAAAGCTCCCTCGTACTAAAGTGGCCGAATTCCGGGCAGAATCGCAAGAGTGAGTTCATCGCTAACATCCACCCGGACGACCGCCAGCCCTACCGCAAAGTTATCGAATCTCTGACTCCGGACCACCCCGCATATAAGGTGCTGTTCCGCTTCCAGCATTCTGACGGCGCTTTGTCCTGGCTGGAAGAATTCGGGCGTGGCTTCTTCGGACCGGATGGAAAGCTGCAGAGGATTGTAGGCATCGCGGCCGACGTTACCGAAGCCCGCGAATCGGAACGCGCCCTCAGGGACCTTAGCGGACGGCTTATCACCTCACAGGAAGAGGAACGCCGCCGCGTAGCTCGCGAACTCCACGACAACATCGGCCAGGAACTGGCGTTGCTGGCAGCCCAATCGCAGCGCGTGGACTCCGGTGTCTCGCAGCAGGAAAACACTCTTCATTCTGACGTCCATGAAATGTACAAGCGCGTCAAGGAGATCGCGACCAAGGTCAGCAAGCTGTCGCACCGGTTGCACTCCTCGGAACTCGACTTCCTCGGCTTGGGCATCGCGGTTGATCGTCTCTGCCGCGATTTCGGCAACCAACATGGGATCGACGTCGAGTATGTCGTCAGAAATGTGCCGCACGATCTCGACAATTCCATTGCCCTTTGTTTCTACCGAGTAACCCAGGAAGCGCTGCAGAACGTGGCCAAGCACAGTCGTGCCAAACTCGTGAGGGTCCACTTGACGGCCGAAAGTGGTGTCCTGGTCCTGTCCATCGAGGATAACGGCACCGGCTTCGACCTGGAAAAGGCTCGTTTCCAGTCCGGCCTCGGCCTCATCAGCATTCGGGAGAGAATGCACGTCATCGGCGGCCAGTGCACCATCAGTTCCAAAATGGGAACTGGCACCAAACTCCAGGCAACGGTCTCCTTCGCGGCCACTGCAGCACTCTAGCCTTCAACCTGAGATTTCCTGCGTTTGTATTTATCACCGACCTCTGTGACGTGGATCACAATACGACCCCTCCGCTCCATATACCCTTAAGTTTGTCTCTAGCTTCAAAAACTCTTTCGTCTGGTTCGCGCATTTGAAACCATCTTTGCGCACTCGGCTGCGGGTTCCTTCGCGCGGCTCCACAGCAAGTAGAAAGGCATCTGACATGGAACGCCGTCATCGCTCCAAAATCCTGATTGCGGACGACCACAAGCTCGTCGCGGAAGCTTGTAAGAACTTGCTTGAGCCCGAGTTTGAAGTGGTGGGGATTGTGGGCGACGGCAGATCCTTGCTGCAAGCGGTTGCGGACCTGCACCCCGATGTGGTCATTCTCGACATTGCCATGCCGCAGCTCAACGGCCTTGATGCCGGCCAGCAGTTGAAACAGAAGGATCGGACCATCAAGCTTATCTACCTGACCATGAATGTCGCTCCCGAAGTAGCTGCGGAAGCCTTCCGTCGTGGCGCCTCCGGCTATGTCCTGAAGCACTGCACCGCCGACGAGCTCATCGTCGCTCTGCGTCGCGTACTGCGCGGCGAATCTTACCTCTCGCCGCTAATCACCAAGGATACGGTCGATTTTCTTCTCCGAACCGGCGCTGTATACAGTCAGGAAAAGCACATTTCCAACCGCCAGAGCGAAGTCCTGCAGCTTATCGCCGAAGGCAAATCGATGAAAGAAATTGCATACATTCTTGAGCTCAAGCCCGGAACCGTCGCCTTCCATAAATACCGGATCATGGAGGTCCTTGGCGTCAAATCGAATGCCGAGCTGATCGAATACGCTCTCAAGCATCACATGATCTCCTGAGCCGGACTAAAGCTCTACCCGTACAAAACAACTACTTTTGCTAGTGTCTGCCTGCCCTGCCTTTTCCTACGATGAGGTAGCAATCCAAGCTTGAACGGCTTTCTTGGAGTGTGTTGTGGCGGAAAAGTTGCGGATACTTCTCGCTGATGACAATCCGGCGATCCTGGAAACACTGAAGCAACTGCTCGCCAAGGACTTCCTTATCCTTGCCGCCCTCAATGCCGGCAGTGCCGTTATTCACGAAGCCCCAGAACTGAAGCCCGATGTCATCATTCTCGACATCTCCATGGGCGACTTGAATGGTTTCGAAGTTACGCGACAACTCCATTCGACGCAGTGTATTTCCAAGATCATCTTTCTGACCGTCCACGAGGAACTGGAGTTCATCCGCGCCGCGTTCGATGCGGGGGCTTCCGGCTACGTTTTCAAGTCGCGCATGAATTCCGACCTCAGGGAAGCCATTCACGTGGTGCAAGCCGGCAAAGTATTCATCCCCCAGGCACCCATACCTCAGTAGCTCATACTGGAAATCTGGGCCGCACTAGTATTTCTTCCAGAGCCACACCAGCTTGCCCGCAACAAAAAAGGGTGCCATCGGCACCCTCGCGAAAATCCAGGAATACTGTCTTCACGACTTCTTCTGCGGCGGATAGTTCTTAAGCAGCTTGGCCACCGACTTATTCAAGTTCTTCGTTTGCTTGTCCGGCTTTGCTTTCGGATCCAGGCTCTTGCTGACGACACCTCGCCAGACCAGGTCCTTGTGCGCCGAATCATACATATCGAGCACCAGCGATCCGATGTTGATTGTGGAGGTCTGCCCGGTCGTGACGCTCGTTCCCGGCGCCCCATACCAGCCTCCCCCGTACCATCCAGGACCGTAACCCCAGGATGAGTTGTAGGACGTGAACTCCGTCTCCTGCTTGATTGCGGTTTGATATCCGATGTACAAGTCCGCACTGTCGTTATCGACCTTGGTCAGACCTTTCTTAGCGAGTTCTGCGTCGATCGCTGCCTTGATCTGCTTGTCCACCATCGAATTGAGTTGTGGTGCGCCCTTGAGCAGGACCCACTCGTACGTTTTCAGCTTTGAGAAGTCGGTATCTTTGTCGAAGTTGTACCTTACGTCCTGTGCCGCGGCACACAGGCCGAGCAACATCAGGACGATCACGGTCGCTAACGCTCTTAGCTTCATCGATTTCCTCCACGGTTCGATTTGAGAGTGTGCGCACAGACCAATGCGATATACCCGTGCAATTCCGCATCGCACGCCACAGGCGCCGACGTCCATGTTCTTAAGCGCGATGGCGTTAGAGAACTGGCAGAAGTACCAGAGCAACATGGGCAAGTTGTTCGGGCGAGCCTTGCGGCCCGCCCACCAGAACTGGCAGATAACTACGGGATCAGCGGCACCTGGGACGCCAACTGAACCTCAACCATCAGCGTCAGGCGATTATCCACCTGGTAGAACTTCGCCGCCCGTTTCGCTCCCAGCGCTTTTACAAATTTCGGAAAGTAGGCTTTCCGCAATGCCTGCGAGTCATCCTCGATCTGCATCATGCGCTGTGTCAGGCTTTGCGCGGTGGCATCATTCATATTCTCGATGTGCTGCGCATAATCCGTAATTACGGCTAGACGCTTGTCAGCGATAGCATGCTGTTCTTTTGCGTACTGTTGGTAGACCGGCCAGAATGCCGCCGCTTCCGGAGCCGTGAACTGCATGGTGTCTTTGATAACTGTATCCTTCGCATTCTGGACGTCCTGCCTCAGCAAACTGATATCCGTATCGCTTAGAGGCTTCGCCTGCACGCTTGCTTCCTGCGCCAATCCCGAAACTCCAAACAACAGAACGATAACCAGAAGTAAATTCGATGTCTTCATTTGTTCCCCTTTTTAGCTTTGGTTCGCGGCAGATCGTGACACGCGTTCGACAACCAGTCGCACGCCAGATTCCAGGTTCATCCGCATAACTATGTTCAACGTCCGAACCAGCCGTCTGGAACTGAGCAAATTACTAGTGCCGCATGAAGCTCGGAAAATTCGGTTTTGCCGGTACTCGTATTTTTCCCAGTACCTGACGAGGGAGGCGTCGGGTAGTCTGGGCACCGTTCCACGGCCGTTCTGCGCAGGAGAATCGGTATGAGTCTCGCCTCCGAGAATCCATTTCCCAGTTCGGGAAAGCAAACGTCTCGATCGTTGCTGGTCGTTGCTGACCTTGAAACCAGCACGATGCTCTTCGACCATCTCGTCAATCAGAACTGGCAAATCGATTACGTTGAAAACAACGAAGCCGTCCTGGCCTTGTTGAAGCAGAAGCCCTTCGACCTCATCCTCACTTCGCAAGCCAGTTCCGCGAAAGAAGACCTGAAGCTGTTGCGCCAGATCCGGGCGTTCCGCCCTCATACCCGGATGATTATTCTTACCCGCGAAAGCACCCCGCAGGATGTCATCGCCGCCCTGCGCGAGCGCGCTTTCAGCTACTTCTCCAAGCCATTCTCCTATCAGTCCCTGGCCGAGATGATCCGCATGGCGCTGGACCAGCCATCCTGGGATGATGGTATCGAGGTGATCTCCGCCACCCCTGCCTGGATCCGCCTGCTGGTGCGCTGCGATCTCGGAGTGGCCGAGCGCATGGTTCAATTCTTTCTCGAACTCGCCGATCTGCCCGAGGAAGAACTGAATCAGGTTTCTTACGCGTTTCGCGAAATGCTGATGAATGCTATCCGCTACGGTGGCCGTTTTGATCCGGATAAATACGTCGAGATCTCTTACGTAAAGGCGCGCAATGCGGTCGGTTGCAAAGTGAAAGACCCCGGAATCGGATTTTCGCTCGACGAGTTGTATCACGCCGCTGTTTCCAATCCGCTCGACAGTCCTCTTCGCCACATTACCTATCGCGAGGCGGCGGGCCTGCCGGCCGGAGGTTACGGCATTTTGCTGACCAAGCACCTTGTCGACGAATTGATCTACAACGAACAGGGCAACGAGGTTTTGCTCATTAAATACCTCAATAACGAAGAGCCGGGGGAAAAACAGATTCTCCAAGGCCCGACTATGCTGCTTTAAAGCCGTCGCTGTCCCCAATCTTCTCCAAGACGCGATAACCTAGTGCCATGCGGTGTGCTGTGGGGATTCTCTTGCTGGCAGCCGGAAGTGTTCTATCCGTTGCTTCCGGTAGACCGGCCGATTCGTCGCCTACCTTTTATCGCGACGTGCTCCCGATCCTTCAGGATCACTGCCAGCAATGTCACCGCCCTCAAGGCATTGCTCCTGTTTCCTTCGGGACCTATCGGCAGACCCGCCTTGAAGCAGCGAAGATTGCCGAACGGGTCGCTTCTCGCACAATGCCGCCATGGTTTGCCGATCCTCGCTTCGGAAAGTTCGCCAACGATCCGTCACTGACCAGGCAGCAGATCGAAACTCTCGTAACTTGGGCAAAGAACAACGCACCGGCGGGCAATCCTGCCGAAGCACCGCCTCCGCGAAACTGGGCTGGGCAATGGAATATCTCCAAGCCTGACTTGGTGATCTCCATGCCCGTTCCGGTGAAGATCCCCGACCACGGCCAGGTCAACTACACCTACGAAATCGTCCCAACCCATTTCACCAACGACACCTGGGTGCAGATGGTCCAGGTTCTCCCTTCGAGTCCTCAATACGTGCATCACGCGGTCGTTTACATCAGGCCGCCGGGTTCGAAGTGGCTGCGCAATGCCCCTATCGGGAAGCCGTTCACCGCCGAGGACCTCACCGACGCCGAAGGTCGTCGCGAAACCCATTGGACCGACAGCGACATGCTCCTGGTCTATGCGCCGGGAAGTGCCCCCGATCAGTTTCCCAATGGCATGGCAAAGTTCATTCCTGCCGGATCGGACCTCGTGTTCCAGATGCACTACACCACCAACGGCGCCTCAGGTACCGACCAGACCAGTGTGGGAATGATTTTCGCAAAAGAGATTCCGACGCAACGCGTGATCACGTTGCAGGTAACGAACTCCAGCTTTCTCATTCCTCCCGGAGCCGATAACTTCGAGGTCGAAGTGCACGGCACTCTGCCCAACGACGCGACCCTGCTCAGTTTCTTCCCTCACATGCATCTGCGCGGCAAAGCCTTCGAGTACAACATCGTTCACCAAGACGGAACCATCGAGACTTTGCTGCGCGTGAATTACCACTTTCATTGGCAGCTAAGTTATAAGTTGGCTGAGCCTCGTTTTCTCAAGGCTGGAACCGAACTCCAGGCCATTGCCTGGTTCGATAACTCCGCCAATAATCCCCACAACCCCGATCCCACGAAAACCGTGCAATGGGGCGACCAAACCACCGACGAGATGATGGTTGGCTTCTTCGATGTGGCCGTTCCCGCCGACGTCGACAAATGGCAGTTTTTCAAGCGCAATTGAACCTTGGTTTGTTGGAATCCATTTCAATTTCCACTCATCTACTCTTCGAAAGGATGGCCCCATGGCGCAATCGATCGTAACTCTGCCTTCTACTCCGTTCGATGATCCGGCTCATTCGCGCGCAATGTTCCCTATCTTGACCGCTGCGCAAATCGATCGCATTCGTCCGCTGGGTCAGGTTCGCAACGTGAAGCGTGGCGACATCCTCTTCGACCAGGGCCAGGTCGGCATTCATCTCTTCGTGTTTCTATCCGGCGGCATGGAGATCGTCCAACCAGACGGCGACAAGGAACGGCCCGTCACCTATCACCGCGACCCTGGCGAGTTCACCGGCGAAGTGTCCATGATCTCCGGACGCCGCTGCCTCGTGCGCGGCCGTGTCACCGAGGATGGTGAAGTGATCGACGTCGCTCCCGACGGCGTGCAGAAAATCATCCAGACCGACTCCGAACTCAGCGAAATCTTCATGCGTGCTTTTATTCTGCGTCGCGTGGAACTGATCCGTCTCGGGTTCGGCGACGTGGTATTGCTCGGCTCGCGTCACTGTTCGGGAACCCTCCGCCTTCGCGAGTTCCTCAGCCGCAACGGCCATCCTTATTCTTATGTCGATCTCGACACCGACAAAGCCGCCCAGGAAATTCTCGACCGCTTTGGTGTGACGATTCATGAGATCCCGGTCGTGATCTGCCGTGGCACCACGGTCCTGCGTAATCCAAGCATTCAGAAGCTTGCCGACTGTCTCGGCCTAAATCAGGCCATCAACCCGGTCCAGATGCGCGATGTAATCGTCGTCGGCGCAGGTCCCTCGGGCCTCGCAGCCGCGGTGTACGCTGCTTCCGAAGGGCTCGACGTCATGGTCATCGAGAACAACGCCCCCGGCGGCCAGGCTGGATCAAGTTCGAAGATCGAGAACTATCTCGGGTTCCCCACTGGAATTTCCGGCCAGGAACTCGCTGGTCGCGCCTATACGCAGGCTAAGAAGTTCGGCGCCGATATCTTTATCTCTCGTTCAGCAACCCGACTTACCTGCGACCGCAAACCTTACGTCGTCGAACTCGATGACGGCACCAAGCTCTCTGCGCGCGCCATCATCATCGCCACCGGCGCCCAGTACAACAAGCTGAAGGTATCTAACCTCGCGCTATTCGAAGGCACCGGCGTCTTCTATGGCGCCACTTATATCGAGTCGCAGCTCTGCGAAGGGGAAGAGATCGTTGTTGTCGGCGGTGGCAACTCCGCCGGTCAGGCTGCTGTGTACCTTTCCCAGACTGCCAAGAAGGTCCACGTTCTGGTGAGGTCAGCCGGTCTTTCCGATACGATGTCCCGCTACTTGATCCGCCGCATCGAAGAGAACCCCGGCATCCAGTTACATCCGTTTACCGAGATCACCGCTCTCGACGGCGACGGACAGCTCCAGCGTGTCACCTGGCAGGATAAGAAGAGCGGCAAAACCGAGACGCACAACATTCGTCACGTGTTCCTGATGACCGGAGCCTCGCCCCGCACCGAATGGCTGAAGGACTGCGTCGTCATGGATGAGCGCGGCTTTATCAAAACCGGGCGCGATATTGCGGTAGAAGATTTGGCCTCCTTCAAATGGCCCCTGGAGCGGCAACCGCACCTTTTGGAAACCAGCCTCCCTGGCGTATTTGCCGTCGGCGACGTCCGATCCGGGAATGTGAAGCGCGTTGCCTCGGCCGTTGGTGAAGGTTCCATCTCCGTACATCTGGTGCACAGGGTCCTACAAGAGCAATAGCCACATCCCACGATCCCGTTACAATGTTATCCATCGGGGTCGGAGGAAATTCGAGTTGGCAAAATTCGCGAAGATTCTCATCATGCTGGTGCGCCTGATCTGGCTCGTTGAGTTGGGCTTGGGCATTTGGATCGCGTCCATTCGGGGGCTACCCTACCTTAAATTGCACATGGTGCTCGGATTCGTAGTGGCATTGTTACTGCTTCTCCTCGCCATCATTGCCGCGGTCCGAAAGCTCGTGGTGCCGGTCGTTCTCGGCTGCGTATTTGCGTTCCTTCTTCCCTTTGTGGCCCTTAAGCAATTCCCGGCACTTCGGTTCGCGCCGCATTTAGGGCCGATGCAATACGCCCATGTTGTTGTAGCCTTGGCGGCCATCGGTGTAGCAGAATTCATGCACGCAGCCCTTCGCAAACACGCCGGCTGAAGCATCGTTTTGAAATCGCTGTCAGGAACAGGACAACGTGCACATCGTCGCCAACGTGGCGCGCTCAACTGTCGTCGTAGTTGCCGCGCTTTTTCCGATCGTGAATCCGCTGGGCAGCGCTCTTATCTTCTTGAGCCTCACGCGGTCCTTCCCAGCAAATCTGCGCCGAATTCTCGTCCTTAAGGTCTCACTCTACAGTCTCATCCTGCTGGTTGTCTCCATTCTGATCGGTAGCCACGTACTTCACTTCTTTGGAGTCTCCATTCCAGTCGTGCAGGTCGCTGGCGGTCTCATCGTTTCCGCTACCGGTTGGAAACTGCTGCTCCAGCAAGATGTCGACATGAAGTCGCAAAAGGTCGACCCTGCCGTCGCGATGCAGCAGGCATTCTACCCGCTGACCCTGCCGATTACGGTCGGCCCAGGCTCCATCTCGGTAGCCATCACTCTCGGAGCCGATAGCGCCCGCACCATCTTCGCCGAACTGCCGCTGCTGATCGCCGCTCTGATTGGGCCGTTTATTGTGGCGCTCAGCATCTACATCTGCTATCGCTCTGCAGACCGACTCGAGAAGATCCTTGGCCCCACCGGACTCGGCATTTTCCTTCGCCTCTCCGCATTCATCGTCATCTGCATCGGCGTACAGATTCTTTGGAACGGCGCCGCTGCCCTCATCCACAGTCTCTGATCACGTTTAGAATCCCTCGACCGAACGCCGGAATCGGGCTATCATCTCCAACCATGTTCGGCGGACGCACCAGCGAGCAATGGATCGCCCAGTATGCCTCCAGTCACCAACATCCGGTGAACCGCGCCTGCCATACCTTCGGTATCCCCATTATCGTCGTCTCCCTCATCGTCTTCGCAATCAGCGTAGCCTTTCACCCGCTTTGGAAAATTGCCCTCGCCCTCTTTCTCTTCGGATGGGTACTTCAGTTCGTCGGCCACGTCTTCGAGCGCAAAGAGCCGGAGTTCTTCCACGACTGGCGTTTCCTGTTCGTCGGCGTGCGCTGGTGGCTCGCCAAACTGCGCGGCAAAGCATAATCTTTCGAGCCTTGTAACGTTACAGGTAGATGGTAACCACCGCGGCGATTACCCTGGTTCAGACTCTTAGAAAATAATTTCTTAACACCTATGTTCGACTTTACGTGCCGTCAACAAACGTGTAAGTTGTTGCCCTAAGTTTCTGTTGGTGGGCGGAACCCGTAAAAAGACGAGTCACAACGTACGAAGGCGTCCCCTTTCGCCTTCCGCGTGTTTGAGCCCCTGTCTGCAAACGAACGCAGCAGAGGTTCGTGATAAGCCAGTCGGTTGCGATCCCCCCTCGAACACTGATTCCCCAGAAGGCAGGTACAGATGAGAATGAATCATTCCCTTGGTCTAAAACTGTTGGCCGCGCTGCTCCTCGCAGCTCTGCCGGCACTCGCGGCAGATGCTCACGCGGCATCTCCACTTTTAACCCGTGGTGTTGAGGCGACCCTCTCCTCGCAAGCCACGCCGTCTTACGGCCTGTTTACATGCCAGGTCGGCGAGGTTCCCGGCACCTCCTGTTATGACCCGTTCCAGATCCGGCACGCTTACAATATCGACACCCTGATCAACGCGGGCTACGACGGTCACGGCAAGACGATCGTCATCGTCGACGCGTTCCAGAACCCCACGCTTCTCACATCGCTGAATACCTTCATTAGCTTCTACGGTATCGCTGGCTTGAATGGCATCGGCAATGCCGCTGATCCTTCCCTCGGCACCTTTACCCAGGTCGCGCCCGATGGCTTGACACCGTTCGATTCCACCGACCAGAACATGATCGGCTGGGCGCAGGAAATTACCCTCGACGTCGTTTGGGCTCACGCCGTCGCTCCCGGAGCCAACATCGTCCTTGTGCTGGCGAAATCCAATAGCGACGTCGACCTTCTCAGCGCTACCAAGTACGCCGTCGACCATAAGCTCGGCGACATCATCTCCCAGAGCTTTGGCGGAAACGAAAGCTGCGCCGACTCGAAGCTCCTCAAGCAGCAGCACCAGGTCTTCACGAAGGCGACGCAAAGAGGTATGACCATCTTCGCCTCTTCCGGCGATGAGGGCGCGGCTCAGGAAACCTGTGACGGTAACTCGTGGACCCAAGCCGTCTCTTCCCCTGCCAGCGATCCCCTCGTGACAGCCGTCGGTGGCACCATCCTCAATGCCGCACCCTACTGCCTGACCGTTTTGGGATGCGACCCCACCAGCAACCCTACCGCTGGAACCTACCAGGGCGAAGTGGCCTGGAACGAGTACGACCAGCTCGCCACGGGTGGCGGCTACAGCGTGCTGTATCACACCCCGCTGTACCAGCTACTGAGCGTTCCGCGCAAGCAGCTCTTCAAGCGCGGGGTGCCCGATGTCGCCTATAACGCCTCCGTTAACAACGGTGTTCTCACCCACCTCGACATTCCCGGATTGCCGGCCGGTTGGTACCTGTTCGGCGGCACCAGCGCGGGTTCGCCGCAGTGGGCGGGCATCGCCGCCATTGCCGACCAGAAGGCCGGTCGCGATCTGGGCTTCATCAACGCCGCTCTCTACCTCTTCAGTTGGCTGCCCCAGTCTTACGCGGGAACCTTCCACGACGTTACCATTGGTAACAACGCCGTTACGGAGTTGGACTCCGATAACAACCCCGTCAGCGTCGCTGGATTCAACGCCGGTATGGGTTGGGACGCCACTACCGGTCTCGGATCGCCCAAGGCCGATACGATCGTCAACTACCTGACGAAGTTCACTCTGTTGCAGGACGGCCCGAATGCAATCCAGAACTCCGATCCCTCAGGTTCCGGATCCCATGGCCCGCACAAACTTCACCACCACTAAAGTACTTGTAACGCAAAACTTAGGGCAGCCCCGCATGGGCTGCCCTTTTTACTTAAAAACAGTTAATTGCCGTCAGCAGCACCCCATCTTCACTTCCCCCGCGTCGGTCAGTGGCGGACCCCATGCTTCCTGCGGGATCGGCTGTCCCTTCGCCGTCTTGATCCAGCGTATGACCGCATCGATCACCACCAGTACCACACCAGCGATAAAGATCCCCATCAGCACCGTGTCGAGCCATCCCGTGAACCGCTGCATTCCCGTGGCTGCCTTGGTCAGCGGCCAGAAGATGTTCTGGATTCCCAGCACCCCCGCCGTCAGCGTCGTGACTCCTACGAACACCATCGGAATCGCCGTAATCCACGCGTACTTTGCCTTGCCCATGTTGATCAGGAACGTCGTCGTTACTGCCAGCGCAATGGTTGCCAGCAACTGGTTGCCGGTCCCGAACAGCGGCCAGATGGTCGAGATGTTCCCCGTATAGATCAGGTATCCCCACCCCAGCACGACCAGGAGCGTCGTGATCAGGTTACCCGGCAACCACGCCGTCTGGCGGAACGGCTCGTAAACTCGCCCCACCAACTCCTGCGTTACATAACGGGCGACGCGCGTCCCCGTATCCACAGTCGTCAGGATGAACAGCGCCTCGAACATGATGGCGTAGTGGTACCAGTACCCCATCAGCGTGTTCATGCCCGGCAGTCCCTTGAAGATCTGCGCCATGCCGATGGCCAGCGAAACCGCGCCTCCCGTACGCCCGGCCAGGTTTTCGCCAACCTCATGCGAGAACATATCGAGGTTCACGGTGTGCATTCCCAGTTTCTGGAATACCGCCGGGGCCGTATTGATCGCGAAGTAATCTCCCGGATACATCGAGCACGCTGCGATCAGCGCGATCACGCCCACCAGTGATTCGCATAGCATCGCGCCGTAACCAATGAATCGCGCGTCTGTCTCCTTGTCGAGCATCTTCGGAGTAGTGCCCGACGACACCAGCGAGTGGAATCCAGAAATCGCCCCGCACGCAATCGTCACAAACAGGAACGGGAACAACTTGCCCTTGATAATCGGCCCACCACCGCCCACATACTGCGTAAAATTCGGAAACTGAATGTTCGGATGCACGATAAAAACGCCGACTATCAGCAGCGCGATCGTGCCCAGTTTCACGTAGGTCGACAGGTAATCGCGCGGTTCCAGCACCAGCCATACCGGCAGCACCGAAGCCACGAACCCATAAATAGCCATCAGGATGCAAATCGTGTGTGGCGTAAATGTCAACGCGCTCGCGGCACTCGTCTGTGCGACCCAGTGCCCCGCGATCACACAACCAATCAGCACCACCACGCCGAACACGCTCGGCCCAAGAATCTTGATCTGACCATGAGGCCCGCTCTTGAACATCCAGAGGCCCATGATGATCGCGATAGGGATCGTCATCCCAATCGTGAACACGCCCCATGGACTGTTCGACAGCGCATTGACCACCACGATGCCCAGCCCCGCCAGCGTTACCAGCAGGATGAATAGCACCGCGATCATCGCCACTAATCCCGCAAACGGACTGATTTCAGTGCGCGCAATATCCGCCAGTGATCTTCCCTTGTGCCGGATCGAAGCCACCAGCACCGTGAAGTCCTGCACGCATCCGGCCAACACGCCGCCAACCAGCAGCCACAGAAATCCCGGCGCGAATCCGAATTGCGCCGCCAGCGTCGGACCCACCAGCGGGCCCGCACCGGCAATCGCTGCGAAGTGATGTCCGAACAGAACCCACTTCGGAGACGCCACATAGTTGTGACCATCCGCAAACGTGTGGGCAGGCGTCGTGCGGCGGTCGTCAAGCGCCAACGCTTTCGCAGCGATGAACGCACTGTAATAACGATAAGCAAGAGCATAGACGCAGAGCGCGCCTATCATGATCGGAAGCGTATTCACAGCTCATCCTCCTGAGTCTGTAACTCGGGACGGCCTTGAAGGTTACGCTCTGGAAGTCGGTCTTGAAACTACACCCGAATACAGCGCGTCTTGGCGCCGTTCAAGGCATAACGAGGCCGAAAATAGTGCCACAAACCGCCCGCTGCGACAATACAGGCCCGAAATTCCGCCTCCATGGCTTAAAACCACTCTGGAAATTTGCCCGAATTTACGGGAAGATGTCTGGCACCAGAGAGGTGAGCCATTCACTCCGCCAGCACATCGCCACAACGTTTGTTTTCCTTGGCTCCTGAAGAAATCAACGGCCACACGGTCTTGATCTGTACCGGTTGGCTGATTTCCGGCGCGACAGAGAACTTCAAGCAGCAAGTTCGGGCATTTCTTGCCCAGGGCAAGCCGGTCATCCTCGACCTCAGCGGCGTCAAACAGATGGACAGCTCCGGCCTGGGAGCCCTTGTGTCCTTATGGGTCTCGTCCAAATCCGCCAATTGCCCATTGCGGTTCTATAACCTTAGCGAACCCGTGAAGCGCCTGCTCGGTGTCACGCATGTGCTGAAAGCATTCGAGGCCTGCGGCTCACACCTCACCAGGCTCCCTTAGATACGCGGTGTCCGCTTCCGGTTTTCGAAAAGGTGAATCAGTTCGAAGAACGCAAACAAGAAGACGGAACTTGTCAGAATAAAGATGCTGTATGACTTGAGTGGACTTAATCCATTTAGTTCGACGCTGTTCGAAACCTTACCTTCCGGCGTGACATCGCGAAAGACCGTCGCTACCACAGGGAACCAAGTGCCGTGGAATCTCGCTAAGTAGGTCGCTTGATAAGTTGCTTGCAATGTGCCCACATCAGTAACTTGCAATCGATGCCTTTGCGCTTCAGTGCCGTCCGCATTGATGCCGATTGAATTCGTCGACCAGCCAATGGAGTTTCGCTCCACCGACTGACTGCCGATACGAACTGCCCACACCAAGGTCTGTTCAGAGCGCGCACTCGCTTGAGTTAGCGCGGGTTCGAAATCCGTTACATTACCCCACTTGAAGTACGCAGCAACCAACACCGGCGGCACAACTGCCACAAAGACGAAAACCAGCAACAGCATCCGCAACCAACGACGGCATGAACTGGCGAGGCGGTGCATCATGACTTCCGATTAGTCTAGTCGCTTGCAACCGTCTTGAAGTACTCATGGGAAATCGTCGCGATACATACCGCCGGCCATCTCCACCACTGCCGCCCCATCATCGCTGTCTGCACCGTGGTAGGAGCGCCTGACCCAGAGTTGAAAGCAATTCCGCTCCCTGAATCGCCGCGCCGGTCGAGTCCTTCACCACAAAGTCACCCGCGACCCTGCCAACCTTCACATGGTTAGCCTGAGATTCTACCTCTGACTCCTGATTCCTTCGCGCAACCGTACAAGAAAACCGATTCCTATCCCCTATCCTCTATCCACCGTCTTCCGGTCCATCGTTCACCGTCCACCGTCCACTTTCTTCTCCCACGTCTCCGCCACCAGCTCTTTTCCGAAACTCTTATGATTCTGCTGACTCACCAGCGTAAATCCCGTCTTCTCGTAGATCACCCGCGCCGCCACCAAATTGCTCTGCGTCCAGAGCGTGATCTTCTGGTAGCCAACCTGCTGCGCGAAGCGAATGCATTCTTCTACCAACCTCTTCCCTATCCCCAGCCCGCGCGCGCTAGGTTCCACGTAAAGCAGGCGTAACTTCGCGGTTACATCATCTTTCTTCACCAGGAACACCGACCCAACGATCTCGCCCTTGCGTTCGGCAATCCAGCAGCGTTCGCGCCTGGGATCGTAGTTCTTCACGAACTCCGCCACGATTTCCGCCACCAGGGCCTCGAAGCGCTCGTCCCAGCCGTACTCCTGGGCATATAGCGCGCCATGCCGATGCACCACCCACCCCATGTCCCCCGGACGATGCGCCCGCAGCACGATCGCCTCTGCCTTCGGCTCGCCGTCGCCCAGCAATTCGCGAATCGTTCCCATCGCCGCCACTAGCTTGCACTGCTCGGTTTCCGGCAGCTTCGCCAGCATCTTCCGGATCTCGGCACTCGCCGCCGCATCCAGCGGCGCAAACGCCTTCTTGCCTGCGGCAGTCAGGGACAGCACTACCTCCCGCTGGTCTTCCTCATTAACCTGCTTGTTAAGAAATTCCAACGCATTCAGTTTCTTCACGATCCGGCTCAGGTACCCTGCGTCGAGACCGAGTTCCTCGGTCAACCGCTTCGCCGTTATCCCGGCATGGCCCGCATGCGCCAGTTCGTACAAGACCCTCACTTCCGTCAGCGAGAACTCGCTGCGCAGCAACCCCTCGTTCAACACACCAGCTTGCTTGGTATAGAACCGGTTGAAAGCCCTCACGGATGCAATCCGCTGCTCCATGCGCCACCTCGCGCAGCACTATGACTCATATAATTGCTAAAGTCAATTTGTTGCTTGACTATTTTTGTCAAGGCCTCCAAAGTTGCCGATACGCGGTAACCATCTGAAATATAACAGGTTACATGATGTCCGGATTTGGCACTATTTTGCCTCTTTTTCGGTATTCTGGACTAAGAAGCTGAATTTTCAGGTCCCAGCCTGAGACAGGGGGGCGCTGCGGAGTTCCCGCAATCGGGCGAGGATATCTTCTTCCGCTGCTTAATAGCAGACGGTGGAGCAAACATGGACGAATTTCCCGAGAATAGCGCAGGTGAGACGCTAAATAAGGCAGATTTTTGGCATCAAGTGGAACTCGCGTTAATTTTCGCATCTAAGTACCATGTTTTGTATTAATTACACGTAAGTCGCTGATTTAAAAGCAACTTACAAGTCGTTTGTTTTGTATTAATTACATGTAAGTTGTTGATTCTAAATTACACCCTCCCAGGGGGGAGGGTTAACCCCAGCCTTGTGCTGGGCTTTCTATTTTGGAGGCAATTATGGAAACAAGAAACTGTCAACATCGCATGCTGACCGGCTTAAAGTGCGAAGCACCGGCCATTCGCGACAAGAACTACTGCCGTCATCACATTCGCTTCTACGACGCCAACGACTTCCCGGCCGGACGCACCGACTACACTCCCGCCGTCCCTGATCAACCCGAGGCTGCTTTGCTCTCGGTCCATCAAGCGACGCGCGCCTTCCTGGCGGGCAAGATCGACGCGCCAACCTGTCGTCTTCTCATCTATGCCGCTCAGGTTAGCAGCCACATCATGGGCCAACGCTTGGCTCATGACCGCCACGCGGAGCAACTCGATCGCGAGCAATTGAAGGAGATCGCAGCCGAAGAACGCGCCGAAGCTGTAGCCAAGGCGCTCGTCCAATCCATCAACAATCTCGAATGCTCTCCCGAAATCATGCAGCAGATCGGCGATCACATCCGCTTGCTCATGGATCGGGCACGGTCTGTGCTTCCCGCTGCCAGCGAGCCGCCGCGGGCCGAGGCCTCGTGACCGTCATCACTGCGCCGATGTCGATCTGCGCCGAAATTTATCCAAACAGGAGGAATCATGCCAGCCCTGGAGGAGCAGTTTGTGCAGGCGCAGAAAGACGTCAACGAACTCAAAGAGCGTCCCGATAACCAGACGATGCTCAAGCTCTACGCGTACTTCAAGCAGGCGACGCAAGGCGATGCCACCGGAGACCGTCCCGGTGGCTTCGACTTTGTGAAACGCGCGAAGTTCGACGCCTGGAACGGCGTGAAAGGCGTTTCGAAACCGGAGGCAATGAAGAGGTACGTGGATCTGGTGCAGAAACTGCGGAACCGATAAAAGCAGCAATTCGTCAGGACGCGAGTCAAAGCGTTCGGTACTGGAAACTGGGTACTGGGTACTGGATACCGATTACTATCCACAACCGCATACCGTAGAATCGGACCATGGTTGCTTCGAGGACAGGACCCACCATCGACGAGTACCTGCGCAAACGGCTGATGCCCGTGGAAGGTGCGATTCCGCACATCCAGGGTATCGAGATGTACGGCAACTCGATTCCCGCCGGAACCGTCGGCGGCGACCTGTTCGAGTACATCAACTTTCAGCAGCGTTATGACATCGACGCGCGTATCGCGCGGGCGCAGATGCTGGCGAAGGAATTCCTCGAGCCGCTGCCCAAGGGCACCGCGCCTCGCAACTCCGTGGATGACCACGTGGAGTGGCTGCGCTCGCATCCGGGGTTCACGCCCGAGCTGGAGCGCGAATACCGCTGGGCGCGCAGCTCCGAGCAGATCCGTGTGGCTGAAAACCTCGAGGACCTGAAGAACATGGCCGGCGTGCTGCTGGTGGATGCCGAGGGCCACGGCGTTATCGCGGCCAAGATCGCCTCCACGGTTCACGACACCTTCCAGGCGTTCATGCTGGCGGAACTCGACCAGCGCGGGCGCACCACGATGCAGATGTTCGAGCGCATCAACCTGCGGTTGGCGCAGTCGGTCACCGCTCGTAACGCTCTCGGTAGAAGCGAGCACGAGTTCGCACGAGAGATTGCCACCATGCTGTACGGCGAGGTACACCCATATGGATATTTCCGGTTCGTGAACTTCGGACATCCGCCGCCGCTGGTGTACTCGGCGGAATTCGGGCGGTTTGTGGAAATCAAGGGAAGCATGGTGCAGTTCCTGGCGTTGGGGCTGGAAATTCCCGACGACCATCCGGACCGCAAGCGCTACCAGACACTACAGCTTCGTAACCGTGCTAACGCGTCCGATATCGCGGAGATCACGCTGATGAGCCCGGGCGACATCCTCTTCCTCTATACCGACGGCGTATACGACGGCACCGATGAAACCGATCGCAAGCGCTTGGAGGAAGTGATGCGCGGATGCTACCGCAGGTCGGCGAAAGAGATCTGCGACGCGCTGCTTCAGGAAGCCGTGCGCGAAGACGAGCGGCTAAGAACCGCGGGCGAAGAAGACCGCATCGACGACAAGACCGTGTTCATTATCAAAAGAAGTGGGCAGTGAACGATGGCGGCTGGACCGCGGCTTAGGAGTTGGGTTAGGAATATCTCGAGTTCTCTGCGCGAACTCTCGACATGACAAAAAAGCGCGGACGACGGCGTCCGCGCTACACACGTGCGAGTTTACCTCACTGAACCGGTGTTTTCAGCAGCAATGCCAGCAGTCCGACGACGGCGTCGCCTTCGGTGAAGTTGCAGTGACCGTAGCGGAACACGGGCAGCGACACCAGGTTCCCCAGGCTATGCCGCTGAGCTGCCTTCCCGAAGTAGATGAGTTCATGCAGGTACGGTACTACGTTGTCGCCGGTGGTGTGCAACGTCACCAGCGGGATCGACAGCTTCCCGGTGGTCTGGTATCCGGCTGCAATGGCCGCGAGCGCCACCGGGCTAGCCTTGAAGCGCTTAACGCTAAAGTTAAGCAGCAGGTCGTTGGACGATCCGAAATACAACTTGCTGCGATTGTCGTAGGGGTTGCCGCCGAGCTTCGCGATGGCATCATTAGCCTCGAGAATGTTATAGGCGAGAACATCGATCAGCGATTGCGCCGGATCGGGGCCGGTGGCAACGTGAGTGACATTGATCAACTGCGACATTTTGCCGGGCGCCGCGTTGAGAGCGGCGTAAATGATGGCCGAGTAAGGGACGGCGCATCCCGCCGTGGTGCACGACGCAAAATCTTCCTGAACTTCATCGGGGACGTTGATAGCGCTGCCGGGAATCACACCGGGGAAAAAGTAGTCAAAAACGACTCGAACGTCCATGAAGTAACTGATCTGGTAATTGAAGTCGCCGATGGGACCGCAAGCGGCCAGGCCTCCGGTGAACAGGTCGGGGGACGTTTCGATGGCCTTCGCGGTGACCAGCCCGCCTTCGGAGACTCCGATCAGGTACGTGCGTCGAGGCTTACCCACGGTGTTGGTGTAATACGCGGCAAGATGCTTGACGTCGTCGACGCCTTGGGTGATGGCAAGGCCGTTCGTCGGATAGCTGGTAGCCACGAACGCCATGCCAAGCGCCTGGATGAGGGCGGGGATGTTGGTGCCATCGGGTAACACCAGTTGGTCATAGGGAATGCCGATAGGGGTGAGCGGCGGAACGAATCCGTGAGCATAGATCACCAGATCGGCGTTGGGGCTTGCGGCTGGGCAGATGAGATAGATCGATCCGTTGGTCGAGGGCCCCGACTGCTCGGTGCAACCGGGAATGGGACTGGCGGCAACGGCAAACGATGTGATTACCGAGACGAAAAGGACGACGAGTAGCGGGCGAAGGGCGCGAGACATAGTCCGACTCCTCAAATGGTTTTTGTTGGGAGGCCCGGTAGGTTGAGGTGAGGATTGTACCTCTTGGGCGGTTAAGGATCAGGTAAAAAAACGCACCTCGCGGTGGAGGTGCGTTGGCGTTCGTGACTTTGAGAGCATCCGCAGAGTAATGTCTGCGGCTATATTACTTCTGTTCGCCGCCTTCGGCCGGAGGAACTTCGGCTGAGCCTTCCGCTCCACCTTGCTGGGCTTGCGCTTCTTCCAGGGCCTTGCGGGCTTCTTCGGCACGCTTGGCGCGAGCTTCGGCGCGTTTCTGGCGCTTCTCGTCGATGACTTGCTCGGAGCCCATCAGTTCGATGTACGCCTTCTCGGCGCCATCGCCCTGCTGGAACCCGGTGCGCACGATGCGGGTGTAGCCGCCGTTGCGGTCGCCCATGCGGGGAGCCACGGTGGCGAAAAGTTTGTCCACGGCTTCCCGAGTCATGAGGAAGCCGGCGGCGAGACGGCGGGCGTTGACGTCGCCGCGCTTGCCGAGCGTGATCATCTTCTCGATTTCGGGGCGAAGAGCCTTTGCCTTGGAGACGGTGGTCTCGATGCGCTCTTCCATGACGAGCGAGGTCACCAGGTTGCGCAGAAGGGCGCGGCGGTGGCTGGTGTTACGTCCGAGTTTCTTGCCTGCTTTGAGGTGACGCATTGTCGAATCCTTGGATAACTTGATCGTTATGGCTAAAAGTACGAAGTACGAAGGCTGAAGGACGAAGTAAATTCTTGACTTCCAACTTCGTCCTTCGCACTTCTTACTTATTAATATCCGCCGTAGCTCATGGGAGCCGGGGGTGCGCCGGGCACGGCGTTACCGTGCTCGTCGATCTTCATGCCCAGGCTGAGTCCCATGGTGGCGAGAATTTCCTTAATCTCGTTCAGGGACTTGCGCCCGAAGTTCTTAGTCTTCAGCATCTCGGCTTCGGTCTTCTGCACCAGTTCGCCGATGGTCTGAATGTTCGCGTTCTTCAGGCAGTTGTAGCTGCGGACCGAGAGTTCGAGTTCCTCGACCGAACGGTTGAGGTTCTCGTTGCGAATCTGCGGTTTGCCGCTGCGATCCTCGGACGAGCTGCCGATCATCGACGGCTCGATCTCTTCCTCGAAGTTGATGAAGATCGTCATGTGATCCTTCAGCAGCTTCGCGGCGAGTCCGATCGCGTCCGCGGGATTAACGGAACCGTTCGTCCAGACTTCCAGTGTCAGCTTGTCGTAGTCGGTAATCTGGCCGAGACGGGCAGCTTCAACCGTGTAGTTCACCTTGCGCACGGGCGAGTGAACCGAGTCGATCGGAATGAATCCGAGGCCAAGGTCTTCGTCGAAGTTCTTGTCGGCGGAAACGTAGCCGCGGCCGCGCTTCAGGCGCATTTCCATGTCGAGCTTGCCGCCTTCGGAGACGGTCGCGATGTACACGTTCTTGTCGAGGATCTCGACGTCGGAGTCGGTCTCGATCATGCCGCTGGTGACCACGCCCGGTTGTTCGGAGCGCAGGTAAATCGCTTTCGGCCCTTCGCCGTTGAGCTTGAACGGAATCTGCTTGAGGTTGAGGATCACGTCAGTCGCGTCTTCGACAACGCCGGTGATCGACTGGAACTCGTGCAGCACGCCTTCGATCTTGACGGCGGTGATGGCCGCGCCTTCGATCGAGCTCAGCAGCACGCGACGGAGCGCGTTGCCGATGGTGGTGCCGAATCCACGCTCGAAGGGCTGCGCCCAGAAGCGTCCGTATTTGTCGTTGAGCGTCTCGGTGTCAGTGGCGAGGCGCTTGGGCTTTTGGAAACCTTTCCAAAGCATCGTTTGTTTCTCCTTCCGTCCCTGTGGCTCAAGTCGACTCTGGCCCGAGAGTTTTGTTCGACTTGGCGGATCGGGACCGGAAAATGGGCCAATCTCAATTAGTAAGTTAGTAATTTGGTAAGTTAGTAAATTTTTCAGTTCAACCGGCGGCTTACTCTCAACCCGAAACCGATTTACTAATTTACTAACTTACTCATTTACCAATTAGCAGTAACTGTGACGTTACTTACTGTACAGTTCCACGATCAGTTGCTCGTTGATCGGGAGGTTGATGTCCTCACGCTTCGGCAGCGCATTCAAAGAACCATTGAGTCCTTCGCGATCGACCGTCAGCCACGAAGGCGCGGTCTGATGACTGGCGAACTCGCTGGCATTTTTCACCATGTCGAGGTTCTTCGCTTCCTCGCGAACGGAAATTTCGTCGCCCACGCGAACCTGGTAAGAAGGAATGTTGACCTTCTTGCCGTTGACCGCGATGTGGCCGTGGCGCACGAGTTGGCGTGCCTGACGGCGGGCGTTGGCGAATCCGAGGCGGAACACGATGGTGTCGAGACGGCGTTCGAGCTGCTGCAGCAGGATTTCGCCGGTGACGCCGGTGGCGTTCGACGCCACTTCGTAGTAGTTGCGGAACTGGTTCTCGCCGACGAAGTAGATACGCTTTGCTTTCTGCTTTTCGCGCAGTTGCAGGCCGTATCCAACGACCTTCGTCTTTTTGTCTTTACCGTGTTGTCCGGGAGCGTAGTTGCGCTTTTCGACGGGACACTTGTCGGTGAAACACTTCGCACCCTTGAGGAAAAGCTTCATGCCTTCGCGACGGCAAAGGCGGCAGACTGCATCTTTGTAACGAGCCAAGTCTTTTCTCCTATGAGCACCGGTTTACGGGAGTGGCTTCCCTTCGTCCCGGTGGAAACATTCTGTCATTGTGTCATTTGGCCATTGAGCCATTTCAAGTCCGAACCAATGACCCAATGACTCAATCGCCAGATGGCTAAATCAAACTCTTCTACGCTTCGGCGGGCGGCAGCCGTTGTGCGGAATCGGAGTCACGTCCTTGATGGAGCGGACTTCGATGCCGGCGGCAGCCAGCGCGCGGATGGCCGACTCACGGCCCGATCCGGGACCGCTAACGCGAACTTCGACGGAACGCAATCCGTGATCGCGCGCCATGTTGGCGGCGTTCATGGCAGCCTGCTGGGCCGCGAACGGAGTACCCTTGCGGGATCCGCGGAAGCCGAGCGAGCCGCTGCTCTTCCACGAAATGACGTTACCTTCCTGGTCGGCGATGGTAACGATCGTGTTATTGAACGATGCCTGGATGTGAACGACCCCGTAAGGAACGTTCTTGCGCTCGCGGCGCTTGAAGGTTTTGCCCTTCTTGCCAGTCTTCGGTTTGCTCTCGCCCGCGCCTGCGGACGCCTGTGGTTTTGCCATTGAAGTCTCTCAGTTCGTCAGTCAATCAGTTTGTCAGTTAGTCAGTTCAACCTTATGGCTGTCCACTGACCACCGTTCACTGTTCACTTCTTTATGTCTTTGCCGCGGCCTTCTTCTTGTTGGCGACGGTGCCTTTGCGCGGTCCCTTGCGGGTGCGCGCGTTGGTGTGCGTGCGCTGTCCGCGAACGGGCAACGAGCGGCGATGACGGTATCCGCGATAGCTGCCGATTTCGATCAGCCGCTTGATGTGCATCGAGATGTCTTTGCGGAGGTCGCCCTCAACGTCGCCCTGTGCCTCGATGACCTGGCGGATGCGGTTGACTTCGTCTTCCGCGAGATCCTGAATCTTCTTTTCGGGATCGACATTGGCGGCCTGAAGGATCTTGTAGGACCGTGAGTTGCCGATGCCATAGATGTACGTGAGTCCGATCACTGCGCGCTTGTTACGCGGAAGATCGACGCCTGCAATACGTGCCATGTTTCCTCATGTGGCCGGACCGTTTGCAAGCGGTCCGACGGGTAATTCGTAAGTCTGTCAGTCGGTCAGTTTGTCAGTCTCTCGACCGAGACACTAACCCTGGCGTTGCTTGTGCTTCGGGTTTTCGCAGATGACGCGCACCACACCGTGGCGGTTGATCACCTTGCACTTATCGCAAATTTTCTTAACAGAAGCCCGTACTTTCATTACTGGTTCTCAGTTCTCGGTTTTCGGTTCTCGGTAAAACCAAACCGCAAAATCATTTATAGCGATACACAATTCGGCCGCGGGTGAGATCGTAAGGCGATAGCTCCACCGCGACGCGGTCGCCGGGAAGGATGCGGATGAAGTTCTTGCGCATCTTGCCGGAGACATGAGCTAAAACCTGGTGCTTGTTTTCCAGTTCAACCCGGAACATCGCATTGGGCAGCGGCTCGATCACCACCGCCATGACTTCAATTGCGTCTTCCTTGCTCATTCAGTCCTTGAACGTAATCTTTACTTCTAAACTTCATTTGGTTATCGGTTGTCAGTTTTCAGTTATCAGTAAAACCGAAAACCGTGAACCGATGACCGTCAACCTCTACTGCGTCAGAATAACCGGGCCGTCTGACGTTACGGCCACGCAGTGTTCGAAGTGGGCGCTCAGGCTGCCGTCTTCGGTGACTGCGGTCCATTTATCTTCCAGCACGCGGGCGCCCGGGCGTCCAACGTTGACCATCGGCTCGATCGCGATCACCATGCCTTCGCGAAGGCGAGCCCCGTGTCCGCGGGTGCCGAAATTCGGAACCTGTGGATCTTCGTGCAACTTGGTTCCAATGCCGTGTCCGACGAACTCGCGAACCACGCTGAAACCGGCGGCTTCCACGTGTTCCTGGACCGCCGCGCCAACATCGCCAACCGTATTGCCGATGCGGGCCTTTTCGATGCCCTTGTACAGTGACTCCTGCGTAATCTTCAGGAGCTTCTTAACCGTGTCGTTCTGGCCGTCGCCTACCGGAACCGTTACAGCCGCGTCTCCGTAGTAGCCATCGAGCACCACGCCACAGTCGATCGAAACGATGTCGCCCTCTTTCAGCACCCGCTTGTCGTTCGGGATGCCGTGGACGATCTCCTGATTCACCGACGTACACAGCACGCAAGGGTAATCGTAATAACCCTTGAAAGCCGGCTTGGCGCCCAGATCCTTGATCTTCTTCGCGGCGGCGCGTTCCATATCCATGGTGCTGACACCGGGTTTCACCATGGCCGCGACTTCGTCCAGCACCTGCCGGACGATCTTGCCGCTCCGGCGCATCTTCTCGATTTCCGCCGGCGATTTACACACGATCGCCATTCTTAACCAAATCTAAAACGGTCCGGGTGACGACGTCCAAATCCTGGTCACCATTGATCTCGTGCAGGCTGCCCCGCGACTTGTAATAGTCGATGAGGGGAAAAGTCTGCCGCTCATACGCCTGCAATCGCGCGGAGATCACATCCTCGCAATCGTCACGGCGGGTAGTGAGTTTAGAGCCGTCGATATCGCAGACATCGGCAACTCGAGGAGGCTGGGAAAAAACGTTGTAGATCCGCCCGCAGGTGGGACAAGAACGACGTCCGGTAAGCCGCCTAAGTAGTTGATTATAACCGACGGCGACGTTAATCACAACCGGAGTCGTAGCCCTTCCCGGGGCCACTTCAGCGGTCCAGCCTTCCAAAAACCTGTCCAGCCACTCGGCCTGCACCAGAGTCCGGGGAAACCCATCGAGGATGAAGCCGCGACTGGTATCGCCCCCGGTGCGGATGCGCTGTTCCAGCATCTCCTCAACCAGGTGGTCGGAAACGAGCCCACCGTGCTCCAAAACCGATTTTGCTACAGCCCCTAGTTCCGTTCCGCGGGCGACGTTGTCTCGCAACAGGTCGCCGGTGGAGATTTGGGGTATTCCGTACTGCCTAGCCAGGATCTTGGACTGTGTACCTTTGCCTGCACCCGGCGCGCCCAGCAGGACGATAGCCCCAACAAACCGAGATGTGGGATCAGTCATGCATCCCGTAGAACTGTGGTCAGTCATCAGTTGTCAGTACTCAGTTAAGACCCTTGTTGCGGGGCCCCCGTCTGAATACAGACGCATTCGGGCCGTTTGTTGTTGGTCCTCTGTCGTTAGCAAGGGCCTTGCAGCGAAAACGGTGTGCTAACGACCAACGACAAACGACCAAAGACAAAAACTACCAGGCGCGGCGGCCGCGAATGCGTCCGCTGCGCGGGGTAAATCCTTCATAGTGGCGCATGATCAACTGCGCCTCGACCTGCTGCACGGTATCCATGGCCACGCCGACGACGATCAGCAGCGACGTGCCACCGAAGTAGAACGTTACACCGAGACCGCTGGTCAACCAGTTAAAGCTCGGGCGGTCGAAAATCTGGCCGATCCACGGCAGGTGGTTCAAGTGCAAACCGGCGATCATCCATTCGGGAATGAGCGAAATCACGATCAGGTACAACGCGCCGACCAGCGTGATGCGGGTCAGAATTTCGTTAATGTGATCGGCGGTGCGCTTACCCGGCCGGATGCCCGGAATGAATCCGCCGTACTTCCGCATGTTGTCCGCGACGTCGTTCGGGTTAAACACGATTGACACATAGAAGTACGCGAAGAAGACGATGCCGAGCGCGTACAAAACGGTGTAGATGGGCTCGCCCCACTGGAGCGCCTTGATCATCGGCCCGATGACCCGGTTGTCCTTGAAGGCAAAACCCATGGTCTGCGGCAAGGTCAACAACGATGACGCGAAGATGACCGGCATGACACCGCCGGAATTGACGCGCAGCGGAAGGTGAGTGCTCTGTCCACCCATGACCTTGCGGCCGACAACGCGCTTCGCGTACTGAACCGGGATGCGCCGCTCGCTGCGCTCGACGTACACGATGAATGCCACGACGGCGATCATCAGGCCGAGCAGGATCAGCATCGCCGGAACCGTGAAGACGCCCCAAGCCTGGGTGCGAACCTTTTCCGCCAGATCGGCGACGCCACGAGGCAGGCCGACGACGATGCCGGCGAAGATCAGCAGCGACATGCCGTTGCCGACGCCGCGCTCGGTGATCTGCTCGCCCAGCCACATAATGAACACGCTACCGGTGGTGAGCGTGAGCATGGTCATCAGCACGAAACCGATGCCAGGATCGGTGACGAACGCCATGCCGCCGGAAACCGTCTGGCGTTCCAGCGTGACCGCGATACCCAGCGATTGCAACGCGCTGAGAATGAGCGTGAGATAACGCGTCCACTCAGTGATCTTCTTGCGGCCGAGTTCGCCTTCCTTCTGCAACTTGGCCAGCGGTTCGTAAACCACGGTCAGGAGCTGAAGAATAATGGATGCCGTGATGTACGGCATGATGCCGAGGGCGAACACGGTAAGGCGGCGCAGGTTACCGCCGCTGAAGAGGTCGACGAAGCCGAGAAACGATCCGCGGTTCTGCTCGAAGAACTGCTGCAGCAGGGCGGAGTTGATGCCTGGGGTCGGGATGTGCGCGCCCAGGCGGTAAACCGCCAACAGCCCCATCGTGAAACCGATGCGTTTGCGCAGATCCGGAATGCGGAATATGTTTGCGAGTTTCTCGAACATCTATTTGGACCTCGGGTCCGTCTGGTTATCCCACACTCCCAAAAGAAGGGGATGTGGGGCACCAATATTTACTGCACGATCTCAGCTTTGCCGCCGGCCTTGGAGATTTTCTCCTGGGCCGACTTGGAAAACTTGTGCGCGTGGACGGTGATGGCCGACTTCAGTTCACCATCGCCGAGCACTTTAATCAATGAATTCTTCCCCTTAACCAGCCGCGATTTGCGCAGCACTTCGGGGGTGACTTCTTTCTCGCCGAGTTCCGCGAGGTCGGCAAGGTTCACGACCTGGTACTCGATGCGGAACGGGTTATGGAAGCCGCGCTTAGGCAGGCGCCGGTGAAGGGGCATCTGGCCGCCTTCGAATCCGCGCTTCTGGCGCGAACCGCTGCGGGATCCCTGGCCCTTGTGGCCGCGGGTGGAGGTCTTGCCCATGCCGGATCCCATACCGCGTCCGACGCGCTTCTTGTTCTCGTTCGCCTTCTTGGGGGCGCGAATTGTGCTTAAGTTATATGCCATTTCGAATCCCTCTAAGCGGATAGGGGATGGCGGATAGTGGATAGGAAAACCAAATCCTATCGGCTATCCCCTAGCTGCTATCTACTTTACGTACTCCACCAGGTGCGGAACCTTGGCGACCATGCCGCGGATGGACGGCGTGTCCTCGCGCTCGATCACCTGGTTCAATCGCGTGAATCCGAGACCCTTGATCACCAGCTTATGCTTCACCGGCGCCTGGGCCATCCCCCGCACCCACTTCAGCTTCATTGTCTGTTTCGCCTTCGCCATTAGAGTTCCTCCACGGACTTGCCGCGCAGGGTCGCCACTTCCTGGCGATCGCGCAGGTTCGTCAAAGCGTTGAAGGTTGCCTTGATGACGTTGTGCGGGTTGGTGGTGCCGATAGACTTGGTGAGCACGTTCTGGATACCGACCGAAGTCATGACCGCACGCACCGCGCCGCCGGCGATGACCCCAGTTCCTTCCGGAGCCGGCTTGATCAGCACGCGGCCGGAGCCGTAGCGCCCGAGCGAGACATGAGGAATGGTGGTGTGGGTCATGTTGACCTTCACCAGGTTCTTTTTCGCCGACTCGATGCCCTTGCGAATGGCCATCGGAACTTCCTTGGCCTTGCCGGAACCGTAGCCGACCACTCCCGCCGAAGGGTCGCCAACAACGACCAGCGCCGCGAACGACAGGTTCTTGCCGCCTTTGACAACCTTGGTGACGCGATTGATGGCGATGACCTGGTCTTTCAGGTTATAGGCGCCTGCGTCGAGTTTTTTCTTGATAGATGGCATTTTGTTTCCAGTTGTCGGTTCTCAGTTGTCAGTTCTCAGTAAACCAACCACTTACAACCGACTCTCTCGTAATTCCGTTTACACACTAGTCGTCAGAGACGACCCTTCTAGAACTGTAAGCCTGCTTCTCTCGCAGCATCCGCGAGCGCCTTAACGCGCCCGTGATAAAGGTATCCGCCACGGTCGAAAACGACCTTGGTAATGCCCTTGGCCTTGGCTTTTTCCGCGACCGATTTGCCGACTTCCTTCGCCGAAGCCAGGTTGCCCCCGGTCTTGTGCGTGCCCTTGCCCTCGACGGTCGAGGCAGCGACGATCGTCTTGCCGTGCAGATCGTCGATGATCTGGGCGTAAATGTGATTCGTCGAGCGATAAATGCTCAGCCGCGGACGCTCGGTCGAACCGGAGAGTCCTTTGCGGATGCGCTCGTGAACGCGAATGCGCTTCTTGTTTTTCTGTTCTTTCGTAATCATCTGCTTTTCCTAATTCCCGGGTTGCTGTACCGGGGAGCCCCATTTGGGCCATTTGGTCATTGAGCCATTTGGCCATTGAAAATCACTCAATGGCGCAATGACCCAATCGCAAAATTATTTCGCGCCCGTCTTGCCAACCTTCTTCTTAAGCTTCTCGCCGGCGTAGCGCACACCCTTCTGCTTGTACGGATCGGGCTTGCGCAAGCCGCGCATTTCGGCCGCAACCTGTCCGACCTTCTGGCGATCGATGCCGGTCAGCGTCAGACGAGTGTTCTTGGGGTCAACGGCCACCGTGATTTCGCTCGGGATCGGGTACTCGATCGGATGCGAATATCCGAGCGAGAACACCACGGTTCCCTTGCCCTTCAATTCCGCCTTGTAGCCGATACCGACGATTTCGAGTTCGCGAGTCCAGCCATTAGTGACACCATGAACGGCGTTGTTCAGCAAGGCGCGTGACAGTCCGTGAATGGCGGCCTGCGAATCGTTCTCGCGGATGGCGACGATGTGTCCGTCTTTTTGTTCGACGCTCACTCCCTGGGGGACGCGGGTCTCAAGCTTGCCCTTCGGGCCTTGCACTTCGACGACGTTGCCGCGGATGTTGACTTTCACACCCGCCGGGATCGCAATTGGTTTTTTACCGATTCTCGACATTATTTTTTCTCTTCGCTTATATGGCTTGGGAGCTGCGGCTTTCAGCTGCTAGCTCTCAGCTTTCAGCATGTTTGTCGTTGGTCCTCAGTCGTTGGTCGTTCGAAAAATGTCGTAACGACTAACGACAAACAACTAACGACCGCTTTACCAAACTTCGCACAAAATCTCGCCACCGACGCCGCTCTTGCGGGCGTCGCGGCCGGTCATCACGCCCTTGGGCGTGGTCAGGATGTTGATGCCCAGTCCGCCGAGAACGCGCGGAATCTCGGTGCGTCCAACATACACGCGACAGCCGGGCTTCGAGATGCGGTTCAGGTTGCTGATAGCGGCTTCGTTGCCGTTACCGTATTTCAGGTATACGCGCAGCAGTTTCTGGCCGTTCTCTTCGGTGGCCTTGAAGTTCGAGATATACCCTTCTTCCTTCAGAATGCGGGCCATCTCGAGCTTGAGCTTCGAGGCCGGGACATCGACCTTCTGTTGTTTTGCCCTGATCGCGTTACGCACGCGGGTCAGGAAATCTGCGACCGGATCGGTCATGTTCTACCTTCTCCTTGCGTTGCTCGTTTGCTCCGGACGACCGGAGAACCAGCGGCAACGTATTGCTAGTGGTTAGTGGTTGGTGGTTAGTGGGTAGCAAAATCTTCTAACCCCTAACTCCTGGCTGCTAGCCACCGATCTGTTTACCAGGACGACTTCGACACGCCTGGAATTTCTCCGCGCAGCGCGAGCAAGCGGAAACAGAGGCGGCAGATCCCGAACTTGCGCAGGTATCCGCGGGGCCGTCCGCACATCTTGCAACGGTTGTGCTGGCGCGAAGTAAACTTCGTGCGCTCGCCCGTTGCCTTCGCTTTTTCGCGAGACTTCTGGGCTTCCAGCGTTTTCTTGGCGTCCTTAACTCGTTTTGCTGTAGTAGCCATTTATTCCTTGTCGCCCGGACCGAACCAGGCTGGTAAATCTAAATCCTTCGTTACACTTCGCAGCGGGATGTGAATCCCGCACTACTGGCGGAACGGCATGCCCATGTGCTTCAGCAGCGCGCGAGCCTGTTCGTCGTTGCGCGCGCTGGTCACAATGGTGATGTTCATGCCTTTCAGCTTTTCAACCTTCGCGTAATCGATTTCGGGGAAGATCAACTGATCTTTCAACCCGAGCGTGTAATTGCCACGCCCATCGAACGACTTCGAACTGACGCCGCGGAAGTCACGCACGCGGGGCAGCGCGATGTTGATGAGACGGTCGAGGAACTCGTACATACGGTCGCCGCGCAGCGTGACCATGGCGCCGATCGGCATACCTTCGCGAACCTTGAACGCCGCAATCGATTTCTTGGCGCGCGTGATGACGGCCTTCTGGCCGGTGATCGCGCTGAGTTCGTTCACCGCGGGATCGAGCAGCTTCGCGTTCTGCGTCGCTTCGCCCACACCCATATTGATGACGACCTTCTCCAGTTTCGGAACCGCCATCGCATTCTTAAGATCGAATTCCTTGAGCAGCGCGGGGGCAACTTCCTTCGCGTACTTGTCGTGAAGGCGCGCGGTGCCGCGGCTGGAAGCTTTCGGGCGTCCGGCTTCGACAGCAGGAGCTGCATGCTGTTCGCCGCCTTTTTTCCCGCCCTTACCTTCGGGCTTCTGCCCCTTTTGCTGCTTCTGTTTCTCGTCTGCCATTTCTCTTCTGCTGCTTTCTCTCACGGTGTTCGGAGTGGTTACCGTTACGTGAGGTGATCAGTTGTTCTTGCCGGCAATATGCCGGCGCTACTAGTCGAGCGTGGTGCCGCACTTCTTGCAGGTGCGGACCTTCTTGTCGCCGCGGAAATCATGCCCGATGCGCGTGGGGCCGCACTGCTTGCAGACCAGCATCACGTTCGACACGGAGATCGGCGTCTCCTGCTCGGCGATGCCGCCCTTGATGTTGCGCTGCGGGTTGGGATGAACGTGCTTCTTCACCATCGAGATGTGCTCGACCAGCACGCGTCCGGTCCTGGGGAAGATGCGCAGTACGCGGCCTTCCTTGCCGGCGTCCCTACCGGTGATCACCTTCACGGTGTCGTTACGCTTGATATCGAAGTGCTTGTGCTTCGTTGTTGCGGTTGCGAGTGCCATTCTTCTAATCCTATTTAGTTCGTCAGTACATCAGTGCGTCAGGTCTTCAGTTACAGAACTTCGGGCGCAAGCGAGACAATCTTCAAAAACTTCTTTTCGCGCAGTTCGCGGGCGACCGGGCCGAACACGCGGGTTCCGACCGGCTCGCCGTCGGCATTGATCAGCACCGCCGCATTCGAATCGAAGCGGACATAGGTGCCATCTTTGCGGCGCGATTCCTTGCGGGTGCGCACGATTACGGCCTTCACCACGGTGCCCTTCTTGACCTGACCTTCGGGCGACGATTCCTTCACTGCTGCGGTAATCACGTCGCCCAGGCCCGCCACCAGTCCGGTCTGTCCGCCGACCGGCAGAATCATCTGCAGTTTGCGGGCGCCGGAGTTATCGGCGACCTCCAGCATGGTTCGCATCATCACAGCCATTGTCGTATCTCCTTCTGCGTTACCAGCCGGGCTATGCAGCCGGGGTAGTGTTTTCCGCTTCCGGCACCAGGGCCGCCTTGCGGATGATTTCCTGCAACTTCCAGCGTTTCAGCTTCGAGAGCGGACGCGTCTCTTCGAGGCGAACCACATCGCCCACGTGCGCCGAGTTCTTCTCGTCATGCGCGTAGAATTTCTTGGTCGTGCGGATGACGCGGCGATAGAGCGGATGCGCTTTGCGACGCTCGACTTCGACCACGATGGTCTTCTGCATCTTGGTGGAAACCACGTTGCCCACCACCGTCTTCCGGATGCCCTGTTGTTTTGTCGCAGTCTCAGCCATTATTTGTTCTCCCCAGCAAGCTGGCGCTCACGCTTGATTGTCTTGACCCGCGCGATGTCCTTGCGGAGCTGGCGGATTTTCTTCAGGCTCTCGGTCTGCCCCATCGACAACTGGAACTTGAGGCGAAACAACTGGTCCGCCAGATCGCGTTCCTGGTGCTGGAGCTCAGCATCGGTGGTATTGCGAATTTTGTCTGCTGCTGCTAGTGCTTTCGCCATTCTTCTTCTCTCTACTGCCACTGCTCTCTGGGTCAGTGGTCCGTTTTGGTTATCGGTTCACAGTTTTCGGTTATCGGTTGAAACTCCCGGGTTCGAGCTTTTACCGAACACCGACAACCGGCCACCGAAGACCTACACCGTTGCTTCGCGCGAAATGAACTCGGTGCGCAAACCCAGCTTGTGCGCGGCGAGCTTCATCGCCTGCTGCGCATCGGCGTGGGAAACACCTTCCATCTCGAACAGGATCTTGCCCGGACGGACAACGGCAACCCAATGATCAGGCGCGCCCTTGCCCTTTCCCATACGGGTTTCGGCCGGCTTCTTGGTGACCGGCTTGTCGGGGAAGAGACGGATCCAGATCTTGCCGCCACGCTTCACGAAGCGGGTCATGGCCACACGGCTGGCTTCGATCTGCCGGTCGGTGATGTATCCCGGTTCGAGGACCTTGAGTCCGAAGTCGCCGAACGACAGCGACGATCCGCGCCAAGCCTTGCCGCGCATGCGTCCGCGCTGCTGCTTGCGGTACTTAACTTTCTTGGGCATTAACATAATTAGCTCTCAGCTATCAGCTCTCAGCCTTCAGTTCAACCAGCCGGGCCGACCTCTAAACTTGATCTCCACTGCACAGCTGACAGCTGATGGCTGACAGCTGACAGCTTTCTTAAAACGCTCCGGCTCCAACCTGCTGCGGTTCGCGCTTCTTCTGCGGCAACACCTCGCCGCGATAGACCCAGGTCTTTACGCCGATCACGCCGTACGTCGTGCGTGCTTCGGCGAAGCCGTAGTCGATGTCGGCACGCAACGTGTGCAGCGGCAGGCGTCCCTGGAGATACCACTCGGTACGGGCGATTTCTGCGCCATTCAATCGGCCGCCAACGCGCACCTTGATTCCCTTGCAGCCGAAACGCAGCGCCGAGTCCACAGCCTTGCGCATGGCGCGGCGGAAGCCGACGCGCTTTTCGAGCTGCAGCGCAATCGATTCGGCGACGAGCTGGGCATCGAGCTCCGGCTTGTGCACTTCCTGGATGTCGATATAGACATCCTTCTTAATGCGCTTCTGGAGGTCGCCCTTCAGCTTGTCGATTTCCGCGCCCTTGCGGCCGATGATGATGCCCGGACGCGCGGTGCGAATGATGATGCGCAGCTTGTTGCCCGGACGCTCGATTTCGATCGAGCTGACACCTGCCGACTTGAGCTTGTCTTTCAGCTCATTCTTCAGCTTCATGTCTTCGAGCAACTGCTTGTCGTAGTCACGCTCGACGAACCAGCGCGACTTCCACGGCTTGATGACGCCGAGGCGGAACCCATAAGGATGGACTTTCTGTCCCATCGTTTCTCCTAATCACTCCCACGTTACAAAACGTGGATTACCGAACTTCTACTTCTTCTTGGCTACCGGTTTCTTGGCAGCCGATTTCTTGGCGACAGCTTTCTTCGCCGGAACTCGCTTGCGCGGCGCGGGCTTTGCAGCCTTGCCGCCTTCTTCGCCGACCGTGGTCACTTCCGCTTCCTTCGGACGCTTCTCGCCCAGCACCACAATGAGGTGCGAGATGCGGCGCTGGTAGCGGTACGCGCGACCCATCGGGGCCGGACGGATGCGCTTCATGCGCGGACCTTCGTTGGCTACGGCATCCTTCACGTACAGGTTGTCGAGCTCGACGTCGAGGCCCTTTTCGGTGCTCAGGTAGTTGGCGTTTTCCACCGCCGACCGGAGCGTCTTCAAAACCATGGGCGCGATGCCCTTCTTCAGGAACGTAAGCGTGGTCAAGGCATCTTCCACGCGGCGTCCCTTGATCGTGTTCAGCACGAGGCGCGCCTTCTGCGGCGATACCCGGACAAATCGTGCTTCAGCTCTAAAGTCCATGTCGTTTTCTCTCTAACTTCTTCATCCCACCCTCACGCCAAAAGAAAGGCTAGACAGTGGGGCACCCAGATTTCTTACCGACCCGGCGGTGGGGCTGCCGGTTTTGCGGCCGTTTCCGTGGCTGCCTTCACCGAGTGACCCTTGAACTGGCGGGTCATGGAGAATTCACCCAGCTTGTGACCCACCATGTTTTCGGTGACATACACCGGGATGAACTTCTTGCCGTTGTGCACGGCGACGGTGTGTCCCACCATCTCGGGGATGATGGTCGAACGCCGCGACCAGGTGCGGATCACTTTCTTCTCGTTGCGCTCGTTCATCCCGTTGATTTTCACCACCAGGTGCTGATCGATGAACGGTCCTTTTTTCGTAGAACGCATATGTCCTCGTTACTTCTTCGGGCGGCTGACGATGAATTTGTCAGTCCGCTTGTTGTTGCGGGTCTTGTAGCCACGGGTCGGCTGTCCCCATGGGGTCACGGGGTGACGTCCACCGGAGGTTTTGCCTTCACCGCCGCCATGCGGATGGTCGACCGGGTTCATGGCGACACCGCGGTTGTGCGGCTTCTTGCCCATCCAGCGGGTGCGTCCAGCCTTACCGATGGAAACGTTCTCGTGATCGAGATTGCCGACCTGTCCGATCGTCGCGACGCAGTCGAGCATCACGCGACGGGTTTCGCCGGAAGGCAGCTTAAGCAACGCCCAATCGCCTTCTTTCGCGACCAACTGCGCCTGCGCCCCGGCCGAACGCGCCATCTGCGCGCCCTTACCGGGTTTCAGCTCGATCGCGTGCACCACGGTACCGGCCGGGATGTTCTTCAGCGGCAGCGAATTACCCACGAGGATGTCGGCGTCGGGTCCGGACATGATCTTCTGTCCGACCTTGAGCCCGTTCGGCTGCAGGATGTAGCGCTTCTCGCCGTCGGCGTAGTTCAACAGCGCGATGCGCGCCGAGCGGTTGGGATCGTATTCAATGGTGGCGACGACGGCGGGAATGCCGCTCTTGTCGCGCTTGAAGTCGATCACGCGATACTGCTGCTTGTGTCCGCCTCCGATGAAACGGGAGGTGATGTCGCCGGAATTGCGGCGTCCACCGGTGCGCTGCTTGGGTTCAAGCAACGCCTTGTGCGGGCGGCTGGCCGTGATCTCGTCATTGACCAGCGTCGTCTTGAACCGCAGCGTCGGAGTAATCGGTCTGTAAGTCTTGATTGCCATGTTAGCTCTCAGCTGTCTAAAAGCTGTCAGCTCTCAGCTGCCAGCTCTCAGCCTGTTCTATATCGCCGCCCGCTACTGCTCTCGCTGAGAGCTGATAGCTGACGGCTGATAGCTATAAGTTCTGCGCGTACTCCGGCATCTTCTCGCCGGACTTCAGCTTCACGTACGCCTTCTTCCAGTCGGGACGGTAGCCGGCGAACTTGCCGCGGCGGCGTTCCTTCCCGGGGAAGTTGGCGGTGCGCACCGAGTCAACCTTCACCTTGAAGATCGACTGCACCGCCTGCTTGATTTCGGTCTTGGTCGCCGAGGGCGCCACCTGGAACACCAGCGTGCCTTCGGTTTCCTTCACCGCCAATCCCTTTTCGGTGATGACCGGCTTACGAATGATCTGGTAGGGCGACTTCATTACGCCACCTCGGCTTTGCGCTTGGAGGCTGTCGCCTTCAGCGAATTCTGCAGTTTCTCGAGCGCCGGACGGGCAAAGATCGCGCTGTCGTAACGGAGCAGATGATAGGGATGAACGTCGTAGCTCTTCACCAATTCCACGCCGTCGAGGTTGCGCGCGCTCAGCTCGAGGTTGCGATTCTCTTCCGCACCATCGATCAGCAACGCGGTGGATTCGACCTTCAGTCCATCGAGCGCCGCGCGGAACGCCTTCGTCTTGTGATCGTCGAGCTCAAAGCTCTCAACCACGATCAGTTTGCCGTCGTTCAGCTTCGCCGCGAGTGCGGAGCGCAACGCGCCCAACAGCTTTTTGCGCGGGAAGGTGTAGTCGTGCGAGTGGGGCTGCGGTCCGTGAACCGTGCCGCCATGCCGCCAGAGAGGACTGCGGATCGAGCCCACGCGGGCGCGCCCTGTGCCTTTCTGCCGCCACAGCTTCTTGCCGGCGCCACTCACCAGCTTCTTATTCTTGGTGGCGTGGGTGCCGGCACGCTGGCCGGCGCGGTAATGCTTCACCGCTTCCCACAGCAGGTCTTCGTTGATGGCTCCGAAGACCTCGTCGGCCAGATCCATGCTGCCGACTTTCTTGCCTTTTAGATCGAGTACGTCGATAGATGCCATTGTCTTTTCTCTCTGCAGGTACGATTGCCTGCGTTCTGGTTTTCGGTTTTCAGTTCTCGGTTTTCGGTTTTAAACCGACGACCGATAACCGATGACCGACAACCCCTACTTCTTCCCTTTGCCGCCGCCGGCTGCGCGCTTCGAAGCCTTCAACGGGTTGATCGGGCCACCAGCTTCCTGGAATCCGCGACGCTCGCGAGGCGGTTTCTTCGACTTGGTGATCACGACATATCCGCCGTTTGGTCCAGGTATTGCGCCGTTGACGACCAGCAGATTCTCGTCCGGATCCACACCGAGCACGCGCAGGTTACGCACGGTGACTTTCGCGACGCCCATGTGACCGGCCATGCGCATTCCGGGATACACACGCGACGGGAATGCCGACGAGCCGATCGAACCATTGATGGTGAACATCGAGCCGTGCGACTTGGGACCACCCGCGAAGTGGTGACGCTTCACCACGCCCGCGAAACCGCGACCCTTGCTGATGCCGACGATGTCGACGAACTTCTCGCCTTCGAAGACGTTGACCATCACGCGATCGCCGACCTTGGTGCCGTCGCCGTCGCCAGTCACTTCGATCGGAACTTCGCGAACGAATTTCACCGGCGGCAGGTCGTTCTTCTTCAGGTGTCCCGCTTCGGCTTTCGAAAGGCGGTTTTCTTTAACGAATTCGATAAGGCCGATCTGCGCCGCATCGTAGCCGTCTTTGGCGGCGTTTTTGCGCTGCGTGACGATGCACGGTCCGGCCTGGATGATCGTCGCCGGACGAACTTCACCGTTACCGTCGAACAACTGCGTCATCCCGACTTTCTTTCCTAGAATTCCTGTGACTGCCATATTTTTCTCTTCCTCATCATGCCCGCCCTGTCCACTTTCGCGGCGGCTTGCCGGCACTGTAGGTCTAGCTGACAGCTGAAAGCTGACAGCTGTTAACTACTTTCCGAACGCCTTGATCTCCACGTCCACACCCGCGGGCAAGTCGAGCTTCATCAGGGCATCGACGGTCTGCTGGGTGGGCTCGAGGATGTCGAGCAGGCGCTTGTGCGTACGGATCTCGAATGCCTCGCGCGACTTCTTGTCCACGTGGGGGGAGCGCAGCACGCAATACTTGTTCTTCACGGTTGGAAGCGGAATCGGCCCCGCAACTGTCGCGCCGGTGCGGCGGGCAGTTTCAACGATTTCACCCGTGGACTGGTCCAGGATGCGGTAGTCGTACGCTTTCAACCGGATACGAATTCTTTCTTTTCCTATCATCGTCTCATCTCAAAGATCTTGCGGGTAGTTGCAACCCGACCGTTTTTGTCATGTCGAGGGCTCGCCCGAAGGCGAGCCCGAGATATCCCTACTTAATAATGTCGCTGATGGCGCCTGCGCCGACCGTGCGTCCGCCTTCGCGGATGGCGAAGCGCAAGCCCTTCTCCATCGCCACCGGCGTGATCAGCTCGATCGTCAGGTCCACGTTGTCGCCCGGCATCACCATCTCGGTGCCCGCCGGCAACTCCGCCACCCCGGTAACGTCGGTGGTACGGAAGTAGAACTGCGGACGGTAGCCCTTGAAGAACGGCGTATGACGTCCACCTTCTTCTTTGCTCAGCACGTATACCTTGCCCGAAAACTTGGTGTGCGGCGTGATCGAGCCCGTCTTGGCCAGCACCATGCCGCGCTCGACGTCTTCTTTCGCAATGCCGCGCAGCAAGAGGCCAGCGTTGTCGCCCGCCATACCTTCG
>Ga0335069_10000206_pt1 | contig 102580 bp, 84 predicted proteins | sample Lox_Sample_11_FD_206714 | JGI IMG/M metagenome (GOLD analysis project Ga0335069, IMG submission 206714) | Soil microbial communities from Loxahatchee National Wildlife Refuge, Florida, United States - Lox_Sample_1.1 | ecosystem: Environmental > Terrestrial > Soil > Wetlands | place: USA...
GCGCTCGGTTTGATGTGCTGCGCGATCTCGTGGCGAATGTCGCGGCCGTTGTCGGCGCGGCCGAAATCGAGCGAGAACATCGACAGCGACCGCTCGAAGAGCAGCGTGTGCGTGACCTTGGCCGTGCCGCGGGCGCCGGCGTCGAACCACAGCGGCACGTCGTAGCCGTGCTGCACCTTCCAGGCGTCGATCGCGTCCTGCGTGACGCGCTTGCCGCCGAGGTTCAGCCGCGCGATGTTGTCCGGCGAGTTGACCGCGAAGAACAGCGTGAACGTCAGCAGGTTCACGCCGACGAGGATCAGGACGGCGTAGAACGCCCGTCGGATGACGTAGTTGATCATCGGCGGCGGCCCGGGACCGGTCCTCAGGCCCCGGCCGCCAGCGTGCGGCCCGCCGTCATCCGCTCGCGCCGGCGCCAGGCGACGAACGCCGGGGCCACCACGGCCGCAGCGACGACGCCGAAAGCCCACAGCGGCCACCAGATCGGGCGGTTCCAGGTCGCGATCTCGGCGGCGCGGCGCGCCGGGTCCAGCCGGACGTACTCCAGCCGGTCGCGGATCATCGAATCCGGCACGCCGTTGGCAACCCAGTCGTGATAGCCGCCGAACGCGTAGGGGAAGTAGCCGAACGCCCAGGGACAGTCGTCCTGCAGGATATGGATCATGCGGTCGATGAGCTGCTGCTTCTCCGGGCCGTCGTCGAGGTACTTGAAGCGGTCGAACAGCCGGTCGAACTCGTCGTTCTGGTAGTTCGACTCGTTCTGCCCGTTGCCGTGGGTCGCGGCGCGCGAGCCGGGTCCGTAGAGCAGGAAGAGGAAGTTCTCGGCGTCCGGATAGTCCGCCTTCCAGCCCCACCAGAAGATCTGCTCGGTCCCGTTGTTCATCTTGTCCTGGAACCGGTTGTAGTCGGTCGCGCGGACCTCCAGCTGCACGCCGAGCTTCGCGAACTGCTTCGCGACCCACTCGACCTCGGCCTTGGACTCCGGCGTCAGCGCACGCTGGTAGTCGTAGTTGATGACGAGCGGCTTGCCCGTCTTTTCGCTGATGCCGTCGGGGTAGCCCGCCTCCGCGATCAGCTTGCGCGCTTCGTCGATCGACTTGCGCCGCGGCTGGCCGTCGACGACGTCGTAGACGACCCGATCGATACCCTCGACGCCGTCGCGGTGACCGAAGATCCGCGGCGGCAGCGGCCCCATCGCCGGCACGCCGGACTTGTGCTCGAAGACGCGGACGAATTCCTCCCAGTCGATGGCGATCGACAGCGCCTGGCGCAGCTTGCGATTGCGGACCTGGTCCTGGGGCGTCTTGCCCTTGCCCACGACCGGGTCCCACCAGTTGAAGCCGATGTACCAGTTGGACACGTCGGTCGTCTGCGGCAGCCGGATGCCGCGCTCGCGAAAGCGCCGCGCGACCTCCTCCGAATTCAGGGCATCGACTGCGTACTTGCTCGCGCGATCGACGCGCCAGACGTCGTCGACGTCGTAGAAACCCTGGACGAATTTCGTCTCCAGCGGCGTGACCTCCTTCTCCAGGCGCGCGACGATCCGGTCGACGAACGGCATCATCTTGCCGCAGTCGGCGAGAAGCCCGGCCTCGCGGTCGCCGGGGGCGCCCTCGCAGGGGTACGGTTCGCCGCGGAAGTTCGGGTTGCGCGTCAGCACGATCTCGCGGTTGTCGACGTACTGCGTGACCATGTACGGGCCGGTGCCGACAGGCCAGTAGTTCATCGTCAGGTTGTTGCCGGCCATCCCGGGCTGCGCGTAGAACGCATCGGCCTCCCACGGGACCGGCGCGAAGAACGTCATCTGCAGCCAGTACTTGAACTGCGGGTACCTTCCCTTGATCCGGATGCGCAGCGTGTGGTCATCGAGCGCGACCGCACCGGGCATCTCGTACTTGCGGAAGTCAAGGAACGGCAGGTCGGCCGCGGTCGGCGGCAACGCGGCCCGCAATTCCTTGTCGACCTGCTGGATGCGCAAGCCGTATTCCTTCAGCCCGACGACGTAGTCGGCGAGCACCGCGAACGCCTGTGACTGGATCCGCGTCGTCGCGAGGCGCCGGATCGCATAGACGAAATCGTCGGCGACGAGTTCTCGCGTGCCCTGCACCGGAAAGTCCTGCGGCCGGTACTTGCCGGCCACGTCGGCTGCCGTCAGGTGGTGGTACAGGTAGCGGCCGTCCTTGTCCTTCGCGAAGGCCGGGTGCGGCGCGAACACGATTCCGCGACGGATCGGAATGTCATAGACGCTCTCGGCGACCCGTTCCGGTGCCACGTCGGCCGGCAGCGTCCTGCCGTCCGCGCCGACGTAGCGCGGCTCGACGACGCGCTCGGCGGAACGCGGCACCAGTTCGTACGGCCGCTTCAGGTAGTGAAAGCGGTACGGCGGCTCGTACGAAAGGTAGACATACGGCGTCTCGTCCTCGGAGTAGGACGCCGTCGGGTCGAGGAATTTCGGCGTGCGGTCGTCGAACGCCGTGTAAAGGACATTCTGCGACTCGGATCCGGACGGGTTCGGGCTCGCCGGAATCACGTGCTCGCCGCATGCGGCAAGCCCGGCAACGACCGCGAGCGGGGCAAAGGCCCGCGCGGCCCTCAAGCGGACCGGCAAACGCCCCAGCACGGCGACCGCCTTGGCATTCCTGAACCCCCGCGCGGCCCGACGGACTCGCGCCGTCCTCGGCCGCCCCGCCCCGCCATGAACGCGGATTCTAACCGCAGGCGCGGCAACCCCCGCGCCTGCCGCCGGCACCCGGCGGCGGCAACGGCTAAAATGCGCGCCGTGCCGAACGAACGTGCGGCCGCGGACCGGCCTCCGGACGTTTCGGCCGGTGCGGCATTCCGCTGGAATGTTCGCGTCTACTACGAGGACACCGACGCCGGTGGCATCGTCTACTACGCGAACTTCCTCAAATTCTTCGAGCGTTGCCGCACCGAGTGGCTGCGCGCGTGCGGCGTCGACCAGCACGCGATGGCCACGGGCGGCGGCGTGCAGTTCGTCGTCACCTCGGCGCAGGTCGACTACCTGCGGCCGGCCCGCCTCGACGACGAGCTGCTGATCGAGGCGAGGATCGTCGCGGCAAGGCGCGCGAGCCTCGTCTTCGGCCAGGGCGCGTGGCGCGACGGCGTCGAACTGGCGCGCGGCCGGGTTGCGGTGGCCGCGGTGGATGTCCGCAGCCTGGCCCCGGTCCGGCTGCCCGACGGCCTGCTCGAGAAGGCCGCCGCCGTCGCGGCGCGTGCTCCCGGCCACGGACCCGGGTGAATGGCGACGTTCCTGGCGCAGTGCACCACGAAACCCCAACAGTCGCTATCCTCTCGTCCCGCGCCCTTCCCATCCTTCCCGGTTCCCCGGGTCCCCTTCCGAAGCCCCCGATGAACGCCGCCGCCGACCTTTCCATCCTGTCGCTGATCACGCGTGCCACGTTGGTGGTGCAGCTCGTGATGACCCTGCTGCTGCTCGTCTCGCTCGGTTCGTGGACGGCGATCTTCAGCAAGTGGTTCGCGATCCGCCGCACCCGCGGCGAGACCAACGAGTTCGAGCGCAAGTTCTGGGGCGGATCGGATCTCGCTTCGCTCTACGAGGCGGCGTCCAATCCGCGCCGCAAGACGGGCGCGCTGGAGCGGATCTTCGAATCCGGGATGAGCGAATTCCTGAAGCTGCGCGACCGCGCCGGCAATGCGGCCGGCGATCGCAGCGCGCTGCTCGACGGGGCCCGGCGCGCGATGCGCGCCGCCTACCAGCGCGAAATGGACGCGCTCGAGTCGCGCCTCGCGTTCCTCGCGTCGGCCGGCTCGGTGAGCCCCTACATCGGCCTCTTCGGCACCGTGTGGGGGATCATGCATGCGTTCACCGGCCTTGCGAACCTGCAGCAGGCGACGCTCGCGACCGTGGCCCCCGGCATCGCGGAATCGCTGATCGCGACCGCGATCGGCCTGTTCGCCGCCATCCCGGCGGTCATCGCGTACAACCGTTTCGCGCACGACATCGATCGCCTCGCCAACCGGTTCGAGACCTTCATCGAGGAGTTCTCGAACATCCTGCAACGGCAGAGGTAGGCGCGATGGCAATCCTTGCGAGGCGCAGCGGCAACGGACGCCGCCGCATGATGGCCGACATCAACGTCGTGCCCTACATCGACGTGATGCTGGTCCTCGTCGTCATCCTGATGGTCGCTGCGCCGTTCGTGCAGCCGAGCCTCGTCGACCTGCCCACCGTCGGCAAGGCGTCGCGCGCCCCGGACGCGCCGATCGCGGTCTTCGTCTTCGCCAACGGCACCTTCAAGCTGCGCGACAAGGCGGGCGAGCGCACGATCGACCTGCCGGGAATCATCTCGGCCGTGACCGACCGCCAGCGCGCCGAACCCGATACGCCGGTCGTGATCTATGGCGACAAGGCCGCGCGCTACGAGGACGTCACGAAGGTCATGAACGAGCTGTACAAGGCCCGCGTGCGGCGAGTCGGCCTGGCGGTCGTCAACCCGGCCACGCCGCCGGGCTGATCGCCCGATGCCGCTGAGCCAAGTCACGCCGAGGGCGCCGCGCCGCCCGCGGCAGCCGCGCAATACGGCCGCGTCGTTCCTGCTCGCGGTGACGATGCATGCGCTGCTGTTCGCGGCGCTGTGGTTCGCGGTGCAGTGGCATACGGTCTCGGAGGACGCGCCCGCCGCGGCCGAGTTGTGGGACGTGCCGGCGCCGCCGTCGGTCGTCGTTCCGGCGCCGCCTCCGCCGCCCCCGCCGCCGACCGTGACGAACGAGCCGGAGCGGCCCGACGCCGACATCGTCGAGAAGCAGGCGAAGGCGAAGCCGCTGCCGGAGCCCACGCCGCCTCCGCCGCCGGAGCCGGTCAAGAAGCCGGAGCCCAAGCCGGAACCGAAGCCGGAACCGAAACCGGAACCCAAGCCCGAGCCGAAGCCGAAAGAGGAACCGAAGAAGCCGCCCGAGCCGAAGAAGGCCGACGAGCAGCGCGCGCAGCGCGACGCGGAGAAGCTGCGGCAGGCCGAGCTGGAGCGCACGCTCGCCGCCGCCACCGGCTCGGCGGGTGGATCGCCGTCCGGGACCAGCTCGACCGCGCGCGGCGGCGGCGGGCGCAGCATCGACCCGACGTACGCCGGCCTCATCAAGAACTGCATCCGGCCGAAGATCATCTTCGATCCGACCGGCGCGCCGGCCGACGCCAAGGCCACGTTCAACGTCGACCTGCTGCCCGACGGCTCGCAGTCGGGGCCGCCACGCCTCGTAAAGCCGAGCGGCATCCCGAGCTACGACGAGGCGGTCGATCGCGCGATCCGCCGTTGCGATCCGTTCCCGCGCCAGAGCGACGGCACGGTTCCGCGGTCGATGACCCTCGACTTCCGGCCTAACGAGTGAACGCTCCATCGATCGGACGAAGACCCTGCCGCGCGAAACGTCGAGACTTGCCGGCTCGAGGACCCTGTCCGGCCCGCCCGGCGCCGCCCCCATGCCCACGATAAAATCCGCCCTCATGAAGAACACGGTCCCTTCCGCGACGGTTCGCGCCGCGCGCGTTGCCTTCGCGCTGGCGTTGGCTATCCTCGCCGGCGTCCTGGCCCGGCCGGCATCCGCGCAGATGCGGGTCGAGATCACCGGCGTCGGTTCGCAGCAGTTCCCGGTCGCGGTCGCGAACTTCGCCTCCGACGGCAGCGCGCCGCAGGACGTGCCCGGCATCATCCGGGCGGATCTCACGCGCTCCGGGCTGTTCCGCCTCATCGATCCGGGCGCGGCGCCGATGTCGGAAGCCGTGACCGTGAACTTTCCCGACTGGAAGTCGCGCGGCGCCGATGCGCTCGCGGTGGGCTCGGTCTCGCGGCTCGCCGACGGTCGCTACGACGTCCGCTTCCGCCTCTATGACACGGTCAAGTCGGCGCAACTCGACGGCCAGGCGTACGTGAGTTCCGCGGAAGAACTTCGCCTGACCGCGCACAAGATCGCCGATCGGATCTACGAGAAGCTCACGGGCGACAAGGGCGTGTTCGCGACGCGCATCGCCTATGTCGTGCAGTTCGGCCGCGCCTCGTACGAATTGCAGATCGCCGACGCCGACGGCGCCAACCCGAAGACCGCGCTGCGCTCTCGCGAGCCGATCATCTCGCCGACCTGGGCGCCGGATGGCGACCACATCGGCTACGTGTCGTTCGAGACCGGCAAGGCCGCGGTCTACGTCCAGGCGCTCAGTTCCGGCGAACGCCACATGGTCGCGAACTATCGCGGCAGCAACAGCGCGCCGGCGTTCTCGCCCGACGGCAAGACGCTCGCGGTCGCGCTGTCCAAGGATGGCAACACCGAGATCTACGCGATGAACGTCGACGGGTCCAACCTGCGCCGCCTGACGCAGAATGCCGCGATCGACACCGAGCCGGTGTTCTCGCCCGACGGCGGCAGCATCTATTTCACGTCGGATCGCGGCGGGCTGCCGCAGATCTACCGGATGTCGGCGAGCGGCGGCGACGCCACGCGGATCACGTTCAACGGCGACTACAACATTACCCCGCGGATCAGCCCGGACGGCAAGACGCTCGCCTACGTCTCCCGCCGCAACGGGCTGTTCCAGGTCGAAGTGCTCGACCTGGCGACGGCGCAGGAACTTACCGTGACCGATACGGTCCACGACGAATCGCCGAGCTTCGCGCCCAACGGGCGCCTGCTGCTTTACGCGACCGAAGTGGGAGGGCGCGGCATCCTCGCGTCCGCCTCGGTCGATGGTCGCGTGCGAACCCGCCTGACCGGCCCGAACGGCGATGTTCGCGAGCCCACGTGGGGCCCTTTCTCAAAATAGCGGAGGTCTTAAGATGATATCGGTCCGAACACTGACCCTGGTCGCCTGCACGGCGGTTTTCGCCGTCGGGTGCTCCAGCACGAAGCTGCAGGAAAAGCCAGCGCCGGTGACCGAGGCCGCACCCAAGTCGGCGCCGACCCAGCCGGCACCGCAAACGGGCGCCGTGACGCCGGTGGAGACCGCGCCGATGGCCATGGACCCGCTCAACGATCCGAAGGGCGCGCTCGCGAACCGCAGCGTCTACTTCGATTTCGACAGCTCGTCGGTGAAGCCGGAATCGCAAAGCGTCATCGAGGCCCATGGCCGCTACCTGGCGTCGAACAAGGGTCGCCACGTGACGGTCGAAGGCAACTGCGACGAGCGCGGCGGCCGCGAATACAACCTGGCGCTCGGCCAGCGCCGCGCCGACGCGGTTCGCCAGCGCCTGACGCTGCTCGGCGCCACGGACGCGCAGATCGAGTCGATCAGCAACGGCAAGGAAAAGCCGCGCGCGATGGGCCACGACGAAGCGGCCTGGGCCGAGAATCGCCGCGCCGACATCGTCTACCGCTGAGCGGAGGCGGGGCACCGGCGGGACCGGCGCCCCGCTCGACGAGGATCCGGGTCGCGCGCCGCGCCGCGGGCTCCACCGCGGCGACCGGCGCGCATTGCATTTGAGGGGAGCAGGAAGCGATGCGTGACATATTCCCGAACCGATGGCAGGCCGGCACATTTACCAAGGGTGCACGGTGGTCCGCCCTGCTCGCCCCCGTCGTCGCGTTGGCCGCGACGCTCGGCGCCGCCGGCAGCGCGCAGGCCGCGCTGTTCGGCGACGACGAGGCGCGCAAGGCGATCCTCGACCTGCGCCAGCAGGTCTCGGATCTCGCGACGAAGGATCAGCAGCAGATCTCCGACCTCGGCAAGCGTCTCGATCGGCTCGAAGCGGGCCAGAGCGGACAGCTCGAGCTCGCGAGCCAGATCGACGCGCTGCGCCAGGACATCGCGAAGCTGCGCGGGCAGGTCGAGCAGCTCACGAACGACGTCGCGACGCTGCAGCGGCGCGACAAGGACCTTTATACGGACCTGGATGCGCGCCTGAAGAAGCTCGAACCGCAGAGCGTCACCGTCGACGGCCGCGCGACGCAGATCGACCGCGGCGAGCAGTCGGCGTACGACACGGCGCTGTCGCAGTTTCGCGCCAGCGATTTCCGCACGGCCGTGACGAGCCTGCAGAATTTCGTCGCGCGCTACCCGGATTCGCCGTTCGCGCCGTCGGCGCAGTACTGGCTGGGCAGTTCGTACTACGCGCTGAAGGACTACAAGTCCGCGATCACCGCGCAGCAGGTCGTCGTCGATCGCTACGGCGACTCGCCGCGGGCACCGGAGGCGCTGCTCAACATTGCCGCGAGCCAGGTCGAGCTGAACGACCGCGCCAAGGCGCGCGTGACGCTCAACCGGATCGTCAAGGACTTCCCCGACTCCGACGCGTCGAAGCTCGCGAAGGAGCGCCTCGCGTCGCTCGGGCGCTGACCGGCGAATGCGGTCGGTGACGGGCCCGACGGCCCGCTACCGGCGGGCCCCTATAATTTCGGGTTGCACGGCGTGTGCCGCCCGCCTGCCATCGCGGCGGCGGGCGCGGTCGGGTCGTTAGCTCAGTCGGTAGAGCAGCGGACTTTTAATCCGTTGGTCGCAGGTTCAAGTCCTGCACGGCCCACCAGAAAAATCAAAACGTTACGGCATTTTGTTCCGTTGGAGTCCGTCCCAAAGGCGCCTCCAGGTACAAAATGGGTACAGTCGCCGCGCGCGAGGGCGCTCATGGCGACGCTCGTAAGGAGTCCATCTGGAAAGTGGAAGGCGGTCATCCGGCGGAACGGCTGGCCGACGACGGCGAGGAGCTTTCGCACCCGCCGGGACGCCGAGGATTGGGCCCGCCGCGCCGAGGACGAGATGGTTCGCGGCCTCTTCATCTGCCGCAATGCTTGCGAGCGCGTGACGGTCGCCGAGGCCTTCGATCGCTATGCGCGCGAAATATCAACGCAGAAGAAAGCCAGCACCCGACTTCGCGAGGTTCCCCGCATCGGCACACTCGCTGCGCACTTCGGGAAGTATTCGCTTGCCGCTGTCACCCCGGAACTCGTCGCGGCATTTCGGGACCGACGGCTCGCCGACGGCAAGGCAAACAACACGGTCCGGCTGGAACTCGCGCTGCTCGGGCATCTGTTTACGATCGCCATGAAAGAGTGGCATCTTGGCTTGCAACTCAACCCGCTGGCGAACATTCGAAAGCCGAGTCCAGGGCCGGGCCGCAATCGGCGGTTGGTCGCGGATGAGCAACAGCGCCTGCTCGCCGCAGTCTCCGCGCACAGCAATCCCATGCTTGGGTGGATCGTCCGGCTGGCAATCGAAACCGGCATGCGCCAGTCCGAGATTGTGAATCTGCGCCTTGACCAAGTCGACTTGGGCCGTCGCGTCGTGCGACTGACTGACACGAAGAACGACTCGGCACGTACCGTACCACTGTCGAAAGGCGCGGTCGACATCCTCGAGGCCGCACTCTCGAATCCTGTGCGACCGAAGGGTGTCGAGCTGGTTTTCTTCGGAGAGCCGGGCCGACAAGGAAAGCGGAGGCCGTACCAATTCCTGAAGGTTTGGGGAGAGATACGCAAACGCATAGGCATCGTCGACCTTCATTTCCACGACTTGCGGCACGAGGCTATCAGCCGATTGGTCGAGGGTGGCTTGTCTGATCAAGAGGTCGCGGCAATCAGCCGACACAAGTCCATGCAGATGCTCAAGCGGTACACGCACCTAAGGGCCGAGGATCTCATCGAAAAATTGGACCGACTGCGGGTCGTCGGGTTAGCTCACGGCCACCCTTCGGCCAGCGGAATCAGCCGCTCGGATCCACAGCGCTGACTCCACGAGCGGGTAGCGCGCGCAACCGCAATACGTCGGGAAGACCACTGCTCGCACAGGTCCGCCGTTAGGAAAAAAACGGCGCCACAGCGCCGCTCCCGAGTCTTGGCATCGGGACGAAACGGCGCATCCGCCTTCGCTTTGCAATTCCGGCACGGAGCGTCGGCGGGCGAAAACGCACCGGCTGCGCGGTCCGCGTGCCGCTCGGCGCCACCGCAAATCATTCCGCATGGGTGACGCTGGCTCACCCGCTGGCCCGGATGATTCACCACAACAAAAACCGGTGCCGCCCGAACGACGGCGCAAAGACGGACCCCTTTCGTTGATTTGCCATTCGATTCATCTACTTAGGAGCATGGAAATGAAGAAGATCTTGATCGTTCTGGGTGCAGTGCTGGTCGCCGAACTTGGCGTAGCGACGGATGCCTTTGCGGCGGGTGCGGGTGGCAGCGGTGGCACGGGTGGCCCTTCGACCATCGTTGCGGCACAGGCCGCTGCTGCGCGCAAGGCCGCCGAGCTGCCTTCGTGGGCCTTCACGCCGCCTGTGCGCGCGAAGAATTTCGTCGACGACGAAGGGAACCGCCGCAATACGACCGTGATCGTCGACCAACCGGTGCAATCGGCTTCGGGCCTCGGAGCGCACCGGCCGCTGTCGATGGGGCGGGCCGACTAATCGACCGCCGAACCGACCGAAGTTCTCGATGGCAAGACGGCGGAAACATCCGCCGTCATCGCCTGCGACTTGCCTGCCACCCGACGCGAACGATGAAGCCGACGGAGCCGCTCCACCCTGGACACGCGCCGCGCCTGCTTGGGACGATTGGGCTGGTGGTCGCTTTGGCGGTCATGTACGTCGCGCGCGATGTCCTGATTCCGCTCGTGCTCGGGGTCCTGCTGAGCTTCCTGACCGCGCCGCTGGCTCAACTCTTCCGCCGCGGTGGTCTTGCCCGTATCCCTGCGACGTTCGTCGCCGTGTGCCTGCCTCTGCTCGCCGCCTTTGTGATCACCGGTTCGATGGCCCGTCAGGTGACCGAGCTCGTCAACGGGTTGCCCAAATACGAAGCGACGCTTCGTGACAAGCTGGACTTCGTCGAGTCAAGCGTGCTCGGCGACGTCGTTTCCGCGCTGCGCAGTCTGAGGACGATCTGGACCGACGCCGAGGCCGGGACAGCCACGGCCGCGAGAGCCACTTCGGGAGCCAGCGAGGCCAATCGGGCTCCCATCGCGCCCGCAGGAACGCCGATCGCCGTCGAGGTCCGGGAGCGCGCCGCCACGACCTACGAGGTGATCGGTCGACTCCTGCCTTCGATCTTGCAGAGCCTAGGGCTCGCGCTGATCGTGCTCCTTGTGTGGACCTTCGCGTTGCTCGAGCGCGAATCGCTCCGCGACCGTTTCATCCGCCTGACTTCGAGCGGTGGTGTCCACCGCACGACCTTCGCGCTCGATGAGGCAGCGACACGCCTGAGTCGCCTCTTCCTGACGCAGTTCTGCGTCAATATAACGGTCGGCCTGCTGGTCGCCGCTGGACTTGGCGCCATCGGAGTGCCCGGAGCGATACTGCTCGGGGCAGCCGCCGCGGCGCTCAGGTTCCTGCCTTTTGTCGGTATCTGCGTCGCGGCGGTACTGGCGACTGTGCTCGCCGCCGCGGTCGATCCCGGGTGGAGCTCGGCGATCCTCGTCGTCGCGTTGTTCCTGACCGTCGAGTTCCTCGTCGGCAATATCGTCGAGCCCCTCTTGTACGGCCGAATGACCGGGCTGTCTCCCGTCGCGGTCGCGATCTCGGCAATTTTTTGGGGTTGGATCTGGGGTCCGGCCGGCGTGCTGCTAGCGACGCCGTTGACACTCTGCCTCGTGGTCCTGGGACGGCACGTACGGGCCTTGAAGTTTCTCGAAATCCTGCTCGGCGACGAACCCGCGTTGGACCTCCACCAGAACTTCTACCAACGCATCCTGTCCGGCGACTCGGCAGAAGTGATCGAAAGAGGCAGGCAGTTCCTGCTGACTAAGGGCTTCGTTGCCTATTGCGATTCGGTGGTCCTGCCGGCGCTGCAGCTTGCGACGAGCGAGCTGTCGGCCGGGGTTCTTTCGCCGGCGCAGGCGGCGCGCGCCGAGCGGACGTTCGAGGTCGTGATCAACCGCTTCACAGGCGGCGCGAAATCTCGCGCCGCAGCGGAAATGGCATCGGCGACCATCGTTTGCGTCGCCCTGGACGACCAGGCCGACGAGATGGCGGCCAAGCTGTTGGTACGGGCGCTGAAGGAAGCCGGGCTGAATTCGAAGGTCTTGCCGAGGCGTGAACTCGGATCCGAGCCCCGGTCCATTCAAGAGTATCGAGGCGTCCAGACGATCCTGCTCGTCAGCATCGTGGCCGATGCGATCGAAACGTACGGCGAGGACGCGGCGCATCAGGCGCGTCGACGATTCCCCAACGCGCTGCTGGTCGGCGTCTTCCGCCCTTCGTTCTATTCGGAGGCGAGCTTGGCGGAAGTGGACATCGATTACGTGGACTGCAGCGCACGCTCGGTCGCGGAGACGATCGACGTCTGTCTCGATCGGAAGCGCTCGGCGGCTTCTCATGAACTGTCGCGCGTCCTATAGGCCGGCGCGAGCAGGCCGAGCGCGCGTGCGTGTTCAACCGCCTCGGCGCGGCTGTGCACCGCGAGCTTGCCGTAGACGTGCTGCATATGCGTCTTGATCGTGTTGACGGACAGGCAGAGCTCGTTGGCGATTTCCGCCGCTGAAAGGTTCGTCGGCAGATAACGCAGGACGCGGATCTCACTTTCGCTCAACGCATCGATCAACGACGCCGCTGCGGGAGGCGATTTCCGCTGCCGCCCTCCCGAGACATCGAGAACATCCCGAATCAGCGCCGCGTGGGCGGTGCGACGGCCGGCATGGGGTTCCAGGAACTGCACGACCGGGTACAGCAGAAAAGGCAACAGCACGCCCTGCGGTTCGGCGAGGTCGAGCGCGCGCTCCACCGCTCGCGCAGCCCCCTCCGCGTCGCCGCTTGCGTTGCGCGCGACGGCCGCCAGCAGCCAGGCATCGATCGACCAGACGATCGGGAAGACCAGTTCCGCGGAGCCGTCGAGAACCGGGGCAAGCGCGTCCCTGGCGCCCCGCGGGTCGCCGCCGGCGAGGCGAAGCTCCGCCTGCGCAATGCGCAGGTCCCCGCTGCCGCGCTCGTCCTCGCTGATCGACGCCAGCGCCGCCTCGGCCTGCTCGAGTTCGCCGGCCCGCACCAAGGCCTGCAGCACGCGGGCCCGTGTGGGCCTGGGTAGCGGGTTCGCCGCGAGCAGCAGCCCGGCCAACCGCTCTCCGATCCGGTAGCTCGCGAGCGCCTGCCGCTGATCACCGCGGACCAACTGCAGCGTACCGCGCGCGACATAAAGGATCACGCCCGCCGCAGGGTGCACTTCGGCATGGATCGCGGCGGCCGCCTGGTCGAGCCATGCTCCGGCCTCCTCTAGCCTGCCCTGGAAGAGTTTTGCGAGGCCGAGCGCCGCGTAAGCCGGAGCGACGATCGGGTCCTGGCTCCATCCCTGGCGCCGCGCGACATCGATCGCCTGCATGCCGCACTCCGATGCCAGCGCAAGCGATCGATGGTTTGCCGCGATCGCGAGATGGGACAAACCGATCACCTGGGGGAAAGGCCGCGACAGGCTTCGCGCCAACGCGACGCCCTCCTCGAGGTACCGCTCCGCGGATTGCCCGCGGACGCTCCATTCGGCGATCCCGAGATTGATCAGCGCCATCGTGCGAATGTCGCCCGCGGACCCGAACAAGGTCGAATCGGGATCCGACGCGGCCGACATCAAGCGCTGTGCTGCATCGACCACTGTCGGAAAATCGCCACGTTGGCGGGCGAGCAGCAGACGCAAGCTACAGATCGCGAGCTGGAGCCAGTTGCGACGGTCCTCAGGCGCCGACTCGAAGGTCCGTGTTGCCAGCGCGAGATACGTCGCCGCCTCGTCCAGCGACCCGCGGTTGAGCTCGTCCGCCGTCTTGAGCACCGCCAGCTGCGCATCGGCCGCGACGGTCTCGGCAGGAAAGGCGCCGAGAAGTTCGTGCGCGGTCGCTCCACGCCCGTCGAGCTCGAGCCCGAACCATTGGTCCGAAAGAATCCGCGCCGCGAGGCCCCAGGCTCGCGCGGCGATGGCATGGCGTATCGCATCGAGAAAGTCTTCGTGCTGTGCAAACCAGTTCGCGGCAGCAACGTGCAGTGTCGCGACCTCGTTCGCGGCGGTGCGTCTCAGCTCGAGGCGCAACAAATCCGCGAACAGCTGGTGGTAGCGGAACCAGGAGCGGCGCGAATCCAGCGCAACCACGAACGCATTGGCTCGTTCAAGTTCCTGCAAGACGTGCTCGCCGTCGGTGCCACCGGTCAAGGTGTCCGCGAGCGGTCCGCTTACGCGCTCGAGCACCGAGGTCCGCAGCAACAGCCGCCGCACATTCTCCGGTTGGCGCTCCAGCACCTCGGCGAGCAGGTATTCGGCGATCGTCCGTTCGCTGCCGGAAAATTCGGCAGCGAAGCCCTCGGCATCCTCGTGCCCCGCAAGCGACAGCGCAGCCAGGCGCAGCCCCGCTGCCCAGCCCTCGGTGCGCGAATGCAGCAGCGCCAGGGCGGAATCCGACAGCCGCACGCCTGCCTCTTCGAACAGCTCGCGCGCTTCGTCGACGGTAAATCGAAGGTCGGCGGCGCGGATGTCGGTGACAGCGCCTTCCAGACGCAAGCGGTGCAACCCGAGCCGCAGATCGTGGCGCGTCACGAGCACGAAACGCAGCACGCTCGGCGCGCGAACCAGGAACAGCTCGAACTGGCGCAGCGCATCCTCGGAGCGAAGCTCCTGCAGGTCGTCGACGACGAGCCAGAGCTGCTCCTCGAGCGCACCCAGATCCTTGAGCAGCCGCTCGACCACCGCCCAGCAGTCGACGTCGGGGGCGGACGTCAGTGGCCCGACGATCGCCGCCCCCGGGCGCGTACCGCGCAGCGCGTCCAACAGCGCAATCCAGAACCGCTGGGGATCGCGCTGGCCGTGCTGAACCGACACCCAGGCCGCCCGGTCATCGATGCGCGTCGATTCGATCCACGAGCGCAGCAGGAGGGTCTTGCCGCTCCCGGCGGGTGCCGATATCTGCGCGACACGCCGCGCGCCGGAAATTCGGGTGAATAGGGTCGGACGGGAAACGATCCGTCGGGCGTCTGGATTGACGTTGACTCCGGGCACGGCGGCGGCGGCTTCGCTTCCTCGGGACGCCCATGGCGTCTCACCCATTTCGGGTGATCTCCGGTCTGATGAGGGCGACGCGCGCCCTGCCGATTTCACGCACGCCCCCGCGCTGCTGAGTAGGCACACCAAATGCACGCGCGCAGCGCCCCGGACCGTTGGGAGCAACACGGACCCAAGGCCCCGAAGAACCCGTCTGGCACTCCAGTTCCCTCGCACCGGATCGAGATCCGCGTATTGTCCCCCGAATCGCGCGAACGTGCCTCGTACGCGAGTGCCAAATCACCCGGTTTTGACGATGCCATCTCGAGGCCGGTACGCCACGATCAGGCATCGTCCAGGGGCATCAAAGACGTCTACGCCCCAAGCCCTGGACCTTTCGCAAACAATACGAGGGAAACCGGATGAGCCTCGAAGCACCCGAACGCGCGGGGCCGACCTATGAGATTCGCGTCCGCGGCCATCTCGGCAAGACGATGTTGCATGCCTTTCCTTCCCTGCAGGCGCAGCGACATGGCGAACACACGTTGTTGACGGGACGCATGCCGGATCAGGCCGCGCTGTACGGCGTTCTCGCCCAGGTCGAGTCGCTCGGTCTCGAACTGATCGAAGTCAGGCGCCTTTTCGCCTGAGGTCGGATCCTGTCCCGTTCCATGATGTCCATCGATACTCTTCGGCACTACTGGAGCGGCGACTTCATTGCCGCCAACGCCTTCATTTGCCTGAATGTCCTCGGCGCATTGCTGCTTGGCATCCTGCTCGGGTACGAACGCTCGTACAGGGGCAGAGCAGCGGGGATGCGGGTCTATGGACTGGTGTGCATGGCGACGACGGCACTGACCGTCTTCGTCGGCTATGCCCCGCTGTGGTACGGCGGCTCGGTGCCACCGTTTGCCGCCGACCCGACCCGCGTCGTGCAGGGCATCGTGTCGGGGATCGGGTTCCTCTGTGCCGGCGTGATCATGAAGGACGGGTTGAGCATCAGCGGCCTGACGACCGCGGCGTCGATCTGGGCGTCCACCGCGGTCGGGGTGCTTCTGGGGGTGGGCTTCTATGGGGCCGCGCTGCTACTCGCGCTGCTTTGCATGCTTTCGATGTCCCTGCTGCACCACCTCGAATCACTGCTTCCGGGCCGTGCAAGGTTCGATGTCTCGCTGACGTTTCGCCCTGGCAGTCCGCCGGACCTTGACTCGCTTGCGGCGACCGCGCAAGAGCGTGGATACCGAGTGCTTCGCGACAGCCTGATCATCGCGTTCAACGACAACCATTCCGTATGGAAGTTCGGCGTCGTGGCTCTGGACCGCTCTCGAGCCGTATCACCGACCTTGCTGGCGGAGGAAATCGCCACGTCCGAAGGCATCGCCAGCTTCAGCATCGTCCCCTTCCGGAACTGAAGTCGCGCTTCGATGGCGCAAGCGGCGCGCCGTCCTCAATATCACCCGCATCGAGCGACGCCGGTTCACCCTTTCCGCTTTCAAGCTTCGGGCACGCTGACACGGGCCATCGCGCCCCGCAGGAGTGCACCGATGAGCGAACACCGCGATGGTGTCGAAATGGTCCGCTGGGCGGCGAATCTGGAGGAGATCGACGTCGAGATCTCCCGACTCGCGCTCCTCTGCGGCGTGCGACTGCTCGCCCCCGGCGTCATGCAGCGGGTGCTGGCCGGCGATGAATCGGTCTGCGCGTCGAGCAATCCGTTCGCCTTCCGGAAGCTGCAGGGCATGCTGAAGTTCCATCTCGCGGTCCACGAGAAGGTGGCAGCCGACGTCGGCGCGCTACAGACCATCCTGATCGTCGATCAGATCATCGAGCGCTTGCGTAAGCGCTTCGGCGATGTGCTCGAAACGCCGCCCGGCGCCTGAATCGTCGCGCCACCCAACCGGAAGCGAGCCCGCTGGCGGCGCTCCGACAACCTTTCGAACGCAGGAACCCTCATGGACATCAGCCGTCAACTGGCGCGCAGCCAGGCCATCTCCGACAAAGTCTCGCTGATCTATCGCGGACGTTTGCAGGCCGCCGGGGAGCACCTCGCGAACCAGCTGCAGGCCGCGTACCTGGATGCCGGCATCGTCGAGATCGTGGCCACGCCGACCGCCGGCGCGCGCCTGTGGACCGATTGGGTCGCGTACGCGGTTGACGCCGCGCAGCGTGCAGTGCTGTTCTGGGACACGATCCGCCGGCGCGGCAACAATTTCGTCGAGCACGAGACGCGCGGCCTGCCGCCGGTCCTGCATTTCGCCTACGAGACCGTCATCGATGGCCGGAGCCTCGAGCGCCCCGTCAACTACGCGCTGGTCCGGATCGTGCCGCCGGCAGGCCTCACAGTCGACCCGAAGCGGCGACCGTATCTGATCATCGATCCGCGCGCCGGCCACGGCCCGGGGATCGGCGGCTTCAAGGACGATTCGCAGGTCGGCGTCGCGCTGCGCGAGGGACATCCCGTCTACTTCGTGATCTTCTTTCCCGAGCCGGAGTCCGGGCAGACGCTGCTCGACGTCTGTGAGGCGGAGAAGGGCTTCGTGCGCAAGGTGCGGGATCTTCATCCCGACAGTCCGAAGCCGGCGATCGTCGGCAACTGCCAGGGCGGATGGGCGGCGATGATGCTGGCGGCGGCCGATCCCGACGACACCGGCCCGATCGTCATCAACGGCGCGCCGATGTCGTACTGGGGGGGCGCATGGCGCGACGGCGACGGCGATAACCCGATGCGCTACGCCGGCGGCATGCTCGGCGGGACCTGGCTCGCGTCGCTGTGCTCGGACCTCGGAAACGGGGTCTTTGACGGCGCGTACCTGGTGCAGAACTTCGAGTACCTCAACCCGGCCAACACCTTTTGGGACAAGTACTACCACCTCTACGCCCACGTGGACACCGAGCCGCCGCGCTTCCTCGACTTCGAGCGCTACTGGGGCGGGTTCTACCTGATGAACCGGGAGGAGATCGAGTGGATCACGCGCAACCTGTTCGTCGGCAACCGGCTGTGGAATGGCGCGACACGCTCGAAGACCGGGAAGTTCCTCGACCTGCGCGAGATCAGGGCGCCGATCATCTTGTTCGCATCGATGGGTGACAACATCACGCCGCCGCAGCAGGCCTTCAACTGGGTCGCCGACGTCTATGGATCGACCGAGGAGATCAAGGCGCGCGGCCAAGTGATCGTCGGCCTGCTGCACGAGGACGTCGGGCACCTGGGCATCTTCGTGTCCGGCAAGGTGGCCCGAAAGGAGTACACCCAGATCGTCTCGGTTCTGAAGTCGATCGAGCTGCTGGCGCCCGGCCTCTACGCGATGGAGATCCATGAGCGGGACGTCGATGGCACCGTGCGATACGACGTCGAATTCCATGAACAGAAGCTGGAGGAGGTTGCCGCTCGCCTCAACCGCTATCGACGCGAGGATGAAAAGCCGTTCGAGGCAGTGGCCGAAGTATCGGAGTTCATCCAGCGCGCCTACGAGCTGTTCCTGCAGCCGCTCGTGCAGGCGATGACGAATGACTTCACTGCGCAGTTCCAGCGTCGATTCCATCCGATGCGGCTACAGCGCTGGGCGTTCTCGGACTTCAATCCCTGGCTTTCCTGGCTCGCGTCGGCAGCGCAAGCCGTCAAGTCGCAACGGCAGGCAATCGATGGCAACAACGCCGTTGTCCGCCTCGAGAAGGTCGGCGCCGCGGTGATCAGCGCATCGCTGGAGTACCACCGCGCGCTGCGCGACGCGAGCACCGAGGCGACGTTCTTCGAGCTGTACGGTAGCGTGTTCTCGCTGTGCATCGTGGACAAGCGCGCCGGCGAACAGCATCGCGCCGATGCGTTCGTTGACGCCCGCGAGCTCCCGTTTGTCAGGGCCGCGCTCGAATCGATCGAGCGCGGCGGCTACGCGGAGGCACTGGCGCGCGTCGCCTGCCTGCTCGCTCGTCGCGGAGGGCCGGTGCACTTGTCCAACGTCGAAGCCGGGCAGGAAGTGCTCGCCGACTACCGGGAGTTCCTTCCAGCAATCCCGCCGGACGCCTGGCGGCGGCTCGCCGGCGAGCAGGACATCGTCGTCCGCTACGAGCCCGAGAAGGCCTTGGACACGTTGCCGCTGCTTCTCGGGAAGCGGGCGGATCGCGAGCGGCTGGTCGCGCTGCTGCAGAGGCTTCTTGCAGACGAGAGGCTGCATCGCGTCGGATCGTCACCCGAGCAATTGACGATGCTCCGGACCGTCTGCGACACGCTCGCGGTAACGGATGCGTCATCCGGAGTCGCGCGAGCCGCGCCGCCGGCCCTCGTTGCGCCGAGCCGGGCACGGGCGGCCTAGGCCACCGAGCGTCGCCTCGGATCGCCGGCGGTCTGAAGCGCGATGCGGCGGCCGCGATGCCTCGCGCTCGCCCCCTGGCAGTCGTGCGATTCGATTGGCCGTGCGTGGGCTGCGCCCGAATCACTCTGCAAGGATGACGCCGGCTCACCCGGCCGGACCGGATGATTCGCAGAACGCCGCGACTATCGGCGAGCCTGCAAACGTATCGATTCAGACTGAGCGAGGAACACATGCCGCGTTTCACACCGCTTCCAAGGATGCCTCGGCCGGCCGGATCGACAGGGATCCGCCGCGCCGCCACGTCACGATGCCTCGTCCCCACGACTCTAACGCTCGCGATTGCGTTGGCGATGGCCGGCTGCGCGACACCGGTCGCGAAGCCCGCGGTCGATGTTCCGACGCATTACGCGGCGGCCGCCGAATCCGCCGACGAACCCGAGGTCGCCTGGTGGGAGAGCTACGGGGACCCGGTGCTGTCCGACCTGGTGCGCCGGGCGGCGCGCGAGAACCGTGATGTCAAGATCGCCGCCGAGCGGGTCCGGGCGGCGCGGGCCGGGCAGACGATCAGCCGCTCATGGCTGCTGCCGAGCATCGGCGTCTCGGCCTCGGGCATCGACCAGCGCACGGGCTATAGCGGCGCGACGAAGCAGCTCCTGCCCGACATCAAGGGCGGCGGCGCGGGCGTCGACATCTCCTGGGAACTCGACCTATCAGGTCGCCTGCGCGCTGGCGCGGCGGCGGCTGCCGCCGACACGCTCGCCTCGGAGCACGGCGCGCAGGGCGTCCGGATGTTGGTGATGACCGACGTCGCGACGAACTACTTCACGCTGATTGGCGCGCAGCGCCAGCTCGAGACGGTGCGGGCGATATCCGAGGCGCAGGACGAGACGCTACGGCTGGTCACCGCGCGCCGGCGCGCGGGCCTCGCCACGCCGTTCGACGTCGAGCGCGCGCAGACCGAGGTTTCGCGGGCCCATGCCGCGATCCCGCCTCTCGAGACGCTGGTTGCCGTATCGCGGCACCGGATCGCGGTGCTGGTCGGCGACCAAGCCTCGAACGCCGCCGTCATCGTGCCCTGGTCCGGGGATGTCGCGGTCCCGGCGGCGCGCTCCGGGCAACCCGCGGCGCTGCTGCAGCGCCGGCCGGACCTGCTCGCCGCGAAGGCGCAGCTGGATGCGGCCAATGCCCGCCGCCAGCAGGCCGAGGCGGAGTGGTTCCCGCGCCTGTTCGTCGGTGCGCTGCTCGGTCGCCAGGACCTCGAGCTGAACGGTTTCGACGTCGGTGCGGCTCGCTTCACCAATGTCGCCGGCCTGCTCGCGATGCCCGTCTTCAACGCCGGTCGGACGCGCGCGATCAACGACATCGCCGAGAGCGCGCAGTCCGAAGCGGTCATCAGCTACGAGAACGCGATCGTGCGCGCGCTGGAGGACGTCGAGAACTCGCTGGTCGCCCTCGGGGCGGAGCGGCAAAGGGCCGACTCGCTGCACGAGGCGGCCGCGTCGGCCGACGCGGCGCTGGCGCGCGCGCAATCGCTGTACGACCGCGGGCAGATCGACCTGCTGCCCCTGCTCGATGCGCAACGCACGCGCTTGGTTGTCCGCCTCGGCGCCAACGAAAGCAACACGCAACTTCTGCTCGACAGCGTGCAACTCTACAAGGCGCTCGGCGGCGGCTGGCAGGCATTCGAGCCAGCTTCCGAGCCCGGCGTGGCCGCCACGGCGACGTCACCCCAATCCTAGACCCGACCCGATCCGAGGACTCCCAGGTGAAAATCAGTCTCCCAGCGGCGCTGCTCCCGCTTCCGATTGCAGCATGGCTTGCCGGCTGCTCGCCGGCCAAGCCGCCGGTCGAGCCGCTCCGGCCCGTCCGCACCTCCGAACTGCGCTATGACGTCGCACGCGAAGCGTACCGCTACGTCGGAACCGTCCAGGCACGGCATGAAGTCGATCAGGCGTTCCGAGTCGGCGGCAAAGTCGCGCAGCGCCGAGTCGATGTCGGCCAGATGGTGCACGAAGGCGATGTCCTGGCCGTGCTGGACGACGCCGACTACCGGCTCGCCGAAGAGGCGGCCCGGCAACAGTTGATCGCGGCGACTGCTCAGGCGCGCCAGGCCGAGTCGGATCGACAACGCCTCGGCACGCTGAAGGGTGACGGCTCGGTCAGCGTTTCCGACGACGAGCACGCCGACAGCGGCGCGCTGACGGCCCAAGCAGCGGCGCAGGCCGAGGCCAGGAAGCTCGAGCTCGCCGCCAACCGCCTGAAGTACACGGTGCTGCGCGCTTCGAGCAGCGGCGTCGTCACCGCAGTGCGCTTCGAGGTCGGCCAGGTCGTCGCCGAGGGCCTGCCGATGGTCTCGATCGCCCGCGAAGGCGAGCCCGAAATCGTCGTCGACGTGCCCGAGAATCAGATCGCCTCGTTCCGGTCGGCGCGCTTCCAGGCTTTGCTGGCGAGCGCGCCGGACGAGAAGTTCGACGTCGCCCTCCGGGAGCTGGCGCCGCAGGCGGCCGCGCAGACGCGGACCTATCGGGCCCGGCTGAAGCCGGCGACCCCCCGCCAGCTGCCGCTTGGAGCTACCGCGACGTTGATCGCCGAGCATGCTCAAGCGGACACGCCGGTGGCGGTCATTCCAGCTGCCGCGATCACGCAGAACAACGGCCAGCCGGCGCTGTGGATCGTGCATCGCGCCGGCGCAGACCGCGTGGGCCAGGTCGAGTTGGTTCCGGTCGCGATCCGTGGCTATCGAAATGACGACGCGCTCGTATCCGGTCCTCCGGCCGGCGAGCTCGTCGTGACCGCCGGCGTCCAGAAGATGGCCCCCGGACTGCGCGTGGCGCTGTCCGACGCGGCTAGCGACACGACCAAGCAGGCCTCCCGATGAAGACCTTCAACCTCTCCGAATGGGCGCTGGGGCATCGCGCCATCGTCCTGTTCCTGATCCTCGCGATCACCGTGGCCGGCGTGCTGGGCTTCGGCAAGCTCGGCCAGCTGGAGGATCCGAACTTCTCGGTGCCGTCGATGACCGCAGTGGTCATCTGGCCGGGCGCCACCGCGCAGCAGATGCAGGACGAGGTGCTCAACCGGATGGAAAGGAAGTTCGAGCAGCTCGACCACTTCGAGAAGGTCGTGACCTACGCGCGCCAGGGCTACGCCGGCATGACGATCAGCGTGCGCGGAGGGACCCCGAAGGCCGAGCAGCGCGAGGCCTGGTACCAGGCCCGCAAGAAGCTCAGCGACATCCGTCTCGAGCTCCCCGAGGGCGTGATCGGACCCGTCTTCAACGACGAGTTCGGCGACGTCAACGGCCTGATGTACGCAGTCAAGGGCGACGGGGTCGGCCTCGGCGAGCTCGCCGATGCCTCCGAGATCGTCAAGCGCCGCCTGCTGAAGGTGCCGATGGTCAAGAAGGTCGAGGTCTACGGCAAGCAGGCCAAGCGCGTGTACGTGGAGTTCTCGCATGAGCGGCTGGCCGCGCTCGGCATCACGCCGCTCGCGATCGCCGACAGCCTGCGCAGCCAGAACGGCATCCTGCCGGCCGGCTCGATCGACACGCAGACCGACCGGGTGGTCGTGCGCGTCAGCGGTCAGTTCGCGAGCGAGGACGACATCCGCAACGTGCCGATCGCCGCCGGCGGCCGCCTAATCAAGCTCGGCGACATCGCAACCGTCACCCGCGGCTACGAGGACCCGCCGATGTACACCGTGCGCCACAACGGCCAGCAGGTGCTGATGCTGGGGATCACGATGACCGACGACGGCAACGTCGTCAAGCTCGGCAAGGCCATCGACAGCGAAGTGGCCAAGGTCCAGGCCGAGCTGCCCTACGGCATCGAGCTCGAGCGCGTCGCCGACCAGCCCTCCACCGTCAAGGAGGCCGTGTGGGAGTTCGAGCATTCGCTGCTCGAGGCCCTGGTCATCGTGCTCGGCGTGAGCCTGCTCAGCCTGGGTTGGCGCACCGGCCTCATCGTCGCCACCTCCGTGCCCCTGGTGCTCGGCGCCGTCGCCCTGGTGATGCTCGCGATGGGCTGGAACCTCGAGCGGATCTCGCTCGGCTCGCTGATCATCGCGCTCGGCCTGCTGGTCGACGACGCCATCATCTCGGTCGAGATGATGGTGGTCAAGATGGAAGCGGGCTGGGACCGCATCAAGGCGGCCGCCTTCTCCTATCAGGCCACCGCGATGCCGCGGCTGACCGGCGCGCTGATCACCGTCGCCGGCTTCATGCCGATCGGCTTCGCGAAGTCGATCACCTCCGAGTACGCAGGCGGGATCTTCTGGATCGTCGGCACCGCGGTGGTGTTCTCGTGGATCGTCTCCGGCCTCTTCACCCCCTACCTCGCTGTCTCGATGCTGCCGAAGGACTTCGGCAAGCATCGCAACGGCGGCGACCCGTACGAGACGCCGTTCTACCGCAAGCTGCGCGGCCTGATCGGCCTTGCCATCGAGCGGCGCTGGTGGGTCATCGGCGCCACCATCGCGGCGCTGGCGCTCGCGGTCGCCGGCATGCGCCTGGTGCCGCAGCAGTTCTTCCCGAACAGCTCGCGGCCGGAGCTGATCGTCGACCTGCGCATGAAGGAAGGCGCCTCGTTCGCCGCCACCACCGAGCAGGTGAAGCGGATGGAGGCGGTCCTGTCCAAGGACGAGGACGTGCGCTTCTTCACCGCCTATACGGGCGGCGGGGCGCCGCGCTTCTACCTCGCGCTGTCGCCCGAGCTGCCGAACCCGGGCTATGCGCAGTTCGTGGTGATGACGCGCGACCTGAAGGCGCGCGAGCGCGTGCGTTCGCGCCTGATGGCCAGCGCCGATGCGGAGTTCCCGCAGACCTGGGTCCGCGTCACGCGCCTGGAGCTCGGACCCCCGGTGGGCTTTCCGGTGCAGTTCCGCGTCGTCGGCCCCGACACCCAGGTCGTGCGCTCGATCGCGCGCGAGGTCGAGCACGTCGTGGCCGCCAGTCCCCAGGTGCGCGACGTCCAGCTCGACTGGAACGATCCGGTCCGCACGCTCAAGGTCGATCTCGACCAGGACAAGGCGCGCGCGCTGGGCCTGACCCCGGCCGACGTCGCCATGGTGACCCAGACCGTGATGAACGGCGCACCCCTGTCGCAGCTGCGCGAGCACGAGGACCTGGTCGACATCGTCGCCCGCGCCGTGCCCTCCGAACGCCTCGATCTCGACGCGCTGAAGGACATCAACGTCTACACCCGCCAGGGCACGGTGGTGCCGCTGTCGCAGGTCGCCCGCGTCCGCTACGAGCTCGAGGAGCCCGTGTTGTGGCGGCGCAACCGCGACATGGCGATCACCGTCCGCGCCGACGTCAAGGACGGCGAGGAAGGCGTATCGGCGACCCAGGCGATCCGGCCGATGTTGCAGGACGTCGAGGCCAAGCTGCCCTCCGGCTATCGGATCGACGTCGGCGGTGCGGTCGAGGAAAGCGACAAGGCCAACCAGGCGCTGGCCGCCGTCGCGCCGCTGATGATCGTCACAATCCTGGCGATCCTCATGTTCCAGCTGCAGAGCTTCTCGAAGATGTGGATGGTGTTCCTGACTGCGCCGCTCGGCCTGATCGGCGTCGTCGCGGCGTTGCTGCTCACCCATGCGCCGCTGGGCTTCGTCGCCATCCTCGGCATCATCGCGCTGAGCGGCATGATCATGCGCAACTCGGTGATCCTCATCGACCAGGTGCAGACCGAGATCGACGATGGCCGCGACGCCTGGAGCGCCGTCGTCGACGCCGCCGTGCACCGGGCACGGCCCGTGGTGCTAACGGCGACCGCCACCGTGCTCGCGATGATCCCGCTGACCCGCAGCGTGTTCTGGGGGCCGATGGCGATCGCCATCATGGGTGGGCTGACCGTCGCCACGTTGCTGACGATCTTCTTCGTGCCCGCACTGTATGCAGCGTGGTTCGGCGTCCAACGCCAGTCGCTGCCGGCCGCATCGGCCCTGCCCATTGCAGCGGGGTGAACGCAGATGAACGCGCTTCCGATGCACCCAGTCAACGACACGGAGACCGACATGCACCTCCGTGCTGACCTCTTAGCCGGCCGAAAGGGCCTCGTGGTCGGCATCGCCAACTCGCAAAGCATCGCCTATGGATGCGCGCGTACCCTGCGCGGCCTCGGCGCCGAGCTGGCGGTGACCTGGCTCAACGACAAGGCGCGGGCCCACGTGGAGCCGCTGGCCGAAAGGCTCGCGACGATCGCGATGCCGCTGGACGTCGAGCAGCCTCGCCAGATGGAGGCCGTGTTCGGCGCCATCGCGAAGCAATGGGGCCGGCTCGACTTTGTCTTGCACTCGATCGCGTACGCACCGGCCGCCGACTTGCACGGCCGCGTGGTCGACAGCTCAGGCGAAGGCTTCGCCCGCGCGATGGACATCTCCTGCCATTCCTTCGTGCGCATGGCCCGCCTCGCCGAGCCGCTGATGGACCGCGGTGGCTCGCTGATCACGATGAGCTACCTGGGGGCCGCCGCGGTCGTGCCGAACTACGGCGTGATGGGCCCGGTGAAGGCCGCCCTAGAAGCGAGCGTGCGCTACCTCGCCAGCGAGCTCGGGCCCCGCGGGATTCGCGTCAATGCGGTCTCGCCAGGCCCGATCCAGACGCGCGCAGCCTCCGGCATCCCGGGCTTCGACGACCTGGTCGCCGCAGCTCGCGCCCGCGCGCCGCTTCGACGACCGCTCGAGATCGACGACGTCGGCGGCTTGTGCGCCTTCCTCGTCAGCGACGCTTCGCTGGCCATCACCGGAGACACCCTCTACGTCGATGGCGGCTTCCACATCCTTGCCTGAGACCGGACATGAACGCACCTGCCAGGTACGACGAATTCGACATCATCCGCAATCGGACTTTCGACGAGATCGCGATCGGCGATCGGGAGGCGATGGAGCGGACACTGACCGCCTCCGACATCCAGCTCTTCGCCGCGATCTCGGGTGACCTCAATCCGCAGCATGTCGATGCCGATTTTGCCGCCTCGACGGACTTTCACGGTGTGATCGCGCACGGCATGTGGGGCGCGGCGCTGATCTCCGGATTGCTCGGGACGCGCCTGCCCGGCCCAGGAACCGTCTATCACTCGCAAACGCTGAAGTTCCACGCCCCGGTACGGATCGGCGATACGTTGCGTATTGCGGTGGTCGTCACCGGACGCGACGCGCTCAACCATCGCGTAACGCTTGAATGCCTTTGCGCCAACCAGGCGGATCAGACCGTGATCACGGGGGAGGCGACGGTCATCGCTCCGACGGCGCGGGTCGAACGGCCGCGCGGCACGTTGCCGGAGGTGCGCCTCTCGGTCGATGTCGACCGCGGACTCCATCGCCTGCTGCAACACGTGCGCCCTCTTGGCCGCATCCGGGTGGCCGTGGTGCACCCCTGCGACGAGCTGAGCCTGGGCGCGGCGCTCGACGCCCGCGCGGCCGGACTGATCGACCCGATTGTCGTCGCGCCACGCACGCGGGTCGAGGCGATCGCACGCCAGGCGGGCATGTCCTTGGGCGAGCTCACGATCGATGACGTGCCGCACAGCCATGCCGCCGCCGACCGGGCCGTCGAGCTCGCGATCAAGGGTGAAGTCGATGCGCTGATGAAAGGCAGCCTGCATACCGACGAGCTGATGAGCGCCGTGGTCGGCAGCGCGTTGCGCACAGGGCGCCGGATGAGCCACTGCTTCATCATGCAGACTCCCGCCTATCCGCGGCCGTTCATCATCACCGACGCCGCGCTCAACCTCGCGCCGACGCTCGAGGAGAAGGCCGACATCGCGCGCAACGCGATCGACCTCGCACGGGCGATCGGCGTCGCGGAGCCTCGCGTCGCGGTTCTTGCCGCGGTCGAGTCGGTCAACCCGCGGATGTCGGCGACGCTGGACGCCGCTGCGCTGTGCAAGATGGCCGACCGCGGCCAGATCACGGGCGCATTGCTCGACGGCCCGCTCGCCTTCGACAATGCGGTTTCTGCCACGGCAGCCCGCATCAAAGGCATCGCGTCGAAGGTCTCGGGCGCGGCGGACGTGCTCCTCGTGCCCGATCTGGAAGCCGGCAACATGCTCGCCAAGCAGCTCGAATACCTTGGGGGAGCGGCGAGTGCCGGCATCGTGCTGGGGGCGCGCGTGCCGATCGTGTTGACCAGCCGCGCCGACTCGCGCGAATCGCGGATCGCCTCGTGCGCGATTGCGCTGCTGGTGGCTCGCCAAAGGGAAGGGAGCGCGACGTGAAATCGTTGATCCTCGCCCTGAACTGCGGCTCCTCGAGTATCAAGTTCGCCCTATTCGAGACCGACGGCGCCGCCCCGCCCCGCAAGCCGTGGTGGGCCGGCAAGATCGACGGCATCACCGGTGCTGAACCCACGGCAACCGTGGAAGGGCACCGCGCGAGTGTCGTGTTGGACGGCCACGACCCCTACCGAGCGGCGCTCCGGTACATCCGTACTCGGATCGAAGCGAAGCTCGCGACCGGCCGGCACCGGATTGCGGGTGTCGCGCATCGCGTCGTGCACGGCGGCTCCCGCTACCGTGAAGCCACGCGCATCAGCAAGGACGTGCTCGCCGACTTGAGGAGCTACATTCCGCTCGCACCGCTACACCAGCCGTTCGCGCTGGAAGCGATCGCGATCCTGCTCGCCGAGCAGCCCGACCTGCCGCAGGTAGCTTGCTTTGACACCGGCTTCCACCGGACGCTGCCGCGGGTGGAGCAGATGCTGCCGTTGCCTTACACGATGTGGGAGCGCGGCGTGCGGCGCTACGGCTTTCACGGTCTGTCCTACGAGTATGCGGCAGTCGCCCTCGCCGAGCGGTACGGAGAGGTTGCGCGGGGTCGCACGATCGTCGCTCACCTCGGGAGCGGCGCGAGCTTGTGCGCGATGCAAGGCCTGGAAAGCGTGGCTACGACGATGGGCTTTTCCGCGCTGGACGGTCTGATGATGAACACGCGTTGCGGGTCACTCGATCCCGGCGTCGTTCTCTATCTGATGGAAGTCGAGGGGCTTCCGCCAGATCGGATCGCGCATCTCCTGTACCACGACTCTGGACTCCGCGGCGTCTCCGGTTCTTCCGGCGATCCACAGGCGTTGCTCGCGCTGGAAGCCAGCCAGCCTCGCTGCCGGGACGCACTCGCGCTGTATGTACGACGCATCGTCCGCGAGATCGGCGCACTGATCGCGGTGCTCGGCGGCCTCGACCTGCTCGCCTTCACCGCCGGCATCGGCGAGCACAACGCCGAGCTGCGTGCGCGGGTGTGCGCCGGGTTGCGGTGGCTGGGTCTCAACATCGACGATCGCGCCAACGCCGCCAGCGAGCCGACGATATCGACCCCGACAAGCCGTGTGCTCATTGCCGTCGAGCCCACCAACGAGGAGTGGATCGCCGCTCGCAGCGCATTGGCCGTGATACGAGATCTCGACGATCGGACACCCCGCGACTCGGGGTCGGCGGTCGCGCCGTAGCCGGAGCCAGGTCGATGCGGTCGGGAGCACGACAGGAAATCGCTCCCGAGGCTACAAATGACGGACAGACTGTGAGGGAGGTCTTCTTCGTGTCGAGCCACAGGCGGCTAAGCCGCCGAGAGCGCCGCCAGCAGACGACGGAGCGCCTTCTGTCCGCCGGCAGTCAACTGTTTGCGCGGAACGGGTTTGGCGGGGTTAGCGTCGAAGCCATTGCAGCGGCCGCCGGATACTCCCGTGGGGCGTTCTATTCGAATTTCGCCACCAAGGAAGAACTATTCATCGAGTTGCTGCGGCGCGATCGATGCATGACGCAAGCGAAGCTCGACACCGCCGATGCGGCGTGCGCGCCACTGCCGGATTTCGACCTGCGCATGCGACACTTGTGCGGCCACCTCTGGCGCGACCGCGAATCGTTGCTGAATTGGACCGAAGCGCGAGTTCGGGCCGCCCGGGACCCCGACTTCCGCGCGAAATTCCGTGCACTGCTGCTCGACAGGGGATCCGCGATGGCCGACCTGATCGCAGCCAGCTCCCAGGACCTGAACGTGGAGCCGGCGGTCCCCGCCATCACCATGGCGGCCGGCCTGATGACGGTTTGCGAAGCGATCGGGCTCTTCGCATTGTCGAATCCCGTCGACTTGACACCCGGCGATGCCGAACGATTGCTGAGCGCATTTATGGCATGCGTCATGCAGCCGGCGCGTCCGCGATCGCCACAGTAGCGCCCTCGCTCCGCGCCTGCGAGGCCAAGCGAAACTGAGTCGCACCGCCTCCGCGCGGCCCCCAGGCAGACCACGTCCGCGCGATCAGCGCCCGGCACGACGAGCGGCAGGCGATACGCTCGAGGTTGATCCATGCAGCGCAGCGCTCGCGCAACAAGCGCGCTCGCTTCATTCGGCCAAGTTGAAGCGGATCGCGAACTGTCCGAGCACTGACTGCGCGCGCTGCGGCGCCTGGCCTTTGGCGAGGATCACCTCGACGGTGGTGCCGTGCGTGGTCGGATCGTCCTGTACCCTCAGCGACGCGAAGGCAACTCCACCACTGCAAAGGGCCTCGGACAGGGCGTCCTCGGTCTCGCGCCGCTTCAGTTCCGGCTTGAAGATCTTGCCCACGCTCGTCAGCGGCATCGCCGGAATGATCCGAAACGCCTTCGGCAGGGCAGCGCGCTCGCCGATGTGGCCGCGCGCGAAGTCCAGCAGATCCGCCTCGGTGACGTCCATGCCCGGCTTGAGTTGCACATAGGCCACAGGCACCTCGCCGGCGTGGGCATCCGGACGTCCCACGGCCGCGGCGAGGAGCACGGCAGGATGGCGATGCAGGGGCTGCTCGATGATTGCGGGGTCGATGTTGTGGCCACCACGGATGATCAGTTCCTTCTTGCGGCCGGTGAGGAAGAAGTAGCCAGCGGCGTCCTGCCGCCCCAGGTCTCCGGTGTTCAGCCAACGTCCGCTCCCGCCGGACTCGATCCACAAACCCCGGTTGTGTTCGGCGAACTTGTAGCCCGCGAACACGTTCGGCCCGCGGATCGCCAGCACGCCAACTTCCCCGACGGCGCAGTCGCGCAGATAGGCGCCAGCTTCGTCGAGCACCACGGCCTTCATCGGTTGCAGGGGGAGGCGCAACCCGATCGAGCCCAGGCGCCGCTCGCCCCGCGGCGGATTGACGGTGCTGACGCAAGTTCCCTCGGTCAAGCCGTAGCCCTCGAGGATCTTCAGTCCGGTCAGCGCCTGGAAGTTGCGCATGAGTTCGAGCGGCATGGGCGCCGCGCCGCAGAGTCCGAACTCGAGCGAGCTGATGTCGCGCGTGCCGATCGGCTGCTGCAGGAGCGCCGCGTAGATGGTGGGCACGCCGCTGAAGAAGTTGATGCGATGGCGTTCGACCAGTTCCCAGAAGCGGGCAATGACGCCCTCGCCGCGCCAACCCTGCGGAGTACCCAAGAGAACATGCGCGCCGCGGGAAAACGGCAGCAGGCCGGTAACAAGCACGGCGTTGACGTGGAACATCGGCAGACCACAGAACAGCGTCTTTCCCGGGGCGATGCCATCGCCCAGCACCTGGCCGACGCTCCAGGCATTGGCCACCTCATTGGCGTGACGTCGCATCGCGATCTTCGGCGCGCCGGTGGTACCCCCGGTGCAAAAGAATGACGACAGATCTTCCGGTGCGATCACACGGCCGCTGATCAGCGTGCCGGCGTCTTGCTCGGCCAGCGCATGGGCGAATGAGTGAACCTTGATGCGGATCCCGTTGACGTCGACGCCCTTGACCAGATCGGCCGCACTGCAGGCCGCTCCAGGCAGGTGCTGTGCCAGGTCCACGAGCACCAGGTGTCGAAGGTCCGGCACCTGGTTGATCACGGACTGCACTTTGGGCCACAGGTCGCTTCCCGGGCAAGGCCCCAGCGTGACCAGTACCGTCGCGCCGCCCGCGCGCAGCAGTTCGCCGATGGCGGCCGCTTCCAGCAACGGATTGATGGCGAAGACGATGCCGCTGGCCTGGCCGCCCCAGACCACCAGATGCGTTTCGGGCAAGTTGGGCAGCACGTACGCAACGACGTCGTCCTTGCCGACACCCAGGGCGTGGAAGAGATTGGCACAGGCCGTAACCTTCGCGAGCAGCGTCGCGTAGTCCCAGGTCTCAAGTCGTTCGTGGTCCTGGACCCGCAGGAAGAACGACAGCGCCGGTGCCTCGGGATTGGCCAGGGCGGCCTGGCGAATCATCGCGTAGGTGCTGTCGGGCAGCGTCGGGTAGGCGCGCTCGAGGGCCTCGACGTCGGATTGCTCGGCGATGCCGCTCATGGCGTCCTCCTCGTTCGAAAGGGTCGGGTTCAGGGTTGCAGCACGGCGCGGCCGTAGCGGCCCGCGGCCACGTGGGCGAAGGCGACGTCCGCCTGGTCCAGGCCGACGCAAATGCCCACCGGCAGCGCGTAACGGCCGGAACGCACGCCAGCCGCCAGCGCGGCGAGCGCGTCGGGCTCCGGCCTGAAGATCGTCCAGTCATAGCGGGCCTGCGCCGAGCGCTGTCGCACGGCGGCACGCATCGCCTTCGAATCGCGCCGGCACGCCCATGCGCCGCGCAGCCAGCCGAGGCGGTCGAAATGACCCAGCAGCGGATGGACCGTCGTCGCATGGCCCAGCGCGCCGGCGCCCAAGCGCGAGGCGAGCGCAGGTTCGTCGTCCCAGCTGGCGAAGTTCAGCACCGCGTCGAAGTCGGTGGGCAAGCCGGCGATGGCCTGCGGTCCCCGTTCGACCGCCGCGTGCGCGCCGAGCGCGAGGCACTCGTCGGCCTTGCCGGCAGCGCAGATCGCGGTCACCTGGCTGCCCCATGATGAAAGCATCTGCAGGGCCAGCCGCCCCAATGCTCCGGCGGCACCGTGAACCAGCACGCGTTTGCCGGCGCCATTCTCCTCGCTCAGCCGGGTAGCTCGCACGGCCAGCCACATCGTCGTGAACGAGTAGGGGAGCACGGCGAGAGCCGCTGCCTCGGCGTCCTGTGGTGCGAGGTGCAGCCACGCGCACGACACGGCGACATGCGAGGCGTGGGCACCGCCGCGCTTGCCGGTTCCCACCAGACCGAACACGCGCTGACCCGTGGCGAACTGAGACACGGCGGGGCCGACCGCTTCGACGCGGCCCATGACATCGTTGCCGAGCACGAGCGGAAACCGGCCCGCTCCCTTGATCCCCAGCAGACGCTGGCCGTAGCCTGCGGCACGCTTCACGTCGATCGGATTGACCGACGTGGCCTGGACCCTGACCAGCACCTCGCCGCGCCCCGGCTCGGGCATGACACCTTCGCATACCCTCAGCGACCGCGGCGAGGCCGGCGCCAAGCAGGAGAGTTCACGGCGCATTGCGCTGCTCCGGACCGGCCATGGCCGAATCAAGCCGGGCCTTGTCGCGCGTCGCCATGAATTTGGCCTCGCCAAAGATGCCCAGCTTGACGACGCCGGTCATCGCGTCGCCATCGACAGCGACGTCGAAGTGGAGCGTGAGCTTCACGGGACTGGTGACCTGGTCGGTCCAGGTCAACCTGTTGCCGTCAATCGTGCCGGAGACGTCGTGCGTCCCTTCGGTTCCGGTGACGCTGGCGCGGAAGGTGTCCGTGCCCGCGTTGATGGTCATCTCCCGGCGCTGCTGGCCCAGCGGAGACTCAATGATCACGTTCCAGTGCCCTTGGGCGATCGTCATGGTCGGGTCCCACCGGAGAAGGGTGCGGTCGAAGGCCGGCGTGCGGCGGGGATGCCAGGCCCGACCCGCCGGAGAGGCGCAGCGGTCTGGCAGTTTCGATGCATCGGCGCTCAGGCCCGGGCACGCAGGTCGCGTCCCAGCACCCTGGACAGCGCACCGGCCAACGCGGCGGCGGGGTCGTGGACCCGACCCTCACTGCGCCAAGCCACCACTCGGTCTGGGCGCACGAGGACCGCGCCGGCTTCCGAGATGCCGCGGAACTGGGCCCAAGTCAGCCTGGGATCGAACGCGTCGCCTTCGAGGTGCCCGATGCGCAGCGCATCGACCGCCAGGCCGTGGGTCGCGGCGATGGTCCTAGCCGCCGCGCACCAATCCTGGCCCTGCTCGCCGGCGATCAGGAGGAAGCGGCCGGGCGCGACCAGGTCCTTCAGGGCACGGCGTTGTCCCGACGCGAGATCGATCCACGCGTGGGGTAGCGGAGAGCCTGGTCTCGTACTCGGCTCGTAGACACGGATGTCGTCAATGGCCACGGGTTCCGGCGAACCATCGGGGACGATGGCATCCGAGTCGTAGCGGTAGCCATACTCAACATTCAGCTCGTCGGCCTCCATGCTGGCCCGCCGGATCGCCTGCCGCGCCTGGGCAGAACGTTCGGCATCTTCCGGAAGCCCGCTCACGACCTTCTTGAGCTGCTGCCAGTTCTCTTGTGCCGTCAGGGTCGGACTCAGGCCGAACGCGGCTCCGATCTCGAAGTGCGTGACAGCGTTCTCCATGGACCGCTGGATGTTGCGAGCGTCGACCGGCCGGCGCTCGGCCTCGTAGCTGTCGAGCAGTGACTCGCCGGCCTGGCCTTTTAAGACGGCCGCCAACTTCCAGCAAAGGTTGTGCGCATCCTGGATGCCGCTGGTCAGCCCGAGCCCGCCGGTGGGTGGATGACGGTGTGCCGCGTCGCCAACGATGAACACCCGGCCGACCCGGAATCGCTCCGCCAGCAGGCCCTCCAGGGTCCAGCGGCTGATCTTGTGGAAGCGGATCGGCATGTCGCCGAGTCCCAGCGCCGAGCGCATCATCCGCTCGATCTCGGCGTCCGTCAGGTCCGTCACCTGGTCGACACGCTGGCTCACGTGCACGACCCATTCCTCGCTGGCGGGACCCCAGTGATCGGGACCCATGGGCACCAACACGGCCATCTCGCCCAGTGCCGGACTCCAGATCCAGCGGATCAGCACGTCGGGGTCCGTGGCAAGCGCCGACAGGTCCGCGGAGATATGGGCTGTGATGGAATGGGCGATCGTCCCCAGGCCCTCGAACTCGATGCCGACCTGGCGCCCGACCGTACGACCGCCATCGCAGCCCAGGAGGTAGTCGGCCCGTACTCGATACTGCGCGCCCGTGTCGTGGTTCTTGATGAGGGCGGAGACGCATTCGCCGTTCTGCTCGAGTTCGATCAACTCATGATGGAACCGCACACGGCCTGGGTTGAGTTCATCCGCGCGCGCCTTCATGATGGGCTCGAGGCGGATCTGCGGCAGGTTCGCGCTGCGGCAGGCGCTGGCTTGGAGCCAGTTCAGGTTCTCGTTGCCGTGGCCCCAGCATTCGACCTTGCCGATCGTGCGGCCGTATTCCGGCTCGGGCCCACAGAAGCCTGCATACCAGCCCATGGCCTTCATGTTTTCGGCCGGTGTGCTGCGGGCGTAGATCTTCTCGGCCACCCCGATATCGCCCAGGATTTCCATCGTGCGCTGGTTCAGCACATGGGCCTTGGGAAGGATCGAGGTCGTGGGCAACGCACTCACCAGGAGGCTTTCGATGCCCAGGCCGGCCAGCAAACTGGCACAGGTCAGGCCGGCACCGCCGCCGCCGACGATCAATACGCGAGTGGATTCGACATTCATCATCGTTCTTTCTTGGAATCGGATACCCGATGTCGTAAGAGGAAGGGGGCACCCGGACGCGCAGCAGAAGCCCGGGTTTATGACCAGGGGCGCGCCGGCGCGTCCAGGGCCTGGCCCAGCAACTTCAGCCGCTGCGGGGTGATGGCCTTGCGGCGCAGCAGGCCGAAGACGCGCCACAGGTTGCGCAGGGACTTCTGCGGCTTCATCGACGCCGGCGCGTCGTCGCCCCAGGCCCAAAGGCCGCCGAACTCGAGCGGCGAGTAGGCAGTCTCGAAGTCCGCGGTGAACAGGTCGCCATCGGTGTAGTGCTCGTACTCGAACCCGTCGGGGTCGAACCAGTAATCGAATAGCTGGCTGCCGAGCACGTGGCGGCCGATGCCCCACATGTGCCGATGCCCGTTTGCGCGCAACACCTGCTGGCCCTGACCGAGTGCATCCAGGTCGATCACTTCATAGGCGCTGTGCTCGTACTTCTCCTCGATGCCGCCGACGAAGACTACGGTATGGTGGTCGGCCGGCTGATCTCCCAAGTCCAGGCGGCAGAACGCGATGGCCGGGCTTCCATCGGCCAGGTACTGCACGTCGGTGGGGATGATGCCGAGCACACGTTGGTACCAATCGGTCATGCCCGCGAAGTCGACGGTTTGAAAAACCAGATGGCCCAAGCGCACGACCTGCGCCGGCTCGATGGGCGGCCGCACGGTGCGGTTCACGCGTGGAGCATGCTGCGCGGTGTTCGTGTCGGCCACCAGTGGCGCTCTCGTGTGCAGGGATTGCAGGCGCGCCTGTTGCTGCAGCAGCCAGATGCAGCGCCCAGACGGATCGTTCAGCTCGACGCCCCGTCCGCCGCCCGGGATGGCCTCTGGCGCCAGCCGCCGGGCGCCGAATTCGCGGACATAGAGGCCCAGGTCGGCCTCGTCGGCCATGCGGAAGGCGGGGCCGAGGAACCGATCCTGCGCGCCGCGCGTGGCGATCGCGATGCAAGGGGCCGAGCCGGTGCCGCGCGCCACCAGGCGATCCTCCGATCGGCTTGCGATATGAAAGCCGAAGTCACGCCAGAAGCCCTCGGTCGGCGCGAGCCGGCGCTTCTCCCAACGCAGGAAAGCCAGCTCGACTGCGCGCCCGACCACGTTGGGCCGCGACAGGCGCTGAACGTGGGGCGGCAGTCGGCTCTCGACGATCGACTCGAGCTGGCGCAGTTCGGTGGAGGTGGAGGTGCTCATGCTGTCGGTCGGCTCCTTCTCAAAGGCGTTGCGCTCCGCCCAAGGCCAGGTCGCCCAGCACCCGGCTTGACGCCGCCAGTTCGACCACGAAGCGCCCGTCACCATGCACGGGGTGCCGGATGCGCAGCTCGTGCGGCCCGCTCGAGGGCACCAGACCATCAAGGCGGAAGTCGCCGAAGGCGTCCGTGAGCGCATGGGCCACGCGTTGTCCGTCACGCGACAGCTCGACGGCGGCGCCCTCGACGCACTCCGCGCCCGCCGCGGTCTGGCGGACGACGCTGGCCGCGACGAATACCGTGTCGACCCGCGCCAGGTTCCGGTAGTACACGCGCGGACGCGTGCCAAGCTCGGGCCGCAGCGGTCGCAGACCCTCGTTGCCGGCGCGCGCGGCCATCGCCTCGTCATCGATCTTTACCGCCTGCAGCGCCCGGGTGGGACAGACCGTGACGCAGCGCGGCTCGTGCCAGCCCGCGTCGAGCAAGTGGGCGTCGAAGAACCAGGTCTGCGGGAGCTGCCGTTCCTCGTTCCAGACGACAGCGCCGTAGGGGCAGGCGTCGACGAGGTCCGACCTGCCGCGGCAAGCCACGGGGTCGAAGACGACGATGCCGTCATCACGCTTGCGCACAGCACCCTGGCCGACCTTTACGCAAGGCGCGTCGTCGCAGTGGTTGCATAGGCGCGGCAAATAGGCGGCGTCGACATGGTGACCTTGCCCGCGCACATAGCGTTCGATGCGGATGACCGCTGGCCCTTCGGCCGAGTGCGGCTCCGTGTAGCCGGCGACGGCGTTGCCGACGAACTCGTCCTTGGCCGCCACCATGCAGTTGTGGCAGTTGTGGCATTCGGCCACGTCGATGATCAGGTTCCACTTCGACATCGCGTTACTCCACGGCGTCCACGGCGGGCGCGCTTGCCTTCGCGGCATGGGATGCATCGCCGGCCCACGGCACGACCTGCACGAGGCAGGCGTTCGGCGCCATGCTGCTGGTGCCCTTGATCGCGGTGCGCGACGGGGTGAGGATGTTCAGGCTGCCGCCGATATCCACACGCTCGCCGTTCACCTCGATCTGCATGTACTCGGCGCTGGCCTCGTAAGACTTGACGACCCCGCGCGTGACCATGGGCGAGACGTCGGCGGCGCAGATCACGGCCCCGCGGTCGTTGAACACCTTCACTAGGCCGTGGTGGACGATGCCGCGCTCGGCCGCGTCGGCCGCGTGGATGCGAACCACCCAGTAGGCGTGCCCGCCGATGCGTACGCGGTGGTCCTCGATGTCGTTGATCGCGCTGCCCTTGCCGTCCACGTTCGTGTGGAAGCTGTAGCGCGAGTGGGTCGCGACCAGTTGTAGCGGGAACCTGGCGGCACGCTCGATGTTGCGGGGTCCCTCCCAGGACGGGATATAGCGGTTGAGCACGGGCCGCTCCGGGTTGTCCGGATCGTTGCGCCGGAGCGTCTCGGGCATGAATTCGAGCTTGCCGCTGGGGGTCTGCAGCCCCTGGCCGAAGCGGCCCGGCCATTGCGAGGGCAGCGGGATGGCCTCGCAGATGTCCTTGGCGCGCCCGTCGGCAAACCAGCGAAACTGCACCGGCGCACGCAACGCCTCCTGTTCGGCCGGCACGACGTAGTAGCCCTTGCGGCAGAAGTCGGCCCACGAGATGCGCCGCGAGACGTCGGAAGAGTCGAATACGCGCTTGCACCAGTCGAGCTCGCTGCAGCCCTCGGTGAACATCGCGCCCAGCCCCAGGCGCGTGAGGATCTCGGTGAAGATCTGGTAGTCCGACTTCGATTCGCCCAGCGGCTCGATGCACTTGTGCTGCAGCGCGATGACGCGGTGGTTCACGATGTTGAAGCAATGCGGCAGATATCCGCCGCCGGAGCCCCACTCGCCGATGTCGTAGCGCTCGAACTGGGTGCAGGCGGGCAGGATGACGTCGGCGAACTGGGCTTCGCCCTCCATCCAGATCGACTGGTTGACAACGAACTCGATGCTGTCGTGGCGATACGCGGCCTCCATGCGCCCGGACTCGGTCAGCGTGCTGAACCAGGAGCCGCCGTACTTGTAGATCATGTGGATGCGTGAGTAGCCGGGCATCGGGTACTCGTAGGGCGCGAACTGCAGCTCGGTGGCCAAGCCGTCCCACAGGTGCCCGGTGGCCTTGCCGTTGACGATGGCATCGGGGAACTGCTGCTTGGGCACCAGTTGCCGCACCGGATTGACGGTGATGACGTGCGGCATCTTCTGGTAGTTATGCACCGCGTTGCCGTTCCAGTTCAACTCGCCCGAGATGCCGCCGTCGGCGTAGCCGGGGAAGTAGAACTCGTGATCCACAGGCGTGCCGGCCTCGAGGTTGCCCATGTTGACGCCGGGCTTGCCCAGGCCGCGCATGGCCATCATCATCACCATGCAGCGCGCCCACTGGGCGCCGGTGGCGCCGCGGCCTGCGCCGCCGAAGCCGCCGCCGGTCAGGCCCGGTGCCAAATAGAGCTTCTTGCGGGCCATCAGTCGCGCCAGCGCGCGCACGTCCTTGGCCGGCACGCCGGTCTCGGCCTGCTGCCATTCGGGTGTCTTGGCCAGGCCGTCTTCCACGCCCATCAAATGGTCCCGCCAGGCCTCGAAGCCGGTGGTGCGCTCGCTGACGTAGGCCTTGTCGTAGAGATCCTCGGCCACCCAGACTTGCATGATCGCCATGGCCAGCGCAGCGTCGGTGCCGGGGCGGATCGGAATCCAACGTCCGCCCAACCACGCCGCGGTGGCGTTGAAGTGCGGGTCGATGTGCACGAACTGCATGCCCACCTCGCGCGCCCATTGGCGCCGCTCGGTGCCCTCGTGCCCGGCATACCCCGCGCGCGTGCTTTCGGGATCGCTGGACCAGAAGACCATCAACTCGGCCTCGCGCAGGCAGTCTTCGACCAGCCCGTAGGTGCCGGACACACCGACGCGCTGGGCCTGGCCCCAGTGATGCATCGCGCCCCAGTACCACCCTTCCCAGCTGTCGGGGTTGGCCGCTACGCGGGTGAAGCCGACCAGGTTGCCGAAACGCAGCATCGAGCTCAGGTAGTAGCCGACGTTGCCCCACTGGTGGTGCGAGCCGTGCACCAACGTCATCGCGCCGGGGCCGTGTTCGCGGCGCTGCCGTAGGATCTCGCTGGCGACGATATCCAGCGCCTCGTCCCAGCTGATGCGCACATAGCCGCTCTTGCCGCGGTTCTGCGGATTGCGCTCGCCGGCCGGATCGAAGTCGATCCGCTTCATCGGGTGGAGGATGCGCTTGTCGGAGTAGACCGCGGCCTTCATCGCCAGGGCATGGGGGGCCACGGTCGCCATGCGCCGCGGCGAGAATCGGCGACCACGCACCTGGATCGCCCAGCTTGGCGCGTCATTCGCTTCGAACTCGATCGGGACCGTGCGCACGATGCGGCCGTTCTTCACGTGTACGAACAGCGGTCCGCCATTGGTCAGCGTCGTGTAGCGGGTGCCTCCGTCGCGCAACGGCGTGCCCATGCGCAGGGCCGAGGTCTGCGATAGGTTCAGCAGCTGCATCCACCACAGGCAAAGCGCGTCCGGTCCGACGACCATCACCTTGAAGTTCTTCGCGGCGTGCACGACCTCACCCATGTCGGGGTTCGGCTTCATCATCGCGAGCGCCGTATCGACGTCCTTGAACATCATGCGTACGTCGGGTTTCGGATGGATGCCCGCCCTCGTGCGGACCCGGCCGCCGCGCCATTCGAACCAGCGGCCGATGCTGCCGTCCTTGAGCTGCACCTGCGCCACCGCATCGTGGCGCTTGGCGAAGGCGCGGAACGCGGGTCTGCCGCGCGCAGCTTTGCCGAGCATCTGTCCGAGTCCGAACAGAACCGTGCGGAAGACCAGGCGCTTCATCGTGTCAGGCCGGCAGCGGCTCGGTTTCGACACGGTTCTCGATGCAGCCCAGGCCCTCGATCTCGACCTTGACCACGTCGCCAGGCTGCAGGAACTTGCCGTGCACGATGCCAACGCCGGAGCAGGTACCGGTGGCGATCAGGTCGCCGGGCTCCAGCGTCATCACCTGGCTCAGCTCGTGGATCTGCTGCCACACGTTGTAGATCATGCCGCCGGTGCTGCTGTTCTGCCGCAACTCGCCGTTGACCCATAGCTGCATCAGCAGCGCGTGCGGGTCGGCGATCTCGTCGGCGGTGGTGATCCACGGGCCGATCGGGCCATGACTGTCGAAGCTCTTGCCGAGCGTGAAGGTGGGGCTCCTAAACTGCCAGTCGCGCGCCGTCACGTCGTTGGCCACGAAGTAGCCGCCGACGACACTGGGCGCGTCCTCGACGCTGACGTAGCGGCAGCGCTTGCCGATCACCACGCCCAGTTCGGCCTCGTAGTCCATCTTTTCCGACACGCGCGGCTTGTAGATCGGCGCGTAAGGGCCGTTGATGCAGGTCACCTGCTTGTTGAACCACAGCTGATGCGGGGGCACGGCGATGCCGCCCTTGCGCGCCTCCTCGGCGTGGTCGTGGTAGTTCATGCCGATCGCGAGGTACTTCCGCGCGTCCGGGATGGGCGCCTCCAGCCGCACTTGCGCCAGCGGACGGCCTACAGGCCGCCCGCGCAGGCCGGCGGCGATGCGTTGCCGGCCGGCGACGCCAAGCGCGAGCAGCTCGCGGATCGTTCGCGGCGCCTCCGGGTCGAGCTGCTCGATGTCGATCACCTGGTCGGCTTGCACGACGCCGATGGTGGTGTGGCCGTTGAAGGTATAGCGGGCGAGTTTCATGGTGTGCTGCCGGTGGGGTGGGAGGTCAGGCAAGGAACTCAGGCGTCAGCGGCGGGGCCCACTGGCTGAGTTCCTCGAGCGCGAACGCGGCATGGCCGACCGGAGTGCTGTCGTTGACGAGATCACCGTCGGTCCAGTGTTCGTGCTTGTGGCCGAACGGATCGCGCCAGTAGTCGAAGACCTGGCTGCCCTGGATATGACGGCCCACGCCCCAGGAGCGAGTCCAGTTACGCGACTTCAGGTATTCGCCGCCCTGCACGACGTCGTCCAGGTCGATCACCTCGAAGGAGCTGTGATCGAAACGGGCCTTGCCATCCTGCGTGGCGACCAGCGCAAGCGTGTGGTGGTCGGTCCACTGGTCTCCGAGGCCGCAGCGCATGAACGCCGCGACATCGTTGCCTTCGGCGCCCGCCCAGTAGGTGTCGGAGGGCCGGAACCCGAGCACGTCGCAATAGAACGCGAAGGTCTTCGCAAAATCCGGCACCAGCAGCGCCACGTGGCCGATGCGCATGACGGTTGAGGGCGCGGCACGCAGGCGGATCGGCGCCCCCATGCGGCGGCGGCCGCTGGCCGGATTGGCGGGAATTGGCTCACGCACCGCCAGCGGTGCGAGACGCGCCTGGCCATGAATCACGTCGACGAGGAACCCGGCCGGGTCGGTGAAGCGCACGCGCGATCCGCCGCCCGGCTCGGGGTTGGTCTCCACGGCCTTTCCGAGGTGTGCGGCGAGCCGGTCGAGGTCGGCGGCGTTCTGGGCGTGGAAGCCAAAGCCGACCGTCGCGCACTCGGGACCGAGCTCGCTGATATGGACGTGGTGCGTGCTATCGGCCGCGCGCATGTACAGCGCCTTGGCGGTCCGCACCGCGCGCTGCAGACCGAAGTCGGTCAGGAACGCCTCCATGCGGTCGAGATCGGTGACCTGATAGCGCACGAAAGCGATATCTTTGACTGCAATCATCGAAGTCCTCCAACGGGTTCGAAGGTGGCGAGCGGCATCCCGCGCTGGGGAGCGACGAGCAGGAAATGGGCGAGCGCCGGCAAGGCCACGAGGGCGCCGACCATGTTCCAGAGGAACATGAACGCGAGCAGGACGCCCATGTCGGCCTGAAATTTGATGGGGCTGGCGATCCAGGTGACCACGCCGAGCGCGAGCGTGACACCGGTCAGCATCACCACTTTGCCGGTGAACAGCAGCGCCCGGTAGTAGGCCAGCGACAGGGTCGCCCCGGCACGCAGCTGAGCTAGCACCACCGACAGGATGTACAGCGCATAGTCCACGCCGATACCCACCCCGAGCGCGATCACCGGCAAGGTCGCGACCTTTACGCCCATGCCGAGAGCGACCATCAGTGCCTCGGCAAGGAACGAGGTCACCACCAGCGGCAGCACCGCGACGACGACGGCGCGCCAGGAGCGAAAGGTCAAGAAGCACAGCAGTGCGACGGCGCCGTAGACCAGCCAGAGCATCAGGTGCCAGGCGCTCTTGACGACGATGTTGGTCGCTGCTTCGATGCCGGCCGAGCCCGCCGCGAGCAGGAAACGGGCATCGTCGCTGTCGTTCGCCTTGGCGAAGGCCTGCACGTGGTCGACCACGCGGGACAGCGTGGTCGCCCGGTGGTCGCGCAGGTAGGCGTAGACGGTCAACAGGCTGCAGCTGTCGTTGTACAGGCCGCGCGGTGCGTTCGAGGTCACGGTGTTGACCATGTCCTGGCTTGGCAGCAGGTCGTACCATTTCGGGCTGCCTTCGTTCAAGCCGGCGGTGACGCGGCGGGTGAGCAGCGCCAGGGTGTTGGTGCTCTCGACGCCCTCCAGCTGGCGCAGGCTCCACTCAAGCCTGTCGACGCGCTGGATCGTGTCCAGCTTCGTGCACTGGCCCTCGGGCGTCGTCACCATGATCGCCAGGACGTCGCTCGACGCGCCATAAGCGGCGTTGACGAAGGCCACGTCACGGTTGTAGCGGCTGTCGGGTCGCAGCTCCGGTGCACCGGGGTCCAGGTCGCCGATCGCCAGCCGCGTGCTCACACCCACGCCCAGCGCAAGCAGCGCGATGCCGGCGATCAAGGCCACCGTGGCCCACGGCGGTTGCGTGAAGCGGTCGAGGAACGCCCATACGGGGTGCTTCGCGTCGCCGCGCTCGTCCGCCTGCTCGGCGCGAAGGCTGCGCTCGGCAGCCTTCAAGTCCACGCCCGTGTAGCTGAGCAGGATCGGCAGCAGGATCAAGTTGGTGAAGATCAGCACCGCGACGCCGATCGATGCCGCGATGGCCAGCTCGCGAATCGCCTGGATGTCGATCACCAGCAGGACGGCGAAGCCCACGGCGTCGGCCAGCAGCGCGGTGAGCCCTGCGAGAAACAGGCGCCGGAACGTGTAGCGCGCGGCCACGAGGCGATGCGTGCCGCGCCCGATGTCCTGCATGATGCCGTTCATCTTCTGCGCGCCGTGGCTCATACCGATAGCAAACACGAGGAAAGGCACGAGGATCGAATACGGGTCCAGCGCGTAGCCCAGCGTCGGCAGCAGGCCAAGCTGCCAGACGACGGCAACGAGCGAGCTGGCGACGACGAGGAGCGTCGAGCGTATGCAGCGCGTATACCAGTACACCATCGCGGCGGCGATCACGACCGCAAGCGCGAAGAAGGCCAGCACGCCGCGCACCCCTGCGATCAGCTCGCCGACGATCATCGCGAAGCCGGTGATGTGGATGTCGACGCCTTCAGCCTCGTACCTGTCGCGTAGGCTATTCAGCGAGGCGGCGAAGGCGCCGTAGTCCAGCGGCCGGCCTTGCGCGTCCTGGGGCATCAGCGGGACGTAGATCACGCTCGACTTGGCGTCGAGTGCGACGATTTGCCCGATCTCTCCCGAGCGCGCGACGTTGGCTGCCAGCCGCTGCAATTGCTCGGGCCGGCCGGTGTAGCCGTCGGGGATGACCGGCCCGCCCTCCAGGCCCTCCTCGGTGACCCCGGACCAGCGTGTCGTGGGCGTCCACAGGCTCTTCATGCCGTTGCGGGCGACGCCCGGCCGCAGGAACACCTCGTCCGACAGCCGCCGGAGCGTATCGAGGTACTTCGCGTCGTAGATCCCGCCCGCGCGGTTCGCCACTGCAATGCGCACCGCGTTGCCCAGGCCCTGCAGTTCGCTTTGGTGCGTGAGGAAGTTGACGATGAAGGGGTGGTGCCTCGGAATCGTCTTGTCGAAGCTCGCCGACAGGCGCAGCTTGGTCGCCTGCCAGCCGAGCAGCGCGCTGACCAGCAAGCACAGCAGGACGACGAGACCGCGGTGGTTGAACAGCGCACGCTCGACCACCGAGCCCGACGAACGATCGAACTCGCTCAGGTCGCGGACCAGTGGTTCGGCCGTGCTGGGGGCGACGTTCATGTGACGGTCTTTTCCGGCAACCGGACGATCCCGGCCAGCGTCAGGGCGAGGAGGCCGCCGTCCGCCATGGGGAACGCTTGCGTCAGCGGCGGCAGACTGGGGATCGCCAGCGCAGCCAACGCAGGGCTTCCCCCCCGCGCACGGAAGAACTGGCCAGCCTGATTGGCCAGCAGCACCTCGCCATCGTGGGACGACGCGGCGGCGCTGACGAAGCTTGCCGGGGGCGCCCCGTCCAGCGCGGTCCAGCTGTCGCCATCGTCGATGGAGCGGTAGGCGCGCCCCCGCAGGCCGGCTACGATCCATTCGCTCCGACCACTCGCGATCAAGGCGAACCAGCTTCCGGCGTAGGGAGACTCCAGCCGACGGAAGCTTCCGCCAGCATCGCGCGAACGCATCAGCAACCCCTGTTCGCCCGCGATGAGCCAGGTGTCGCCTCGCGTGGCCACGACATTCAGGTGCCGCGCCTTTGGGTTGTCCATGCGCTCGAGGGCCGCGCGCCAGTTGCGGCCGCCGTCCGCACTCTCGAACGCCAGGTTGTAGCCGCCGATGACGAACAAGCGGCCAGCACCGCCGACGTGCAGGTCGAGCAAGGGCTTGTCGGGGCCGTCGGCGACGAGTAGCGCGGCCTCCTTCGCGAGGCCCGGCAAGTCTGGACGCCGGCGTGCGGCCTCCTCGGCCTGCGCCGCCAGGAGGCGTCCGTCGGCGAGCAGGGTCCACTGCTCGCCGCCATCCTGCGTTGCAAGCACCACGCCGCCGTGGCCGACGGCCCAGCCCTGCTGGCTGTCGGCAAACTTCACCGCGGTCAGCGTGACGCTGGTCGGGACGCTGTGCGCCTGGCGCCAACGGCGGGCCCCGTCATCGGACAGCGCGATCACGCCCCGTTCTCCGACGGCCACCAGTCGCTCTCCTGTCGATGCGACGTCCAGCAGCACCGCGGATTCCGGCGAGCGCACGGCCATCGCTGGCAGGCGAAGTGCCGCGTAGGCGTCGGTACCGCCAGCGCGCGCGCCGGGCACGGCCGCCAGTGCCGCTGCAGCCAGCAGGCGGCGCCGAGCGATCGTCGCGCCCGGGTAGATCACCGCACGCCCTCGCCCGCCATCGCGTCCGGCGTGAAGGTGACATCGGGATAGCGCTTTTGTATCTTGTACTGGCTGCCCTGCTCATTCATCACCAGGGCGACGAACATCGTGCCTGCCACATGGTCGAAGGCACCCCAGGTCACCGCCACTTGCGCCGGCACGTCGGGCATCGCCATCGGGAGGTTGAACTGCGAGCGGGCGAGCTGCCCCTTCGCGTCCCAGCGGTCGCCCCAGACGAGATTCCAGGAGTCCTCGTCGATGTAGTAGCGCGACTTCGGACTGGTATGACGCTGGCCTTCGCGCAGTGTGGCCTCGACGACCCAGACGCGGTGCAGCTCCCAGCGCACGTAGTCGGGGTTCAGGTGGTGGGCGCCCACCAGCTCGGCGTCCTTGGTCGGCACGAGCGTGCGATTGCTGTTGTAGGGGACGATCATTTCCTGCTTGCCGACGAGCTTCCAGTCGAAGCGGTCGAGACGGCCGCTGAAGCCCTCGATCTCGTCGAAGCTGACCAGTCCGGCCGCGAAAGCCCCGGGGGTGTCGCAGCACGCGTTGGGCAGCTTGCGCACGCGGCGCTGGCCGGTCAGGTAGACCCACACCTGGCTCGCGTCCTCGTTGAGCTGGCTGCGTCCCGTGATCGCTTCGCCGGCGCGAATCGCGGGCCCGGAGTTCAGCGAGCGCACCAGCCAATACTCGCCGCCGAACTTCTCTGGCGCTGCGTCCTGCGCGTAGTAGGGCATCTGATTGTCGTTGCGCGCCTGCGTCACCAGCACCCGTTTGCCCTCGGGAGTGAGTTGGTAGCTGTTGAATTGCGTCTGATAGCTCTCGCCGCGCCAACGCAAGCGCGAGTTCCACATCACCTCGGCGCCGCTCTTCGGGATCGGAAACGGCACGCCACCGAAGGCACCCTCCGGCTGCGGGCCGGCGGGGCCATCGACGAGCTTGGCGCGGGTCGCGTTGCGAAAGGTGTTTTCGTACACCGACTGCGGTGCGGCCGCGGTCCGCCGGGTCTGGTAGACATCAACCCGGAAGCTGTCCGGGTAGCGTTGCATCAGCAGGCGGACGCCCTCGGGAAGCTTGGCTGCGTATTCGGCCATGTTCTTGGCGCTGATGCTGACCTGCGGCTTGTCGGCCGCGAACGGATCCGGGCGCCGGCCGCCGTTAGCGAAGCCCGACTCGGGTGTCGTCAGACCGCCGCTCCAGGCCGGGATCGTGCCGTCCTTGTTGCCGGCTTTTTCCGCCCCGAGAGGCGTCAGCGTCGACTTCAATGTATTGGCCTCTTCGGCGCTGACGGCAGCTTGCACGGCGCCAACAACAAGCGACAGACCCGCGGCCAGGACGATGCGCCGTACAGAGCGATTGGCATGCATCTGGAACTCCGTTCAAAATGAATAGCTGAGGGACGCGGCGACGAAATCACGGTCGCGCAAGGTCTGCTTCCAGGTGTAAGCGTTGCGCGCTGCCGGGTCAGTCAGCGGCGCGGCCTCGCCGAAGTAGTGCGTGAAGTTCAAGGATCCACGCCAGACATCGCGGTAGGCGAATTTCAATCCGACCGAAACATCGCCACCGCCTTCGGGGATCCACGCGTTGGGATTGGCGGCGGCCAGCGGACGGGAGCCCTTTGGTGCCCAACCGAGGCCCACCGGCACGCCGACATCCAGGCCGTCCGCGACGCCGCGATAGGTGGGCTCCAGCAGCGCCCGTAGAGCTACGCCATCGCGTGTGCCATTGGGGTCGAGTGCCGCCGCGTTCTTTGTGACCTTCAGCACGCGGTTCCAGGCGATCTCACCGAGCAGCGTGGCTTCCTTCCACGGCAGCGAGGGGCCCAGCGCTGCCACGGTCGACAAGTTCACATGCGCGGTGCGTCCGACCGCATACCCCGGGTTGTCGGTGACATTGGTCGGCGGCACCGGTGCGATGCCACTTACGTCGGCACCCTGCGTGCTGGCAAGGTCCTGGTTGTTGCGCATCGACGCCTCGAGGGCGAGGTTGAACTCACCGAAGCTTCGGCTCGCGCTGGCGCCGATGGCCCTGATGTCCTGCTGATACCCTAGGTAGTAGACGACCGGCGCCGGCCCGACGGGCGTGACGCCCACCACCGGGACCACCTGCGGCGCCTTGGCGTGGAAGTTGATCGCGTACAGGCCGTAATCCGTCTCGCCAGCGCGCACGCGCAACTGAAGGCCGGCCTGACCGCTGCGTTTCGGAGTCCGGTCGGCCTGTCGCAGCGCGAATGCGCCAGGTCCGAGCAGGATGGTTTCTCCGCCGTCCACTGCGAAGTCGACGTTGGAGAAGTAGCTGCCGACGGCGGGCAGTCGGCTGGGTTGCCAGCCCGTCTGGATGTAGGCCCCCAGCGAGACGTTCGAATTGATGAGCAGTTGTCCGCTGATCTGTGGTACCGGGCGGATCGCCTCCTTGAACTGGGTATTCGGAACCGACAGCAGCTTGATCACGTCCACAGGCTGCTGTCCTCCGGATATTGCGTTGCCGCCAAAGAACAGGCTCTCACCCCACAGCACGCTGTGACGGCCGGCACGCACGGTAGCCTCCATGTCACCGAGCGTGAACTTGCCGAAGGCAAATGCGTCGAGCACTTCCGCGTTGCGGCCGTGCAGCCTGCGAGTCGCTTCCGGGAACTGATTGAACGGCACCGACAACTGGTTCGGGAAGGCGCCGCCGCCAAAGCCGGGATTGTCGTTCGCCTTGTTGTAGACCTGGTCGTAGTACGCGGCGCCGCTCATGCGTGCGCCGTACTCGCCCTTCCACACCGCGTCGCCCTCGGAGTAGAGGTCGACGCGATTGGAGACCAACCCCTTCTTCGCGAAGTTGCGGTCGCCGTCATCGCCATTCGGATTGGCGACCACCGCCGGATCGACGGACTTGAGGCGGTCGGCGAGGCTGTACTTGAGGCTCGTGTCCCAGCGCAGGGACAGGTCCGGATTGCCGGTATCGATGCCGCCGGCGCTGGCGCCGCTCGCCAGAAAGGTTAGCGCGGTGGCGCTTGCAATCGTTGCGCGAGCGTTCCGCGCTCGGGCAGAAGTCATGGCGTCTCCTCCTCGACCGTGCGTGCACCGAGCCGGCGGGGCTCGGCATCTGGAATCGAGTCGGCAGACTAATCCAGAAAATCGATGATTGCAATAAAAATCGATTATTTCTGTGAAAATCTCTTGTCGCCTTGATCATCCATGGCTATTCTGCCGACCATGGACACCCCGACCGCCACGCCCCGCAGCCTCACGTCGCTGGCGTTCGAACGGCTTCGGCAGGACATTCTTCTCGGCCGCCTTACGCCGTCGGAGCGCCTGCGAATCCAGGCATTGAGCGAACGCTACGAGGTCGGAGCAACGGCCATCCGCGAAGCGCTTTCGCGCCTAGTCACCGACGGGCTCGTTGTTTCCGAAGACCAGCGCGGCTTTGCGGTTGCTCCGGTGTCGCGCGAGGACCTGCTGGACTTGACGCAGACTCGCGTCCAGATTGAACAGATGGCATTGCGAATGGCCGTGGCCAGGGGCGACCTCGAGTGGGAATCCGAGGTGATGAGCAGTCTTCACCGCCTGTCACGGCTCGAAACCCAGCCCTGGTCGGACGACCTGCTCGCCAACTGGGCCAAGGCTCATCGCCAGTTCCACGAGGCGCTAACCGGGGGCTGCGGGTCGCTGTGGACGCAGCGCCTCTGCAGGCTGCTGTACGACAAGTCGGAGCGCTACCGGAATCTTTCGGCGGCAGAGGGCAAGCAGCGCGGCCGCGACGTCACCAACGAACACAAGGAACTCGCCGACGCCGCGCTGGCGCGCGACGCGGAGACCCTCTGCCGGGCGATCGAGGTCCACTTCAGGAAGACCGCCGAGCTCATCGTCAACGGACTCGCGGTGCGCGGTGGTACGTCTTGACTGGCGGAGCGAGTTGATGGCCTGACGTCGCGTTCGGCGAGGCCGATCGGCGCGAGATGCCGGATCGTGCTACCGAAGCCGGCACGTCGGCAGTCGATGCGCTTTTACATTAGCTCGCCAACGCCTCCCCCGATGCCTCCCGTGCCGCAGTCGACGCCGGCTACGCGCCCGACGCGGTTCAGGACCTGGCGGCCATGAAGAACGCCACGGTGATCGTGGCCGTCGACAAGCGTCCCAAGGCGCCGATCTTCGGTGTCGCCGACTACGGACTGGAAGCAGATCAGTTGACCGCGGCACGCGAACCGTTGTCGCGACTCCGACCGGCTGCAAGTCGGCTAGCAGCCCGTCCTCACCCCGCAGTCTCCGCCTGGAAATCCGGATGACCTACCGCGCCCCGATCCAGGACATCTCCTTCGCCCTGAAACACCTGGCCAACTACGACGATATACAGCGCCTCCCCGCCTTCGAAGGGGCCGACTTCGACACGGCGCGGGCCGTGATCGACGAGTGCGCCAAGCTCTGCGAGTCCGTCGTTGCGCCGCTGAACGCCGCGGGCGACAAGCATCCGTCCTGGTGGAAGGACGGCGCGGTCACCACGACACCGGGCTTCGGCGACGCCTACCGCCAGTACACGCAAGGCAGCTGGCAGGGCCTGCAACACCCCGAGGCGTTCGGAGGTCAGGCGCTGCCCAAAGTGGTCGCTGCCGCCTGCACGGAAATCGTCAACAGCGCGAACATCAGCTTCGCGTTGTGTCCGTTGCTGACCGACGGGGCCATCGAGGCGCTGCTCACGGCGGGATCGCCGGAATTGAAGGGCCGCTTCCTGCCCAAGATGATCTCCGGCGAGTGGACCGGCAGCATGAACCTGACCGAGCCACAGGCGGGTTCAGACCTGGAGCTCGTGCGCACGCGCGCCGAGCCGCAGGGCGACGGTACCTACAAGGTGTTCGGCACAAAGATATTCATCACCTACGGCGAACACGACCTGACGGAGAACATCGTTCATCTCGTGCTCGCTCGCGTTCCCGGCGCACCGTCCGGCGTCAAGGGCATCTCGCTGTTCGTCGTGCCGAAATTCCTCGTCAACGCCGACGGCAGCCTGGGCTCGCGCAACGACGTGCATTGCGTCAGCATCGAGCACAAGCTCGGCATCAAGGCGAGCCCCACGGCGGTGCTGCAGTATGGCGACCACGGAGGTGCCGTGGGCTTCATGCAGCCGGACGAGTTCATCGAACTCGATGCCGACGCGAGAAAGCTGACGCTCTTCGAGGATCTCGATCGTCACGCGCGGGAGGCCACCCCGCAGAGGCGCGGGGCTGCGCAGGAGCGCGTCCGAATCACCGCGTGGAAAGCCCACCGGCTCGCCGGCTGGTCGCTCGCCAGCATCCGCAGTAACATGCAGATCGGTTCCTAATCCTAAACGGAACCGGCCATTCTCGGCAATCCCGAGCAATGGCCTTTGCAGCCGCGGCTTCAGTGCGCCCAATCATGCGTGCGCACTCGGGGATGTAGATCACCGCCCGACCACGCCGTTGCACGACGCAGCCATTGCGCGCAGTTCACTGGATCGCCGGGCCTGGCTCAAACAAAGGCAAGCGCCCCGGGACCGTTCCGGCTTCGCAGCCACGGTATCGGGCGCCATCAAGTAGCTCTCCGCCGAGAAACGCCTCCTCAACGCATTTGGCGCTCTTACTTGAAGACTGCTTTCAGGTACGCATACGGCGCGACCCTTGAGTATCGCGGAGCCGCCCCCAATGGGACGGCTCCGAACCGAGCAGTCGGCGGTCACGCATTCGCTACCCGCGGTACAGCAGCTACCGACCGCGCGAGTCCGCCGATCTTTGCCGGGTTGAAAAAATGCTTTGCGCCGCGCCGGCTACCGCTGAGTCATGCGTGTTTCTATCCTTGCGCCTTCATTAGTTAGAAACCCGGGCTCACCCCAACCTACCGGAGGACATTGATGTCGACGCATGCGACCGCACGAACGCTCGAAACGGCGCCGAAACGACCCTCGAAGGCGCTGGAACGGACGATCCTCGCCTTGCGGATCATCGCGTTCCTCTTCTTCATCGCCGCGAGCCTGTCGAAGCTGACGGGCGCGGAATATAACGTCGTGGTCTTCGAGAAGGTTGGTTTCGGCCAGTGGTTCCGCTACTTCACCGGAGTGCTCGAGCTTACGGGCGCCGTTCTACTGTTTGTACCGGGTCGAGCCGCCTGGGGCGGTGCCCTGCTGTCGTGCATCATGATCGGGGCCTTCTTTGCGGACCGTTTCTTGATTGGTGGCAACGGCGTCCCCGCGATCATCGCGTTCATCGTCGTCGCCACGGTGACATGGTTCCGACGCTCCCAGTTGCCGTTCTTTTCTAGCGCATCGGGCGCTGCAGGCTGAGCGGAGGCGTCAATGAGCGCCCTTGACCTTGCAATCGTAACCGGTAGCACGCGGCCCGGCCGCAATAACGAGGCCGTCGCACGCTGGGTCGTCGAGATCGCGACCCAGCGTGCCGACGCCCGCTTCGAGCTCGTCGATATCGCGGCGTTCAACCTTCCGTTGCTCGACGAGCCCATGCCCGCAAGCATGGGGCAGTACTCGAAACCCCATACCAAAGCCTGGGCTGAGAAGATCGCCGCATTCGACGGCTACGTCTTCATCGTGCCGGAGTACAACCACGGCGTTTCCGGTGCGCTTAAGAATGCAGTCGACTTCCTCCATGGCGAATGGAAGAACAAGGCGGCCGGGTTCGTCAGCTACGGCGGCGGGGCGGCGGGCGGTCGTGCGGTCGAGCAGATGCGCCTCGTGATGGCGGAACTGAGCGTCGCCACGGTCCGCGCGCAGGTGATGCTGTCGCTGTTCAGCGACTTCGAACAGTTCAGAACCTTCAAGCCGCTCCCGAACCGCGCAAGTGAAGTCAACACGATGCTCGACCAGCTCGTCTCCTGGGCGGGCGCGCTCAAGACCTTGCGCCGTTGAACGGGCGGACGCGAACTCTAACGGCAAGGCGACCACGTCATGGCCATTGGAACCAAGCCGTACGGAACCCTCAAGTTCCGCGAGATCAAGGGACGTCGGATGGCCTACCTCGACGAAGGCTGCGGCGACGCAATTGTGTTCCAGCACGGGCAGCCGACGTCGTCCTACGTTTGGCGCAACGTGATGCCGCACCTGGAGGGGCGCGGGAGATTGGTCGCGTGCGACCTGATCGGCATGGGCGCCTCCGACAAGTTGAACCCATCGGGCCCGCGCAGCTACGGCTACGCAGAGCACCGGGACTACCTGTTCGCATTGTGGGATGAACTCGAGCTCGGGGACCGCGTGACGTTGATCCTCGACGACTGGGGCGCGATGCTGGGGTTCGAATGGGCGAATACGCATCGCGGCCGCGTCCGCGCAATCGTGCATTTGGAGCCGGTCACAGTACCGCTGCAGTGGACGGACCTGCCGGAACCGGCGCATCCGTTCTTCAAGGCCCTGCGCTCGCCTGCCGGCGAGAAGATGGTGCTCGAAGACAACGTGTTCATCGAGAAGGTTCTTCCCGGTGCGGTGCTGCGCCAGTTCAGCGGCGAGGAACTCGACCACTATCGAAAACCTTACCTGCAACCAGGCGAGGGTCGCAGGCCCACGCTCTCCTGGCCCCGGAGCCTGCCAATCGATGGCCAACCCTCGACGACCCTCGACGTGATCAACGGCTATCTGCCATGGCTCGCGCACAGTGACATTCCGAAGCTCATCATCAGCGGCGACCCTGGTCAAGTCGTGCGCGGCAGGGTCCTCGACGAAATCCGTGCTTGGCGCAACCAGACGGAAGTCACCGTCAAAGGCCGCAAGCTGCTTCAGGAAGACAGCCCCGACGAGATCGGCGCCGCGATTGTCGCGTTCATCAGGGATCTGCCGGCGCGTTGAGTGAATGCCGCGGTCCGTGCCAACGATCCATTCGATTCAAAACCGGAGACCATAATGTCCGTATCGAAGCTCGGCTACATCGGCGCCAACGCGAGCAGTCTGGGGGACTGGAGAAAATTCGGCAGCGAGGTGCTCGGGCTCGAGATCAGCCGCGACAGCAGCGAACGTCTGCTCTACCTGCGCGCGGACGAACGTCACCACCGACTCAGCATCCACGCCTCCGACAACGACGACGTATCCTACATTGGCTGGGAGGTCCCGACTCACGAGGCGCTCGAGGCCGCGGCCGCCAAGCTGGAGAGCTGCGGAGTAAGAGTGTCCGCTGCGACTCCTTTCGAGCTGACGGAACGCCGCGTGCTCGAGATGATCCACTTCATCTGCCCGCACAGCGGCGTGCGGATGGAGCTTTCCCTCGGCAACGAGGTCGTTTTCAATCCACGATTCCTGCCGACGCGCGACCTGTCCGGCTTCCGCACCGGCGAGCTCGGCATGGGTCATTTCGTGCTTTACACCGCGAATGCCCAGGCGGCCGCCGACTTCTACGTGCAGGCGCTCGACTTCGGAGTATCGGACTGGGTTGTCAACCCGGAGGGCGCGAAGCTCGCGGTATTCCTGCATTGCAATCCACGTCATCACTCGATGGCGTTCATCAACTGGCCGGCGGCCCCGCGCAAGATCCAGCACGTGTTCCTCGAGACCGCCACGATCGACGACGTCGGTAGGACATACGATGTGTGCGTCCAGCGGGAACTCGCGAAGACCTCTATCGGACGGCACCCGAACGACCGATCGATCTCGTTCTACTTCCGGAACCCGTCGCGCTGGTTCATCGAGTACGGCTGGGACTTGGCGACGATCGATCCGCTGAACGTTACCGTAGAACAGTACACGCTGCGCCCCGGCATCGGCTGGGGACACGCGGGATTGCGAAACCTGGAAGGCTAGCAGTCCGGCGTCAGAGCACTTGCGTAGTCGACTTTCCTGGCTTGGCGGGCGGTCTCAGCCGCCTCGCCGGCCCGAGCAGGGTGAGGCGGCCGACCACCCGAGGCGAGTCGCGCAGGGCTTTAGTCGAGCGAGCGAACACCCGAGCCACGTGGCGGCAAAACCGCTTGACGCGTGCCGCCGCCCCTGCCCGAGCGATGGTCAGCCCGTGGAACGCACCGCCCACTCGTCCATCGCGGCGACCAGCGCCTCGAGAAAGGCTCTCGTTCGCGCCGGCATCAGGCGCCGACTAGGGAAAACCGCCCAGCAGGGGCCTGGCGCCGGGTTCCAGTCCGGCAGCACGAGCGCCAGGGCGCCCTCCGCGACCGGGGCTTGGGCAAGTATCCTCGGCAGGCTGACGACACCGTAACCGGCCTGCGCCATGGCCAGCAACACGCTTGGCGAATTCGCCACCGTGTAGCGGCGCGGCGTGCCCTTCCATTGCCGTCGATCCTTTCCAACCCCACGCTCCAGCACCCACCCGCGACCGTCGCCGGCCCGGCTGGGGAAGAGAAGGCCGTGCAGGTCCAACAAATCGTCGGGGTCGACGGGAGCACCCACCTCCCGCAGATAGCTGGGCGACGCATAGAGCCCCGCCGCCAGATCGGCCAGCTTTCGCGCCACGAGCTGAGGGTCGTCGGACAGGTCGCCAATGCGAACCGCAAGGTCGTATTTCTCGCCGATCAAATCCACCCGGCGTGGCGAAAGGTCCAGGTCGAGAACGATGGCCGGGTGCTCTCGCGCGAAGCGCGACAGCATCTCTGGCAACGTGATGGTGGCGAAATCAGCCGGCAACGACACGCGCAGGCGTCCGCTCGGCTCGGCCTGTCGGTGCTGTGCAAGCGCCATGGCACCCTCGACCTCCGCGGCCAACGCACGCGCGTGCTCGAGCACGCCGACGCCGAACTCGGTGATCATTAGCCGACGCGTGCTCCGGTGAAGCAGGCGCTCCCCGAAGCGCTCCTCCAACGCCGAGATGCGCCGCGATACCGTGGACACCGGAGCGCCGAGCTTCTCGGCCGCGCGGCTGAAGCTACCCGCCTCCACGACCAACGAGAACAGCAGGAGATCGTTAGCATCGAGTTCCATGTCGCGCGCATTATGGTCCATCCGGCCTTGCATTGGCGGAAGGCAGATGTGCACCGGCGGGGCTTCCGTCCCCGCCATGGGGTTCCTACAGTGTTGGCTGTTCGTGCACGAAGGAGCCTCGCCATGCAGATCCTGCAGATCAATTCCAGCAGCCGCGCCTATCAGAACGGCGCCGGCTCACACTCCACACGCCTCGCCGGCGAACTGGTCCAGCGCCTGCGCCAAGTGCATCCCGGCGCCGAAGTCACTGTGCGCGACCTGCGGATGAACCCGCACCCGGTACTCGACGAGGCCGCCCTGCAGGCGCTGTTCACGCCCGCCGAGCACCGCAGCCCGGCGCAGGCTGCACGCGTGGCCCAGGATGACGAATTGATCGACGAACTGTTGGCCGCCGATCTCGTCGTGCTGGCCGCCCCGATGTACAACTTCGGCGTGCCCGCGCAGCTCAAGGTGTGGATCGATGCAGTGTCGCGCGCCGGCAAGACCTTCCGCTACACCGAAAAGGGTCCCATCGGCCTGGTCACCGGCAAGACCGTCTACGTTGTCCAGACCAGCGGCGGCATGCACCGCGGAAGCTCGACTGACCAGGTCACGCCCTACCTGCGCACGCTGCTGGGCTTCCTGGGCATGACCGATGTGCGCTTCGTCTATGCCGAGGGCTTGGCCATGGGGCCGCAGGCCGAGCAGCGCGCGATCGACTCGGCGCGCGCCGAGATGGACCGATACCTGTCCAGCCAAGCCATCGTCTGAGTGGCGCAACGAGACCAGCGCCAGAGGCGAACGGAGCGAATCCTGTCGGAGTGACCCGAACGTCCGCCCCCAGCGGGAACTGCTGGCCATGTTCGGCGCCGTGGCCATCGATGTCATTGGCATCTGCATCATCCTTCCCCTGCTGCCCTTCTACGCCCAGCGCTTCGGCGCTACGCCCGGCGCCCTCGTTGCCGTGTTCTCGCTGTGCCAGGTCATCAGAATCTCGGTTGGGCCGCCACCGGCGCCGCCACGTGCGAGAAGCCCTTGGGACCGTGGCCGCCTTCGGATGCGGTCCTCCGACTCGCGCGATCCGATCTTCGAGCGGTGGAAAGCTGCTTTGCGCCCGTGCATCCTTGCATCTACTGGCGTTGCCGGAAGCCTTGCACCCATGGGAAGCTGAATCCCATTGTTCTGCCTTCCGCTTCTACGCCCCGGCACCTATTGTTGGACTGCAACGCTCGCTCGGTCGTGAGCTGCCTGGCATCCATCTCGGAGCACAAATCTTGAGCCCGGTGCGCCGGCAAGCCTAAGGACATCTGGGGCCATTGCGAAGACCAAGCACGCGCAGCCAAACGGGCGTGAAGCGTCACAAAGCGCTTGCGGCCTCACGCCCGAACATCTGCCTAGGAAAAGTCTGCCGCACCTGGAGGCAACGTACGAGTCATGAAGATTGAGGCGGGTCCATTCCAGCACGAGCGCCGGCCGCGCGTCTTCAGCAGGACGGCTCGCGCCTGGTCGCGCGGGCTCACGCTCCTTTCCGCGCTGGCCCTCAATGGATGTGCGGTTGGCCCGGACTTCCAGGTTCCGCCCCCGCCGCGCGACACCTCGTACACGGAACAGGTGCTGCCGGAAGCAACCGCGAGCGCTCCCGGACCCGGTGGCGAAGCGCAGCGCCTCGCCGCTGGCCGCGATATTCCCGCCGACTGGTGGACCCTCTTCCGATCGCCGCAGATCGATGGCCTGGTCCGTGAGGCCCTCGCGCACAGCCCGACGCTTGGTGCCGCCCAGGCGACGCTGCGCGAAGCGCACGAGACGCTGCGGGCGAACGAGGGCGGACTGTTGCTGCCGGCCGTGACAGGGCAAGCGGGCGCGACACGCGAGCGGGCTGCGGCCACTGCGATCGGCGGCGCTGCCGGCGGGGCACCCGGAAGTACCGCGGGTCCCGGCGCCTACGACTTGACCTTGTTGAACGCGACGGTCAACGTGTCCTACAACCTCGACGTGTTCGGCAGCGCCCGACGCCAGATCGAGGGCTTCGGCGCCCAAGTCGACAATTCCTACTACCAACTCGAAGCGACGTATCTGACGCTGACGAGCAGCGTCGTCACGACCGCGCTGCAGGAGGCCTCGGTACGGGCCCAGTTGCAGACGACCCAGGAGATTGCCGACGCTCAGGCGGAGGAACTGAAACTTATCCAGCAACAGTACGCGGTCGGCGCCGTTCCAAAATCGTCGGTGCTGCAACAGCAGACGCAGCTCGCCACGACCCGCGCCAGCCTGCCCGGCCTCGAAAAGCAACTCCAGCAGACCCGCAACCAGCTCGCAGTTCTCGTCGGGGCCACGCCGTCTCGAGCCGCGCTGCCAACGATCCGTCTCGAGGATCTAACGCTGCCATCCGAGCTGCCGGTAAGCCTTCCGTCCGAACTCGTGCGCCAGCGCCCCGATATCAAGCAGAGCGAGGCCCAGTTGCATCAGGCAAGCGCTCAAATCGGCGTCGCCACGGCCGCTTTGCTGCCACAATTCTCGATCACCGCCCAGTACGGCAACGAGGGCGGAGCGTTGGCCCACCTTTTCGACCCCGCCAACGCGATCTGGTCGCTCGCCGGCAGCGTCACCCAGCCGATCTTCAAGGGCGGGCAGTTGGTCGCACAGCGCCGCGCGGCGCTCGCGGCCTACGATGCCGCTTGGCAGCAGTACCGCGCCACAGTACTGCTCGCCTTCGAAAACGTCGCCAATACCCTCGTCGCGCTCGACGCCGATGCCCGGACGCTCGTCGCCGACGTCGATGCCGACGATTTGGCGCGCGAGACGCTCGGCCAAGTCGAGGCCCAATACAAGTTGGGGGCCGTCAGCTATCTGGCGCTTCTCGACGCGCAGCGCCAGTATTCTCAGACGCATGTATCCCTTGTCCAGGCCCAAGGGACGCGCTTCACCGATACCGCGACGCTGTTCCAGGCGCTCGGAGGCGGATGGTGGAATCGCGCCCGGCCCCTGGCAGATGTTTCACAGCCGGCCAAGACCGGCACTCCCCAGACACCAATCCCGTGAGGAAGCCGATGGCCCCACCCCTCCCTACCGGCACGACGGAGCGCCGTAAGCGCCGCCTCCTCTTGCCCATGATCGTCATGGTCGCGGTCGTGGTGCTGATCGTCGCGGCAATCGGCGGAACCAAATACATCCAGATTTCCCAAGCTATCGCCCAGTCCAAGGTTCCGCCGCCCCCAGCCGCCGTCAGCGCCACCAAGGCGGAGTTCTCGGAATGGCAACCGGAGGTTTCCTCGATCGGATCGACGAAGGCGGTTCGGGGGGTAGACGTCACGACGGAAGTTGGCGGGATCGTTCGCAATGTAGCGTTCCGGCCGGGCCGGGAGATCGCCCGCGGGGCCGTCCTGGTGGAGCTGAACGACGACGCCGACGTCGCGCAGCTGCACGCGTTGCAGGCGACGGCCGATCTCGCCGAGACCGTCCTGACGCGCGACCGGGCCCAGCTGGCGGTAAACGCCGTTTCACAGGCACAAATCGACTCCGACGAGGCCGACCTGAAGTCCAAGCGCGCCTCCGCCGAGCAGCAACAGGCGCTGCTCACCAAGAAGACGATTCGCGCACCATTTTCCGGCCGTATCGGCATTACCAGCGTGAATCCCGGCCAATATCTCAACCCCGGAGACAAGATCGCGACGCTGCAAACCGTCGATCCGATCTATTTTGATTTCGCGGTGCCCCAAGAGCAGATGGCAACGATCGCCATTGGCCAGTCGGTCACCCTCACGGTCGATGGCTTTTCGGGTGCCACTTTTTCGGCGAAGGTCACCGCATTCGATACAAAGATCGATCAGACCACCCGAAACATCACCGTCGAGGCGACCGTCGCCAACCCGAACAAGCAGTTGCTGCCCGGCATGTTCGGCCGCGCCGCCGTCGCCGCGAGCGCGCCACAGCGCTATTTGACGATTCCGCAGACCGCAGTCACCTACAACCCGTATGGCGCGACCGTATTCGTGATCGTCGATCAGAAAGATGCCAACGGCACGGTCGCGACGACCGCCAAGCAGAGTTTCGTCAAGACCGGAGCGACGCGCGGCGATCAGGTGGCCGTACTGTCAGGTCTCACCGAAGGGGACCTCGTCGTCACCAGCGGCCAGTTGAAGCTGAAGAACGGGTCGCCGGTCCGGATCGACAATTCCGCGCCGCCACTGAACTCGGCAGCGCCCGCTCCTCAGGAACAGTAGGTACAAAATGAGCTTCACCGACGTCTTCATCCGGCGGCCGGTTTGGGCGGTGGTCATCTCCCTGTTGATCTTGATTCTCGGCCTGCGTTCGATCGCCAGCCTGCCGGTCAACCAATGGCCGCGGACCGAGAACGCGGTCGTGACAATCACCACCAGCTACTATGGCGCCGACGCGGCGACCGTCGCCGGGTTCATCACGCAGCCGCTCGAGCAGGCGGTCGCCCAGGCGCAGGGCATCGACTACCTTTCGTCCACGAGTGTGACCGGCGTCTCGACGATCAACGCTACGTTGCGCCTTAACTACGACACCAGCAGGGCGCTTACCGAGATCAATACGCAGGTCAACTCGGTCAAGAACCAGTTGCCCGCGCAGGCCCAACAGCCCGTCCTGTCGGTGGCCGTCGGCGAAACCACCGATGCCATGTACCTCGGCTTCTACAGTGACGCGCTGCCGAGCAATAGCATCACCGACTACCTGGCCCGCGTCGTCAAGCCGAAGCTCGATTCCATCGAGGGCGTCCAGACCGCAGAAATCTTGGGCGGCCGGCAATTCGCGCTGCGTGCTTGGCTCGACCCGGGAAAAATGGCCGCCCACAACGTCTCCGCGCAGGACGTCTACACGGCACTCGGAAACAACAACTATCTTTCGGCTGTCGGTAATACCAAGGGACAAATGGTGACTGTCGACCTGACGGCAGGCACGGACCTTCATTCGGTCGAGGAATTTCGCCGGCTGGTCGTCAAGCAGAACGGCGACGCGCTCGTGCACCTCGACGAGGTGGGAACCGTCGTGCTGGGTGCCGAGAGCTACGACGCCAGTGTTGCCTTCGACGGCAAACGCTCGGTCTTCATCGGCATCAAGGTCGCGCCTAACGCCAACATCCTGACGGTTGCAAAAAAGGTCCGCGACGTCTTCCCCGAGATCCATTCGCAGCTGCCGACCGGCCTGCGCGGCGACATCGTCTACGACTCGACTGAGTTCATCAACACCTCGATCGTGGAGGTCCTGAAGACGCTCGCCGAGGCCTTCGTCATCGTCTCCATCGTCATCTACCTCTTCCTGGGCTCCTTCAGAGCAGTGATTGTGCCGTTGGTCGCGATACCGCTCTCCCTCGTTGGCACGTTCTTCGTGATGTTCCTGCTCGGCTACTCGATCAATTTGCTGACGCTGCTCGCCCTCGTCTTGGCGATCGGCCTCGTGGTTGACGATGCCATCATCGTCGTCGAGAACGTCGACCGCCACATCAAGGAGGAGGGCCGCAGCGTTCTCGACGCCGCGCTGATCGCCGCGCGCGAGCTGGGCGGCCCCATCATCGCGATGACGGTCGTCCTGGTGGCCGCCTACGTTCCGATCGGGCTGCGTACCGGTTTGACGGGGGCTCTTTTCAAGGAATTTTGCTTCTCGCTCGCCGGTGCCGTGACCGTCTCAGGGGTGGTCGCCCTGACGCTGTCGCCGATGATGTCCTCGCGGCTGTCGAAGTCGGGCGTGCAGGAAGGTCGGTTCGCCCGGTTCCTCGATCACCAGTTCGACCGAGTGCGGCGGCGTTACCACCGCATCCTCGCCGCCGCGCTCGAGGTGTGGCCGGTACTCGTCACGTTCGGGTTCGTCCTCTTCGCCCTGGTCGCGGCCTGCGCGATGACGGCCAAGAGCGAGTTGTCGCCGACAGAGGATCGGGGACTCGTATTCATGAAGATGACCGGCGCCCCCAACGCGTCGCCGCAACAGATGCTCCTGTACGCCGACCAGATTTTCCGGATCGCCCGCGAGGAGCCCGAGTACAACCAGATGTTTCAGATCAACGGGGTGCCGGTCATGAACCAGGGCCTCGGGGGCGTCCTGCTGAAGGACTGGGACAAGAGGACGCGTTCGCAAGCACAGGTGCTGGTCGACCTGCAGCGAAAGTGGAGCCAGGTTGCCGGAGCCCAGGTTGCGGCATTCCCTCTGCCGTCGCTCCCGGGTGCGCAGGGCATGCCGGTGCAATTCGTCATTACGACGACTGAGCCGATCCAGAACCTGGACCAAGTCGCCCAAGCCGTCCTCGCCGAGGCTCAAAGGCAGCAGCTATTCTGGTATTCGGAAGTCGACCTTAAGATCGACAAGCCGCAAGCGAAGATCGTCGTGGATCGCCAGAAGACCGCCGCGCTCGGCATGACCGAGGCCGACGTCGGCAGCGCGCTATCCGCCGCTCTTGGCGGCAACTACGTCAACTACTTCGCGATCGATGGTCGATCCTACAAGGTCATCCCGCAGGTCCAACAAGTCGATCGCCTCAATCCGGATCAACTCCTCGACTACTACATTCGCACCCCTGCGGGGTCGATGGTACAGGCACGAACCGTGGCGCGGATCGAGAAGATGGTATCTCCCGAGTCCGTCACCCACTTCCAACAACTCAATTCGGCGACGGTTTCCGGGGTGACCGGCCTATCCCAGGGCGAGATCCTGCAAAAGATGCGCACGATCCTGGCGAACGTCGCGCCATCCGGCTACAACGCCGACTACTCGGGCGAGTCGCGCCAGTTCATTCAGGAGTCCGGCGGGTTCGTCGGCCTGCTCCTCTTCTCGATTCTGATCGTCTATTTGGCTCTCGCCTTCCAATTCGAGAGCTTTCGCGATCCCGTCGTGATCCTGTTTTCCGTGCCGCCGGCGCTCTTCGGCGCCCTCGCCTTCATTACCACCGGCTTTGCGTCGATCAACGTCTATACGCAGGTTGGCCTGGTGACGCTGCTTGGTCTGATCAGCAAGCATGGGATCCTCATCGTGCAATTCGCGAACGAGCTTCAGCGTGCCGGGCGAAGCAAGCGCGAGGCGATTGCCGAGGCCGCGGCGGTTCGCCTGCGGCCGATCCTGATGACCACCGCAGCGATGGTCTTCGGAGTCGCCCCGCTCGTGTCGGCAACGGGGGCCGGGGCCGCCGGCCGCCACGACATGGGGTTGGTCATCTTCAGCGGCCTCAGCGTTGGGACGATATTCACGCTGTTCCTGGTTCCGGCGATGTACATGTTCATAGGCACCACGCACCGCCGCGAAGTCTCGTCGACCGGCGGTGTCCCGGTGGCGACGGCTTCTTGAGCTCGAATGTAGACCGAAAGGAATTCTCGCCATGCCCATCCAGTTCTCCCCTATAGTTGACGCCCCTGTGCGCGGCAGGGGCAGCAACTTTTCCGTCCAAAGCCTCGATCTGCACGAATTGGGTTTGCCCTTCGCTCCCGTTGTCGTCGTCGACGATTTCCGAGTCACCGGCCAGCCGTTCGGCCCCCATCCCCATGCCGGCTTTGCCGCGGTCACCTATGTTTTCGAGGACTCTTCCGCAAGCCTCCGCAGCCGCGACTCTCTGGGCAACGACCTCGTCGTCGGACCGGGGGGCATTGTCTGGACTCACGCCGGCAGCGGGGTGCTCCACGAAGAGCTGCCGGCCGAGCGGGGACACCAGTTGCATGGGCTACAGTTCTTTGTCAACCTGAGCGCAGCGAACAAGCTATCGTCGCCGCGCGTCCTGCACCTTCCGGGCGAGGATGTTCCCGAATGGTCGAATGCCGCGGGCGATCGCGTCCGCGTCGTCGTCGGATCGTTCGGAAACGTGCCCTCGCAGCTCGTCCCCACGGAGCCATTCACCCTACTCGACGTCGCGCTGCGTCACGGCATCTCGTATAGGCTGCAACGCGACCACAACCTCATCGTGTATGTATTCGAAGGGACCGTCGTCGCCCGCGCCGACGGAGGCGAGCGCTCCATCTCGCGCTCGCAGGCGATTGCACTCGCAGGTGATGGCGAGGTTGTCACCTTCGAGGCTTCTACGCCGGCGCGCATGCTGGTGCTTGCCGGCGCGGAGATCAAGGAGCCGGTCGTCTCGAACGGCCCCTTCATCATGAACGATGAGTCGCAGATCGAAGCCGCGATTGCGCGATACCGCGCGGGCCAGATGGGTCGACTCGAACCGGCATCGATTCAGTGATCAACATGGGCGCGCGCGCGGGTGATGATTTCGCGACGATGACACCGATGCTCCGTGGTCGCGACGAGGCGGAGATTCCGCACCAGCATCTGGCAGACGCCGAGCAACGTCATCGCGAGCTCCTGAAGTTCTTGCCCGTTGCCATCGTGGTCTTCGACGGCAACGGGAGCGTCGTGCTGGCCAACGACAAGGCGAGTGCGATGTTCCGCCTTCCTCACGATCTCCTGATGAAGAGTTCACCCGACAAATGGCCTTTGGCCATCTATGACACCCAAGGTGTCCGAGCGGCACCGGCAACCTGCCCCCATACGCACGTGCTCGCGACGGGAGCGGCGGTGCGCGTGCTGGCCCAGGCCATGGAGGGGGACATCTCCGTCGGCAGCGTGCTCGGCATAGGGAGTCGCTTCACGGTGCACCTGCGCAGTTCGGCTCCCATCGCAGCATGAGCGGCCGCCGGCGGGGGCTTGCATATTGTCCTCTTCCCGTCCGGTCGGGTCGGCTCGACCGAGCGGTTCCAAAGACGATTCCCGGTGCCCGCCTTCGCGGCGTGACGATCCATGCCGGACGTTCTGTCGAAGGGGCCCGCCGCCTTTCTCCCTTGCTCCACGACGTTGCAGTTGGTTCGACGTGACGTCGCAGGCCGAGCGTGGACAGGGCTCTGAGGACCGTGGAGAAGCCTGGATGGGTCTCCTCCGACAGACACTCATAGAGTGTCTCGCGGCTGGCTCTGCCATGTCCGGCCGCCGGCGCCGTTCGGCGATAGCGAGCGACATCCCCGATCACCCTAACGAGGAACGCTGGGTCATCAGCGTCATCATCGATCGCGGCCTCGAGATATGGCGCACACGCCTTGGCGTCCGAAGCTACTGCCGTGCCTTCGACTGGACCGTCTCTAGCCTCAGTCGGAGGTCTCCTGTACTTTGAGCGGGCGCAGTGCTCGCGCGAAGGAATCCGTACGCTCGGCCAACGAGGAGCAGAACAGCAGTCGATCGGATTTTACCTAACGTATTAATGATTTAATGCGATCGTTAGTATAATCAATGATGCGAAAGCCTTAGCCATTCAAAGCGACTCCTTTTCCGAGCTTATGGCGCCTTTATCCTCGTTCCGCGCGCTTCTGCGGGGGACGTGCCGATCAGATCGGCTAGAGCCGTCGTGGCCGGCCATGCATTGCGGTAAGCGGCATCTGCGGATTCGTCGATCGTCGAACGGGCCAAACGCGCGCCGTTTCCGACACCTCGAAAAGCGTCATCCGCCTCTCCGCGGCGAACGCGTCCGGCGCGCGGCCTTCGCACCGCTGAGGCCATGCATCAGTAGGGCCTCGATGTGGCGCTCCAACTGAGCGCGGTCGACGGCTACGTCTGGATTGACCCGTTGCCAACCCTTGGCGGTGGCCTGCGGCACCATGACCAGCGCGAGGATCGAGATGAAAAGCAGGTCCGGCGAAATGTCCGGGTTGATTTCGCCCTGCGCCTGCGCGCGGGCAATGTTGCGCCGGAAGGCGACATTGCGCTCTCGCGGAAGGCGGCTAAGGATTCGTTCCCGGAGCAGGCCGCCCTCCTGGATGACTTCGCGTAGCCAAAGGGAAGGAAGCCACGAGTTTCTTTGCGTCACGTCGAGCCAGCGCAGCACGATGCCTCGGACCAGTTCGAGTGCCGCTTCGCGCTCCTCATCAGCCGGTTCCCAAATCCGCCGGATCAGGGGCGCAAGACGTTCCTCCACGACCGCGTCGAGCAACTTTTCGCGCGTATCGAACCAGTAATGAACCATTGCCGACGTGACGTTTCCAGCGGCCGCTATTTGCGCGACCGTCGTGTTAGCAACGCCTCGCTCGGAGAAAAGGTCGACCGCTGCGTCCAGCAGGCCCTCGCGCCCGTCGGAAATGGCATTCGGGCGGCGACCTGCCGTGGAAGTACGTTTGGGCGCTCGCGAAGCATTCATCATAGGGGATATTGACTGACGCCTTAGTTAAAGTCAACGGCGACGCTCCTCGCTCGGCGCAGGCTTCCCAGCCCCGGCCGATCCCCACCGGCTGACTCGATCTCCGGCGCGCGAGTGCTTCGATGCCCGGCGCCTCTCGCGCAGTTCTTCCGGGACCAACGGAAGGCGCCGTGCAACAGCTGCCGATAGCCTCAGCTTGTCGAGTTGGTTGACCGAAGGGCGACCAACGCGGCCCGCTCAAGCTTCGTCAGAGATGGCGCGCGATTTTCGAGACGATCACCCGCCGGACCCCTTCGCCCACGAAGGCAAGGCCGTCCTTTTTCGACGACAAGAGGTCGCTGATCGCCAGGTACAGTGCAACGTCCTGAAGTCGCAGAGGCCGGGGTACTGGCCAGGCCGCGAAGCTTTGATGGGCAAGTTCGAGAACGGCCTCGGCCGCCGGCTCCGAGCATGCAAGGTAGTCGCTCACGACCTTCCGATACAGCTCTTGCTTCGGAACATCTGGACGAACTTCAACCCTCATGCGATAAAGGCTGACCAGCCGGCGGCTGACTGCAGCCGCATGACGCCGCTCTCGCCAGTCCTTCACCATCGACCCGATGAGACGACGTGGCCACCAAGCCCGGGGGGTTAGCAAAGGCGGGGGCATCGCGGTCCGTCCCGGCCCGCACTGTTTTCTTGCCGCCGGAAAACATGCGTTGCCGGCCGCGAGCCTCGAATCGCGAATCGGCGGCGGGTCCGTCGCTGGCGAGGGTCGACGCGGCAGTGCCTGTGCCGCGGACATCGGAATGGCGGCAGAGCTTGGGACGCCCGAGCGCGCGGCCGGCGCTTGGCTGACTGGCGCCGTCGCCCGTTCGATGGCGGCGTGCGGTACCGGCGGCGCACCCGGCTGACCCGCGCGGAACAACAGGTCAGCGTTTTGCTCGAGTTTCCGCCTCCAGCGAACGATCTGATCAGGATCGAGGCCGAACTCGGTGGCCAGTTCACTCAGCGACCTGTCGCCGCGTACGGCTGCAAGCGCGACGTCGGCTTTGAGTCTCGCGGCGTGGTCGCTGTTTCGAAATCGCGCCATCCTTTTCCTGTCATCGTCGCCGGTCGGCTGAACGCCGAACCGGGCCCGGGATTACGTCAGTTCCGACCGATATTAATTGACACGTGAGTTAACGTCAAGTCGCGCTCGCAGCTCGACGAGCTTGACAATTTATTAATGCATTGATTAAATACCACCGTCGCATGAACCACGAAATGACTGGCTGATCATGGATCCGACCCCAATGCAGCGCCGCCATCCCCTGCGCCCCGCCATTCTTGGCGTCTTGAGCGCTTCCCTGCTGGCGGCCTGCGCGGTCGGTCCCGATTTCCGACCACCCGCGCCCCCCGTTGCCGAGCGCTATACGCCCGACCCGCAACCGAACACCACCGCAAGCGCCGAGGTGGCCGGCGGCGCCGCTCAGCATTTCGTCACAGACGCCGACATCCCGGCCGAGTGGTGGAGCATCCTGCAATCCGAGCCGCTCGATGCGCTCGTTCGACGCGCCCTCCGGCAGAGCCCGACCATCGCCTCGGCCGAGGCGATGCTGCGCAGCGCCGAGGAAACCTATGGGGCGCAGCAAGGTGCACTGTTGCTCCCCGGCGCCGACTTGAGCGCTGGCACGACGCGCGAGAAAAGCTCCGGCGTGCAGTCCGGCATCCCGAATCTCACTCCTGCCCCATTTACCCTCCACTCCGCCTCGGTCCAGGTCTCCTACCGCCCCGACGTGTTCGGCGGATCGCGCCGCCAGCTAGAGGCATTGCGCGCGCAGACCGACTACCAGCGCTGGGAACTAGAGGCGGCGCGCCTGGCGCTCGCTGGCAACGTCGTCACGACCGCGATCAACGTCGCGAGCCTCAAGGCTCAAATCGCGGCCGTCCACGACATCGTGAAAGGCGAGCAGCAACAGCTCGGCGTCACCGAGCACCAACACGCTGCCGGCGCAGCCTCGCGCGGCGATGTCCTGGCCCAGCAGGCGCAGCTCGCGCAGACTCAGGCGACCCTGCCGCCGCTCGAGAAGGCGCTCGACCAGGCTGGTCACCGCCTTGCCGTGCTCGCGGGCGAGGCCCCGGACCACCGCGAGCTCGATAGCGTCGAGCTGGATGGGCTGACGCTGCCCACCGAGCTTCCGGTCAGCGTTCCAGCCAACCTCGTCCGCCAGCGGCCGGACGTGCAGGCCGCCGAAGCCCAGCTGCGCCAAGCCACGGCCCAGGTCGGCGTGGCCACCGCGAATCTGTATCCGCAACTTAGCCTGACTGGTTCGATCGGTTCGGACGCGCTGCATCTCAAGGATCTCCTCGGGTCCGGCTCGGGCGTATGGAGCCTCGGCACGACCATCACGGCGCCGCTCTTTCACGGCGGGGAGTTGCAGGCCCAGCGCCGCGCGGCCCTGGCGGACCTGGATGGGGCGTCGGCGCGCTACCGCGAGACGGTGCTCGAGGCATTGCAGCAGGTCGCCGACACGCTGCGGGCGCTCGAGACCGATGCGCGCAGCCTCGAGGCGCAGACGGCGGCCGAGCGCGCCGCCCAGGATTCGCTCGCGATCGCCAGGCGGCAGTACGCCGCCGGCGTCAACACCCACCTCGCCGTGCTGATCGCCGAGCGGCAGTACCTCCAAGCGAGCCAGAGCCGCATCCAGGCTCAGGCAGCGCGCTATGCCGACTCCGCGGCGCTGTTCCAGGCCTTGGGTGGCGGCTGGTGGAACCGCGCAGAGTCGAGCACGAACACGCCAGCCGGGGCACCGGACACCCACGTCCCCATCGGCTCGAGTTCCTAGCAAGACCGGACACCTTTGCGACACGGCTGCGGGCAGTCAGGTGAAGGCGCCCGTTCACCGATCGCCCTAGCTGCACATCACAGCCCTTTGACGAGACAACCCATGCCACGCGACATAGACAATACCGCGCTGCTCGAAGAGCTGCGCAGAGATCGCCAGGAACCCGACGAGCCTGCCGGTTCGCGACGCGGCTGGTGGATCGCCGGTGCGATCCTGCTCGTGGTCGCCTCGGCCGCGGGCGCTGCGCTGTATCAGCAGCGCGGCAAGGCGACCCCGGTCGAGCTATCGACCGCGGCGCCACCCTCCTCGAATGCCGGCAGCACCGCGGTCCTGCAGGCCACCGGATACGTGACCGCGCGCCGTGCGGCGACCGTCTCGGCTCAGATCACCGGCACGCTGACGCAAGTGCTGATCGAAGAAGGCGTGCACGTGCAGGCCGGACAAGTGCTGGCCCGGCTCGACGACACCGCGGCACGCGCCTCGCTGGCACAGTCGGTCGCCCAACTGAACGCGGCGCAGGCGCTGCTCGCGCAATATCAGGCGCAGCTCGAGCAGTCGCGGCGCGACGTCAGGCGCGACGAGGAACTCGTTGGCGACGCGGTCTCGCAGCAGACCCTGGAGGCCGCCCGCACGCAGGTGCAGACGCAGACGGCGCAGGTGGAATCGCAACGCCGCCAGGTGGAGCTCGGGAGGGCCTCGGTGCAGGCGGCCGAGGTGCAGCTCGCCTACACCGTGATCAAGGCGCCCTTCTCGGGCGTGATCACCGCGAAGGCCGCGCAGCCGGGCGAAATCGTCTCGCCGATGTCGGCCGGTGGCGGCTTTACCCGCACCGGCGTCGGCACCATCGTCGACATGGACTCGCTCGAGATCGAGGTCGACGTCAACGAAGCCTACATCCACCGGGTGCGCGCCGACCAGCCGGCGCAGGCCCTGCTGGACGCCTACCCGGACTGGAACATCCCGGCGCACGTCATCGCGATCGTGCCGACTGCAGACCGCAGCAAGGCCACCGTCAAGGTACGCGTCGCGACCGACGAGAAGGACCCGCGCATCCTGCCCGACATGGGCGTGCGCGTCTCCTTCCTGGACCAGCCAGCGAAGACTGCCGCGAATACCACGGCCGCCAAGGGCGTGCTGGTTCCCGCCTCGGCGATCGTTCAACGCGACGGCAAGACCGTGGTGTTCACCGTCGATGGCGAGCGGGCACGGCTGCAACCCGTCGCGCTCGGCCAGGCGTTCGGCGATCTCCGCCTGGTGGAAGGCATCAGCCCCGGTGCGCGCGTCGTGCGCGGGCCGGTCTCGAAACTGCGCGATGGCGGTCGAGTGATCGCGACGAAACCCTAGTGGAGAGCAACATGGGCGTACTGGTCGGGATTCGCAATCTAAGCAAGGTGTACCAGCGCGGAAAGCAGCGCGTCGAAGTCCTGCATCATGTCGATCTCGATATCGAGCAGGGCGACTTCGTCGCGCTGATGGGACCGTCTGGCTCAGGCAAGACGACGCTGCTCAATTTGATCGGCGGCCTCGACTCGCCGACCGAAGGAAGCCTCGCCGTTGCCGGCAAGCGGATCGATCGGCTCGGCGAGGATGCACTGGCCAAGTGGCGCGCTTCCAACGTCGGCTTCGTGTTCCAGTTCTACAACCTGCTGCCCATGCTGACGGCACAAAAGAACGTCGAGCTGCCGCTGCTGCTGACGCCGCTTTCGGCCGGGCAGCGAAAGCGGAAGGCCGGCGTCGCCCTGGAGCTGGTCGGGCTTGCGCACCGCGCCGCGCACAAGCCGACCGAGCTGTCGGGCGGACAGCAGCAACGAGTCGCGATCGCACGCGCGATCGTCTCCGATCCGACCCTGATCGTCGGCGATGAGCCGACAGGCGACCTCGATCGCCAATCGGCCACCGACATCCTGACGTTGCTCCGACAGCTCAACCGCGAGCACGGCAAGACCATCATCATGGTGACCCATGATCCGAAGGCGGCCGAGTATGCGCGGCGCACGCTCCTCCTTGACAAGGGCACGCTGGTCGAGGATCTCGAGCCGGCGCATGTTTGAACCGTCGATTCGCTCGCTCAACGGAGGCTTGCCGTCGTGAAGTACCTTCATTTGATCTGGGGCGCGCTGTTCCGGCGAAAGACGCGGACGGTTTTCACCCTGCTCTCGGTTCTCGCCGCCTTCCTTCTGTTCGGGCTGCTGGATTCGGTACGCAGCGCCTTTTCGGCCGCCTCGGACAACGTGGCTGGAGCGGACCGGCTAATCACGATCTCGAAGATCAGCCTGACGCTGCCGCTACCGAAAAGCCTCCTCGAGCGCATCCAAGCGGTGCCGGGCGTGGCCGATGCGAGTTACGCCAATTGGTTCGGTGGCATCTACCAGGACGCGAAAAATTTTTTCCCGAGCGAAGCCGTGGCCGACAACTTCCTCGACCTGCACCCGGAGTGGCAGCTGTCCGCCGATCAGCGCAAGGCGTTTCACGACACCCGCTCGGGAGCAATCGTCGGAGCGAGTCTCGCCGAGAAATTCCATTGGAAGGTTGGCGACAAGATCCCGCTTCAGGCCATGATCTTTCCACAGAAGAACGGCTCGAACACGTGGACCTTCGACCTGGTAGGTATCTACCATATCGACGATCCCAACCTGCGCGCCCAGGAGAACAGCTTCTTCTTCAACTGGAGCTACTTCGACGAGGCGCGCCAGTTCGGCAACGGCAACGTCGGCTGGTACGTCGTCAAGGTGGCAGACCCCGACCGCACCGATCGGGTCGTCGCGGCCATCGATGCGCTCTCCGCCGACTCCGATCACGAGACCAAGACCGAGACCGAGCAGGCATTCACGGCGGCGCTGGTCGGCCAGTTCGCCGATATCGGCTTGATCGTCGGAGCGATCATGGGCGCAGTGTTCTTCACGCTCGTCCTGTTGACCGGCAACACCATGGCGCAGGCTGTGCGCGAAAGGATCCCCGAACTGGCGGTCCTCAAGACGCTTGGCTTTACCCATCGCAGCGTCCTCGCGCTGGTGCTCGGCGAATCGGTGTTGCTCTTGCTGCTCGGTGGCGCAGCCGGCCTCATGGTCGCGAGTGTCGTCGTCGGCGCCGTGCGCACAGCGCTCCCCCCGCTCGGACCCACGGCTCCGATGCTGCCCGTCGGTGCCTCGATCTGGATTCAAGGCATCGTCTTGATGCTCATCGTCGGCCTCGTCGTCGGCGCCCTTCCTGCGATCCGGGGGATGCGCTTGCGCATCGTCGACGCGCTGTCGGGCCGGTGAGCAAACCTGGTGAACGGACACCTCAAATGAATGCTCTTCGACTCCTCGAAACGGCCCTGACGCCGCTCGCGATCATCGTATCGCTGCTCGCGCTCCTGATCGCCCCGTGGTGGGCTGCGGCGGTGGCCATGGCCGCCCTCGTCGGCTGGATGGGGCTTACACGCTCCGGACGGCAGGCGGCTTCGGTGACGCGGGTAGGCGTCGCCACGATCGCGCAACGCCTCGGATCCTCGTCGGTCGTCGTGGTAGGCATCGCCGGAGTCGTCAGCGTTCTCGTGGCCCTGCTGGCGATGGCGACAGGCTTCGAGGCCAGCCTCCGGCAAACCGGTACGGACGACACCGCGATCGTCCTGCGCGCGGGATCGCAGACGGAAAACAACTCCGTCGTCGACCACGGCGCGGCCCAGATCGTGAGCCAGGCTCCCCAGGTTCTGAAGAACCCTCAAGGGCAGCCGGTCGCATCCGCTGAACTGGTGGTGGTCGCATCCCTGCCCAAGCGCAGCAACGGGTTGGATTCGAACGTCGAGCTCCGTGGGATCGAGCCGGCCGCCTGGGACCTGCACCGCAACGTCCGATTCGTCGACGGCCGAAAGTTCCAGCCGGGACTGCGCGAGCTGATAGCCGGAAAGGGCGCGCGCGAGCAGTTCAAGGGCCTCGATGTCGGCTCGACCCTGAAGCTCAACGGTCAGCTCTGGACCGTCGTCGGGATCTTCGACGCCGGAGATTCGCACGATTCGGAGATCTGGGGCGACACCGCCGTCGTCGGTTCGACGTACCGCCGCGGGAGCAGCACAAACTCGGTCACCGTCCGGCTCACCGACGCCGGCTCGTTCGACGCGTTCAAGGCCTCGCTGGCAACCGACCCGCGTCTCCAGGTCGACGTGATGACCACGCGCGACTACTACACCCGTCAGTCCGAGGCGCTCAGTCGCGAGATTCGCGTTCTTGGGACGACCGTCGCCGCGATCATGGCGATCGGGGCGGTCTTCGGTGCGCTGAACACGATGTACGCCGCCATCTCGGCGCGCGCGCGAGAGATCGCCACGTTGCGCGCGATCGGCTTCCGCGGGGCTCCGGTGATCTGTTCGGTGCTGCTGGAGACGATGCTGCTCGCCCTGCTCGGAGGAGCCTTGGGCGCGACGCTCACGTGGGCGATCTTCGACAACTACACCGCCTCGACCCTCGGACAGAACTTCAGCCAGGTGGTGTTCTCCTTCCAGGTCACGCCATCGCTGCTCTGGAGCGGGCTCAAATGGGCGCTGGCGATCGGCCTGACCGGAGGTCTTTTCCCGGCCCTTCGGGCAGCACGCATGCCGGTCACCGCGGGCCTTCGAGACGCCTGACGGCACCAGAGCGCGGACGCCATGCCTACGCGACCGGGATCGCGGCAGCTCCGGTATTGCACTGCTGCAAGTTTGCTTCTCACCGGCGCCGTTTTTCTCGCTGCTTTCGACGCCTATATTGCGAATGTTCTCTCAGACGGCTCTTGCTCGACGCTTCGTTCGAGCGCGATTTCCACGGTCCGGCACGACAACGACGAGGACGTCGGTTTCCGGGTTCTGGCCAGGTACCCATTCGTCGGGACCCAGCACTCGAGTGAGGTTTCGCGGTCGGCAGCCGTGACCGCGCCGGCCTCGTGAGGCCCTCGGCTGGAGTTGATGCCATCCAAGGCTCGACCCGATGCAGGACGGCGAATCGATGCCACGCAATGCGACAAAGGATCGAACAAATGATGTTGATCGGCAAATCCGCGATCGTCACCGGTGCGGCGAGCGGTATCGGCAAGGCGATCGCCGAGCAGTTCGGCCGTGAGGGCGCCTCGGTAGCGATCGCCGACGTGAATCCGGAAGCGGCGGCCGCGACCGCGTCGGAAATCGAGCGCAGTGGAGGACGAGCGATCGGTGTCGCGATGGATGTTACCGACGAAGGTACCGTCCGCGCGGCGACCGACGAGGTCGCCGCGCGATTCGGTTCGGTGGATATCCTCGTGTCCAACGCCGGAATACAGATCGTCAATCCGATCGAGAGCTATGCCTACGCCGACTGGAAGCGAATGATGGCGATCCACCTGGACGGCGCCTTCCTGACGACCCAGGCGGCGCTCAGGCACATGATCGCCAACCGGCGCGGTGGCACAGTCATCTACATGGGCTCGGTTCACTCGCACGAAGCGTCGGCCTTGAAGTCAGCTTACGTGACGGCGAAACACGGCCTCCTCGGACTGGCCAAGGTGCTGGCCAAGGAGGGGGCGGCGCACAACGTTCGGTCCTACGTCATCTGCCCGGGGTTCGTCCGTACTCCGCTTGTCGACAAGCAGATCCCGGAGCAGGCAAGAGAGCTCGGCATCACGGAGGAACAGGTGGTCCGCAAGGTCATGCTCGGCGGCACCGTGGACGGTGAGTTCACCACGCTCGACGACGTCGCACGTACGGCGCTCTTCCTGGCCGCGTTTCCCACCGCCGCAATGACGGGCCAGTCATTCGTCGTCAGCCACGGCTGGTTCATGCAGTAGAGGGATCGCGACCGCCATGAAAGACGCGCCGGCCGAAGGGGTGATCTCAACTCCCGCGTCACGGGCCGCCTCCAGCACCTTCTCGGCATACCAGAAGTTCGTGACGGGCGCGCTCGCGTTTCTTCAGTTCACGCTGGTGCTGGACTTCATGATGCTGTCGCCGCTCGGGGCGCTCGTCATGCCGGCGCTACGCATCTCGCCATCCCAGTTCGGCCTGGTTGTCTCGACGTACGCCTTCAGCGCTGGCGTTTCCGGCATCCTGACTGCGGGTTTCGCCGATCGTTTCGACCGCAAGAGGCTGCTGCTGTTCTTCTACGCTGGCTTCCTCGTCGGTACTCTGCTGTGCGGGATCGCGGGAGGCTATGGCTTCCTTCTGTTCGCACGGATGGTTACCGGCCTGTTCGCCGGTGTCGTCGGGTCGGTCTCGCTCGCGATCGTCTCCGACCTGTTCCCGCTGCAGATGCGCGGGCGGGTGATGGGCATCATCCAGACTTCGTTCTCGGCCAGTAGCGTCCTGGGCATCCCGCTGTCGCTGTGGCTGTCGAACCGCTGGGGTTGGAACGCTCCGTTCCTGATGATCGCCGGCGTAGGCGCCGCGGTCGGGGTGGTGGTCTACGCCTACCTTCGGCCGGTCGCGGACCACCTGCAGCTCCGTCCCGACCGCAGCCCGCGGCATCACCTGATGCAGGTGCTGTCGACGCGCCGTTACCTAGTCGGCTTCGCGACGACCGGCCTGATCAGCATCGGAGGCTTCATGCTGATGCCCTTCGTCAGCGTGTTCAATGTCCAGAATGTCGGCATACCGCTCGAACGCCTGCCGTTGCTCTTCCTCGTCACCGGCGCCTGCTCGATGGTGAGCGGCCCGCTGGTCGGCCGCACCGCCGACAAGGTGGGGGCCTTCCGCGTGTTCGCCTTTGGATGCGCCGCCACGATCCTCATGGTGACGATCTATACCCACCTCGGTCGCACGTCGCTTGCGGGGGTCGCCGCCGTCATGGTGCTGCTGCAGATCGGCATCTTCTCCCGCCTTATCGCCGCCTCTGCGCTCACATCCGCACTTCCTCTGCCCGCCGACCGCGGCGCATACATGTCGATCAGCGCGGCGCTGCAGCAGGTGTCCGGAGGCATTGCCGCAGTGATCGCCGGCCTTGTGGTCGTCCAGACCGAAGGCGGCCCGCTGCTGCACTTCGATACGCTGGGTTATGTGCTGGTCGCCACGACGATCGTGTCGCTGTCCTTGATGTATTTCGTCGACCGCGCGGTTGCCCGACCTCACCCCGTAACGCAATCATGAATATCACGAGCCCGACTTCCTCCGCCGTCCCCATCTTGGAACATCGAACCATGGGACCGATGGCCGGCGCCTTGCAAACCCCTTGGCGTTACTTACCGCGGTTGCAGCGCTCGCCGCTTCAAGCGGCCGACGGGAGTACCGCCCGATGAAACGCGAGCGGCAAAGTCCTACCGGCGCTGCGGACATCGCCGCACTCCAGCGGCAAGCGAAATGCAAATCCGACCCAGGCGTGATCCGTCCCGTGGTGGACGCGAGTCGATGCGAGGGCAAGGGCGACTGCGTCATGGTCTGCCCGTATGACGTCTTCGTCGTCGGACAGCTGTCGGACGCGGCTTTCAGATCCATGCCGCTAATGACAAAGTTGAAGCTCTGGGCTCATGGCCGAAGGACCGCATTCGCCACCAATGCGGATGCCTGTCGCGCCTGCGGGTTGTGCGTGACGGTCTGTCCCGAGGATGCGATTCGTCTCGCGCCTTTTGGCGGCGGCGCCTCGAGTTCGCCAGTGCCCTAAAAGGGGTCCACTGAAGATCATCGCCCTGGCGCCGGCTGCGCCGCCAGTCCCGACGTCGTGTCGGCCTGGGAAATGCTACGCGCATCGCCACGCGGCGGCCGCGCCGTGTCGATTTCGTTTGCCCTCCTCTCCGCGGCGTACGTCCGCAGCTGCTGGAGACCGAGCGTCGCTTCACGGCCTGCCTCGATGGCCGCCTCGATGTCCGCATCCGGCAGCGAAAGACGTGTCGGGATCGCTTCGACACGTTCGCGCAGCGGACTTGGCACCGCATCGAGGTTGGCGTAGACGACTGAGATCCTGACGTCGGCACAGTCCCACCTCGCCGGCCCGGAAAGAGCCGCGACTTCAGCGGGGGAGAGGCTGCACCGATACGCAATCAATGCTCGCTCCCATTCGTGGATCATGCTGCCAAGCGCGTCGGCCGACTTGCGCGCCGCCGAGTCGATCGCCGCGTCGGTTGCCGCGAGCGCAACATCGATTGCGCTTGGCGCGCCGTCCAGGAATATCCAGTCTCCTCTCGGGGGACGCGACGCGTCGACCACGATAAAGAGCAATCGCCTGACCGTCACCGCTTCGTGCGCGGACAGCGGCGCATAGGGCGTCGCAAACGCGGCGCGTGCGTTGACGAACGAGGAAACGCCAAGGTTGTCCGTCAGACCGCCGTCGGCGAGCCGGATGAAGACAGGCCGGGTCGGATCGCCATATGCAGCTGCGGCCCTCGCCAGCGCCCTGATGCCCTGCGGCGCACCCGGCTTCGGCGCCAGGAACCCCTCGAGATTGGGCGGAATCGGGCGACACGCTCCCGGGAAGCTGCGCACGACAACCGGCGCGAACACCAGCGGCACCGCCATCGAGGCGGCCACCGCGTCGGCGATCCTGTAGCGCGAAAGATCGCTGCACAAGAGAAAGAACGCCTCGGGCAGGAACGGAAAGCCGATGCGATGGTAGATATCCGTCGCATGGATGCGGATTTCCGGCCCGTGGCGCGCATGCAGAGCGGCAAAGGTCGCACCGTGGAACACGCTCCTGTCCAGCTCGTCGCCGAATTCGGCTCGCCCGTTGAGTCCGCCACCAAGGAGTCGCATCAGGTTGGCCGGATTGAGCAGCGACTGTCGAAGCCGGTCCTGCAGGCCCGGCAGAAGCACCTCGCTGCGGAATCGATCAAGCCCTTCGCGCCCATACAGCCCGTAGTAGGCGGCGGTCAGCGAGCCGCCGGAGACGCTATTGATTTGCACCACGTCGCCGAGCAGATCGCCATGCGGCGTCTCCGTTTCCCGCAGCGCAGTCAGCACACCATAGGCGAAAGCGGACGCACGCAGCCCGCCCCCGGAGAACGCGAGCGCGACCGAATACTCGCTCATGATGTCCGCGCGGCCTGCGCCGATGGGCGGCGTAGCCTCTGAGAGCGGTTCGTTGGTCGCTCGGTCGTAGACGGCGGTCACACAGCCGGCCAGGATGCCGGCAGCGGCCAACGCGGCCCCCAGTGCTCGAAGCCATGCGCGCCACTGCGATTCGTGGCGTATCGCGTCAATTCCACTCATGGCAAGCCTCGGTTTCGGCGTCGTCGGCCGTGACTTCATGCTCGCAGGCACGCGAAGTACCTTCCAATCACGGTCGGATCCGCCAGCACATTCACGGCTGCGGTCCTGTTCGCCGCAGTCGTCAGTTTCGGAACGGCACGATGCTGAAGCCTGCAAGGTTAGGCAGCGCGCCAATCTCGACGGCCAGGACGGCTGGCGAAACGGCACGCGAGCGATCCAGCGCGATCACGCCGAATCGCCAGACCGAATGGTTGTCAGCGAAACTGATCGTCAGGCTCTCGCGCAGCACCCGGTAGCCGCGTGCCTTGGCCCCTTCGACCAGCAGCTCGAACTCGGGCGGATTTCCGGCGCGAAACGTGAGCGAGACGTCCAGTGTGGCCCTGGCGGGAAGCTTTGCCTCCACGTGATGCAACAACGACATCGATAGCATCGACAGCACTGCCAGCATCAATGCCGCGGCGTAGAACCCGACTCCGAGCAGGACCCCGATCGCCGCCGCACTCCAGATCGAGGCTGCCGTGGTCAAGCCGCTGATGCTCAATCCGTCCTTTACGATGACACCAGCGCACAGGAAGCCGATGCCCGAAACGATGCCTTGGACGATATGCGTCGGATCCGACACCACTGGCGGCGTCGAGCCGCCATACCAAAGGGGCGCGTACCCGACGAAAACGGTAAGTGCGGTGGACGCCATGCAGACGAGGCCGTAGACGCGCATGCCGGCGGCGCGTCCCTTGTACGAGCGCTCGTAGCCGACGATCATGCCGAGCAGCAACGCTTCGAGCAGGTTCAGGCCGATCGCGCCGTTGGCGGCGAGCAACTCGCCGCTCCCGTAGTGAAAGTTATGGAGGAGGTTGTCGATCGGCATCGAGTCGGCCCCAGCTAGGCGGTACGCCGCCGGCTTGCCGGCGCCGATTCGGCTTCGATGCCGTGCTGCCGCAGCGCCCGGCTTCCGGCTTCGAGACCTTCCGCGATCAACCCTCGGACCGAAGGCAAAGAGAAGTCGAAATCGCGTCCCGCCGGCTCCCCGATCTTGCCTTCTCGGATAATGCGGATGATGCTCGGCGTGTCCGGCGTGCCCATCAACTCGATGTAAGGCGGGAGCTCGCGAATCCGAGCCGCAGTTGCCGCGTCGACCATCGACAGGATGCCGCCCACCAGCTTTCGCGCATCGCGAAGGAGATCGTGTTCGGCGCCAGCTCGGCGGATGCGCTCGGCATACACGATCTCGTCCCGGCGGGCGACCACCTCGATCATGTTTGAGGGGAGCGGTCTCGCGTGCGGGAAAAGATCGACGATGACGACGCGCTTGCCGCCGGCGCCGGAACGCTCGATCACCTGGTCGAGCGGCGAATTGCTGACGATGCCGCCGTCCCAGTAGTGCTTGGGCCCGATCGTGGTCCAAGGAAAGCCGGGAGGAAGGCTGCCGCTCGCGACCAGATGGTCGACGGTGACCTCGTCGACGTAACTGTCGAAGACCTCGAGTTGCGCCGTCTCGACGTCGACGGCGCTGACCAGCAGTCGCACCGGGCTCGATTTGAGAGCCTCGAAATCGACGTACTGCGCGAGCAGCCGGCGCACCGGCGACGGGTCGTAGAACGAGGTCCATGCCTGCAGCGCGTCGGTCGGATTCGAACTGAAGGGCCACCAGCGGGGCGTGAAAAAACGCGGGACGCCAAATAGCAGAACCAGCATCGAGCTCCAGGCTTGGCGCGCCCTTTCATCGGCAAGCGGCGGCGAGGCAAGCGCGAGGTCGTGCCAGAAGGCCTCGAGCGCGGCGGCCGCGCGGCGGGGATGCGAAGCGACGATCGCGCCATTGAACGCCCCGATCGAGACCCCGGCGACGATGTCCGGGTGGACCCCGGCGCCCTCGAGCGCCTGCACGACGCCGGTCTCGAAGGCCCCCATCGCCCCGCCACCCTGCAGGACCAGAATCGTCTGGCTCGGGATGCTGGTTAGCGCGAAGCCGGGCTGCCCGAGGTCGGACTCGAAACGCCCGATATTGGTCCGATAGCGGATCAGCGCTTCGATCGCCGCCGTCTCGCGTGCCGGGCGCCCCATCGTGAAAAGCGCCCGCGGCACCGAGTCCTTCAGGAACAACTGCGCCCAGGAGCGCGAGGATGCCGCCCCCAGCGAGCGACGCCGCTCTGCGCCATCGGCGGTGCCGATGAACTGGAAGTCGACGTCGAAGACGTGACAGAAAAATCCGGAGACCTCGTCGTACGGCCGCCGTTGGCCCAGCATGTTGCGCGCTGCCAGCTTGCCCTGCTTGATTGCGTTCCCCCAGTGCTCGATGCGGTGCCGTCGGTTGAAAACGGGATCGAAGAAGTTCGCCACGTCGCCCGCGGCGTAGACGTCCGGCAAGCTCCCCTGGAGATACTGGTCGACGACGACGCCGTCCTCGGCAGCCAGCCCGCTGTCGTGCAGGAAATCGACCTCCGGCTTGACGCCGATGCCGATCACGACGAGGTCGCAGGCCAGTCGCCGACCGTCCGCCAGAACGACCGTGTTGACGGCTTCCACCCCTTCGAAGCGGACGGCGGTACTGCAAACGACGTCGATGCCTCTCTCGGCATAGAGCGACGCGAAAAATTCGGAAACGGCAGGATCCTTCAGCGGACCGAAAACACCGGCAGTTCCGGTGACGAGATGCACGTCGATGCCGCGGTTTCGCAGGGCCGAGGACACCTCCATGCCGATGAAGCTCGCGCCGATAACCACGCAGCGTCGGCTGCGCGGCACCGCGGCATGGATTTCGAACGCGTCCTCGGCGGTGCGAAGGTAGTAGATGCCACCCAAGTCATGGCCTGGCATCTGCAGCCGGGCCGGTGTGCATCCAGTGGCGATTAGCAGCTTGCCATATGTAAACTGACCTGCTTTGTCGGTCGTCACCTCATGCTGCTGCGGATCGACCCGTAGCGCCCGTACTCCGCGCAGCAACTCGATGCGTTGCTCTCGATAGCCATCGCTGTCGAGTACCGGCAGCGGCTCGCCGAAGGGGTCTGCTTTGGCAAGCTCGCCCAGCAGCGGCGGGCGATGGTAGGGAAGTCGGTCTTCGGCCCCGATCACGACAATCGAGCCGTCGGCGCCTTCGCCGCGCAGTGTCTCCGCCGCGGTTACGCTCGCTAGGCCGCCGCCCAGCAACAGGAAGTCGACAGGCCGTGTCGTCATATCGCTGAGCCTTTGGGGTTGTGGACTGCAAAGCCGGCCGATTCCCAGGCATCGATGCCACCGGCCAGCGGCCGGACACGGCGAAAACCCGACGCGCGCAGCTTGAGTGCGACCGTAACGGAAGCCGCCTCGTTGGGACAGGCGCAATAGACGACAACCTCGCGGTCCCGCGGGATCGCAGCGAGCGTGGCCTGCAAGTCGTTCAGGTCGACCAGATGCGCCCCTGGGATCTGCCGCCTGTCGAGACGACGATGGTCGTTGCTGCGGACGTCGAGAACGATGGGTTGGTCGCCGCGGCTGATCATGTCGTAGAGTTCATCGACGCTGACGCGCGCGGTCTGTAGCGTGCGGGCGAACCGCCAGCGCTCGAACAGGCGATACGCGATGTAGCCGCCAAGCAGTGCGCAGGCAAACAGTGTCGCGCCGGTGCTCAGCCTTTCCAGTCCCTCGTCCAGCTGGGTTACCTGACCATGGAAGACGAATCCGAGCGCGATCCCCAAGGCGGATCGCAGGAAGGACCCGGCCCCGTCGTAGATGAGATACGTGGCGAGCGGAAGGCGCAGCGCTCCGGCGAGCGGGGAGGCGATGGTCCCGATGCCTGGCAGCAAGCTCCCGGTGATCAACAAAGAAGGACCGCGGCGATCGAACGCGAGCGCGGTCTGATGTACGCAGGAGTCGGGAGAGATCGTCAGCCGACAGATGAGCTTAAGGACGCGGAAACCGAAGCGACGTCCGATCCCGTACAACACCAAATCCCCGACGAGACCGGCCAGTGCCGAGGCCACGAGCGCCCCAGCGGCCACGAGGGGCTCCGAGTACGTCATCGCACCCGTCCACACGAGCACCGGCAACACAGGTATCGGCACGCCGAGTTGATGCGCACACGCGATGACCGACGACGTCAACACGACGTGGCGCGAAAAGAAGGCTTCGAGCGGCATCTTCAGTCGTCCAGCGTCAGGCCAGCATTATTGGCATTCCTCCAAGGGGCCGAGGGGCCAGACGCTCTGCTACGGTGAGCCGAGTTTGGCCACCAGCGCATCGATGAAGACGCGCGTGCGGGCCGGCATCAGACGCCGGCTCGGGAACAGCGCCCACAGTGGCGCGACCGGCAACTCCCAATCGGGGAGCAGCCGAACAAGGCGGCCATTTTCCACGTGGTGCTCGACCGCGCGGTGCTGCGTCATCACGACGCCGCCGCCATGTATGGCCATGCCGACGAGAAGCTCCGGCGAGTTGGCGACGATCCTGCCCGACGGCACGCCTTGCCAGCGCATTTCCCCCCGTTGCAGGATCCACTCGATCGACTCGTTCGGCCGCGAGACGCCCTGCAGGGCATCGTGCTTGAGCAGTTCCTGGGGCTCCCTCGGGGTGCCCCGGCGGTTCAGATAAGTTGGCGAGGCATAGAGGCCACCCCGCAGGTCGACGATGCGCCGCGCGACAAGCAGCGAATCACCCGGCAGCTGGCCCAGGTGCAGTGCCACGTCGAAATCCTGGGCATCGAGATTTTCGACCTTCGCGGACCACTCCAGTTCGAGGACGATCGAGGGGTAACCGGAAGCGAATCCGGCAAGGAACGGCCCGATGAGACCGAGATTGCCCAATACGCTGACACGCAGGCGACCGCCAGGTTTTCGCTGCCGGTTATCGGCGACCGCCGCAGCCGCTTCGACTCCTTCGACGACATGGCGTGCGTGTTTCAGTACCGTGCGCCCGAGGTCGCTAACGCTGAGCTTGCGCGTCGTGCGGAAGAGCAGACGCTCGCCGATCTGGGACTCGAGCATCGTGATCCGTCTCGAAACCGTCGACACCGGGAGTTCCAGCAACTCTGCCGCGCGCGACAAGCTACCGGCCTCGACCACGCGGGCGAACACGAGCAGGTCGTTCGGTTCAGGCATCGAATATTCCATTTCAACTACGCCTCCGTGGAGGAACGCCGATCGGCTGCAGCTGCTGCGTTTTCATGCATCGACATTCGTCCGCAACGTCGTCGCCGTCCGCGCTTCAAATGTTCTGACTGGGGCCAGGGCGCGTCGCGAGCGCCGTTGCAATGCACCGAAGCAGCACATCCGGCGCGAACGGCTTGGGCAGGTAACAGAGGACGCCCTCCGCAAGCACACGCGCCTGATCCGCCTCGTCCGGATACGCGGTGATGAGGATCGTGGGAATGTCGTGCCCGGTCGCGACGAGACGTCGATAGAGCTGGATGCCGCTCATCCGAGGCATCCGTATGTCCGTGACGAGACACGCGAAGGTGCCAAGGCGCTTCGACTTCAAAAGTTGCTGCCCGGACGCGAACACCACGGACGAGTAGCCGGAAGAGGCCAGGAGATCGTCTACAGTTTCACGAACCAGAGGATCGTCATCGACGATCGCGATGACGTCGCGCTTTGCCATGCCATTTCCGTCGCCGTCTCTCAATGGCACGACGCTACGCTGCCCGACGCTTTCGAGATAGCGCGCCTTGGTCCCCCAAAGCGACCCCTGCGGGTCGCCGCGCGAAACGCTGGTCTTGGTGGATGCGACCTTGGTCGCAGCGGCCGCTACTTTGGTCGGATCGCCCGTTTACCGGTCGCGAGTCCGAGTCGATCCGCGATCCTGACGAGTTCCGGGAGCGAATCGGCCTGCATCTTGCGCATGATCTGGCCGCGATGCGTTTTGACGGTCGCCTCGCTCAAGTCCAGTTCGGCCGCGACCTGCTTGTTGAGCTGCCCGCTGACTACCTCGAGCATCACTTGCCGCTCGCGCGGCGACAGCGCCTCGTACCGTCGGCGGAGTTCCCGTAGCGTGCCTGCTTCGGCCCGACGGGTGCGATCCCGCGTGATCGCCGCCTGGATCGCATCGAGCAGATCCTGATCACGGAATGGCTTCGTCAGAAATTCCACGGCTCCCCATTTCATCGCCCGCACCGACATCGGGATGTCGCCATGTCCTGTAATGAAGACGATCGGAAGTTCAGCCGCTGTGCCGGCAAGCTCCTTCTGAAAGTCGAGACCGCTCTGCTCCGGCAGCCGGACATCCAGTACCAGGCAGCCGGGAGCGTCGGGCCGCGGAGCCTGCAGGAATTCCCTCGGTGACGCGAATAGTCGAACCTGCAAACCGACCGAGTGCAACAGATCCTCGATCGAGTCACGAACAAGCGCATCGTCATCGACGACGAACACGATCGCCTGGTCGCCCGAAGCCGGCGAGGAGTCGCCCGCACCCCGACCCTTTGCGTTCATCGGACCACTCCCTCGTCAGATCCGAGCGGAAGCTCAAAACGGAAAATCGCGCCGTGGGGATGGTTCGCGCTGGCAGCCATGCTGCCCCCGTGCGCTTCGACGATCGACTTACTGATCGACAATCCCATGCCGAGTCCGGTCTGCTTCGTCGTGTAGAACGCCTCGAAAAGTCGTTCGCGCCCACCTGGGGCTAGACCAACGCCCGAGTCCAGGACCTCCACCTGAACCCTCGCATCGCCTTCACGGCGCGAGCTGACCCATACTTGGCGGGGACGGCCCTCGACGCCGCGGGTCGCGTCGATCGCGTTGAGCAGGAGATTCAGCACCACCTGCTGCAGCTGAACGCGATCCGCGACAATCAGCGGTAGCTCGTCGAGTCGAACCTTGAGCGAGACCCCCGCCCGGTGCAACTCGTGACGGATCATCGTGATCACTTCGCGGATGATCTCGTTCAGGTCCACAGCTTCCGCGCGCCGAGGTTCTCGCCGGACCAGCGTGCGGACGCGATCGATGACAGCGCTGGCGCGCGTCCCTGCCCGGACGATGCGTTCGAGTGCGAGGTGCGCGCGATCGAGGTTGGGCGGCGTCGCCGCAAGCCAGCGCGAACAGGACGAAGCGCTGGTGACCATGGCGACCAGCGGCTGGTTGACCTCGTGCGCAATCGAGGCGGTGAGTTCTCCCATCGTCATCACACGAGCAACGTGGGTCAAATCGGATTGAGCAACCCGCAGCGCGTCCTCGGCCCGCTTGCGTTCGATGAACTGACCGATCTGGCGGCCGAGGCTTGACATCATATCCAGCGTGTCCTGATCCGCAACGCGGACGTCGCGGCTGAAGAAGTCGATCACGCCGAGGACATCGCCACCGAGCAGGATCGGGAACGCGAAAGCGCCATGCAAGCCCGCCCGCGCGGCAAGGCCGGAGCGCGGGGATTCGGTATCGACCATATCGGGGATGCTCGCAGGGGACCGCGCTTCCCAGACGCGGCCTGCCAACCCAACACCGGGCAGGAACGTGCTGGCCCGGGTTGCGGTCTCGAACTCCGCCACATCGACCGCGGTCTGGACGTAGACGTGCGCACAACGCAGCACGCCAGCTTCGCGATCGACGCGCCATAGCGTTCCCACGTCCCAATCGAAAGAATGGCAAATCGCCCCAAGGACCCTTGGCGCTGCCTCATCAACGGTGGTCGCGTCGGCGAGGATTTGTGCCACGGCATGTTGCGCGGACGTGCGTTGTTCCACTCGTTTGCGCTCGCTGATGTCGCGTACGAGTGCAAGGCGGAACCACCCAGCGCCCTGCTGGAACCGGTGGACCCGAATCTCGACCGGGAAGGCGAACCCGTCCTTGCGTCGGTGAAGGGTCTCGAACGTCACGGTTTCGCCAGCGCCCGTTCGCGCGTCAATTGCCGCGAAGTTCGCCGGGTCAAGACCGGTATCGAAAGTGCTGGGGTGCATCCCGATCAATTCTTCGCGGGTGTAGCCGAGGCTCTTGCACGCCTGCTGGTTCACATCGACAACCCGCAACTGCTCGTCGTGCAGGAAAAACGCGTCCGCTGCATGGTCCACGAATATCCGAAAACGCGCCTCACTCGCCCGAACTTCGCTTTCTGCCCGCCGCAACTCCGTTATGTCCTGCAGGACCCCGAATTGAGCAACCGCTTGGCCGAGGTCGTCGGACAAGACGTCTCCCTGGCTGTGGACCACCCGCTCCGTCCCGTCAGGACGCAGTACACGATACTCGACGTCGTAGCGGGGACCGCCGCGCAGCGCGGCCGCGCTGGCGGCGGCGGCTTTGGCCCGGTCTTCGGGGTGGATCACGCTGAGCCATCGTTCCTGCCATTGCGGCAAAGCAATGGGCTCGACGCCGAATATCCGCCGTACCTCGTCGGACAGCGCAACGCGGCCGGTCCGCAAGTCGCGCTCCCACCAACCAACGTGAGCGACGCGCTGCGCCGCTTCGAGTTTGAACTCGCTCTCGCGCAGGCTGCGGAGCAGCAACAACCCGGCTAGCGCGTCCGCAAGTCGATGGCCAATTTCCTCGAACAGCCGTTGCTCTGGCGCTGTCCAAAAGCGCGCGCCTAAACATTGCTCCAACCCGAGCAGGTACGGTCGATCGCCTTTCGGGCTCACGACGGTAATCATCTTGGCTTGAACCTGGAAGCGCTCCCCGACCCCATCGGCCACAGGCCGATCGCTGTCCGCACCTAACACGATGGCGCTTCCGCTACCGCGTGCGGCCCGGAATACGGCCGACATCTCGGACGTCATCGGCCGATCGGTGCCGAGCGGAAACGCTCTCGGGACTTCCGGTCGCGTATGTTCCATCACAGCTCGCCACGAAACCGCGTCCGGGTCGCACGGGTAAAGCAGCTGCACGCGATCGCAACCGTAGATGTCGAGCACTGTTGCAAGGACATTGCTCGCCATCCGCTCCAGATCACTGGTCCCCTGGATGGCCCGATTGATCCGGTCCACGCTACGCAGAAAATCAAGGTACGCACTGTGCTCGGCATCGACCTTCTTTTGGGCGGTGACGTCGGTGTCCGTCCCGACGAATTCGACCAACTCACCATAAGAGTCAACGACGGGATGCGCAACGGTCCTGTAGTACCGAATCGTTCCGTCCCTCAGTGCCACTCGGTACTCCAAATCGAAGTCGCGGCGCTCGCGGATGGCGCTTTCGACGCGCTCGGACCACAAGGCGCGATCGTCGGGATGAATGCGTTGCCTCACCGCTTCCAGCGAGGGCATTGCACGTTTGCCCTCGATGCCGTCGCTCCGCGACGGGCCGCGCGACCAATGCACGAACTCCTTGCGCTTTGCATCCCACGCCCAGCTCCCGGTATGCGCCAAGCGCTGGGCCTCAGCCAAATAGGCCTCACTCCGGCGCAGATCCCGCAACGTCGACAGCGTCGTGATGGCGTCGCCGAACCTGCGTCCGATCTCCTGGAATAAACGTACCTCCTGTGGGGTCCAGACCCGCGCGTGTGAGCACTGACAGAGCGTGAAGTGATGGAATTGATCGCGCTGATCGAGTTTCGTCTCGATCGCCATCGAAAGCACGGATTGGACGCCGAAGTGCTCCATCACCCGCGAGTTACTAAGCGAAACGGAACCCATCGCATATTGCACCGGCCCGCTGGACGCCTTGACCTCTGCGCTCATCGCAGAAAAATCCCCGTCGGCCTGGAATTCGGTACCCGCCCTTTGACCGCCCGGGTACTCCGCCTTCTCGCGCTTGGCGACGATCTTGAATGACGTCGTTTCGGATTGACTACTATGAGCGCCGAGCACCGCGCGATCGCAATGGAATATCTCCATCACGGCGTCCAGCGCATTGCCGATCATCAACTCGACATCGGTCGAGCTTTGGATTGCACGGTTGAGCTTGTCCAGATTCTCGAGGAATTGCACGTGCTCTTCATGCTCACTCATTGCGCGCGTCTTCTCGGTGATGTCCCGCACCGAGCGCAGCGAGAGTCGACGCCCGCCATGGAGAAATCGACGGACTCGAACCTCTACGGGGAAGACGGTGCCATCCTTTCGCCGGTGTATGGACTCGAACGAGACGACCTCCCCGGCGTCGAGGCGCTCCCTGAGTCCGCGGATGACTGCGTCGCCCTCGCCGCGGACCGCGTCGTAGTCGCGCAGCGACATGCCGATAAGTTCCTCGCGGGAGTAGCCGAGACTCTCGCAAGCCCGGGGATTTGCGTCAAGCACGGTGCCTCCCTCTTCATGGACGAACACCGCATCGGTCACACAGTCCATGAAGGTTCGGATTGTCAGATCCATCGCAGCCTGCTCAGCGGGACTGGGACGGCAAGAATAGCCGAGGCCGGATTGGACGGTCGACGTTTTCGGCGCCCCGCTGGGCAGCTAACCTTTTCCGCGTCGAGGATCCAGACATGCGCCGTTCGCTTTCCCTGAGAGCCGCGGGTATCCCGGAGTCGTCGCGCAGCAGATGTTGCTGTGCCGCTCAGACGACCAGATTGCTGCCCTTCCCCCGTCCTGCATCGGGGCATTACGGGGGAGGTCGAGCCAATCGGAAGACGTTCGCCGCCGAAACCACGACGTCGGCAGTGCGGCGCACGTCGTCGGGGTGCGGACCGCGACGCGACGTCGGTACGACGATTCCGGAACTCCACGGACGATCCGAAGCAACTCTTGGATTGGTGGTTCAACTCCAGGGTGTACTGGACACCTTCGCGGAGCAGGTGCAGGACTTCACCGGCGAAGTACCGCCGATAGACCCTTCGGATCCAGGTGGTTTTCGCGGCAGAAACGCTCCCGACATATCGGAGAATGCCAACTATGACGCTGGATACACAGCCACATACACTCCGGACACTGGAGTGCAGAGAACCTACCGCTACGGCGGCGGTATAAGTTATGTTGCCCCACAGATGCCTGCGGCGACGGCGTTGATGAATGAGCTGAGTTACCGTAGGCTCGGTTTTCTGAACCCAGGGCTGTATCGCCTCGACCGGCAGCACCAAATCGAAAGGTTGGGCGACCATAGTGCGCCGGGCCAGGACATCGTTCCATTGAACCCCTGGAACGAGGCCAAATTCGGTAGCACGTGGGATCCTAGAATCTTGACCCGTCGGGGCTACGATCAAACCACCGGCCTCGGCATTCCCAACTTTGGCGCGCTCTATAAGACGCAGTCAGAGGATCGGTGGCGCGCGCTCGGAAGCAGGACTGCCTGGCGTTCGACTGTCGGCTTCGGTTCGCATCCTGGACATCGCCCGCCTGACGACGAAGACCGGTTCCGCTGCCCATACGGTCCGTCGGCCCAGCCCGAGGCGAACTGCCCGCGACGACTCCGGCGGTCCGCGGTCGACGCCCACCCCGCCTCCTGCTTCAGCGCTCCAGCCCTCGCCGGCGCCCCGCGGGCGTGGACAATTCATGGACACTGCCGGGTCCGAACGCGACCACTTCCGTCCCGGACATGTCCGGACAACTATCGACGAATCAAAGACTTCCGCGACAAACCATTGATTCCCATGGGCCTTCGAGCGAACTCTTAAACCGTTGGTCGCAGGTTCAAGTCCTGCACGGCCCACCAGTCTCCGCGGGTGCATACCGGTCACATGGTTTGCACTTGATACCGGAGACATGGTTAACACTTTGGCTCCGAAGGGATTTTCCACCGGTTCGAGGCGGCAGGTCTCGAGGTCGAAGAAGCCGATCTCGTAGTGCATGAAGTTGACCTGCCAGATGCCGTTGTTCTCCTCGCCTCGCGTCGGAAAGACAACCGACACCGTAGATCTGGCAGTCCGCGCGCGGTAGGCGTCGATAGCCTCGACCACCCAGCTGCCGGCGCGCACTCGATTCGGCTGGTTTTGCCGCGTCGTGCTGGCTCGGACCGGAGTCACGGGTTTCACCTCACGCCGTTTCGGCGCGGCCCGAGGAGCCGAGGTATTTTTCAAGGGAGTGGCTGCTCGCTCAGGATGCTCAACCCGATACGCCCGGACAGCTCTATTCAGCACCTGCCGCGCAGCAGCTTGACCTCCGCCCAGCAGCTCCGCGAGCACCGGTTCGGCTCGGTCCCGCATCTCCGACTCTGAATCAAGAATCGACCGGCACAGCATCTTTCCGGCGGCCGATTCGATCTTCGCGTACCACCTCGAATCATGCGGCAATTGATAGATGGTTGGGACGGCGCCGCGTCGCTCCTCAACCTTCGCCATCTCGTCGACCCAGGCGTTCGCTGCCGCCTCGGCGCTGAACATCCCGTTGTACGCCGTGCCGTCGGACAGTCGGACGAAGGCATTTCATCTTCGGCGGCCATCCAAGCCGACTATGGCGCCTTCCAAGACGACCCGTTCCTATTGCGCTTCGCGCGACCGGCCTTCGCGTTCTAGGCCGCCCCGATTCCCAGGGAGGCGGTACTGATCGACCCAGCCGCGTTTGGCGAGGCAGACCCGCATCCCGTGCTTGTACGCATTGTCAATGACGAGAGCGTCGCCTACCCCTTTCGGATTGGGAAATGGCAAGGTCGTCGCCGCGTCACGCAAAAGATCCCGCGCTGGTCGCGCTCTGCACGGCAATTCGCAGAACGCGACTTGAGCGGTCGATGTCGAAGGAGGAACTGGCGTGCCGCGGCGAGATCGCCCGCTCGTTTATGAGCAGCGTCGAGCGCGGTGTGCAGAACCCGGGCATCATGTCGCTGCTGCGGATCCGCTACGCGAGGAGCTCACCGCGACCGAACTGATGGCCGAATCCGAGTTATAGCCCACCGACCTTGGTTCAGCGCGGAGCAACCCTGAGCTGGCTGATCGCTGGAGGCCATGAACCGCGACACGAAGATCTGGAACGTCTGGTCGCAGGGCTGCAGTGGCGCAGAAGGTCTCTCTCTTTTCGGTGAGCAGGCCTACCCGAGGACGGAAGGTCGTATAAGGCAGTCGACGCAATGCAACTCGTTTCGATCCGGTTAGCGACCTTCCTCGTGCCGATGGGTTGCTCACTGCTGCCATGGGGCGCCGTTCAAGCGCAAAGCTTCGACTGCGCAAAGGCCGCAACCGAAGCCGAGCATGCCGTCTGCAACGACAAGACCTTGGGCGGCTTGGACGTCAAGCTCTCCAACCTGCTGAAGACCGCCGTAACCAAAGCGCCAAACCGGCGAGCGGCGCTTATTCGGGACGAGCAAAGCTGGATTTCGGACCGAGACACACGCTGCACGACTGCGAACGCGTTGAACGATTCGCTGTCGTTGGCCCAATGCGTCGCCGAGATGTATCGATCCCGCATCGCGCAACTGATGCTTGCGACCGAATTACGCCTTGACCCGGCCTGCTCCGACGCGGAGCGTGTCCTGGACGATTGGCTAAATCAAGGCGGAGAGCGGAATCCGATATTTCCGTCCGCGCTGATGAACAGCCAGCCCGCGGACAAATTGCCCGGTCGCTCCGAGGCCGACTTCGACGTCTTTGGCATCGTGATTTCGGATGTTCGGGCTGGGCGAGCAGCGATGAAAGCCGTCACATACGGCGAGGGAGGGACGTGTCATGGCGGGCGGTTCCAGCTATGGGACCAGACTTTTCGGCACGAGATTCCGATTCCAACCGGCGGCATGGACGAATCGAGCAATGCTCCCTTGGACCTGGGCGACGCCGACGATTACGCGAGCGTCGAAGTGGCCTTGCTGGAGGGAAAGCCATATTTCGCGCACCTCACTCGGTCGGCGAAGTACGTGAAGCTGTATGAACTCAAGAGCGACCTGACCGCGGCACCCGCCTGCGAAATCGTGCGTGAGCCATCCGAGACGGGATCCATCCGGTTCGCCGCCGACGCGGACCTCTGCGCGACCGTCCTTGCCGCCAAAGCGGACTATTCGATCCTCGCGACGATCGAGCCGACACCGCTGCCCGACGACGTTTCTGCGCGGGTGTTCGGCGGTCTAGCCTGGGGCCAGGATGGACCGATCTCCGTGATCGCGCGGGGCAGCGCGGATCCCTTCAATGACGGGCAATCTCATCCGGTCGAGATGATCGAGTACCGCCACAGTGACGGCGCCGGTTGTGGCCATGACTGGCGCAAGCAATGGCCCGTGATACTCGACCAGGGCGGTTCGCCGATCCCGGTGCCCCTGGATCAGGACGCTGCGTTTGGCCAAGCTGGCCAGGCTTCGCGATTGCTTCGGTATCACGGCACGACCTATTTCGAAACCCGTACGCCTGACCCGCTGGACGGCGTGCCCCTGCATGAAGTCTGGAAGCTCGGCGCCGGGGCCGCGGCGACGAAAATGTGCTCCTTCAGGCACGAGCACTATCGGGCGCGCTATTCGCCGTAGCACCAAGGTTCGCCGCCTTCGCTGCCGGCTCCCTGCCCTTCGCCTTCGCCGAAACGACGCGTTGCACCGCCTCCTGCATGGGGACAGCCTGCTCGGCGGTCAAGGCTAGCAGGCCGGGTGACGGGCGGTTGGCCATCAGGCGATTTGGGCAGGGACCCTGACGCGCGATTCCCTGTCGTCCAAGGCCCAGCCCAGCACCCGGCTCGCTCCATGCTGCGCGCGCGGGAACCCCATGAGGTACACCGCCAGCACAAGCACATACCGACGCCTGCGACGCTTTGCCGCATTCCCGTGGAACGCGATCTTCGATACCCTTTCCGCCGATGCAGCCGTGGTCTTTGCGGGAGAGGCGGCGAAGCCATCAAGAACAAAGCGCTGGCGGCGGGCGATCGCGGCGCAATAACGTTGCAGCACAAAGGGATCATGCGAAGAACCGGCATTGCCCGGCGGCCGCGGCGGGCCACCGTATCGCGGCGGCGTCCATGGGGCGTCGGCCTCGCCCTGCTGGCCCATTGCGCGCTGCCTTCACTGGCGCAGGAAGCGACGCCTCCGCCTGTCGCCACCGAAGACCACAGGCCGGTCTTGCCGAGTGCCGACATCGTCGGCACGAGGCTGAATCAGGACTACGCAACGCCGAATGCGAGCGCCGGGACGAAGACCGACACGCCGCTGATGGAGACTCCGGTCAACGTGCAGGTGATTCCGCAGCGGCTGCTGACGGACCAGGGCGCCACGACGCTCGAGCAGGCACTGACGAACGTAAGTGGCGTCGTCTCGTACGGCAACGGCGGGGACATCCAGGACACGATCATTCGCGGATTCGATACGGGCCAGGTCCTCTTCCTGGACGGTGTCCGCATCTATGACCATCTCGGAAACGGCCTGCTGACGCTGGCCGGCGTCGACCATATCGAGGTCGTGAAAGGTCCCGCCGCGGTTCTCTATGGCGAGACGGAGCCCGGTGGCTTCGTCAATGTCGTCACGAAGGACCCGCAGCCGATTCCCTATTACGCGTTCGAACAATCGGTCGGGTCGTGGAAGCACTCCATCACGCGCTTCGACGCGACCGGTCCGCTGGATGCAGAAAGGGCGGTGCAGTACCGATTGGATGGCTCGTACGAAACCGGTGATTCCTGGCGCGACGGCATCTGGAGCAAATCCGGATTCATCGCGCCATCGCTGGCATGGGTGGTCACGCCGCGCGACCGCCTGACGGTGAAGTACTTCTTCGATCACAACCCGATGATCCCGGACAACGGCCAGAACGTGCCGTTGCTGGCCGACGGAACGCTGGTCAATATCCCGCGACATGTCAATCTGTACGATCCCTCAGGCGTGTGGCAACGCAACGACATCTCGCGCACGAAGGTCGATTACGTCCATGCGTTCAACGACGAATGGCAGGTGAAGGGCCAGGTCACCCACTATTCCGCGAAGTCGTCCGGGCTGTTTGTCAACGGGCAGAGCTTCATACCACCGGGTACGCCGGGCAACGTCGGCAGCGACTGGAACTTCCAGCTCGGCTATCCCATCTACGGATCCGGGATGGCGGGGACCCAGAACAGCAACGAACGGACGAAGGCGGCGAGCGTCGACCTCACCGGACAGTTCGACACGATGGGCGCACGACACAGCGTGCTCGTCGGCTCCGACTTCAGCAAATACGACGAGCCCACCGCTTACGTGGGCGGCGTCCCGACCAATACACCCATCGTCCCGGTCGACTACACCAGCAGCGAGCCGGCGCTGCTCGACCCCAACAGCCTGAGCCAGTCCAACCAGCAGATCTACGACGCGGGCTTCTACGCGCAGGACCAGATCAAGCTCGGGCGCTTTGACGTCCTGCTCGGTCTGCGCTACCAGGCGTGGCACCAGGACAGCCTGTCGCTCCTGCAGTACGGCTCGACCAACGTCGCCAACGGAACCGCCTTCTACCTGCCGGCCACCGCCTATCATCAAAGTGCCGTCACGCCACGTGCCGGGATCGTCTGGGAAGCGAAGAGCTGGCTCAGCGTCTATGCGCTGTACGCCGACGGCTTCTTCCCCAACTCCGGCTTCGACTTCCAGCATCAGACGCTGAAGGCGACTGGCGCCAACGACAAGGAGATCGGCCTCAAGTACCAAAGCGCGGACAAGAAGCTGCAGGCGACGCTCGGCTGGTACGACCTGGTGAAAACGAAGGTCCCGTCGGCGGACCTGGTGCACTTCGACCCGCTGACCCATCAATTCGACTTCCAGACGACGATCGGGGCGGAGCGCAGCCGGGGCGTCGAATTCGACTTGCAGGGCCAGATCCTGCCGAACTGGTCGATGATCCTGACGTACGCCTACACGAACGCCAAGGTGACCGCCGATTCGAATTCGACCGCCACCACCGGCATCGCCAGCACCCTCGGGAACCGCCTCGGAGCCACCCCGATGAACGCGGCGAGCTTCTGGACCACCTACGACCTGCTCGCCTTGGACTCCGGGCGATGGACGATCGGCGGCGGCATCGTGGCGCGCGAGGCGACGCTCGACCTCACGAACACGTTCACGACGCCCGGCTACCACATCGTCAACCTGATGACGCGCTATGCCGCGCGCATCCGCGGTGTCACGCTCAGCGCGCAGCTGAATGTGGACAACGCCTTCAACAAGGCGTATTTCGCAAACGGCTACTACGACTACGGGGCCGCCGGAACCGGGGCGTTCGCCGGCGTGAAGTATGGCGACCCCCGGGCGTACATGGCGACGCTCCGGCTCGAGTACTAGGCTGTTGCCGTCACGTGTGACCGAAAGACGCCGGCTGGCCGGCGCCCTCCCAGCGGCCCGGACCTCCGTCCGGGGACTCTGGGTGTGGATCCATCGCTGGGTTGGCCTCCTCATGGCCCTCGTGCTCGTCATCGAGGGCTTGACCGGAAGCCTCGTCGCCTTCCGGGCGCCACTTTCCCGCTGGCTCGCGCCGGGATTGCATGCCCACGAGCCTCATCCGGGAGCCCGGCCGCTTCCGCTCGGTACCCTGGCGCAGAGGGCGCAGGAGGTGATTGGATCGCGGGCGCGCATCGCCTACTTCTTCGACGGCGCCGATGCCGGGCGGACGATGGTTCGGGTTGCGCCGGCCATCGACTCGGCCATCGGCAGGCCATTTTCCATCGACTACGGCTGGGTGGCGTTCGATCCGTGGACGGGCCGGGAACTGGGCCGCTACACCGAAGGCGGCTACACCTCCGGCGTGCTGGCGAACGTGATGCCGTTCGTCTACAACCTGCACACCACGCTCACGCTGGGCGGACTCGGATATTGGATCCTCGGCATCACCGCGCTCGCCTGGACCCTGGATTGCGTGTACGCGTTCTACCTGACGTTTCCGCGAGGCCGCCACCGCTTCCTTCGCCGCTGGCGGGAAGCCTGGCAAGTCAAGGGCAACGCCGGCGCCTTCCGGATCAATTTCGACCTGCATCGGGCCGGCGGGCTCTGGTTCTGGGCGCTGCTGCTGGTATTCGCTTGGTCGAGCGTGCAACTGACCTTGTACCAGGTCTACGAACCGGTGATGTCTGCGGTCTCCGACTACGAGACCGCGGACCAGGAAATCGGCGATTTGCCGCAGCGGACGAGTGGATCGCCGCCCAGGCTCGACTGGATCGCCGCGCAGGCGGTCGGGGACGCGCTGATCGCGGAGCGGGCACGCATCGAGGGATTCAGGGCGTTGCGCCCGACGATGATGGCGTACTTCATTCCGAACGGCATCTACTCCTACAGCGTCGCGACCGATCGGTCGTGGCCGGATTTCTCCGAATACAACGTCTGGTTCGACGGCGACACCGGAAAGCTGTTCAAGATCCCGCGCGCGCACGGCGAGCATGCGGGCAATACCGTGACCAATTGGCTGCGGGCCCTGCACCTCGCGACAGACCCGATGGATCGGTCCTGGTATCGCTGGCTGATCTGCCTGACCGGCCTCTATACGGTGATTCTTTGCCTCACCGGCGTGTACGTCTGGTGGAAGAAGCGCACCGCCCGACGCCGATCGCGGCGACACGCCGCGACCCCGGCGGCAACGGCGACGGACGGTACGGCCTGATTCCCTGACGCACGACGGGCTGGAGCGGGCTCGTCAATCGCCCGCGAGAAGGTCCAACGAAGACATCAGCGTCTGGAGCTCGCCGGTTATGTCCGCCTGGCGCTGCCGGAAGTACGTGCGACGCAGCCGCGAGCCAGCGTCGTCGAGATGGTCGCGGGCCCGCTGCATCTGCGCGAGTCGCCACCGACTTTCCTGGACCAGCGAGCCGACCAGTGCGTCCAGGAGCCCGACCCGCGCGGCCTGAATCGCCAGTTCCTTCAGCACGCGCGACCGCGGCATCTGCCGCAGCGGGTGCGATCCCGGCGCCGGCAGTTCCGGATGCGGCAACACCCGCGTCCAGCGCGGCCCGCGCTCGTCGTGCCGCAGGATCTCGAGCACCCGCCCCGGAAGCGGCCCGGCCGAGAGGATGACGGCGAGCCAGTCCTGCACGGTCGACCGGCATTCTTCCGCGGATGTGCACGACGGCAGGTAGATCGCGTCCGGAAGCATCGCCTCGGTGCGCAGGCGAAGCCGATCGCCGGCCACCCACCACCGCGGAGGCCATCGCGTCGCGGGCTGGCGCCGTCGTGCCGCGATCGCCTCCGCGATGGCATCGTTGAAGCCGCCGCAGAAGCCGCGCTCCGAGCCGATCGCGAGCAGCGTCAGCGGCTGTCCCGCGCGTTCGACCACGTCGCCCGCAGCCGGCTCTCGACCGAGCGTGTCCGACAAGGCCTGCGCGACCGCGCGGGCGGCATCAAGGACGACCGGCTCGATTCGTCCGAGCCGCTGGAGCTCGGCATAGGCGAGGTTGTGCATCGCCGTGACGATCTGGCGGAGATCGTCCAGCACGTCCATCCGGCCGCGCAGCGATGCGCCACTCATGGCCGGGGAATCCAGGATGCGACCGCATCGACCCACGCCGCGCGCGGCGCGTCGAGTGGAGGCGCCTCCGGCGCCGCACGCGAAAGCCGGTCCAGCAGCGGTGCAAGGCCCGCCCGATCGAGACCGTCGAACCGCCCCTCCCGCAACGCCACGAGCCACGCCATCTGATAGGCGATGGGTCGAGGCGCGCCCCGGTCCTGGCGGAGCAGTTCGCGCAGCAGGCGCCCGCGCGCGACCCGCGCCTCCATGGCCGGTTCAAGACGCGTACCAAAGCGCGTGAAGAGTTCCAGTTCCAGGAATTGCAGGTAGTCGAGGCGGAGGCTCGACGCCTCACGGGCGATTGCCGGATGCTGCGCCTTGCCGCCGATCCGCGATACCGACCGGCCGATGTCGATCGCCGGCAACATGCCGGCCGCGAACATCGGCCGGCTGAGGTAGATCTGCCCATCCGTGATCGAGATCAGGTTCGTCGGGATGTAGCTCGCCAGTTCGCCCTGCTGTGTCGGAACGATCGGCAGCGCGGTCAGCGTGCCGCCGCCCTGCGCCGGCGCCAGCGCCGTCGCCCGCTCGAGCAGGCGCGAATGCAGGTAGAAGATGTCGCCCGGATACGCCTCGCGTCCCGGCGGTCGCCGCAGCAGCAGCGACAGTTCGCGATAGGCCTGCGCGTGCAGCCCGAGGTCGTCGAACACGACGAGGGCATCGTTGCCGCCGTGCATCCAGTGCTCCGCCACGGCGCACCCGGCGAACGGCGCGAGATACTGGATGCCCGGCAGCGCGCTGGCCTCCGCCACGACGACGGTCGTGTGGGACATTGCGCCGGACTTCTGCAGCAGCCCGATCGTCTCCACGACCGCCGAGCGCCGCTGGCCGATCAGCACGTAGACGCAGCGGACATCGCCCCCGCGCTGCTGGATCACCGCATCGATCGCGAGGGCGCTTTTCCCGGTGCCGTCGTCCCCGATGATCAGCTGCCGCTGGCCGCGGGCGATCGGAAGCAGCACATCGATGATCGTCGTACCGGAATACAGCGGCCGCTGGACCGCGGTCCGGTGGATGATCGGCGGCGACGGCGACTCCAGCGGGCGGACGCCGATGGTTTCGGCAGCCGGCTTGCCGTCGAGCGGGCGCCCCAGCGGATCGATGACGCGGCCCAGCAGCGCGTCTCCACAGCCGATCGCGAGCCGCTCGCCGGCCCGGCGCACGCGCGACCCGGCCGACGCGTCGGCGGTCTCATCGAGCAGGATCGCCCCGATGCGGCGCTCGTCGAGCTGGTAGGCCAGGAGCCGACCACCGTCGTCGAGTCGAAGCAGTTCGCCGCGCCGCGCGGACGGCAGGCCCGAGATCCAGGCGATCCCGTCGGCGATGCCGACGATCTCGCCCCGCTCCTCGACGACGAGCCCGATTCCGAGCCGTGGCGCGTGGCTTCCGGCCGCGTCCGTCACGATCCCGCGTCCCGTCCGGTCGCCGTGGAGGCGAAATCCCCGAGTCCGCGCGCCAGGCTCGCCTCCAGCGAGTGGGCCTCGAGGTGGACGGCGATGCCGCAGATCAGCGCCGGATCGACCCGCCAAAGCCACCGCCTCGGTTCGGCAAGCAGGCGATCCAGGGCCGCTTCGACCGCGGTCCGATCGCTTCCCGACGGGTCGAACGCCGTGGCAATGGACGCGTCGTCGCCGCGGGAACCCGCGGAGCGCAGCGCGCGCGCCCGCTCCGGCTCGATCCGCTCGATATCCGAAAGGAAAAGCCGGATGATCGCGCGTTCGAGCTCCGCGCTCGCGAGTCGCTGCAGGAAGCCGCGAACGAACGTTTCCGCGTCGCGCGCCGCAAGCGCGCGGAGCCGCTGCGACTCCTGTGCCTCGCCGGCCCGCGCTCTCGCGATCGCCTTGGCGCGCGCCTCGGCGGCCTCGTTCTCGACGTCCGCGAGTGCGCGCGCCCGGGTCGCCGCGACGTCGGCCGCAACCGCCTGAAGCGCCGCCTCGCGCTGCAATCGAAGTTCCTCGCCGGCGCGATCGATCTGCTGCTGCCGGCGATCCAGCGCCTCGCCGCGGTCGGCAAGCGCCCGCGCAGCCTCCTGCTCCTGCCGTCGGCGTCGATCGATGGCGGCGATCACGGGAAGATAGAGGAATCGGCGCAACAACCACAGGAGCACGACGAAATTCAGGATCTCGAGCAGATACGTCGTGAGGTCGAGGTCCATCCGCAGCCTCAGCGCAGCAGGTATTCGAGCAGCGGATTGCGGAAAAGGATGATCAGGACGACGACCAGGCAGTAGATTGCCAGGGATTCAATCATCGCAAGTCCGATGAACAGCGTGCGGCTGATCGACCGCTCGGCGTCGGGCTGGCGTGCCAGCGCTTCGAGCGCCTTGGCGATCGCCCGGCCCATCGCCAGCGCCGGGAAGAAGGTGCCGAGCGCGATCGCAAGGCCGGCCACGACCGTCGACACGATGCTGAACAGGTGGAGATCCGTCATGGCTTGGGCTCCGGCAGGGTATGGGATCCGTCGATCGGTCGGGCCTGGCCTGCCGCCGCTTCCTGCGCGCTTCCGATGTAGATCAGCGCGAGCATCCCGAAGATGTAGGCCTGCACGATCGCTTCGATGACGTGCAGCAGCAGCAGCGGAACCGGAACGAGGAATCCCGCGACGAGCAGCAAGAGCATCGCAGCCATCTCGAGGCTCATCATGTTCCCGAACAGGCGCACGGCCAATGCCAGCGTCCGCGTGAGTTCGCTCACGAGGTGGAAGGGAAGCAGCACGGGGTTCGGGCTCAGGTAGTGGCGCAGGTAGGCCTTGAGGCCGGCGGCGCGGATTCCGTAGGCGTGCACCGCCAGGAAGACGCAGGTCGCCAGCGCCGCCGTGACCGAAAGGTCGCGCGTCGGCGACTCGAGGCCCGGCACCAGGCCGAGCAGGTTGGCGGTGAGGATGAAGATCCACAGCGTGGCGACGAACGGAAGCACGCGTGGCACCTCGGGCGGCGCGACGACCTCGCCGACCGCGGCGGACATCGCTTCGACGATGGCCTCGGCCGCGATCTGCATCCGGCCGCGACGGCTGGCCAGTCCGCGCCCAATCCAGGCGGAGACTGTGCCGAGCATCGCCGTGATCCCGAGCGAATACAACAGCGGTGCCGTCAAGCCGATGCGGCCGACGTGCATCAGCGCCTTGTCGGCGAGGTCCGCGCCGCTCATTCGCCGAGCCCCTTGATGAAGCGATAGACGTTGTACCCGCCGACGCAAATTCCGAGGACGATCAGGCTGACCGTCCACCGCACCGAATAGCCGGCCATCTTCGAATCGAGCCAACGGCCGACGTACGCACCGAGCAGCAACGGCACGACAAACAGCAGCCCCGCCGTCCCGCCGACGAGCACGATGCCGATCGGTCCCGCCGGACGGAAGCGCTTGCGGCGCGCGACCTGACGCTCGAGCGCGGCGCGCATGCGCTCGTCGTTCCCGCTCATCCCGAACGCTCCGCGGACCATTGCCTCAACCGGCGCAGCAGTTCGCGCTCGACCCGAGCCGCCGCCTCCCGATCCGCTGCACCGATCGCGCGTTCGGCGCGCACGACCCGGTCCAACTCGGCGGGCAGGTCCTCGTCGCGTCCGGCCGCCAGGAACCGCGCCCCGACGATGCGAACCTCGCTGCGCACGCAGTGAAGCACGGCGTCGGCACATGCCAGGAGGCGTTCGCTTCCGTCCGCGCGCCGGAGCCGCAGGATTCCCGGCACCAGTGCGGTGACGAACGGCGCGTGACCGGGCCGCAGGCCGAACTGGCCGGTGGAATCCTGCGCCACCAGCGCGACGACCCCGTCGATGCGCGTCTCGCTGAGTCCATCGAGCAGGATGACCGTCAATGACTTCACGTCGTTGCCATCGCTCCACGCATGTAGCACTCGTCCTCCGGCCTGTCGTCGTAGGCGCCGTCGAGAAAGCGCTCGCAATCGTCGAGCGCGGCCTCGATCGGCACCGACGCGCCGGGTAGGCCCGTATGCCCACTGACGACGTGGAACGGCTGGGCAAGATATCGCTGGAGCCGCCGGGCCCGCCCGACGATGCGCCGATCTTCCGCCGACAGTTCCTCGACGCCGAGCATGGCAATGATGTCCTCGAGTTCGTGATAGCGAGCCAGATGCTCGCGGACGGCGCGGCCGATCCGGTAATGCCGCTCTCCGATCACGCGCGGATCGAACAGGCGGCTGTCCGATACCAGCGGATCCACCGCGGGGTAGATTCCGCGGGCAGCCTGCTCGCGCGAGAGGATCACCGTGGCGTCCAGATGGCCGAGGATCGCGGTGACGGCGGGGTCGCTCATGTCGTCGGCCGGCACGAAGACGGCCTGGACCGCCGTGATCGAACCGCCACGCGTGGACAGGATCCGCTCCTCGAGGCTGGCCACTTCCGTATGCAGCGTGGGCTGGTAGCCTACGCTCGCCGGCATCCGCCCGAGCAGTCCCGATATCTCCGTGCCGGCCTGGACGAAGCGGAACAGGTTGTCCATCAGGAACAGCACTTCGCCCGATCCCTGGTCGCGCAGGAACTCCGCGTAGGTCAGCGCCGTGAATCCGGCGTGGTAGCGGACGCCGGGAGACTCGTCCATCTGTCCGAAGACGAGCACCGCTCGCGACATCACGCCGGCATCCAGCATCTCGTGCCACAACTCGTGCCCTTCGCGGATCCGCTCGCCGACGCCCGCGAAGACGGAGACCCCCCGGTACAGGGCGCTGACGGCATGCATGAACTCCATCATCAGCACCGTCTTCCCGACACCGGCTCCCCCGAACAAACCGGTCTTTCCTCCGCGGACGAACGGGCACAGCAGGTCGATGACCTTGATGCCCGTAGGCAGCATCGATGTCGACGGCATCGCTTCGGACAAGGGAGGAGCGCTGGCGAGGATCGGGCGCCACTGGTCCCCTTCGATTCCCGGGCCCCCGTCGAGAGGATTGCCGAGTACGTCCAGCAGCCTGCCGAGGCAGCTCGCGCCGATCGGCACCTGGATGGGAGCGGCGGTATCGCGTACCACGACCCCGCGGGCGATCCCGTCGGTCGGCTGCATGGCGATACATCGCACGCGCGTATCGTCGAGGTGCTGCAGCACCTCCAGGACGATCTCGCGACCGTCGATCGAAACCACGAGCGCACGCCGGATCGGCGGTAGTCGATCGCAATGCACATCGACGACCGGGCCTCGGACGGCGAGAATCGAGCCGATCTGCTCGTCTGGCAATGCCTGCCCTTCGATCAATGCCGCGATGTTCTACGTTAGCGCGGCCCGGTCGCAGCGGAATGATGGCGATCAACGAACGACGGCCTGGTCACGACCGGGCCGCGGGCGCGGCCGACATTCCGACCATGGAATTCGCCCGGAAGACTTGCAGCAGCGGCGCGCTCGCGACATCGCGGAGGTTGCACGTCTTGTCGGCAAGCTTGACGAGCGCTGCAGCATCGGACTTGTACGGCGCGTGGTCGATTTGCCGCTGTTTGCGGACGTCCATGGGCAGGTTCTTGTCGTCCGTCACTTCGAGCGTGAGACGCTCTCGTTTCGCCGGTGTCCTTCCCGCTGGGACACGCTCGTACGCGATCGGTAAAGTCGCCGGGCACGCGGGTGCAGACGGCGACATTCGTTGAGACGTCATCATCGCGACCATCGTCGTGATGGCCTTGATGACCTGCAAGCTAGGCGTCTTCGCGATCTTCAATCCGCGAAACAGCGGCGAGCACGATGGCGAGCGGCAGAATCGTCGCCGCCGTCGCAGCGGTTGCCGCGGTGGCCCAGACCGGGCCGACCGCGTCGCCCAGGACGCCATAGAGAACGGGCGATAGCGCTCCCGAGCCGATGTTGCCGGTGTAGAACACCGCGAAGGCCCGCTCCGCTCGCGATGGGGGCGAAAACTCGGGTACTGAACCGTACAGCACCGAAGACGTGCCGTTCAGCATCAGCCCGAGCACCGGCAGCAACACCATCGCGGGGACGAGCGGCAACGCGATGCAAGCGAGGATCGCCGCCGCTGTTCCTCCCTCCGTCAGCAGGATCGTCCACAACACGCCCGCTCTTGCGCCAAGCCATCCGCAAGTGATCTTGCCGGCGGCTCCGCCCAAGAACACGAGGGCGAGCGCCAGACCGATCAAAGGCTGCGAGGCGCCTTTCGCTGCGAGGAGAAACGGCAGGAATGTCAGCAGGCCCATCCGCACGGCCGTATCAAGCAGGCCGATCGTGAACAGGATCCAAAAACCGCGCCGCTGCGGGCGAGCGGCTTTCCGAACGTGATCCTCCTTGGCGCCCTGCAGCCGCGGCAGCCCGATCAGCAAGCCGCCGGCGACGACGAAACCGGGCACGGCGATGATTCGTACCGCCTCGCGCCACGGCATCACGGCGAGCAACAGGGAAATGGCGGCCGGGATGGCGGCCTTGCCGAGGTCGCCGCTGAA